>Ga0209056_10009129_pt1 | contig 10142 bp, 8 predicted proteins | sample GraSoiAngelo_114_FD_185876 | JGI IMG/M metagenome (GOLD analysis project Ga0209056, IMG submission 185876) | Grasslands soil microbial communities from the Angelo Coastal Reserve, California, USA - 14_0903_13_40cm (SPAdes) (version 2) | ecosystem: Environmental > Terrestrial > Soil > Grasslands ...
GCAACGCTGTTGGCAGGTGTCGGTGCAGCTAATCGCATTACAGGCATACCTGTTGATCGGCTGCTGCGAGAGTTCGGTCGCTATTTCATCACCAATGGCCTCACGAGGCATCTCTGCGCCTACCTCGGGTTGGTCCCTTCTCTCCATCAGTCGGGAGACGTCATGTTGACGGGTCACATCACCAAGCTCGGAAACAAGTTCCTGAGGCGGAACATGGTCGAATGTGCGAGAGTCGCCGTCAGGAGTGACCCACGTCTGAAGGAGTTCTATCTGAGATTGAGGCCCAAGAGGGGAGAGAGGAAGGCTCTGATCGCCACAGCCAGGAAGATGGTGGCGTACGCGTTCTGGATGCTGAAGAGGTATCAAACCTACGAGGAGCTGCTCTCTGGTAATAACCATGAGGACATCCTCGCGCGTGGTGAATAGGGAACATACCTCGTGGGGGCGAATTGAAGGAAGATGGGGAACTCCCCGGATAGTTGGATGCCAGCCTCTTCAGGACAGGAAGGCGAGATTGAAGGAGGGTAACTTATTACGGTCATAGTTGGTTATTAGTTTCTCGCCATTCTATCTCTGAATGAGAGATAATCCTCCCCGCAACATCGCGCTAAATCTTGATGCCGAGAAGTTGCTCGAGGATATCCGTGAGGGTGACCATCCCGACCATTCTCCCCTCGTCGTCGTAGGCGATGGCAGTACCCGCCTTCTGCATCCTATCCATTATGACGGCGACCGAATCATCACTCTCCACTCTCGCCGCTTGGGTCATGTAGGCTGAGGCGAGGTCGTCAAACTTGCCCTCGGCGATCGCCCGCGAGACCGAGCGGAAGGTTATCGCCCCGACGAACTCCCCCTTGTTGTCGTAGACGGGTAGCCTCGTATGGTTCGAGCCCCCCATCAGCTTGAGCACTTCAGAAACCGTCGAGGTTGTCCTGGCCGATACGATCTCCTCCAGTGGGGTGAGGGTGTCTGAGGCGACCTTCTTCGAGGAGGAGAGGGCGCTCCTGATAATCCTTCCCGCGTCGGGCTCGATGTGGCCCCCAATCTCGAGCAGTCCGACCAACTCCTCGAACTCATCAACCAGTTCTTCAGCCGTGTAGCCTGGCTTCCCCATCAGCTGCTGCGAGAGGGTGCGCGCGAAGTTCGTGAGGGGGACAGCGACGGGTGAGAGTACCTTGACGACGGCGAGGGAGCTGGGGGCGAGCCGAGTCGCCATCCTGACGGAATTCTCTATCCCGATGGCCTTGGGAAGGAGAAAGAGGAAGATCATGATCAGGAAGGAGCCGAAAATCGCGGTGTACACCCAGCCGAGGGGGCCAAAGAATTCTGAGAAGATCAGCCCGATCGAGGAAGCGAGGACGACGTTGGTAATAGTATCGAGGAAGGTTGTCGTGCTGACAAGCCTCGTCTTCTCTCTGATGAGTTCGAGCGCCTGACCGGCTCCCTTAGTGCCCGACCTGGCGACGGCGTTGAGGGAGACTGGCCTCACGGTGAGGTATGTGGCTTCGACCAGGGACGACCAGAATGAAACGAGTGTTGCAACCACCAAGGAGATGTAGACGACTAGACTGACCAATCAGCTACTCGATACTGGCACCGCCAGCTAATAAACGAGAAGCTATCAGGAGACGACCGTTCCTATCTTCGCTCCGTTGACTGCCAAGGTCACGTTTCGCGGGTCACTGCCGTCGAGGACGATGAGCTTCACCCTGCTCTCTGCCAGCTGCTCGACCGCAACCGGGTCGACGATGCTGTGGATCCCGGGAGTGTGGTGCCCCCCGAGTATCTCCTTCATCCTCGCGTACGAGATCGAATCGAGCTTCTTCGCCTTCCTGTCCGTCTTCGGGTCGGAGGTGTAGATTCCTTCCTGGTTCGAACCCTTGACCAGAAGGTCCGCATTCCACTTCTGGGCAAGAATCGCAGCGACCGTATCCGTGGTTATCCCCGGCCTCAAGCCGCCCATGACACCCACCCTGTTCCTGCTCAACCTGGCAAGCATGCTGTTAATCGAGGTGGGCACGGAGCTGACTCCCCCGAGCTTCATGGCGACCAGGCGCGCGTTGAGTCTCGATGTGTGAATCGCTATCAGGTCTTGATGGAAGCCTGAGAGGCCGACTTTCCTCGCGGATTCGATGTACTTCCTGGAGAGGGGACCTCCTCCCACAATGACAGCGAGCGTGTGCCCCTCACCCGTGAGTTCGGATACGACCTTGGAGTAACCTTCGACCACCTCGGGGTCGGGAGGCGAACCGAGGACAGAGCCCCCGATTCTCAGGACAATCTTCAAAGCTTCAGCGTGGCCTCGGGACCCGTGATTAGAAGGTTTCCCCTGCGGAGTTCTTATAAGTGGGCGGAGAGAATTTGGAGTAGCCCGATGCTTTACCACTCTGGCAACTGTCACAGATTGACGGAATAACGCAGGTGTTATCGTAGATTGTCGACGAAGCGTGACTCTGTAAGATTATACAAGATCAGGAAGCTCATCTCGGAACTCTCCAGCAAAGAGGGGAGGGGGACCGAGTTAATCTCACTCTACGTGCCGCCGAAGAAACCGATCCATGAAGTGATATCCAATCTGAGAGACGAATGGGGAACGGCCGGCAATATCAAGTCGGATACGACGAGGAACCACGTCCAGGATGCCCTCGTCAAGACGATGCAGAGGTTGAAGCTATACAAGACGACGCCTGAGAACGGCCTGGTGATTTTTTGCGGCGCTCTACCCACCAACGGGCCTGGCAGCGAGGTCGTCACCATTCACGAAATCGTGCCGCCGAAACCCGTCACGACCTATCTGTACATGTGCGTCGCGCCTGAAACGAACATCTTGATGGATGATGGCACAGAGAAAACCATAGGGGAGCTTAAGAGTTCTTGGCCAAGTGAAAGGGTGATGTCCTGGGATGCTGACAAGCACAGCCTCGTCGGCAGCTCGATACAAGACTACCTCGACGCTCCTGTAGGCGGGCGTAAGACGTACCGTCTAACGGTGGAAAGTGGAAGAAGCTTGGTTGCCACTGAGGATCACCCATTCTGGACCCCGAAGGGATGGGTGAGACTCGGGGAGACCAAGAAAGGAGACTTGGTGTGCGTCTTGCCTCTGCCCGATATGGACTCGAAGAAAGAATCTGCTAGGAGGAGGAAGGCAATGAGCGTCAATCTAGCAGGGGAGTATCTCAGAATCAAGTCGTACTTACGGAAGGAAGCTAGACAGAAGATGATGCGCGCACAACGGCTCAGAGCGGAGGGCACGCAGGCAAAACAGGTCGGAGAGTTATTGATGTTGGCCGGGACGACTGCGAGTCAATGGGCTCGCGGACGAGTTAGGGCACCCCTAGTGCCAACGACTCTGTTACCAACATTCTCCGAGTGGTCAAAAATCGCGAGGACCGGTCTGGAGGAACCACTCGTGTGGGAAAGTGTGACCTCGATTGAGCCGACTGTCATTTCCGATGTGAGAGATTTGACGGTTGAGGATAGTAGCCACAGTTTCTTCGCGAACGGCTTCCTAGTCCACAATTGCGACGACCACTACCACCTCGAATGGCTCAAAGACATGCTCAAGGAGGAGAAGGTCTACGGGATAATCTCGATCGACTCGACAGAGGCTGGGCTGGGAATCCTCAGCGGCGACCGTCTGGAGGTCGTCGATGTCATCACCTCCGGGGTCTCGGGAAAAACTAGGAAAGGTGGGCAGTGCGTAAGCTCCGACACGATAATCCAGCTTGAGGACGGGAGACTCGTTCCCGCATCCCGTCTGTCGCCCGGGGGCAGGATTGCGAGCTACAACTTCACCACTTATGCTCAGGGAATCTATGAATGCGCCGACACGTTCACTCTCGTCCCGAAAAAATACTGCCAGGTCGAGACAGTCAACCCGAAGTTGACCATCAACGCCACGGGTGAGCACAGGTTCTTTACTCTCACCGACAGAGGTGTTGCCACAATCGAAGCGTCAGGACTCGGGAGGGGTGATAGAATTCTCGTATCGCGGAGCCTCCCTGAGCCTGCGAACCCAGTCCTGTGGACGAGGTTTCCGGCCAGTTACACGTACGCCGTTTCTTCGGAAGGCAGGGAGTTCCTTAAGGCAGTGCGGCTTGAGAGGGGGCTGTCGCAGCCGAGGCTGGCCTCGGTGCTCGGTCTGAATCAATCCGAGATTTCGCAGCTCGAGAGGGGAGAGAGAAGCCTTGCACGGACAAAACTTCGCAAGGTGATTAGTTTCTTGTACGGGAATGTCGATGAGTTCCTCGTCAAACATGTGGAGACCAGACGGGCCCTGCCTGAGTTATTCACCAACGATCTCCTTCAACTCCTCGGCTACATAACCGGAGATGGCAACCACTCCAAGAACCGCATAACGATGTACGAGCAGCGGATTGAGGTAGCACGCACATACTCCCGCCTGGCGAGGAAAGCTCTGGGACTGCGAAACGTCCCCATTCTGACGATTGATAAGACAAGACAGAGGAACTCGTTTGCGAAGCGCCCGTACTTTGAGACCAGGATCTACAGCAAGGAATTCGCCGACGCGGTCAAGCGATACTACCCTGGGGTAGTTTCGACAGAATCGAGAGAAATCCCCGAACAGATGCACCGCCTCGACAACAAGCACCTTGCCTTCTTCTTGAGAGGTCTGTTCGACGCGGAAGGCCACGTCCGCAGCAAGAGGATAGGAATCTCGATGAAATCTGAGACTTTGATCAAGCAACTCCAGCTGCTCCTACTGAGATTCGGGATCGTTTCTTCATACAGTCACAGCGTCAACAGATACGGTTCAGTCATGCATGCGCTCGACATTAGCGATTTCGGCTCGCTTGAAGTGTTTTGCGAGTCGATTGGCTTTACGGCTAAAGACAAAGAGCGCAAGCTCGGACGAAGGGTAGCGAAAGGCCGAGCCAGGAGTAGCTTCCTCAACGTCCCCGTGATTGGGTCTTGGGTGGACGGTAGGGCAAAGGAGTTGGGGATAAGGCGGAGAGAGTTCCCCGGAATAACGAATTTCTTTCACGATGAGAGAGGGATAAGCAGGCCTGTTTTCAGCGGAGTTGTCCGAACCTTTGAGAATGAATTAGCGAAGGCGAGAAGTTCGAATGCCTCATCAGAGAGACTCGGGCTCCTCCAAGAGACCGTGGCTCAGCTTCGAATGATATACCAGAGTGAGCTGATTCTCGCAAAAGTGAAAAGCGTTCGGTGGAAGAGGAACTTGCGTAACGACAAGTTCATCGATATCGAGCTTCCCGTAACACGTAGCTTCGTAGGCAACGGTTTCGTGTTGCACAACAGCGCTCGTCGCTATGAGAGGGGGAGGGAGATGGAACTCACCTACTACTTCAACAGGGTGGGCGAGCACGCTGCGAGGGTCTTCGTCAACGACACCAAGGTCACGGGCCTGATCGTCGGGGGCCCCGGACCGACGAAGGAGGACTTCCTGAAGGGCGGGTATCTCCACTATCAGTTGCAGAAGAACGTACTCGGAGTCATCGACTCCTCGTACGCGGGGAGGGAGGGTGTGAGGGAGCTCGTCGAGAGGGCGGCCGATACCCTGCAGGACGTGAGGCTGATTGAGGAGAAGAAGCTCATCCAGCGGTTTCTGACCGAGGTCAACAAGCCTGGTGGTCTCGCGATCTACGGCCTCCCCAGAGTCCTCGAGGCGCTGCAGAAGGCGATTGCGGATACCGTCCTGATCTCGGACGATATCGAAACGACCAAGATAACAATGAAGTGCAAGAACTGCGGGACGACGAAGGAGCGTGTCGTCCAAAACCAGAGTAAGATGCAGGCGACGCAAGAGATGATCTCCACCCCTTGCGAGAAGTGCAGGTCGACCGACTACGAGGTTCACGAGAAGGACATCGTGGACGTCTTGGAGGAGATGGCCTTTCAGGTCGGAGCCAAGGTAGAGATCATCTCATCCGGCACGGAAGAGGGAAACATGTTCAGGTCCTTCGGCGGCGTCGCCGCCTTCCTCCGCTACAGACCTCAATAGGTCGGCGTAACTGGGACGCCTGCGAAGGTCAGGTCGCCTGATTCTTCGTTCATGTTTTTGAACACCCGCTTGAGCCGGTCCTGCTGCCCGGTATGAGCGGCGTCGAGATTGATGCGCAGTTGAAGGGCAACACTCTCAGGGTCTACGTCTACGCCCTGAAGAAGAGGAGGGTGGGAGTGAGGGAAGTCCAGCGCGCTCTCCGCCTCTCCAACCCGTCCCTGGCTCAGTACCACCTCAACAAGCTGAGGGAGCTGGGACTGCTCAGGGAGGAGGGCGGAGACTACGAGGTCGCCAGCGAGGTGAAGGTTGATCTGATGCGCGACTTCCTGAGGGTCGGGACGATGATCGTGCCACGGTTCGTCTTCTACGCCGTCTTCTTCAGCGTCTTCGCCGTCTACTTCGCCATCATCGCCTATCAGCTCTACGTTTACGTGCCAATCGTGATCTGGTTTACCGCCATCTTGGGTCTGGCCGCAATGATCTTCTGGTATGAGGCGCAGAGAGCCTGGAGGTCGGCTCCCTCCTCATAGCCCTAGGAATTTTTTTATCTCGGGGAACCCACGGGTCCATTGGCATCGAACCTTCATGGTCATCAGAATAGGAATAATTGGCAAGACAAACGCGGGGAAGACGACCCTCTTCAACTCGATGACGCTTCTCTCGGGTGAGGTCTCCAACTATCCCTTTACCACCAAGACGCCCGAGACAGGAGTCGCGAGCGTCGTGACGATCTGTGTACACAAGGAGTTCAACGTGCAGGACAACCCTACAAATTCGCGCTGCGAGGACGGCTGGAGGTTCGTGCCAGTCGAGGTCACCGACCTCCCGGGGCTGATAAAGGGGGCCTGGATGGGAAAGGGGCTGGGCAACCAGTTCCTCTCGGTGGCGGCCCAGTCCGACGCGCTTCTTCACGTGGTGGATGCGTCCGGGAGCGTCGATAAGGACGGGAAAATCACGGAGCCTGGGACGGGAGAACCCCTAGCCGACTTCGCTGACGTCGAGCTCGAACTAGTCTTGTGGTATGTCAAGCTCTTCACCAGCAACATAAGCAAGATTTCGAAGCTGGCAAGGATGCCTGGCTCTAGCATCCCGGACGCCGTCGCCCAGGTCCTGCAGGGCGTGGGGGTGAGGAAGGAGCATGTTCAGAACTCTCTGAGAGAGTCGCTCCTAGAAGGGAAGGACATCGACAACTGGAGCGAGAAGGAGATACAAAACTTCTGCTGGGTGCTCCGAGAAGTCTCGAAACCCACCCTGATCATAGCTAACAAGATGGACCTTTCATACTCGAGCGAGAACTTCAAGCGACTTAGGGAGAAGTACAAGGGTTTGATTGTCGTCCCGACAAGCGGGGAGGCCGAGCTTACCCTGAGAAGGGCGGAGGCGAAGGGTCTGATAAAGTACATTCCGGGGGAGGAGAGATTCGAGATCGTTCGGCCTCAGGACCTAAACGACGCTCAGAAGGCTGCCCTCGCCTACATCAGGCGCAAGGTCTTCGGGGAATACCTGAGGACGGGTGTCCAGTTCGCCCTGAACATAGCTATCTTCAAGCTCCTGAAAATGAATTCGGTTTACCCGGTGGCCGACCCCCAGCGCTTAGCCGATAAGGAGGGCAGGATTCTGCCGGATCTCTACCTGATGCCCTCAGGCTCGACCGTAGCGGATTTGGCTAGAACCGTACACACCGACTTGGCCAAGGGACTCCTTTACGCCTTGGACGTGAGAACGGGGCTGCACCTTCCGACCAACTATGTACTGAGGGACCGAGACGTCCTCTCCATCGTCTCAACAGCGAAGACAGGTTGAAGGGGGCGGAGAACCTTAAAGCCTCGGCGAAAATGATGCTCTGAAAAGCTTGTCGCAGAAGGGACCGGTCCTTACGGACCTCATGGTGAGGTATCCGTTCATCCACTACTCCAGGAGGTTCTTCGACTCGATCCCAATCGAGGAGAGCTTCTCCAGCAGGGAGGTGGTGAGTCAGGCGGAGATGAGGTTGATGAGCGCACTCGGAAGGGCGAACTACGAGCCCCACATCACAGAGCTGGTGGAGTTCTCGAGCTTCTTCGTATCGGCGTTCGTGGCGAGTCAAGACAGCCTCCTCGCGGTCAGGTTCGCGAAGAGAGAGGCGGAGAGGTCGCGAGCATTGTACGAGCAGGAAGACCCCAGGGACAAGGCTACCGTAATCCGCGAGTGTTTTGGGATCGGGATGCAGTACGGAGGCGGTGGAGATTCGCGATCCAGCTACTCTGCTGGCGTAGAGGAATACCTCGCCTTGGTCAGCCGGTACGAACTTGCGAAGACCCAGAGGTGGAAGCTTGTCAGACAGGCCCTCTCTGGGGGGCGCGTCTACTTCACAGACAACGTACTCAACGACCTCTTCGGCGACTCGGCACAGAAAGCGATACTGGACGGTCTGAAGAACTTGAGGAAGGCGCAGTTCCCAAAGCAGCTTCTCGAGCTTAGGTCGAGAGTCCTGAGGTACGTCCCCGCCCCCAGAATAAGGACAGGGCGGAGCTATACCTACATCGACGAGCTTCTGAAACATCCGATCGCGGATGGAAGGCATAGGTTCGTCTGGCTCGTCCTCGCGCCGTTCCTGGTCAACGTCAGGAAGCTCGATGAAGAGGATGCCATCGAGAAGATCAAGGCTTACGTCTCTAGCTCTGGCGATATGAGAGCGATGAAGCGCTTCGTCGAATACAACGTGAAGCGAGCCAAGAGGAACGGGCTCATGCCGCCGACCCTTACTAGGCTGAGGTCTGAGCACCCGGACCTCTTCTCCCTGCTACCGAGAGAGGTGTCAACGATGGAGGAACCCCTCAAGGCGGCGAATTCCATGAATTCCACAAATAGGAAAGATGGTGGTACACCCCGTTGAAAAGTGTTGGATTAAGTGTCCTCTGCCTCCCTTCTCCGGTGAGGTGAAAAGATGGTATCCATCATGGCTCTCGCGGCCTTGGGCGGTCTCGCAGCCGCAGCGGCGACAGCGGTCACCACCGGAGACGCTTCCGCGGCGGTCAACGCAGCACCGCACGGCCTCCAGGTCGCTCTCGCCCACGTTCCGTCGTGGACGAACGCACACCAGGTGCTCGCACAGCACCTCTCTGCGTACACACAGAATGGGGGCGCTGGGGCGGCGGGGACCGCGGGTCTCGAAGGTGTGAGGAGAGGGCTCCACTTGGGTCTGAAGCGCTGAGCGAGCGAGCGAGCGAGCCCCTCCCAACTTCTTTTTCAAGAAGAGTCAAATCGAGCGGTTCGAGCGGCTCGGCAGATGAACTTCAAGGAGTTCGGGCGAAGCGGGCGGAAGGTCTCGGAGGTAGGGATGGGGACCTACTATGACCCGCTCTGGATAGCGACCGCAACTCCCGGGTGGAGAAGGGACGCCTCTCAGAAAGTCGAGGCAATCAAGGCTGGCTTCGATGCTGGCATGACTCTAATCGATACGGCAGAGATATATGGCTCAGAGCCGCTGGTGGCGAAGGCGATAGACGGCCGGAAGAGAGAGGACCTGTTCATAGCAACGAAGGTCTGGCCCAACCACCTTCGCAGGGACGCGCTGGCGAAGGCTCTCCGACAGAGCCTCCAGCGGCTGCGACTGGACTACGTTGACCTTTACCAGATACACTGGCCGAATCCCAGCGTTCCGATCTCCGAGACGATGGGTGCGATGGAAGAGCTGTTGGCTCAGGGGAAGATAATGAGCGTGGGAGTCAGCAACTTCTCGCTGCAACAGCTTGTAGAAGCAAATGCTGCTCTCAAGAAATCGCGGCTGGCATCGAACCAGATGAGCTACAGCCTGCTGGACCGCTCCATCGAGAGGGGTATCCTGCCGTACTGCGAGAGGGAAGGAATAGCGGTCATGGCTTACTACCCCCTCGCTCACGGAAGGCTGCCTTCCGGGGAGAGGAGGCTGGAAGAGTTCGCAAGGAGGCGTTCAAAGACGCCCTCCCAGGTCGCCCTGAATTGGCTGACCTCCAAAGCAAACGTCTTCCCGATTCCGCGGGCTTCGGACCCTGCCCACGTCATTGAGGACGCAGGTGCGAGCGGATGGAGGCTGAGCGAGGAGGACCTCACAGAGCTTGACAGGCTCTTTCCGGCGAGATAGAGGGTTTCGCTGGCAAAACGCTTTATACCGTCGGTAGGCGATGAATCCCTAGGCGGG
>Ga0209056_10009132_pt1 | contig 10140 bp, 7 predicted proteins | sample GraSoiAngelo_114_FD_185876 | JGI IMG/M metagenome (GOLD analysis project Ga0209056, IMG submission 185876) | Grasslands soil microbial communities from the Angelo Coastal Reserve, California, USA - 14_0903_13_40cm (SPAdes) (version 2) | ecosystem: Environmental > Terrestrial > Soil > Grasslands ...
TGCACGGTATGCAGCATGCTGGGGCTGTGGGTGTCCACAATGGATATGTAAGGAATTTCTCTCAGGCGGGTCACGGCAGTGTGAGTACTTGGACATAGTGCTAGCAGGAGCAGTAGTTGGGCTACTCTATGTATATGCGACCCAGAACAACGCCGTTGTACTCGCTTACAGACCCTGTTTTGGGTTAGTTTAAGCCGGGTAACCCCGCCAAACCCCGCCAAGAATCTGCTCAGAACAACGCCGTTGTACTGGATTCTATTGGCTACATCAACTGCTTTCTTGGCAGTTAAGCTGGTCGCCCCATTTTTTTTACCCCACCAACCCTTCCCCGCCTTTCCTTTCTCACCCACACCAAAAGGATTAGAATAACCAATAACTGGCTATTGGAAGTCTCAAATCTTATTATTAATAATGGCTACAGTATCTAATCCCAATCACTTCCTTTATTTCCAGTACCTACCACAATATCAAGTACTTTACTGCAGTGCTACTTCATGCGAATACTGCCTTACACCTGGCAAAGGCTTGCATCGGCACTTTAATGAAGAACATGATATCAAAGGTTCACGCAAGAAGGAATTGATGGAATGGATAGAGACTCTAGTATTGATCAAGCCTAATGAGTTAATTCTACCTCTTGCAGGATCTGCACCTATACCAGAGCTTCCTATCTACCGTGGTTTTACCTGTACTATAGGTAATCTTGAGTCATGCTTAATTCTTTCTCCAAGTCAGAAGAAGATAGAAACACATCTCAATAAGGTACATAGCTGGAAGCGAGCACAGAAAACTATACCTTGGAGAGAGTTGTCGATGCAGTACTTCTTCCCTCCCAGGACTGCTTATGGGTGTAAGTACTTTGAGGTAGATACTACTGGAGAAATTAGAGAAGAAGAAGGTGCAAGATCAGGTCTACAAGCGATACAACCTAGGAGCAAGATAGTACAGATGAAAGAGCAAGAAGCTAAACAGGAAGAGGAAATGACAAGATTCTTACAGGAGTTTGATGGTATTGATGAAGTAATTCGTGGAGAGGTGCATCGGACAGAGGAGACAGCCTGGTTGCAAAAGACAAAGTGGAGGGAACATCTAGGAGATCTCAATTGGAAAGATGTGGTTAAGGCAAGAGAGTTACCAGAAAAGGATGCAGAGCCAGAGTTGTCAGTTATATGCGAAGCATTTGATCTTCTCTTTCAGAATTGTGCTCAATCTGTCAAGACTATTGGCGGTACTCTTGCAGCTAAGTATCTGGTAAGCTTTGAACCAGGCAAGATACGGATGAAGGAATTTCGCCTGCCTGAAGATACCAAGAAGACACTTGCCACCTATACAAGGCTCTGGAAACAATGCATCTGCTATATCCATCGAGTCAGTGATGCTGAGTACCTAGGTCAAGAAATGTTCACATTAAAAGGCTATCAAGCGAAGATTATAGAGGAGTTATGGGAGCAAGCTAGGATAGTAATGGACCTTGTTGAAGGCGAAGGCAAAGATGAGGAAGTAGGCAAGCTAGGTAGGTATAGTACTTGGTTTCTAGGTTATTCTATTCTATTTACTTATTGTAGGCTATACTAATCATAGCTGTAGAAGTTGGTGAAGCATGGGATAAGCTTAGCCTGCGATGTCTGCAGCTTAGCATTGCATTGCTCATGCATAAGCTACCAACCAATCTCTATGACAGTGCTATTATCAGCTATGCTGCCAGCCTCGGCCTTAGTGAAAGGACAGGGCCATGGCAAGCAGCATATCAGTACCGGCCCAAGCTCTCTGGCCTCATCTATTGTGCACAACTGCTTTTTTTGGAGCACCATATCCGAAAGCAGCAGGCAGGCAAGGAAAAAGACTTTACTCAGTCAATTGCAGACTGTGTCAAGGAGTGGATGACTCACCTGTCCAGCTCACCAATTGGATGGCTAAATGAGCTGCGAGCTTATGCCTATATTGTTGCCCAGAATACGCAGATGGAGCCTAATATCTGGTGGGATGATAATCACCAGAGTGTTACCTATCGCAATGTGCAGATCTCTATGGATGAGTTTCGAGGTTTGATGAAGGACCAGCTACAGAAAGCTACAGTTATTCTTGAGCAAGAGTTATGCTTTACCAATACCGACTACCCATTGCCAGCTATTGACCTTAGAGCTATATTGGATCAGCAGCGGAAGAGTCAACCCAAGTACTCATTCCTCATGGAAGAGGAGAATGGCTTAGGCAATGCAAAGAGATGGCTAGACAGGAGAGTAAGGAATGACCCAAAGCTGCTTGAGACCTTTGCAGACCCTCAAGGTGGTGAGTTGCGCTGGAAACAGAGGTCATTTCAAAGGTATGAGGCCAGTGTGCAGAAGTTCTTGGAACACCTTCTGCTACTGTTTCATATGACAAGCGGTCAGCCTGCTAGAGAACCAGAGATCTTGAGTATGAGGTGGAGAAATGGAGATACTATACGCAATATTTTTGTGGATCATGGCTTAGTGGTAGGCATCCCAAGATATCATAAGACTAGAAGCACTACTCGGGAGGATCGGCCAATTCCTCGATTCTTGCCAATAATGGTCAGTAAGCTTGTAGTCTGGTACCTGACTATAGTGATTCCATTTCGATATGCTTTGCTTCGAAGGACTGATTCTGGCATGCATCTCTCCTCCTTCCTCTGGGCCAACTCCAGTGATCCTAACCAGCCCTGGAAGCCAGAGAAGATGAGTCGGATCATGGGGCAGCAGAGCAAGATGTATATGGGTCGGGCAATGGATATCCAGAGCTACCGGCATATTGCCATTGCCATTGGCCGGTACTGGTGTCGAGGGTGGCAGCCTATCAATCCTGACCAGAAGGGTGATGACAATGCTGTTGAGGAGGATGTACTGGATACAGTAGATGAGATGTGGGATATTACTGGTAGCCATGGTGGTCGAGTAGCCAATAATGCCTATGCTGTGAATATGGCTGTGGCTAAGGGTTCCAATGATAGTGACTACCACCGAGCTCGGATTATCAGCAGAGAATGGCATGAATGGACGAAAATGGACCTGCAGAGTCTTAATGCTGAAAGTCTGCTTTCATCATCAATCACAACAACTCACAAGGGTAGAGGACATGGACGTGAGCCTTCTTTGGGATTAGGACAGCCTCCAAGTAAGAGACTGGTTCTGCGCAAAACAGTTCAAGGGAAAAGCAAGGTTCGAGTAGAGTGGAAGCCTGAGCAGCTGGTACAGGTCCTTCGAAACTTGCTGGGAATACAAGAGGCCAACTGGAATGGAATCTGCCAGAAAACTGCTGCAGTCGACATCTGCAACAAGAAGTCAGAAGTTGTTGTGATTATGCCAACAGGTTCGGGCAAGTCACTGCTCTACCTCATCCCTTGCATGCTACCTGGTGCTCAGACTACAGTGCTCATCATTCCACTGGTAGCACTCCAGCAAGATACTATCCGGCGCTGTCAGAAGATGCAGCAAAACATCATTCGCCAATGCCTAGATATTAGCCTACAGCCTGTAGTCTGGCATCCTCAGCTTGACATTACTATCGACATTCAGCTACTACTGGTCTCAGCTGAAGTAGCTAGCAGTTCTGGCTTTATTGGATACTGCCGACAGCTAAACTACCAAGGACGGCTTGATCGAATTGTCATGGATGAAGCACACCTACTTATTACTGCAGCTGGTTATCGAACTAAGTTTCGGGATATGAGGCTGCTAAGGGATATTTGTACACCTTTTGTCTTCCTGACAGCAACTTTACCTCCTTGCTTTGAGGCCGACCTGAACCATGAGATGGGACTGGTCAACCCCACCTACCGAAGAATGCATACTGGAAGACCACTAAAGTATGTGGTAAAAGAGTGCAGTGCACAGGAGAATCTCATAGATGCAGTTCTGGATGAGGTTCAGATTCATATGGAGAAGCACCAAGACAATCCTGATGCAAGATTCATTGTTTACAGTACCTCTATCGATCAATGCAAGGCAATTGCTAAGAAGTTAGGGTGTAAGGCATATTATGCTACTATCGACAGTATGGAGAAGGCAGAGATCTTAGAGGAATGGATCTGTGGTGATCAACGGGTGATTGTTGCTACAGGTGCTCTGGGTATGGGAGTAGATCTCTCATCAGTCAAGTTGGTACTGCATGCAGATACCCCCAAGAGTCTAGTCGATTATGCCCAGGAATCTGGTCGAGCAGGCCGAGATGGTGAACCAGCAACATCAATTATTCTACTTCCCTTTGGTTGGCAAGCCCTGAGAGATAGCATTAGCATAAAGCTATTGGATCGCAGAGGTACCTTAGAATGGCAGGCTATGCTCCATTACCTAACTACTAAGGATTGCCGCAGGCTTGCATTAGAGTCATTTCTGGATGATGTATCGGGAGGAGCACTAGATGAGTTGGATACAGCTACAAGTTGGGGTGATTGTGAAGAGTGGGGCCGGGAGATCTGTGATGTTTGTGAGAGGAAAGAGAGCATAGAGTTGCCAACAGTATCACTAACTACACATGGTAAGTAAGAACAAGAACTAAGAGAAGAGGAGTCTTATTTTTCTATATACTAAGTAGCCTTCTAAGACCTAGTAGTACACGCTACTGCTGCCCAGCATCATCTCCAGAAGGCTATCCAGTCTGAGACAAATGATGTAGATAGGTTTACTACTTGGCTAGAAGAGCTTCGTGGTACCTGTCCCATCTGCTTTGTAGGTAAGCAAGAGCAGGTAATGCATACTGGAGGGCTCTTTGGCTGCAACTTTGAAGGTGGCCAGGTGCTGAACAGGTTCCGTTATTGGAAGGTACATTGGAAGTATGATAGAAAGAAGATCCGGGATATATGCTTCTGGTGCCACCTACCTCAAGGTCAATTCTGTCCTGATCGACAGGGCAATAGGGACAAGAAGTGCCTCTACCCTGACTGGGTACAGGCACTATGTTTTATGGCACAGCCATCGCAAACAGAGTCACTGTGGAAGGCCTTGCAAGCACCTATCTCAACCATCTACACTGGATCATTCACTGAGGAGGATACTGAAGGTATCATTTGGGCTCAATGGTGTGCAACAGCTATGATAGTAGGAGAGATGAAGGGGAGCCGAGGAGTGTGGTTAGCCATGCAGATCATGAAGGAATTGCTTAGGGAATAGGAAGAGTTGTATAAAGGCAGTAGAGTAAGGTGGGGTGAGAAGTTTGATGGATGATTGTAACTCCTAGGATATATGGTGGGGAAAATTTGAAGGTATCTGTTAGTTCTACTCTATTTTCTGGTCTAGAATTAACATTCACTGACTTTATACCTAGCGTGCAATAGGTTTTTATACTTCTAAGTAGTTTGGATTAGGTGTAGGTGGTAATTAGTCATCATGGCGCCGAGCTTAACTTCACTTTTACCTCACCAACTACTTTCGCCAACTACACCTCCTGCCACCATCATCAGCAACCATCTCTACCACAATGCTATCCTTCCAGAACCACCCCAATGCAACTACTCAAGACATCAACAAGTTTCTTTCTCAAATCCAGATTCCTGGATGGAGAGTTCATCCCAAGCTGGTGGAGTTCAATGACCCGGCTGATAGGGACAGGAAAGCCTCTCTTCTCTACAATAAGTACAAAAAGACAGTCTCTAAACCTGGTTCAGGGTTGGAGTGGGAGGATGTAAAGGAGACAGTTGAGTTGGTTTTGGAAGATTTGAAGCAGGCGGATATCATCAGCAGTGGAGTTCACAGTATGAGGCAGTCTGGTAGTATTGCCATGATATGTGGGGATTGGGAGAGGGATTTGGCGCAGGAGCTGGGTCCTGAAGAGAATATAGACCATATAGTACTTGTTTTCTTGAAGAATAGACAGGTAAGAACACATGCTCTAACTGGTAGAAACCTTACTAACTATTCTTTCTTTTAGTTCAGCATCTATGATCCTGACTGGGAACCCTCTTCACCATCCTCCACCCTAACCCGGCTTAACCAGCTTTCTTCTCTCCACAGAGTCAGGGTCTTTTACAACAAACTGGTAGCCAATGCGAGGATTGAGAGTATTAAGATTGGTGGAGGTGGAAATCCTGATATACAGTGTGGCAAGATGTGTCAGGAGCTGCTAGAACTGATGGTACAAGGGGATAAGAATGCATTAGAGTTGGGTTGGGCTGTTGAAAGCTTAAGGTCTTAACTAGCTTTGATGGAAGGGGGTGGGAATTGAGTTTAGGGTATTGAAAGCCTGAAGTCTTAACTAGCTTTAGTGGGTGGGAGCCGGTAGTGCTGGTTAAGCGAGCCTCTACTACTCTTCTTAAAGAGAGCATCTCTCTACCTATCATCATTACTTATATAACACAACAACAGCAAGTCCATAGAAATATTTTTACATATTATGATAGAGGAGGCTTTTCTCTCTCATTTGGCCATATCTATGTAAAATTTGAGCCAAGACCTCAAAAGTTATTAGCTGTGCAAGACAAGAACTTAGGGTTGAGTAGGTTCCCAAGTACCTGGTTAAGCGATGCCCCACCCCACTACTTCTTAAAGGTAGTACCTACCTACTTCTACAGAGAGTTGCATAGCACAACAACAGCAAGTCCATAGAAATATTTTTACATATTCTGATAGAGAAGGGTTTTCTCTCTGATTTGGCCATATCTATATAAAATTTGAGCCAAGACCTCAAAAGTTATTAGCTGTGCAAGACAAGAACTTATAATGAGTAGGTTCCCAAGTACCTGGTTAAGCGATGCCCCACCCCACTACTTCTTAAAGGTAGTACCTACCTACTTCTACAGAGAGTTGCATAGCACAACAACAGCAAGTCCATAGAAATATTTTTGCATATTCTGATAGAGAAGGCTTTTTTCTCTGATTTGGCCATATCTATATAAAATTTGAGCCAAGACCTCAAAAGTTATTAGCTGTGCAAGACAAGAACTTATAATGAGTGGGTTCCCAAGTACCTGGTTAAGCGATGCCGTACCCCACTACTTCTTAAAGGTAGTACCTACCTACATCTATAGAGTTGCTTAGCACAACAAGAGCAAGTCCATAGAAATATTTTTGCATATTCTGATAGAAAAGGCTTTTTTCTCTGATTTGGCTATGTCTATGTAAAATTTGAGCCAAGACCTCAAAAGTTATTAGCTGTGCAAGATGAGAACTCTAAGTTGTAGGGTGGGCCGGCTAGGCAAGACAAAAAACATGAAAGCAGCTTGCTTGCAGGCTCAATGCACTAACAACCAGCGATTGTTTAAAAATTCTGAAGAGGCAGAATTTTTCGCAGCATCTTGTTTAGTATTTAGCATATTTTTTAGGAATTTTAAAATTGCTGGTTGAGAGAGTTATAAGGCAAAAACATATATTGCACTCATATATTATATAGCAATATGGGCGGTAAGTGGTTACCCGGCTGCTTTGTCAGCGCCCGGCCATGGCCGGGCGCTGACTCAGCTTCAGGATATATAAAGAGAGTAACTTGCTTGCAGGTTGAATGCACTAATAACCAAAGATTTTTTAAAAATTCTGAAGAGGCAGAATTTTTCGCAGCATCGTGTTTAGTATTTAGCAAAATTTTCCGAAATTTTAAAATTGCTGGTTGAGAGAGTTATAAGGCAAAAACGAATAATGTATTTATATATGGCTACATAGGCGGCGCAACCAGGCAAGGCAAAAAACATGAGAGCAACTTGCTTGCAGGCTCAATGCGCTGATAACCACGAATTTTAAAAGATTTCTGAAGAAGCAGAAATTTTCGTAGCATTGTGTTTAGTATGTTTCATATTTTATTTAAAAATTTAGAGTGCTATTGTGGGTGCGCAATTAAAAAAAGGCGAAAATTGGACATGGTGTTAAAATAAAAAAAGTGAAGAAGAAAAAAAAGGCAATGCAGATGAAAGCAAAAGTTTGCAGGATCTATGCACTGACAACCAGCAACTTTAAAAGATTTCTGAAGAGTCAGAAAAATCGGCAGCATTGAGTTTAGTATAAAAGAAATTTATTGGGGGTTTTGGGGTAGGGTTGGGGCTACCATATAACTAAAAATCGAAAAATTGACATAGTTTTAAGGGTTAGGTGGGGAGCATGCAGCTAACCACTCAGAACATATGGGAGGAAGGGAGTTAGCTAACTGCTTAGGATATATGGGAGGAAGGGAGTTAGCTAACCACTCAGGACATAGGGGAGAAAGGGAGTTAGCTAACTACTTAGGACATATAGGGAGAAGGAAATTAGCTAACCGCTCAGTACATATAGGAGGAAGGGAGTTAGCATGTGGAATAGGTAAGAGAAAAGAGTATGAGAGAGAGTATAGTTAGTTAATTAGGTTAGTTAGGTAGGTAGGTAAGTAGGTAGATAGGTAGGTAGTTAGGTAAGTGCGTAGAATAGGTAAGAGGAAAGAGGTATGGAAAAGAGTATAGTTAGTTAGTTAGTTAGTTAGTTAGGTAGGTAGGTAGTTAGGTAGGTAGGTAGGTAGTTAGTTAGGTAGGGTAGGTAGTTAGGTAGGTAGGTAGTTAGGTAAGGGGGTAGTTGGTTAGTTAGTTAGTTAGGTAGGTAAGTAGTTAGGTAGGTAGGTAGGTAGGTAGTTAGTTAGGTAGGGTAGGTAGTTAGGTAGTTAGGTAGGTAGTTAGTTAGGTAGGTAGGGAGGTAGTTAGTTAGTTAGTTAGGTAGGTAGGTAGGTAGTTAGGTAAGCGCGCAGAATAGGTAAGAGGAAAGAGTATAGGAGAGAGTATAGTTAGTTAGTTAGGTAGGTAGTTAGTTAGGTAGGTAGGGAGGTAGTTAGTTAGTTAGTTAGTTAGGTAGGTAGGTAGTTAGGTAAGCATGTGAAATAGGTAAGAGAAGAAAGTATGGGTTAGAGTATAGTTAGTTAGTTAGTTAGTTAGTTAGTTAGTTAGTTAGTTAGTTAGTTAGTTAGGTAGTTAGTTAGGTAGGGAGGTAGTTAGGTAGTTAGGTAGTTAGGTAAGCATGCGGAATAGGTAAGAGGAGAGAGAGTATGGATTAGAGTATAGTTAGTTAGTAAGTTAGGTAGGTAGGTAGGTAGGGAAGTAGTTAGGTAGGTAGTTAGTTAGTTAGGTAGGTAGTTAGTTAGGTAGGGAAGTAGTTAGGTAGTTAGGTAGGTAGGTAGTTAGGTAAGCGCATGGAATAGGTAAGAGGAGAGAGTATGGGTTAGAGTATAGTTAGTTAGTTAGTTAGTTAGGTAGTTAGTTAGGTAGGGAGGTAGTTAGGTAGTTAGGTAGGTAGGTAGGGAGGTAGTTAGGTAGGTAGGTAGTTAGGTAAGCGCGCGGAATAGGTAAGAGAAGAAAGTATAGGTTAGAGTATAGTTAGTTAGTTAGTTAGTTAGTTAGGTAGGTAGTTAGTTAGGTAGTTAGGTAGGTAGGTAAGTGCGCAGAATAGGTAAGAGAAGAAAGTATGGGTTAGAGTATAGTTAGTTAGTTAGTTAGTTAGTTAGTTAGTTAGATAGGTAGTTAGTTAGGTAGGGAGGTAGTTAGGTAGTTAGGTAGTTAGGTAGTTAGGTAGTTAGGTAGTTAGGTAGGTAGGTAGGGAGGTAGTTAGATAGGTAGATAGGTAGGTAGTTAAGTAAGTGCGCGAAATAGGTAAGAGAAGAAAGTATGAGTTAGAGTATAGTTAGTTAGTTAGTTAGTTAGGTAGGGAGTTAGTTAGTTAGGTAGAGAGGTAGTTAGTTAGGTAGGTAGTTAGTTAGGTAGGTAGGGAGGTAGTTAGGTAGTTAGGTAGGTAGGTAGGTAGTTAAGTAAGCACGTGGAATAGGTAAGAGGAGAGAGTATGGAGTTAAGTATAGTTAGTTAGTTAGTTAGTTAGGGAGGTAGGGAGGTAGTTAGGTAGGTAGGTAGGTAGGGAGTTAGGTAAGCGCGCGGAATAGGTAAGAGGAGAGAGTATGGGTTAGAGTATAGTTAGTTAGGTAGGTAGGTAGGGAAGTAGTTAGGTAGGTAGGGAAGTAGGGAAGTAGTTAGGTAGGTAGGGAAGTAGTTAGAGTTAGAGGGAAAGGGTAAGAGTTAGAGTTTGGAGAGGGAGAAAAGAAGGGAAAGGGTAGGGTTGTGGGAGAGGATATGTTAGAGAGGGAGAGGATATGTTAGAGAGGGAGAGGATATGTTAGAGAGGGAGAGGATATGTTAGAGAGGGAGAGGATATGTTAGAGAGGGAGAGGATATGTTAGAGAGGGAGAGGATAT
>Ga0209056_10009135_pt1 | contig 10139 bp, 13 predicted proteins | sample GraSoiAngelo_114_FD_185876 | JGI IMG/M metagenome (GOLD analysis project Ga0209056, IMG submission 185876) | Grasslands soil microbial communities from the Angelo Coastal Reserve, California, USA - 14_0903_13_40cm (SPAdes) (version 2) | ecosystem: Environmental > Terrestrial > Soil > Grasslands...
CGGATCATCGGCGTCGATGTGCGGAGCGCGTACGTGTTGAAAGGCGTTTCTGCGCGGGGGCTTGCGCGGCGATTGAAAGGACGCCGCTTCGAATCCAGCCGCCGCCACGGCAAACATCTGTTCGTACGCGCCGATGGAGATCTCTGGTTGCGATTGCATTTCGGGATGACTGGCTCTCTGCGCTACTTCAAAGGCGAAGAAAAGGCGCCACGGCACGCGCGCGTTATCTTTGTTTTCGCTAATGCGCATTCCCTCGCATTCGAGGATCAGCGCAAATTCGGCGAGGTCGGATTGGTCGAGGATGTAGGCGAATACTTGCGGAAACGTGGCCTGGGTCCGGACGCGCTCGACATCAGCCTCTCGGAATTCAGAGAGATCTTCGGAAAACATCGTGGCGCGGTGAAAACGATTTTGCTCAACCAGAAGGTGATCGCGGGGATCGGAAACATTTATGCGGATGAAATTCTTTTCCACGCGCGCATCCATCCGGCCGTGGAAATCGGTCGTTTAGGCGAGAAGACCGTCGGCAGGTTGTTTCGGGCAACGCGCTACATTTTGAAAAAAGCAATCGATGCGAAAGCTGATGTGCGCCTCATGCCCAAATCGTGGCTCCTGCCGCATCGCGGCAAAGGCGGCAAATGCCCGCGTTGCGGTCGCGAATTGAAATCGGCAACGATCGGCGGACGCACTGCTTGGTTCTGCGCACATTGCCAGAAGCGAAGGTGATGATGTGATCAGAAAAGTCTTGCTCACTGGTCGTCCCGGCTACGGGAAGACGACGCTGATAAAGCGCGTCGTCAACAAGCTGGCGCTGCCAGCCAGCGGTTTTTATACTGAGGAAATCCGTGAGCGCGGGGAGCGTGTTGGATTCAAGATCATCACGCTCGAGAGCAAAGAAGCCGTATTTGCCCGTGTAGATTTCAAAACCCCTGAGCGCCTCGGGAAATATGGACTCGATTTGTCCGCTCTGGAAACTATAGCGGTCGCAGCCCTGCGCGCAGCCGTGCGTGCGCGGCAACTTGTTGTGATTGACGAAATTGGACCAATGGAAATCCGGTCGGCCATTTTTCGCGAAGCGGTGAACGAGGCGCTTGACAGCGCTGCGCCAATTCTTGGTACGGTCACCGCGCGATCATTTCCGTTCACCGATGCGATCAAAAAGCGGCCTGATGTAACTATGATCGAAGTTCGTCCGAACAATCGCGAACAACTGGTGTCCGAGTTGTCGGAGCAATTCATGGCTTGATCAGCGCAACATTTCCAAAAGCGTGAGCGCGTTTCGAGGGGCGGCGCCTTCGGCGTCGTTGTCGAAGTAAACGTGCACGTCGCGGTTGTCTTTGAGCCAACGCCGGATTCGCGTCGCCCATTTCTTGAGCGCGGCCTTGCTGTAGCTCGATGCGTACTTCCGCGTGTGCCCGTGCAAGCGGATGTAAACCCGATCGGTTGTCACTTCGTCCCACATTGGCCAGTCGGGGGCGTCGGACATGCAGACGGCCACACGGTGGCGCTTGAGGCATTCGGCGACTTCATCATCGAACCACGACTTGTGGCGAAACTCGATGGCGTGCCGCGTGCTTTTCCAGTGCCGCAGAGTTTTCACAAACTTCTCCAGCCGCTCGATGTCCTTTTTCAAAAATGCCGGAAGTTGCCAGACCACAGCGGCGAGGCGCTTGCCAAGGGGCGACACCGATTCGCGACAACGAATCACCGGTTCTTCCACGTCGAGCAGCTTTTTGTTGTGCGTGACATAACGGTGGCCTTTGATGGCAAAGGAAAATCCATCCGGTGTCTGGTCGCGCCATTTCCTGAAGGTGCTTTTCTCCTGGAGTCTGTAGAAGGTGCCATTCACCTCGATGCCCGTGAAACGTTCCGCGCAGAACCGGAGCCATTGCTTTTGCGGCGTGTCGCCATAAAAACCGTCGCGCCAGCTTTTGTAGTTCCAACCACTCGTGCCGATATATGCTTTGCCGGGCATCGCTCGCAATCCAAGGCTAGCATTTCACTTTGTTGAACTCCTCTTCAAAGTTCGCATCTGCGGTTAGATGTCTGTTTGAACTTTATCCGCGCTTTGTTCGTCGTATTTTGCGCACATGACGCGAAGCCATGGTGCACTTTTCATCTGTATCGTTCTGAGCGCTACGGCATCCAACATCATGCCGGCGGAGCCGAATTGGGTGGGCGAGTACGCGGACAAGAAATTCCTGAATGGCCAGGCAATCTTTCAAATGAGCATTGAGCAGTCAGGAAATGCCATCCAAGTATCTTTCGATGCCGCTTACAATGACGCACACGGTGCAGCGCCCGACGGCCAGGGCCCAGGAAGAATCACCACCAAAGACGCGCTGGAGTTCAAGTGGAAAGATGGTTTCAAGAATTCTGGAACTGGCAGGATTAAACGCGCAGGCGAGGACATCATCGTGTCGATGAAAACGACGCGAGTAGTCGATTCACGTTGCCTCCTATTTTACGGGCAGAAGATGCGGCTCAAGCGCGTCGGGAAGAAATAAAGCTGCGGAGCAGCGAGGAATAATGTGGGAGGTGCCTTAGCGCCCCGACTTTCTAAGCTAGGAGCAGCGACCCTTTTATGCTTCATCCAAGAGCCATGGCCAAGGATTTGTTATTAAGTCCTTCCTTTTTGCGCTACTCGCATCCCACTGTTCAGTTTTTTCCACCAATCCTTTCGCAACGGGATTGTGTTCGATGTAGTAAGCGACAAATTCGAACTGCTTCGCGGTCTTCACGCGAGTGTCATAGTACCGTCCTGCCATGAGATATGCCGCGTTTCCAAGAGCGCCGAAGTCCTGCCAGCAACATAACTCATAAATGCATGCATGAATCGCGGGAGAGTCCAAGGCTCCCGCAGCGCGAACAGTGCATGCCAGTGGTCAGGCATAACGACAAACGCGCGGAGATAAATGCGTTGCTGCTCTTTCGCAAACGCGAAGGCAGAGACGACGATTTGTCGTGCGGCCTCGTCCAGAACCGGCTTCTTAGGATGAAGTGATTTAGTAATGAAGAATGTGGCTGGAATATCAGTGACGCGATGCAGCCGCAGGTTGCGCGAATGAGCGTCTGATCTCATAAGCAGTCGGGGCACTAAAGCCCCTCCCACATTCTTTTGCCGCTGTGCTACACCATCGGGCGAAAACGGCCGACCACTTCCTGTAAGCGGCCGGTGATTTGGCCTAACGAGCAGGCCTCGACCGCTTCGAGCAACATCGGGAAACAGTTCTCGCCGCGTTCGACAACATCGGCCAGCTTATCCAGCGCGCGTTTCGCTTTCTCGGCGTTTTTCTTTTTGAATTTCGCAAGCCGATCGACCTGCAACTGCTGTTTGCTGCGCGGGGTGCGCGCAAGTTTCACATCCGGAATGTCATCGGCGCCGTTGCGGTAGCGATTCAATCCGATAATTGGACGCGTGCCATCATAAATTTGCTGTTCGTAACGATGCGATGCGTTTTGGATCTGGCTGCGTTGATAGCGTTCTTCTACCGCTGCGAGCACGCCGCCCAGCCGTTCGATCTCGCGGAATTCATCGAGAATCGCAACTTCCACTGCGCGCTCGACGGCTTTCATTCCGGGCGAACCGCTCAGCATGTTCATGGTGTGTTTAAAAATGCCGGATTCCTCGAGCAGGATTGCCTGCCCATGCGCAGCAAGTCGGATCCATTCTTCACTTGGCGTGGTGAACGGTTCGTCCGCGCTGTTCGAATGACATGAATTTGTGGCGTTCATGTAGGCCAAGACTAATTCCGCGACGGTGCGGGTGAGATTGTTTTTGAACTCGGCGGCAATCAGCGAACGCCCGCTGGTTTGCGTGTGCAATTTATAAAGCTGCGCCTTCGGTCCTGCGCCGAACACGTCGCGCATTCCGATCGCCCAGATGCGACGCGATACGCGCGCCAGCGCGATGTACTCGGCGTCGAGGCCGCAATCGAGAAAGAACGAGAGACGCGGGCCGAATTGGTCCACCGGAATGCCGCGCGCGGCGAACATTTCCACGTAAGCAAATCCGTTCGACAGCGTGTAAGCAGCCTGCTGTACCGGCGTGGAGCCGGCTTCTCCAATGTGATAACCGCTGATCGAAATCGGATACCAACGCGGCATTTCGTGCGTGGTGAACTCGACCATGTCGGTCAGAAACCGCAGTGACGGCTCGATCGGGAAAATCGTTTCGTTCTGCGCCTGGACTTCCTTGAAAATGTCAGCCTGAATGGTGCCGCGCAATTTCGGAACAACTTTCGGACCGAACCGATGCTTTGCCGCAGCAATGTACATCGCCATAATGATGGGCGCCGGGCCACTGATCGTCATTGACGCGGAGAAATTCGGCGAACCGAGATCGAATCCATCGTAGAGCTGCATCATGTCCTCGACCGTGTCGATTGCCACGCCGCCCTCGCCGATCTTTCCGAAGACCCCATCGGCATCGCTGTCGATCCCGTAGAGCGTCGGGCCGTCGAATGCTGTGCTGAGCCGGTGGGTGCGCTGATGGCGCGTGAGATAGTGAAAACGCTCATTGGTGTCCTCCGCCAGCATCAAACCGGAGAACAAACGCGTAGGCTCTTCTGCTTGCGGAATTTTCTTATCGATCTTACCTGCGTTCTTCTCAAAGCTTTCGATCTCCCGGACCGGCTCGAGATACATCTCGCGATAGGCCGCGTTCAGATACGGGAACTCACCCGGCAAGCCTTCGCTAAAAAGGTAACGCGCAATCTCGCCTGGCTCATCGATCTCCGGCAGCGCGAGTCGTGGCAAGGGCAAGCCGGTCGGGGTACGCGTCGCCGGGATTTTCGCTTTGATGTCGTTCCAGCGCCCCAGCAATTCACGCCCGAATTTTTCATCGGTGCGCGCGCGCTTCACCTGATCGAGCACGAACTTGTTATAATTTTCGACCGATTCGACGACTTGTCCGAGTTTACTCATTTCGATCCTTTCGTTCGGCGCGCCCGGCGGTCGCGCTCTACCAGATTATCGCTGGAAATTAAATCGAACAATCGATCCACGCCAGCGTCGCGATGACGTTTTGCGACCGTGTCGATCAGTTGCTGCGATCGCCCGCCTTCGCCAAGGCTACGGCGGGCAGGCCGATTTTGTTCGAGGCGTTGCTCGATTTCCGTGTGCGCGGTGCGCGCGCGCTGGAGGTCGCTTTTGTTCACCACCACGATGTCAGCCAGATCAAGCATCACGATTTTTTGTAACTGCAACCGGCTGCCGTAATCCGGATTCATTACCAGCACCGTTAGATCGACAATTCCGTTTTTCTGAAACGGCATCGCCTCCTGGCCGGTGCCCACCGTCTCAATAATGACATAATCGAAATCCGACTGAGCAAGCAAAGCGAGGCAATCGTGCGTTGCGGGCGAAAGTCCGCCCGCTTGTCCACGCGTGGCCATGCTGCGCATAAACACCCGGTCGTCCTGCGAGTTGATCATGGTGGCGCGATCACCCAGCAGCGCACCTTCCCCGACGACGCTCGGGTCGTGCGACAAAATCGCGATCCGCCCTTTGGGATCTTGATTGAGAAAACGGAGCACTAGCTCATCAATAAGCGTCGTTTTTCCGGCGCCACCCGGACCGGTGAAACCAATGACACGCGCGCGGCTCCCACGCGCTGAATGACGAATGACGAATGACGAATGACGACGTTTCTCATTCGACGTTGAGCGTTGGGCGTTGGGCGTTGGGCGCTTTCTTCCGGCCGAATACGAGTCCTCAATTTCGGTCAGCTTATGCGCGAGATCCTGATGGAACGATTTCGGGCGCGGCCTTTTCCCGCGCGGTTTGCCGTAGCGTTGATGGACAAATTTCACCATTTCTTCGAGCGATGTACCGGCGAAAAAAACTTCTTCCACGCCTTTGCGTTTCATAATTGCGGCGTCGCCCTGAGTGATGGTGCCGCCGCCGCCGCCGAAAACCTTGATGTCGTCTGCGCCTTTTTTTCGCAGAAGATCGACAACTTCCCTGAAGAATTCGATGTGCCCGCCGTTATAACTGGAAATGCCGATGGCGCGCACGTCTTCCTGGATCGCCGCGCGCACGATGTCGCCCACCGACCGGTGATAACCGAGATAAATCACTTCGATCCCGTGGCGGATGAACTCCAGGTTGATCGTGTTGATCGCGCTGTCGTGCCCGTCACAAATCGGGACGGCTGTTAAGATCCGGATCGGAGAAGCCATGTCGTTGAAGAGATAACAATAAATCTGGAAGCCAGGAAAACAGGAAAACTAGCTGGAATCTAATTTCTTGGCTTCCTGGTTTCCTGATTAAACTTCTTCTCGATATGGCCGATCGGTTGGATTTCACTGGTAAAGTAGTGCTGGTCACCGGTAGCTCGCGCGGAATCGGCGCAGAGATGATCAAGGCGTTCGGCGCGCACGGAGCGAAATGCGTGGTCAATTACGTCGCCGATGCGCAAGGGCAAAACAAAGCCGACGCGATGAATGTGGCGAAGGAGTTGAACGAGCCGCTGGTGATCGAGTGCGACGTGGTGCAGCCGGCGCAGGTCGAGGCCATGATGACGCAGATTCAAGATCGACATGGGGGGCTCGACATCCTCGTGAACAATTCCGGGATCATTAGCGATCGCACCATCAAGAAAATGTCGCTGGACGAATTTGAGAGCGTCATTCGAGTCAATCTCACCGGCACATTCACCGTTACTCAAAAAGCCGGCGCGATTCTGCACAACGGCGGCCGGATCATCAACATGTCATCCGTGAGCGGCCAAATGGGATTGTTCGGCCAAGCGAATTATTCATCGAGCAAAGCGGGCATCATTGCGCTGACCAAGGTTTCGGCCCGCGAGTTTGCGCGCCAGAACATCACTGTGAACGCGATTGCGCCCGGATTCATCGATGTTGGGATGAGCAAAGGCATGCCGGAAGAAGTGGCGCAAAATTTCATTATGCAAATTCCACTCGGCCGACTCGGTGATGTCAGTGAAATCGTAAATGCAGCGCTCTTCCTCGCCTCGCCAATGGCGTCATATATCACCGGGCAGGTCTTGAACGTGAACGGCGGCTTCTATATGGGGTGAGGCACCCCAACTCACCGCCTCAACGATTTAACGCTTCAACCATTTAACGTCAGCTCAGCCCAACTTCTGCACCAGCAACCAGACCAAAGCTGAAAGCATCGCTGCGAATGTGGATAGCACGTAGGTCGCGCGTTTCGTCTGCCGTATTTTGAAAGCAGGCTTTGGAATATCGTCGTGAATATGGCTGGCCTCGAATAGTTTCATCAGCGCAAAAGCCACGACAAAACCGACCGCACCCCATTTGAGGCATCCCAGAATGGTCTCAAGCATCCCGCGCAGACCCTAGCGCAGGCAACCACGGCGCTCAACTCCGAAAGGCTTTCGCGAGCCAAGCGCGCTCTTGATCTCACGCCGCGCACACTCAACTGGTGCGTCCATCAGTTGAGCACGCAATTCCAAAATCAGACCTTTGAAGGTCCCTTTACGGCGTCGGCGCCGGAGAAGATCCTTCTGAAGGCGAGGGAGACTCCTCGGCCCCAGCGGCCTTCTTCTTAGCCGCGGTCCTCTTCTTCTTTGCCGGCGACGGAGTGGGCGAGACCTTGGCAGTGGCCGCTCCCGTAGTTGAAGTCGCAGTAGTTCCCTGTTGTGTGCAGGAAATCATAAACGCTGCGCCGATCAGAACGGTGATGAACGTTAAAACAGATTTTTTCATAGTTACAGTTAAGTTCGAGGGTCGCAGAATGTTCGGTCGCCCGCAAAATAGCAAGCACTAAACAACAACCTCCCAACTTCTGCCTTCCACAAGGAAACAAAGCCGCGGGCGTGCGCTGCTAGGTCGAGGGAGAATCAACACTCCCTGCCATACTTTGGAGCGCATCAGCCAGCGTCTGGAACGTCGCGATTTGGATCTCGGGTCCGTAATGAAATTGCGAGAGAATATTGAGACCAATATCCTTGTGCGGATCGGGCATCACTCGCGTCACGGAGACAACCCCTCTTTCGGCAAGCACATCCATGATTTCGGCAACGTGACGCGCCGCTGCCGAGTCCATTGACTCCAACCACCGGAAATCCGCCAAAACACGGAACCCGGGGGCAACATCCTGTACGAGCTCCCGTACGCGTTGCGCGGCCAGCTTTGCTTGCTCAGCCGTGACCCGTTGCAACGCGCTGATCACCAGGAGACGTTTCGATTGATCAAGCTCGACTGCATACATTTTTCGTGTTCACACGATGTGGCCGTGATCGCAAGTCCAGCCGCTGATTATCAAAAGGAACTAACATGATTTCACTCATAATCGACCGGCACTCGGACCTGCGACACAGTTCCGGTCTTAAATCGCCACCTTCGAAACGTGTTGGTGGTAACTGTATCGAGCATCGCATCACCAGTGCTTTGCGTCATCACCGCGTTGGTGACCTTGCCGCTCGCAGTATCGACAGTCATGACGCAAACACCGCTTCCAGTAATATTGGCGCGCTTCGCCTGGTATGGATACTCGGGCAAAGGAGCGCTCACTGCCATCGCTTGGGCAGCCGGCAGCGACAACGGCGTGGGAGTCGAAGAACTTGGCGCCTCAGGTTGCACGGCCGAAGTCGTCCGCTTTTTTGCACGAGTTTTCTTTTGTAGTGGCATAGCCGGTGTCACCGGTTCTTCTGGAGAGGGCGTCGTCTGCTCGGTTGCAGGCGCTGGCTTTTGACTCGATCCCTTGGCCGCAATTTCCAAGCTCGGTGCCGGTTTTTTCTTTTTCGGTGTCGGCATCGGCATTGTCTCGTCGGTCTCCACATGCTCCGGAAGACTTGCCGAAGTCGCGTCCTGCGCACGTGCCAGCGACGCATTAGCCAGCACGATGCCCGTACACAGAACGGCAATGGTTCCTCGGTGGACGCGCACGAGAAAATCTCCGACTCGTGTCAGAAACGTCAAATTACCGGCACTTTTTGCAGCTCGTGGCTTGAAACTGTCCCGAAAAAGGAAGAGTTATTTTGTCGGGGTCGTCGTAAACTTTTTCGCTTCCTTATGCTTTCGGTGACTGCGACAGACATTACGGTTTGGATCATCTCCGCGCTTCTCGCGATCGGCATCGGCTCGAGCAAGTATGCGAAATGGAAAACGCGCGACAAACTGGTGCGCGAACTGGCAGCAATGGATCCCGAGCGGCGGGAAAAATTGCTTAGTCGCATGAGGCCGGACCTCGCCATGGAAGCGCGGCAAGAATTAATGCGGCGGTTCCACATGAGCTGATTCGACGCTGAGCGTTGAGCGTTGAACGTTACTCTGCTTCTGCTTCGGTATAGTCCCAATGTCCTCAGCGCCTTTCGAAATGACGGTTTCAGTCCTGCCGGACGACATCGACGAGCAAGATCATGTGAACAACACGGTTTATCTGCGCTGGGTGCAGGAGGTTGCCACCGCGCACTGGCGAGCCATCGCCAGCCCAGAAGCGCAGGAAACTATCGGCTGGGTCGTTCTGCGGCACGAGATCGACTACAAGACTCCCGCCGGCCTTCGTGACCAAATCGCGTTGCGCACTTGGGTCGGCAAAGCCACGCGGCTCACCTTCGAACGGTTCACGGAAATCCGGCGCAGCAGCGACGGCCAGCTCTTGTCAAAGGCTCGGACTCTCTGGTGCCCGATCAATGCACACACCGGCCGACCGATCCGCGTGCCGGCGGAAGTGCGCGCACAATTTTCCACTTGAGTTAGCATGTTTGGAGTTCCGCGTTTACGCGGCAGCCCGGGGGAACAAAACCGTCTAAAGGCGGAACTCCGGAACCAAGCGCCGGCAGTTTTTCAACGGCCTGTCCGCCTGTTAGGAAATTACTCTTCCTGGGAGTTGAACATAGAGCGTTGAGCGTTGAGCATTCGGCGTTGCAAGTTCCATCTCTCGAGTCCCGCCCGGTTATCGCTTGTTATTGCGCGACGTTTCTGAAACCGGAGATGTTGCATGTCTATCGGCAAATCACCGCGCTGAAACAATGCGTTCCGATGGTGATTGCGCAGAAACGCGAACAAACCGAGCGCTATCCGTTTGACGCCGTCCACATTGTTCCCAAGCCGGCGACGCATTTTCTGCGGCGCTTTTGGTTCAGGCAACTGCGCGACATGCCGTGGGAGATTTCGGACATCGAGCTGCGCGCATTGCTAGGCGTCTTA
>Ga0209056_10009136_pt1 | contig 10138 bp, 9 predicted proteins | sample GraSoiAngelo_114_FD_185876 | JGI IMG/M metagenome (GOLD analysis project Ga0209056, IMG submission 185876) | Grasslands soil microbial communities from the Angelo Coastal Reserve, California, USA - 14_0903_13_40cm (SPAdes) (version 2) | ecosystem: Environmental > Terrestrial > Soil > Grasslands ...
ATGGTGCCCCCAGCGGGATTCGAACCCGCGCTACCGGCTTGAAGGGCCGATGTCCTAGGCCAGGCTAGACGATGGGGGCCTGGCGAGGATGATGCCATCCACTGTAGCATAGGGGTTCAAACGGGGTCAAATTGATGACCGCGACACGCCACGACGATCCACCCCAGCGGTGGCAGGCGGTGCACGCGCGCACGCTCCGCCTGGCTCAGCGGCTGCGCGATACTTCCATCATCTTCCGGAGGTATGCCGGCGAGTTGAAGTACCATCCACAAACAGGTATCCAGGGACATATCGGCCAGGACTTGCTGGACGCTGCCGCCGCCATACGAAACGTGCTCGACGAGGTAGAGGCGATTGCCAGGCAGTGGAACGAGGAGATCATCTGGTTGCGCTCGCAAAATTCTCGGATGCTGATGGAGGACGTGCATCGGGGCCACACCGCTGTGCGTGAGGCAATCCGGCTGGTCCGCACCGCACTGGATGTGTTTTCGCGCGCGGCGCTGCATCCGGAGCACGCGTCGCTCGATGCCCCGTACGGCCATGGCGCGCCCCGCCTCGTGCATCCCGGCGCCCAGTGCACGTGGGTGGCCGAACGGGCGGAGCAACTAGCCGTCGAGCTGTCTTTAGTGACCTTGCGCAAAGAAAACCTGCTCTTGACGCAGCCACATTAACCCCTTGCGGATCTTTACCATTGGCCACTCCACTCGTTCCCTCGAGGAATTTCTGGCGCTGCTTGCAGCCTATGAGGTTACTTTCCTCGTAGATATTCGGACTGCGCCCGCGTCCAGGCGGCATCCACACTTCGCCCGCGAGTCCCTCGCCGCCGCACTTCACGATGGGGGCATCGGCTACCGCCACCTGAAAGATTTGGGAGGATGGCGGAAGCCTCGGCCGGACTCGCTCCACACCGGTTGGCGCAGCGAGTCGTTTCGCGGGTACGCGGACTACATGGAGACGCCTGCGTTTGCTGCCGCGCTTGAGCAACTGTTGGCCGACGCACAAAGCCACACGGTGGCGATTATGTGCGCGGAGGCCGTTCCGTGGCGGTGTCACCGCCAGCTGGTCGCTGACGCGATGGTGGCGCGGGGCGTGGAGGTTGTGCACATCTTGGACCGGGAACACACCGAGGTACACCGGCTGACGCCATTCGCCAGAATCACGGACGGGCGACTTATCTACGATCGTTTCCCCTCTCCCTTGGGGAGAGGGTTAGGGTGAGACTCTTGAACCCGGTGCATCGGTAGATCGCGAAACGCCGCACGACCCGCCCACCGTGCATGACCTCGAGATCCGGCAGGCGTTCAACGCGTTCAAACATCAGGGCCAGCGGGATCCCCGGTGCACCTGCCACGTCGTTGATGAATACCGCGCCCCGGCCCACCAGTGCTTCCACGTTCCGGCGGACGGCGAAGGCGTCGCTCACGCCCGCCGTTGTTACAACAAACCGGCCGCGTGTGTGATATTCGATTTGCGCCGCTGTCTGATAACTGACGGAGAGGATAAAGACGTCTCGGCCGGCCGGCGCCTGACTCACTAGGGTGTCAAGCTTTGCCGCCACCTGGTCCCATCCCCACAGCTGGCCTGCGAACGACGGGGGCGGACGGAAGGGGAGGACATGAATCGCCCCGACGATCAACAGGTTGAGGCCAACCGCAATTCCGGCGAGCGCTTGCCATGTTCGTCGCGCCCGCACCTGCATCCACAGGGCGGCGGCGGGGAGCAGCGCGACCAGATAGCCCGGACCCGGCCAGTGTGGTTTGGGAATCCCCTGCAGGCTGGCGAGCCAGTTGATTCCGATAAGGGGAATGCTCGCCCACGCGGAAAGCGCGAACCGGGCATCACCCTGGCGGGCCCATCGGGTGCTTGACGCGAGGGCGAGGAGGAGCAACACCACTGCCACAGGTCCGTAGTAGACTAGCTGCCCGGCTGTATAGGCCAGGATATTAGGACCACCTGAACCCAACTGCGTCCAGGGAGCGGGCGCGCTCGACTTCCGGATCATGACCCAGCTGTGGTTCGCATTCCACAAGACCGCCGGGAGGACCACCAACACCGACACCAGCGCGGCACCATACGGCTCCCATCGCCGGAGCCACCGGCGGTGCGTGGGGGATGTCACTAAGAATCCCGGCAGCGCGAGCGCCAGGAAAGCCGCGGTGAGCTTGCTCATCATGGCCAGGCCTAGCGCCAGGCCTGTGACCAGCCAGCCGACAAATGTGCCGGAGGCCAGCGCCCGCCAGAACGACCATAGGGTGAGAATCCAGAAGAATCCAAGCGGCGCGTCGGGGGCGGCGAAGATGGCGCCCAGCGCGAGGGCAGGAATCAGCTGAAACCACAGCGCGGCCATGCGGCCCGCTGCCGCCCCGAACATCTGCCTGCCCAGATCCCACAGCAGCAGCGGCGTGCCGAGCGCCAGCAGCACGGGCCCCATTCGAATCCCCAGCGGCGTGTCCCCGGCCAGGGCGATCGACCCGCGCAGGATAAAGGCGATCATCGGTGGGTGGTCGGGATAGCCCCACGCCAGGTGCTGCGCCCATGTCCAGTAATACGCCTCGTCGTCAAGCGGCGGAAATGACGCGGCAAAGATCAGACGGGCTACAGTGATGAGGCCCAGGAGCAGCAGTATATTGCGGTCGGATTTAGCCACCAGTTCCGTCCTGACGCAGCAGCCGGCGCGCCTCCCGAAACACGCGATCCAGCATGGCTTCCGTGAGCCGGCCCGTCTGCGTATTCTGGCGGCTCGGATGGTATGAGGCGATGACCAGCGACGGGATTGGCGATGTCGCGTGAAGGCGATACACCTCGCCGTGCTTGAAGCGCGGGCGGGGGTGAGGCAGCGTGACGTGGTGCTCCTGCGCGATACGCAGGTACGTTGCAAAGGCGATCTGGCCCAGCGTCACCACGACCCGGGCGCGGCGCAGCAGTGCTAACTCTTGCCGCAGATAGCCGGAGCAGTTCGCGATCTCCCGTGGTGTGGGCTTATTGTCGGGGGGCGCACAGCGAACCGTCGCCGTGATGAACGCGTTCCGGAGTTGCAGTCCGTCGTCGCGGTGCTCGGACGTAGGCCGCGAGGCGAATCCGGCGCGATAGAGCGCCCGCATCAGCCACTGGCCCGAACTGTCGCCGGTGAACATGCGCCCGGTGCGGTTGCCTCCGTGTGCCGCTGGGGCTAGGCCGAGGATGAGGAGTTCAGCGTTCGGATCCCCAAATCCGGGGAGCGGCTTGCCCCAGTACTCCCAGGCAGCGAATTCCCGTTTCTTGACGCGCGCCACGCGTTCGCGGTAGCGGACCAGGCGGGGGCATTTCCGGCAGGCGATGATTGCAGTGGCCAGACGCTCGAACTCTCCCGTCATGACGTCTGCTTTGTCGATGGGAAGGCAGAACCCCTTCGAATTACGAATTCGACGCAAAGATGGACAACCTCAAGTATGGCCTGTACGTCCCGAACTTTGGGGAGTCTTCGTACGCGCGAACGTTGGCGAAACTGGCCGCTGATGCGGAAAACGCGGGCTGGGATGGATTCTTCCTCTTTGACACTATCATGTACAAGCGAACGCTGAGGGCCCCGATGGTGGACGCCTTCATTGCATTGGCTGCGATCGCAATGAATACTAAGCGAATTCGGATTGGAACCACGGTCACGCCTCTAGCCCGTCGCCGGCCGTGGAAGGTGGCTCGCGAAACAGTTTCGATCGATCATCTCTCCAATGGACGGTTGATCCTCGGTGTGGGTTTGGGTGACCCGCCCGACGTGGAATTTGAAGCGTTCGGTGAAGACGGCAATGACAAGGTGCGAGCGGAGAAGCTTGATGAAGCATTGGACATCCTTGTTGGTCTTTGGAGTGGGGAAGAATTCAGCTATCAGGGCAAGCACTACCACGTGGACAAGGCTCAGTTCTTGCCTCGTCCCAAGCAAGGGTCTCGAATTCCCATATGGGTAGGTGGCTTCTGGCCTCACAAAGCACCGTTCCGCCGAGCATCAAAGTGGAACGGGGTCATCCCGTTGAAGCTGGGCGCGACGTGGCGGCCAGAACCGGAAGACCTTCGTCCGATGCTGACGTACATCAAGACGCTCAGGACGACGACCGTGCCATTTGACGTCGCCATCATTGGGTTCGGACAATTGGAGGAGCAGACGAAAATTGAGAAAATCCGCCTGTACGCAGCAGAAGGGGTGACCTGGTGGCTTGAAAACCTATCCTCCTATCGCGACTCCCCTGAAGAGATGCGCGGACGGATCCGTGAGGGACCTCCAAGAATCTCCTGACTGGCGAAATCCGGGGTCGTTGACGCTGCTCGCAGCGCGCGCCTATAATGGCGCTACCGGCCATGCACCACGCGCTTCGCTTGGGTAGCATGGCTCTGGGCGGTTAGCTCAGTGGTTAGAGCGCATGCTTCACACGCATGAGGCCGCAGGTTCAAGTCCTGCACCGCCCACCAGCGTGGCGATGCCCCTGGCAGTTGCAGTTTGGGGCATCGCCACGCTGGTGTATGTCTGGGGAATGAACCTGCGGCCTCGAAGGGAATCGTCCTGGTACCTGGTACGTCTGCCTGCGCGGATTCAAATGTGGGGGAGCCCTAAACGACAATAGCCAATCTGAGTCAATCCTGTATGATCAGGATGGGTCAATTTCGGTACCTGGTACCTTTCTTTCAATGAGTCCGGCAGTAGAAGGCTGGAATCGATCTAGAGAGGCGTCAGTGAATGGCGACTGTCGTCCTTGGCGATGCCCGCATCGGCTTTGACGACTTCGGCGCAGGGGACCCGGTGCTACTCCTACACGGTTTCCCCGCGACACGCCGGCTCTGGTCGCAGGTCGCTCCACCGCTGGCTGAAGCTGGGTATCGCGTAATCGCTCCCGATCTAGTGGGCTACGGCGAGTCAGAACCCGCGCCAGGCGTCGGTGTAGGCATGGTGAACCAGGCGCGCTGGATGCTCGAACTGCTGGATCGCCTGGGGATCCAGCAGGCGGCGGTGGTGGCCCACGACGTGGGCACGGCAGCCGCCCAGCTCATGCTGGTGCGCGCACCCGAACGGATCCGCGCGCTCGCGCTGATGGACGGTGTCTACGGAAGAGAGTGGGGGATGGAGGCGGTCGCCAGCATCCAGAGCTGGGAGGTGGCGCAGGCGGGGCGCCTCGTGCCAGTGCTCGAGCGTCGCCTGGGGAAGGGGATGAGCGAGATCCTCTCGGCCTACAAGGGCGAGGAAGGCGGCCGCCGGCTCATCCGGGCAGCGCGTGATCTCGATCCGCGCGACACCGCCGGCATCCTCGGAGAGCTGAAGGCCCGTCGCGTTCCGGGCATGCTGCTGTGGGGCGATCGCGACCCATTCTTCCCGGTGGATAAAGTCGCGCGCCCGCTTGCCGATCTGCTCGGGGCGGAACTTCGAATCTTTGCGGCGGGGCACTTCCTGCCACTCGACGCACCGGAACCAGTGAGCGCGGCGCTGTGCGACTTTCTCGCAAAGACAGTTGTCTAGATCGTCGACGACCCTCAGAAACCCGATTCACGCCACGCCCTGCGTACCTGGTACAGTTGCCTATCTGGTTTCAAACATGGGGAAGCCCTAAACGACCATGGCCCATCTGAGTCAATCCCGTATGATCAGGGCGGGTCAATTTCGGTACCAGGTACCGTTCCTTCAGGGGTCTGACCCTTTTGAAAAGTCCATACCGGCTATCTCTGAATGACCCGGATGGGTCAGTTCGCGCCCCGCCCCCCGGGCGTTCAAGACGCCGCAGTGGCCGACGAGGCGGCTAACCGAGAAGCTACCGCAACCTGATGTGTTAGATGAAAAGGGGTTTGCCTGGTCCGCGCGACATCATCTCATTATGAGGATTCCCGCCACAAGCGAACTCATTCAAGCCGCGATTGTGTGCGTTGCCGTACTCACGGCTCCTTTTGCGAGCGTCGCGGAAGGCCAGACGAACCATGCCGCCCGGATCCAGCGGGCCATGGAAACGCTTGTGGCCTCCGGGGCGCCGGGAGTGATCGTGTTGTTCCGCGATGGGAACCAGGTCATCCGGCTGGCTGCCGGATACGGCGAGCTGGCGACGCGGACGCCGATGCGAGTGGCCGATCAATTCAGGATTGCTAGCCTCACGAAGAGTTTCGTTGCCGTTGTGGTGCTGCAGCTCGTCGAGGAAGGCAAGCTCTCGCTCGATGACGCCGTGGAGAGCAGGCTCCCGGGGTTGGTGCCCGATGGAAGGGACATCACTGTCCGTCAGCTGCTCAACCATACCAGCGGACTCTTCGACTATGTTAAGGATCAGAATGTGTTCCGGCGGCTGGTAAGTGACACATTGCGCGAGTGGTCTCCTCAAGAATTGATCGAGGTCGGGACGACGCACAAGGTGCTGTTTGCTCCCGGCCGCGGGTGGGCGTATTCAAATACTGGATACCTCCTCCTCGGCCTAATCGTCGAAAAGGTGACGGGCAACGGACTTGGGGAGGAATTACGGAAGCGGATCTTCGTACCATTAGGCCTGCGCAGCACGATCTTCCCCACCACGCCTCAGATCGTCGGGCCCCACGCGCACGGGTATTTCGTGATGGGAAAACCGCCCGCACAGGACGTCACCGCGGTCACTCCCTCTTTTGTTTGGGCCAACGGTGCCATCGTATCCACGGTCAACGATGTGGCCGCGTTCTACGGAGCACTTCTCGGCGGGAAGCTGCTGCCGCCCACCATGTTGCGGGCGATGCAGGATACCGTGCCGGCAGAGGATGGTGGCCGATACGGGTTGGGGCTGATGATGAGCCGCGTGCCATGCGGTACGGTCTGGGGCCACAACGGCGAATGGGCCGGGTTCGTTGCCGACGTTCTCAATAGCAAGACGGGGAGCCGTCAGAGCGTGGTTTTCGTCAACAGCAGCTCACTGTCCCCGCAAGCCAAGCGGGCGATGAACCGGGTGATCGTGACAGCGTACTGCGGCTGAGGCAGCAGACTCACCTACATCTATCCTCCAGTGATTGATTGGGGTCAAATCTTCGTTTGATGCAGGATAGGCGTGAGACCGGAGGGCCAAGGAGAGACCGGCACCCATCAAGTACACTCTCGGGCTTTGGCAAGGAGCCGCCCTCTATGTCGGGGCTGTCATCGGGACGGGTATCCTCGTCTTGCCGGCCATCGCGGCCGAGACTGCGGGTCCCGCCTCCGTGCTGGCCTGGCTCGCCCTTGTGCTGCTCTCGTTTCCGCTCGCGCTCACGTATGCCGCCCTGTCGCGTGACCGGCCGGATGCCGCCGGCTTCGCCGGAGCGATCGAGCGTGCCTTCGGCCCACGCGGAGGGGCGGCGGCCGGCTGGATCTTCCTGGCGCAGGCGCCGACCGGGTATGTGATCGCAGCATTGATCGCCGGCCAGTACGCCGCGAGCCTCATTGGCGGCGGACGGGAGGCGAGGTTCGTGCTCGGAGGTGGCCTCGTTGCTCTCGCCTACGTGCTCAATGCCGCGGGCCTGCGGATAAGCGCACGCGCGCAACTCGTTTCTGTCGGCGCGATCGCCGCGGGCATGATGCTGATCGTCGGGCGGACGCTCGGCCACGTCGACCGATCGGCATTCCTGCCGTTCGCTCCGTACGGCGCCACCGCCGTTGGTCTCGCCTCATTGCAGTTGTTCTGGGCATTCGTGGGCTGGGAAGCCATTACGCCGCTTGCAGCCGACTTCAGGAACCCGCGCGACATTTCGCGCGCCAGTTTGCTCGCCGTCGTGGTTGTGGGGATCCTCTACGTCTCGCTCGCGATCGCCACCATCGGTACGCGCGCGTACGGCCGTGCCCTGGGATCGGAGACCCCGCTCGTCCCGATGGCGGCGAGCACCTTTGGGCCGGCCGCCGCGATCGTGGTCGGCATCGCGGGCTTCGTGCTGTCGTTCGCGCCGGTGAACGCGTATACAGCCGGTATCAGTCGCCTGATCTGTGCACTCGGCCGCCGCCGGCAGCTTCCGGTCTGGCTCGGCGTAGAGTCGGCATCGGGCACCCCGCTGCGCGCGCTCGGTGTCATGGGGACGTTGTGCGCGGCCGCGGCCTTACTCTCGTACGCTGCCGGATGGAACATCGCCGATCTGCTGCCGCTATCCACCTCGTCGTTCATCGCAACGTACGTGCTCTCGATGGCCGCGGCCATGCGCCTGCTGCGTCCGCCGCTAAGGTACGTGGCTGCGGTCTCGCTCGCCGCATGCGTTGGCGTGCTGTTCTTCGCCGGGGCGCTGCTTGTATGGATCGCCGGCGTCGCGGCGTGCTCAGTCGGGTACCAGTGGCTCGTGACGCGTCGGCTTACGGAGGGGCCGGGACGTCAGCGGGTTGTGGGCGGGCATAGGCGCTGACCGCTTCCCAGACTTGTGGCACTTCATGACCTAACCGCCAGGCGGCAACGCCTCCGAGCCCGTGCCGCGCGGCCAGATCGAGTTTGTACTCGACGCTGCGAGCGTTTTCGAAGTAGAATTTTTACCATTGGAGGTGCGGCGGTGCTGATCCCTGAACGGGACGAGTCGCGCGCGCTCAGCCGTTTTCCGATCGCCCTCGTCACGCTTATTGCGGCGAACATCCTCGTCTTCCTCGTCGAGTTGAGCCTGGGAGACAGTTTCGTGGCGCGACATTCGATGAAACCTGCGGAAATCGTCCGCGGGATGCATCTCGAGACCCTCTTTACGTCGATGTTCTTGCACGCCAACATCCTGCACATCGCCGGCAACATGCTCTATCTGTGGGTGTTCGGCGACGAACTGGAAGCGAATTATCTCGGCTCGACCCGCTTCGTGGTCTTTTATCTGGTCTGCGGACTGGCGGCCAGCGCCTTGCAGATTGCGGTGAATCCGGCCTCCACCGTGCCGAATCTGGGGGCAAGCGGGGCGATCGCCGGCGTGCTCGGCGCGTTCCTGGTCGAGTTCCCGCGCGACAGGATCCTGGTCGCCGTTCTGGTCCCGTTTTGGATCGGGCAACGGCGCCTCTCGGCCATGGTGCTGATCGGTATCTGGTTCGCGATCCAGCTGATCGGGGGCGTTGGGAGCATCACGGCCGTCGGACAAGGAGGAGTCGCGTATTTTGCCCACATCGGAGGGTTCATCGCCGGGGTCTTGCTGATCAAGCTCTTCGGCGCCGGCAGGCGCCGTATGGGCGACTGGGGAGCAGTGCGAGGCTGAGGGTATGCAGCGTAGCCCTGACGTGTTCACCCGGACGACGCGGCTGGTGGCGTGGGTTCTCGTTGCCGCCCTCGTCTTGTGGCTCCTGTACCGTCTCCGTTTCGTGCTGCTGCTGCTCGTCGCTGCCGGATGGGTCGCATACGCGATTGCCCCCCTGGTGCACGTATTCAGCGGCCGCAAGCGCCAGTTCCGCCCGCTGGGGATCGCCTTTGCCTATCTCACCGTTATCGGCGCGCTCATCATCGTCGGGGTCGTGGCTGTGGGGCCCGCCGTCAGCGATGCCAGGCGGCTGGCCACGAATCTGCCCGAATACGCGCAGCATTTGCAGCAATGGTCGACCGGTGCGGCGGCCAAATATCTGGCGTTGCTGCCGGCAGACACGCGCCCGTTGTTCGATCAACTTGTGAGGGAAGCCAGCGACCGCCTCCGTGATCTGGGGCAGAGTCTGGCGCAGCGGACCCTGGCGTTCGTGTTCTCTCTCTCCACGCTGCTGGGCGCAGGTGCGCTGGCGTTGGTCATCAGCATCCTGCTCCTTACGGATACAGACTACCTGAAGGAAGCGGCTTTCCGGCTCATTCCGCGCGCCTACCATCGGGACGCGACAGCGCTCCTGGAGGAGATGAACGGGGCGTTGTCGGGGCTGGTGCGAGGGCAAATCGTCGTGGGGATGGCTGTCGGCCTCACCCTGTGGATCGGGTTGGGATTGTTGCACGTGCAGTATGCGGCGCTGCTGGCGACGTTCACTGGTATCGCGCAGCTTGTGCCCGACATCGGCGCAGTCGTGGGTCTGATCGCCGGTGTGACCCTGGCCGCGTTCCAGGGCGCGAGAGCCGCCGTGGAGACCGCTGTGCTGTTCCTGGTGGTGTATCAACTCGCCGCGCGCGTCCTGGGGCCGTGGGTGTTCAGTCGCGCCGTCCACATGCACTCCCTGATCATCATCCTGGTGACCGTCTCGGGTGCGGTGCTGGCCGGGATCGTTGGCGCGCTGCTGGCTGTTCCC
>Ga0209056_10009143_pt1 | contig 10134 bp, 10 predicted proteins | sample GraSoiAngelo_114_FD_185876 | JGI IMG/M metagenome (GOLD analysis project Ga0209056, IMG submission 185876) | Grasslands soil microbial communities from the Angelo Coastal Reserve, California, USA - 14_0903_13_40cm (SPAdes) (version 2) | ecosystem: Environmental > Terrestrial > Soil > Grasslands...
CGCCGCGACGCGGTACCCGAACTTCTTTGCGAACTGAATTCCCAGGTGGCCAAGGCCGCCGATCCCCTGCACAGCGACAAGATCGCTTGGGAGTGCACCGCTGTGGCGAAGAGAGTTGAACGTGGTATGAATTTGGCGGACACGAAGAACGATAACGACCAGCCATATATATAAGGATGTACCGTACAGACGTCCGGTATCCCTTGTAAGTGCTTTTCTCGCTATCTCATTTGACTCTCACGCTGGGTACGACCGACATTCCTGGCCGTAACAGATGTTCAGGATCTTGACCTTTCTCGAGGACGATCTTCACTGGGAGTCGCTGTACTACTTTTACATAATTGCCTGTGGCATTCTCGGGCGGCAGCAGACTATAGCGGGCTCCGCTTGCGCCGGCAAGATTCAGAACGTGACCATCGTAGACGCGGCCGTAGGCGTCAACAAAGATTTTGACGGCTTGGCCGGGCCGCATGTACGTCAATTGTGTTTCTTTGAAATTAGCGGTGACCCAGACATTGGGGCTGTCCAAAGGAACAATCGTCATCAATTGCTGGCCCGGCGAGACGTTCTGGCCTGGCTGGACCGACCGCTGTCCAACGATCCCGCTGACTGGCGCGACAATCGTTGTGTATTGCAGGTTCAATTGGGCCTGCTGAAGATTCGCGGCGGCTCGTTGGGTTTCCGCCGCGGCTGCTTGAGCACGGGACCGTTGTACTGATATTTGTTGCGGCGCGGTCTCGGCGTATCGTAGCTGCGCCTGAATTTGCTCGAGCCTGGCCCTGGCTTGTGCAACACCCTGTTCAGCGGCGGAAACGGATGCTCGCGCAGCCTCGACCGCGGCGGCAGTCGCTTTTTCCGTATTCACCGCTTGAGTGTAACGTTGCTGCGGAATCTCATCCTTATCCGCAAGCGGTTTGTATCGGTTGACATCGTCTTGAGCCTTCAGATCGTTGGCTTCGGCCTGTCGCAGCGAGGCCTGTGCGACGTCAAATGACCGCTCGGCAGCAACCACGGCCGCATTGCCGTTTTCGACATCGGCCTGTGCGCTGGACAGTTGAGCTGAGGTGTTCACAGAAGTGAGTGGAACATTGATCGACACGGCGGCGGCACTGGCCTCGTCATTTGCCAATACGGCCCTGGCATTCGCCACGGCTACCTCGTAGTCTTTGGGGTCGAGTTGGACGAGGACTGTGCCGGCTTCGACGTACTGGTTATCGTCAACCGTCACGCGGATCACGTAACCCGGCATTCGGGAATTCACGGGATAGATATACCCATCGATCTGGGCATCATCCGTGGATTCCCAGGGAGCATAGTAGCGATACAGTTGAACGGAAACCGCGATGAGAATAATCAGCCCGAGCACCACGAACACGATTCGTCGCAGTAGTTTCGCGCGGCGGCGTGGTGGCGGAAGGCCTGGCCCGACTGCTGTCCCACTTGATTGCGAACCCGACGACCGCAGTGTGTCCGGAGTATTCGGCGCGGTATTATCCATGGTCACTTCACTCCAAGGTACTGCAGCGCCGACTGCTCCGCCACGCCGAGAGCCAATGCGAGCGACAGCTTCGAGACGTTAAAGGAATAGAGACTTGCGATATACGATTGATTTGCGGAGGCGACGGATTCCTGTGCCTGAACGACTTCCAGGTTATCGGCGACGCCCGCCTGGAATCGGTCTTGAGCTTGCGTCAGTGTTTGGGTGGCGAGGTCGACATTACTTCTGGCGACCGTCACGAGCTCGGACGATGATCGAAAATTGAAGAAAGCGGTGCGGACTTCGTCGTCGATCCGGCCTCCCAGATCCGCGAGTTCCGCTTTGCGTTGCTCCAGTGCAGAATCGGCTTGGAGTTTGTTAGCACGGACGCGGCTGCCTTGAAAAACCGGAATATTCAGTCCGACTGCAATAGAGAACGTTCCATGCGAGGTACCAAAATTCGGGCTGCCGATGTCTCCATAGTTCGCGTCCGTTGACAATGAGGGATAGTTTTCGGCGGCGGCGGCTCGGCGAGCCAGTTCTGCCGCCCGTACCTGGGCCTCAGCGCTCAGATAATCTGGTCGTGTGAGCCGGGCTTGCTTCAGCGACTCTTCAAGACTCATATCGGTCAAGGGGACGTAGGGAACAGAGTCCGCAAGACGGAACTCCTGGCCGCTCGGCAACCCAATGACCCGAGCAAGCGTAAGCTTGTCGATGGACAATTGGTTCTCGGCGGAAATCAGCCGTTGCTGCTCGGTCTGCAGTTCGACTTGCGCGCGCAGGACATCGATGCCCGCGATGACGCCTTGCCTGTTCTGATCGACGTCGTTTCGATAGAGCGTCTGGGCGGTCTCGACCCTGGCACGAATCGAATCGGTAGTGGCGATATCCGAAATCACCAAAAGATAGGCTTCGCCCGCGGTGAGCACCACCAGGTCTCGATCTCTCTTGTACGTGTATTGCGATGCCTTTTCGGATTCCGATGCGGACCGCCAGTTCTTGATGTCCGACAAATTAAAGACTTGCTGCGAGAGATACGCCCGCGCGTCCGCAACCCCAAAAGGTCCAACAAGGGTTGGGACGCGCACGCCGGGAATATTGACGTTGAACCCTCCCGCTCTCAGATTGATCTGTTCGAGCGCTCCGCTGAGGCGGGCCGAGAGGTTCGGCAGCAGTCCGTTCAAACTGCGAAGACGCGCGGCTTGCGCTGCGCGAATGTTTTGGCTGCTTTCGATGACGCCCAGGTTGTATTTGAGAGCCCGCTCTAAGGCATCCTTAAGAGAAAGCTCCAGCGTGGTCCCGGTAGCCTGCCCGGCAGGCACGCTCCCGAGGAAAGGGTTTTGTGTCTGCACCGCTCCGGCTGTGGAAGTGACAATGAGCAGGATCACGAAGCCAGAGACGGAAAATGCCCAAAACCGGGCCCGTTCGTTATCAATCATTACGACTCCTGACCGAAGCGCCGAATGATCGATCAACTCCGCTGCTTCGTATATAGTGCGAGCGAATCTAGAATCGTCTCGACCGCGGCTTCCTCGCCGATTCCGGAATTGACCATCAAGTGAAAGCGATGCCGATCAGGCCACTCGATGTCAAAGTATTGCTTGACGAAGTCGGCGCGCTCACGGTCTACCGTCTCCGCAAGTTCGATCGATTCCTTCTCGGTTTTTCCGGTTGAGCGCAACCTTCGGACTCTTTCCTCAAACGGGGCGTAGATAAAAACGTGAAACGCGTCGAGGCGCGTACTGAGATAATAAGCCGATCCTCGTCCCACAATGACGCAGTTGCCCTCATCTGCAATGTTCGGAAGGATTTGCTGTACAACCTCCCGGACGCAGTCCGTATCCACCATTTTCAACCGCCGGGCATTCAAGCTCCCTTCAAAACTGCCGCGCATGAAAGATTTGAGGAGCCGATAAAAAGCTGGGTCTCGTTTCTCTTCATGCTTCTCGACGTCACGGCAATCGCAGTCCATCCGCCGCGCGATTTCATCCGTCAGCAACTGATCCCACAGCTTCCAACCCAGACGGGATGCAAGTTTCTCTGCGATCACGCCGCCTCCGCTCCCGTATTCGCGATCAAGAGTAATGATTCGGATCGTCATAGGTGCCTCTTAACCCGCCGCCACTTCCCCTCCGGCGCCAGGCTCATTCTTTTTGAGCGCGAAGGACAGCAGGAACATAATCGCGGCTCCCACAGCCAGGACCCAATATGTATCGATGTAGGCCAGCGCGGTCGCCTGACCGATCAACGCCCGATAAAGCCGGCCATATGCTTGAGTCGCGGCCCGCGAAGCATCCAAACCGGAAATACCCAAACGAGACGCCAGACCCCTGGCGGCCAGGGTGAAGGCCGGCTGCCCCTGCGTAAAATGGGCCGCGAGATTGACCTGATGAAATTGGGCCCGGCGCGCAATCAACGTGGTTACCATCGACGTTCCGATGCTTGCTCCGATATTGCGCATGAAATTCACGAGTCCTGCAACGCTGTTGCTCTTCTGAGCCGGCATTCCGACATACGAAACCAGGTTAATGGGAACAAACAGGAAACCCAGGCCGAACACCTGCATCACGCGTAGCAGGCTGGCGGATCCGAAACTGATCGAAAGATTGAGATACTGTGTGGAGTAGTACATGGCCACGGAAAGCGCCAGCCAACCAAACGCGATGATATACCGTGCCTGAACCTTTGATGCGAGCGTGCCTGCGATCGGCATCAGAAACAGCAGCAGCAAACCGCCGCCGGAAAGGACGAGACCTGCCGACTCCGCCGTGTAACCCATGAGCGTCTGAAGAAACAGAGGCATCATCACGAGGCTGGAGAACAGCATGATTCCCAGTATGAACATCATGGCATTGGCGCCGAGGAAGTTTAAATTCTTGAACAGCCGCACTTCGATAATCGGGTTTTTGTTAAACCATTCCCAAATGACCATCGCAACCAGTCCGGCGCCGGCGATCACAGCCAGCATCACAATGAAAGTCGACCCGAACCAGTCCTCCTCCTGTCCCTTGTCGAGCATGACTTGAAGGGCGCCCACCCCGATGACGAGAAGACTCACGCCGATATAGTCGATTTTTATTCCCGCGCCCGCGACGCGCCTCACCCAAGGCGGATCTTCGACGAGGCGGAAAATGAGAAACAATGCCAGAATGCCGACCGGCAGATTGATGAAGAAAATCCAGCGCCATGTGTACTGATCCGTAATCCAGCCCCCGAGCGTGGGTCCAACGGTCGGCGCTATGATCGAAGTGATGCCATAGAGCGCGAATGCCAGCCCGCGCTGCCGTGGCGGAAAAGTGTCCGCCAGGATGGCCTGAGCCATCGGCTGCAGTCCGCCGCCTCCGGCCCCCTGCAGAACCCGAAACAGGATAATTGCTCCAAGGCTGGGCGCAATTCCGCACAGCAGGGAGCTCAGCGTGAAGATTGTAAGACATGTCATGAAGAATCTTTTCCGGCCGAGCACACTGGCAAACCATCCGCTGATGGGCAGCACGATGGCGTTCGAAACCAGGTAAGAAGTCAGCACCCAGGTGCTCTCGTCGTTGCTCGCACCCAGGTTGCCCGCCATATAAGGCAGCGCAACGTTGGCGATGCTTGTGTCGAGCACCTCCATGAATGCCGCCATGGCAACCACGACTGCTATCAGCCAGGGATTGACCTGGGGGCGCCAGGGTTCGGCAACCGAGATAGGCGACAATTCGATCGGGGGATCTTTATCAACCATCTTCGCCAGTTCTGATTATCGCTCTTGAAGATAGGCTTCTACCATCCATAGCCGCTTATCCACGCCGCGCGAAATCTCCGTGAAGATACGGGTCAGCTTTGCGTGGCTGATCGTTGCCTGGACACCTCCGACGCAACCCCAACGCAACCGCCGCAACGACTACAACAAACATGAGTACACCTTCAACGAAGTGCGGCTCGCCGAGAAATGTGAAACCGAATTTCGCATCCAATGAGAAAGCTCCTCCACCGGTGAACGCAATCCCAATGGCGGAGACATTCTTGTTTGCCTCCACAATTCTGGCGATCCTTTCCTATATGTCTTCCCACCGTGGCTGGCTAAGCGCCGTAGTGTTCTGCCTGTCGCTTGTGGAGGCCAGCGCCATTAAACGGAATATTGAAGACATGCCGACTTCCCACCACACCCTTCTCAGTCACCGTCTGATGACAACGAATCCCTCCATATTGGATCTCCTGAATACCACCTGTGGGTTAGCGGATCGTTCGCGGCGGACGGCAATCGCCAGGCCTTGCGTGCGATGTGCTGCGCCAAGTTTATCCATGACGTATTCGATATGAATCTTGACCGTCTCTTCGGAAATGAAGAGACGCTCCGCAATTTCCCGGTTTCGATACCGTCGGCCCCATTTCATTAAACAACACTTTTCCGAGCCACCGTTCCTCTGCTCCGCCTGTCAACGAAAACCTAAAGTCGTCTGAATCACGAGCTGAACTCCCTATGTTTTGGGGGTTACCAAGTGGCTTCCTTCTCCTCAACCCTCCGGAATCCGTTCACCCGTGCATAATTCAAGTATCAATGAATACGTCTGTACCAAAGTCAGCGAGCCGCCTTAGGATAACCGCGGGTTCATTACACTAGCTGCGAAAGAATACGGGATAAATCTCGGCACTGATTACCATTGGATCGGCACGGAATCGTTGGCGTGGCCTTTGTACGCATTCAAAGTAATCCCAGACGTGAAACTCGAATCAATTTGCAAGTATTTCAACATACCTATCGAACCGCGTCCTCACGGCGCTTTGAGTGGCGCGCACACTCACCTTTCGGTGTATCGAGCATTGATGGCGCATTACAATAGGCCTGAATCGAGAACTCCTGCGGAAGTTTCGGAGAAGTAAGTTTCCAATTCGTGGAATCATGAAAGGCTGCTCATTTCCTTCGACCGCCGGCCTATTCCGTCCTGGAGGTCGCCGCTCCCTTTAACATAAGCCGCCCCCGACATCGCCAACCACACGCAGAGCATCCTACATTCAGAGCAGGTTTTTTTGCCCACGGCAGCCGGCACGGCGAACAAAAGGAAATAGCTGGTTCGAGGTTTTACGTCTATTTCAACGGCGGACCTGGTGGCGCCGGCTTGGCGAACTTCGCCGCGTCGATGGAGGCGTTCAACTCAACGGAGCGAAGCTCAATGATCGACCGACCGTCCGTCCAGGTCGTGGTCAGCTTAAAGGGCATCTTGATTCCAGCGACATCGCGGTAATCCGCATAGTCGACCTGCGTGGGAATCCGGCCCACCGCCGTGTCCGCATAATGCACCAGGCGCACCAGCAGACCGCTCTCCTGGTCGAAGAATAACTTTACGGGCAGACCGCCCGGCGCCAGTTTTCCCTGAACGACATAGACTTCGCGATCGGCGATCGTGAACGGTGCGCCGACGCGCCATTCGGTGAGGATCTGCTTGAGTCGCCCTGGAAAAGCCAGTTCCGCCTCCACCCTGGCACCCTCCAGATCGCCTCCCGTCAGCGGGAGTACGGGAACAGGTGTGACGGACTCTGGCGCCGCGACCCAACCATTGCGGCCATCATACGTTGCGGTGCTGTCGCCGTAGACGCCATGAGCAATCGTCGTTCGCAGGCCCGGAGCTTTGGCATAGATTTCGACCGGGTATTTGTTGAAATCGTCGTATCCTCAAAATCTCCCTTGGCGACAAAGCTGGTGAGGCTGGAGAGCCGCTGCATGCCACCGACCGCCTGGACATACTTGTCAAGAATTTGAGTGGCAGAAGGTACGCCTTGAAAGTCCCGCTGAATTTCCTCGGGAACTCTCAACACCGGCTCGGAGTACTGCTCAGCCAGATCTGGAATTACCATGGGCTTCGCGCCGCCACGATGGCAGGAATAACAGGTGACGACGCGTTGTCCGCGAAACCAGGACTGGTTGATGCTGTTCACCATCGCGATCATTCTGCGCGCAGTCCGCTTCAGATCGGTGTCATCGGCATACCGAGCCCAGTTGCCGCCGCTTTCCTCAATATGACACTGCGTACAATTCATGCCCGTGGCGGCGGAAAAAAAACCCATCGTCCCCATGAATTCCTTCACCGGAATTCCTTTGAGGATCTGAACGTTCTTGAATACCTCTTCCGCCATCGGCGGTCTCTCAGCCTGGCCGCGCGCGGTCGCAACATTCAGCAAGCACGCCGCCGCAATGGCTGCGGCGCTGAGAATTGTTCTACTTCCAGGCATCCATCGCCTTCTTCGTCTGCGACTCGGGAATGAGTTCATTCAGCTCGAGTCGAAGACCCTGGGGATCGTAGACATTTGCGGACTTCACGTTGGATGGCTGAGTGACGCCTGGGTCGGTCGCCGTCTTTGGAGTCGTCGCGCCACGCGCCGGCGCGGGTAAACCGAGCTGCCGAAGCCGCGCAACGGCGGCGGCTACGTCCGGAACCTGAATGTGAACGTGCGTGATCCCCGCAGGCATAGCTTCAGTCGCCGACTGCATTTCCAGGAACGACTCCTTGCTCACCTGGTAATACGTCGTGATTCGCTGGCCATCTGCACTGGCGAACGAGAAGGCGACCGGAAAGCCCATCAGCTTCCCGTAGAAATTCTGGGATGCCGGATAGTCCTTCACGGCGATCCCGGCGACGAGTACCCTGGGACTGAAACCACTCTCGTTCCAGGCGTCCACCGCTTTCTTCGTCATCGACCCGGCAATCAGCTCCGTGGGTTCAAATCGAATGCCGCTGGGATCGGTAATGGTCGCCGACTTTTCCATGGTTGGCATGGCGATGCGAATATTGCTCACCATTACACCAGACTTCTGAAGGCGTGCTACCACGGCGTCCCGGTCTCTGGTCTGCATATGGATGTGCGTGAACCCCGGAGCAGCATTCGCGGCGGTCTCGGACATTTCGATGAACGAGTCACGACTGAGCTGGAAATAGGTATTCATTCGTTTGCCATCCGGGCTGAACGAGAACCCTGCCTTGAAGCCCATCACCTTCGTATAGAAGTCCATCGACTCCTGATAGTTCCTGGCGGCGAGACCCACGACCATCACTCGGAGATCGTTCCCGTTGTCCTGGGCAATCGCCAGATTCCCGACGATTGCGACTCCTGCGAGAAAGAGCGTTAAGCGGCGCATGTTATTTGGCGTCGGGATCGAGAAACTCCATTGCCTTGTGATATGCCTTGAACTCTGTGTTTGAGCACAGCATCTCTCGGACATCGGTCGTCGGCGGCAGTAACTTCATGGGAAACTTGTCGAGGGCAACCCAGGTCTTCGTATACATTTTGGGGTCGTCAATAATCACGGTCCACTCCAGCCTGTCCTGACTGACGCGGTGGAATCGCTCCGTCATGACCAAATCTTCGCTATGTGGACGACCGGCTTTATCGAGCCAGGTTCTTTCATCTGTGCCGTTCGTCTGCACGACAAACGTGTAATCATCCTCCCATTTACCCACGGAGTAACCGAACCACCTTGGTTCTGGATGCTCTTTTTCGAGTTCCCGCCCGTCCGCCCAGATGACGCGCCAGATTTTGTCAAATTCGTACAGGATTACCACCGACAAGGGAGTCTGAAGAATCTGCGTCGTTCGCAGTTCATAAAGGTTCTCGCGGGGCAGCCCCTGGGGATCACAGGAAACGACCTCCGGATCATTTATCTCCGAAGGGTGAACCATTCGGGCTCCATTTCCAGGCTTATGGAGGGCTAACGTTGCCAACCCCAAAGGAGTGTAGGGCAACTGATGTTCCGGCTTGCCGTCTTCCGGCATTGCCTTGGCGCCAGTTCCCATAATTCCATCGCCCCGCCCGTTGGCCGGATCCCAAATCCCGGAAATGTCATGGCGTGGAGCGGGGGCCGGCTGGGCGGTTTGAGCACGCCCGGGAGAGGGAACCGTCAACAGGGTCGCCACGGCGATCGCCGAGGCTACGAAGCGCTTTAACATCACTACGTCCTTTCTCACTCTCTCGCTTCAACGTGGAGAGTTGAATCGTTAGATCACTGGTTCGTTTTCGGCGCCGGTGGCAGCGTGGTACTTAAGACCTTGCCGTCGGCGAGCACGATCCGCTGAACACGGCCGATGGGTTTGCCACTCTTTACTATTTGCATGGTCACGGTGACTTCATATCCCGGCTTCAAAGACTGCTTTGTCCATCCACGGTCGACCATGTCGGACGGGTTACTGGTCTCGGCGACCCAATGTACGATGGCGCCCTGGTCGTCTTTGGCGTCGAACTTCACAAAGCAATGAGGATTACCCCAGGTCCAATCCGTCACGGTTCCCTTGACAGTAACGCTTGCCGGATCGAACGCCGCATTGCCGTGATGTGCAAACAGCGGAACTGAAACTACCAGGAGGCCAACAACCACGAAGACAATCGACGCAGGAATATCTTTCACAATCCCTCCAGTTTCTGCCCGGATGCCGCGCAGGTCTTGCGCGGCTTTCCGACGGCAGCAGAGATTTTAACACTCTCTTATCGTGTTACGGTCAGTGTTGCCGACCTGTGCCACGCTCCGCGTGTTTGATGGATATGGACTTCGCAGTTAGTCGGCCGCACGCCCCACGCGCCTTGTATCGTGGTTCTTGTCCATCGACTCGCACTTTTGCTTAACGCTTCCTTCAGCCCCCGCCTCGCGGCGATAGTCCTTGCGTTTTCGCTAATTCGGCCGGGCCCCG
>Ga0209056_10009144_pt1 | contig 10133 bp, 8 predicted proteins | sample GraSoiAngelo_114_FD_185876 | JGI IMG/M metagenome (GOLD analysis project Ga0209056, IMG submission 185876) | Grasslands soil microbial communities from the Angelo Coastal Reserve, California, USA - 14_0903_13_40cm (SPAdes) (version 2) | ecosystem: Environmental > Terrestrial > Soil > Grasslands ...
CGTGAACGCCAGTGCGTCGCCGCGGAACACGACGAACCTGATCGCCTTCAACATCCCATCGAGCGATCCGGCTGCGACCCGACGACGCACGTTTGCACGATCGCGCTACCGATTGTCTGGCTCGATCAGGCAACTTTTGTTTAGGCCTAAACAGCCTGTGATCATCGATGGCTACACCCAACCAGGTGCAAGCCCGAACGCGCTCGCCACCGGCGATAATGCCGTCGTTCTGATCAAGATCATCGGCCAGCCTAATGGCGATTGGTTGATCCAACTTTGTTCTCCCTCAGGGTAGCAGAGTGCAACTCCGCTGGGCCCCACAGGGCACAGCCCTATGTTCCTCTTTTTAACGCTTCAACGCGTCGAAAATTGGCTGCGGGAAAATACCCAGCAAAATGGTAGCGATGATTAACGCGCTGATTGCGAATCGTGACAAGCCGTTCACAGGAATGTTATCCATCGTGGGCGCGGACTGCCAGTACATCGCGCGAACGACCTTGAGATAATAGTAAAAGCCGCAGCCAACCGTGATCACTCCGACAACAATGAGCGCGATCTGGCGCTGTAGGACTGCTGCGTAAAAGATGTAAAACTTTCCCAAAAAACCCGCCGTGAACGGGACCCCGGCGAGCGAAACCATCCCGATCAACATCGCAAATGCGAGAAATGGCGAACGCCTGGCGAGGCCGTCAAAATCGGAAATTTCTTCACCGGTTTGCTGGGCGACAATGATCAAGATTGCAAAGCTGAGAAGCGTCATCAGCAGGTAAGCGACAAGATAGAAAGTAACCGCGCGCACATCGAAACAGACAACGCCGATGAGCAGATAGCCAGCGTGCGCGATGCTGGAGTAAGCAAGCAGGCGCTTAAGGTTTGCCTGCGGCAGGGCGGCGAGATTTCCGTAAATCAATGTGAGCAGCGCGATCAGCACAATCAGGCGCTGCGTTTCCGGGAGAACCATGAACGGCTGCAAAACACGCAGTAACACGACGAAGCCCGCCGCCTTCGAACCGACAGAGAGATACGCAGTCACCGGCGTGGGTGCGCCTTGATAGACATCGGGCACCCAGATTTGGAATGGCACCGCGGCGATTTTGAAGCCGAGCGCAACCAGAACGAACACCATGCCCAACAATGCTGCGCTATGGTCGATTGTTGTAGTCCCGACGAGTCGGGATGCTGCCGGTGGCGAGATTGTCGCGCCCAAGCGGCCGGGATCAACGATCCCAGCTACAACGCCATGATTCGCTAACGCCTCGGTTATTCGCTGCAAATTCGTTTCACCGGTCGCTCCGAAGATCCAGGCGATCCCGAACACGAGAAAAGCCGTGGATAGCGCGCTGAGCACCAGATATTTCATTCCCGCTTCAAGAGTCATCGGATTGCGCCGGGTAAAGCTGACCAGCACGTAAAACGACACCGTTACCAGCTCGAGCGAGACAAAGATGAAGACGAAATCGATTGCGGAAACCAGGTACATCAATCCCGCACATGTGAAAACGGGGAGCGCAAAAAATTCGCCGAGACCTGGCATCAAGGAGCGACGGCTTCCCAGCCGTCGCGGGTCATCTTCTGGATGGCTGGGAAGCCGTCCCTCCTTGAGTTCCGCAAAGGAGCTGCGCACCGTCGGTGCGTAGTCAGTCATCATGATCAGCACGAAGATGGTCGTTAGGAGCGCGAATTGCTTGAAGAAGATCGCCACGCGGTCGGCCGTGTAAAAACTCCAGAAGCCTGCAGCTTGATTTGGCGCTGGAGAGGGAGCGATGAAGAAGCTCGCGAGAAGCACCACTGCCAGCCCGGCGATTGCGGCGAAGGCCAGAATGCGTTTGTCGAGTTTCGTGGCAAAGGCTTCCACCAGCAGGATCACCATCCCGAGCACCAGCACCGCGATCTCAAGCTCTGGCGCCGTGATCACCATTGCACCCATCTTATGATGTCATCCTGAGCGGAGCGAAGGATCTCTGGAAATTTCTGAATCGCTTGCCACGGAGATGACCAGAGATGTTTCGCTTCGCCCAACATGACAGCGCCGTTTGCGAGATAGATTCTCATTTATTCGCGGACAGATAGGTGCGAAACGTGGGCGCCACCATTCGCACAAAGGATTGCGGGAAAAACCCGTAGCAAAGGAGCGCTGCTACCAGCAATGTCACCGGCACATGCAACGCTGGTCGAAGATCCAGAAGTGATTTCCACTGTTCGCTTATTGCGCCCATGAACGCGCGGCGATAGGCGCGCAGCATGTAAACCGTCGAGATCACCACGCCCCAAAGCGCAAGCACAGTCGCGACTTGGAAAATGTGAAAGTGTCCGATGTCCCAGCCGTCCCGGAACGCGCCAAAGAAGATCATGATTTCGCCAGCAAAATTCGCGAAGCCCGGGAGCCCGACTGCAGCGAACACGCCGAGCCCGAAGGCAAGCCCCGCGAAGGGCATCACCTTGGCGAGCCCGCCAAGGTCATCGAAAGCCAATGTGCCCGTCCGTTTGCGTAACTCGCCCGCAAGTCCAAACAATAGCGCGATTGAAAGACCGTGAGCGAAAATCAAAACCACTGCACCCGTGGTGCCGAGAACGTTGGCGCTGGCGATCCCGAGGAAAATGTAACCCATATGCATCACGCTCGAGTAACCCAGCATCCAATCGAGGCGTTTCTGCGCGATTGTAACCAGCCCGACGTAAATGATGTTTCCCAGCAGCAGGACCACCAACAGAGTGGCCCAGTGCCGCGCGCCTTCCGGGAGCATGGGAATGGCCAGCCTCAACAATCCATAGAGTCCGAATTTTTTTAATACTCCGGCGTGCAACATTGCCGCGGGCGCCGGCGCAGCGGCGTACGCTTCCGGAGCCCACGTGTGAAACGGGAAAAGCGCGATAAGGATTCCAAACCCGATTAGCAGCAACAGGTACACGTGGCGTTGCGCGTCCACGGTGATTTGGCCCGAAGCGGCGGCAGTCTGCAACGCGCGAATGTCAAAGCTGCGCCAACCCAATGGAACGCTTTGGTAAAGCAAGATCAGGCCAAGCAGCAGAATGAAACTGCCAATCGCCAGATAGATTGTGATCTTCCAAGCCGCTGCGACGCGATTTGCACCGCCCCAGACACCGATCAACAAAAATGTGGGAATAAGCGCGAGCTCGTGAAACGCGTAAAAGAAAAACAAATCAATCGAGGCAAATGCGCCAATTGCGCCACCGGAAATCAACAAAAGACAGGCGTAGAACGCATTCTCGGATCTGTCGATCGCACCGGCGAACCAGATCGCAGCCAGCGTGACGATACTGCCGAGCAGCACCATGATCAGACTCAAGCCGTCAACGCCCGTGGTGAAGCTGAGTCGCCACTCGGGAGATATGGGAAACGAGGTGACGTGTTGGAAATTGCGTTGGCTGTAATCAAAAGACGCGAGTAGAAACAGCGCTGCTGCAAAAGTCAAAACCGACGCGGTCAATGCCGTCTTCCGCGCGGACGCGCCCATCATGATCGCGATGGCCGCGATAATTGGGCAGAAAATCGTCAACAGAACCATTAGTGGAAAACAGCAAAATAAATGAGCGCGACGATTCCGAGGCCGAACAGGAAGACGTAAGCCTGCAGATTTCCCACCTGAATCAGCCGCAGGAGAGCGCCAGTGCCCCAGGTTCCCCGACTGCTTCCGCCCACTGCGCTCGCGTCGATGATCCAGCGATCAGTGAAAGCTGATATGCGAGCGAGGAGTTCCTGTGTCCAGTAAACAAGCCAGCTGTAGAACTCGTCAAAATAGAACTTGTGGCGTAATAGCTGGAGATCGATCGGTTCGCTGGCCCGGTTGCGGTAAATAGCGATTGCCAGTCCACCCCCTACAATCAACGCGGCAATCGCAAGCGCGGGAACAATGATTGCCACTTCCTTTTCAATCGGGAGCGTGAGGAAGTTTCGCGTGAAAAATGCGAATCCGCCGAGCGTTGCCAGAATCGCGAGCACGATCAACGGCACAGTCATGACCGGCGATGATTCGCGGCTTTCGCTGGCGCTCTCAGTCCGGGCGTCGCCGAAGAAAACAATGACGAGCAGGCGAATCACATAGAAGGCTGTCAGGAACGCCGTGAACAATGCGACGGCGAAGATCGGCACGTTACGTTCGTACGCGAGCACGAGAATTGCGTCCTTGCTGAAAAATCCGCTGAACGGCGGACAGCCAATCAACGCTAGCGCGCCCGCAGCGAAAGTGACAAATGTGATCGGCAGTTTTAGGCGAAGCCCGCCCATGTTCCAGATGTTCTGTTCATGATGCAGCATCACGATCACGGATCCGGCGGCGAGGAACAGCAGCGCTTTAAAAAACGCGTGGGTAAACAGATGGAACATGGCCGCGTCATTTGAAGCCAGGCCCACAGCCATGATCATGTAACCGAGTTGCGAGAGCGTGGAGTAGGCGAGAATGCGCTTGATATCGTCCTGCTGCGTCGCAATCAACGCAGCCATCACTGCGGTGATGGTGCCGATCCATGCAACGACCAGAAGCGCAGCCGGCGAAGTCTGGATAACGAAGGCCACACGCACCAGCATGTAAACGCCAGCTGCAACCATCGTCGCGGCGTGGATCAACGCAGAGATTGGAGTAGGGCCTTCCATTGCGTCCGGCAACCAGACATGCAGCGGAAATTGTGCTGACTTTCCAACCGCTCCGCAGCAAATCAGAAGCGCCGAAATTGTCAGGAACGCGGGATGATTCGTTAGGCCGGACATCCGCGGCGCAATCTCGGCGAACACGACCGAGCCAGTAGCTATCCAAATCATCAGGATTCCGATCATGAATCCGAAATCACCAATGCGCGTCGTAATGAACGCCTTGTTCGCCGCGTCGGCGGCGGCATCGCGATAGAACCAGTGGCCGATCAACAAATACGAAGTGAATCCGACCAATTCCCAAAAGATGAAAAGCATGACGAAATTGTTCGCGAGCACGATCCCGAGCATAGCGAACATGAAGAGCGACAGCGCCGCGAAATAACGGGACTTGCCTTCATCATCCCGCATGTAACCCAGCGAATAGACGTGGATAAGCGCGCCGATACCGGAGACCAGAACCGTCATCATCCTGCTCAACTGATCCAGCGTCAGACCCAGCGGGACTTGGAAAACGCTGCCAATGCCGATCCATGTGAACTCCGCGGCAGCGCTGGTTCGATGTGTAAAGATTAAACAACTGCAGATAAAACTTACAAAGACCGCGGCGACTGAGATCGCACTGCTCAACGTTTTCCACCGAAGCGTAAACAGCGTGATCACAGCCGCGCTAACCAGCGGCGCGAGGAGAATTAGCCACGGAAGAATTGAGTTCATCAGATTGGTAATGACGAAATCCAAATGACGAATGACGAAGGAATGACGAAGTCCGAATGACGAGCTCGTCCGTACGCGAATCGCCCCTTTTCGTCATTCGTCATTGGTGCTTCGTCATTGATTGGTGTTTGGTGGGGCTAAAATTTCAGGGTGCTGATGTCTTTGACATCCGTTGTTTGCCTCGCGCGAAACAGGGCAACGAGAATGGCGAGCCCCACCGCGACTTCCGCTGCGGCCACGGTGATGACGAAAAAGACGAACACTTGGGCGTTGTAGTTTGGAAGGCCGCTTGGACCGACTCGGAATCGGGAAAAAGCAACGAGCGACAAGTTTGCCGCATTCAACATCAGCTCTAAAGACATCAGAATGATTATCAGATTGCGTCGCAACATCACGCCGGCAAACCCGATCGAGAAAAGAATGCCGCTTACGATGAGATAATGGCCAAGTGTAATCATCTTATCGAAGCTCGCGTTTGCTCAAAAGGACCACGCCAATGGTGGCCACCAGCACCAGAACACCGACGATCTGAAATGGCAGATTGTAATTACTGAAAAGCAGTGCGCCGATGTTTCGAACATCGTCGATAGTCGATCCCGGCAGCGGTGGAAAAGTTTTCCGTGCAGGGTCAAAGCGACTGATCACCAAAAAAATCTGGATCAACAACGCAAGCGCGACCGCCACGCCGCCAGCCAGGGCAAGCCAGTTGATCCGCCGTTCCTCTTCCGCCCGCAGGTTCAGCAGCATGATGATGAAAAGAAAAAGGACCATCACTGCGCCCGCGTAAACCAGCACTTGGATGATGCCGACAAAAAAGGCGTCGAGTGACATGAAGAGCGCCGACAGTCCAAGGAACGAAACGACCAGGCTAAGCGCGCTGGCCACCGGATTGCGATTGACGACCACGGCCGCGCCGAAAATCACAGTCAGCAATGCAAAAATCCAAAATAGAAACGGGGACATCGGTTATCGGAGTAACGGAGTGGTGGAGTAATGGAGTAATGAATTTGCGGTTCTGACCAGCACTCCAACACTCCAATACTCTAATACTCCAGTATGGCTCATTTCTTCTCGTTCCATTTCAAGACAACGCCGTGCATCACTCCCCCGATCTCGAGCAGTTTCTCCTTGTGATGCACCATGTCCGCGCGAGTGAAGCCGGTGATGGCGTAATCTTTGCGCAGAAAAATCGCCTGCTCGGGGCAAACCTCCTCGCACATGCCGCAGAAAATGCAGCGGATCATGTCGATATCGAACGCGTCAGGATATTTCTCGACCTTCGCGAATCGGTCAGTCGAAGGAATCTCGCCGGGAATGATTTTGATCGCTCGCGGCGGACAAATGAATTCGCAGAGCTGACACGCGACGCAGCGCACGCGCCCATCCGCGTCGCGCACCAGCGCGGGTGCACCGCGGTAATGGTCCGGCAGGTTAGCGTCCCATTTTTGCTCGGGATATTGCATGGTGACCTTGGTGCGCCCGAGCAGCATGTTCTTGAAGTGCTTAAACGTGATGGCCAGACCGGCGACGATGGCGGGCAGATACAACCGCTCGCGCCAGCTCAAATTCGGTCGTGGAACGGTGATCGCCATGGCTAGAATGACGAATGACGAATGACGAATGACGAATCAATGACGAAGCACGAATGACGAACGTGTCGATACGCGAATCGCGCTTTTTCGTCATTCGTCATTTGGGTTTTCTTCGTCATTCTGTCATTCGTCATCAGCTCCGGTAAAATGGGATGATCGCGGCGACGAGGAAGATATTTACCAGTGCGATCTCGAAGAAGAACAGCCAGCCCAAGCGCATGAGCTGGTCGTAGCGGAACCGAGGGAACGTCCAGCGCACCCACATGAAAAAGAAAATCATGACCGCGACCTTCGCGAAGAACACGGCGATGTTGATCAGGCCAAAGATCCAGCCATGCGAGCCGTCGGGAATGCCGGGAAAATGCCAGCCGCCGAAAAATAATGTCACGATCACCGCCGAGCCGGTGATCATTGCGGCATATTCGCCGAGAAAATAGAGGGCGAACTTCATCGAACTGTACTCGGTATTGTAGCCGCCGGCGAGCTCCTGTTCAGCTTCAGGCAGATCGAACGGCAGACGGTTTGTCTCGGCGAACATCGCGATCATGAACACGAGGAAGGAAATGATCATGGGAATAGCGAGCAGCCATTTCCAAGGGTTCGCCCAATCGCCGACAAACGGCGCGATGAACCAGCCGTGCTCGATCTGATAACGCACGACACTGGTCAGCCGCAAACTTCCCACAACTAGAAAGACCGGAACCACAGCGAGCCCGAGCGAAAGCTCGTACGAGAGCATCTGCGCGCTGGAACGGATTCCGCCGAGGAACGGGTATTTTGAATTCGACGCCCAACCGCCGATGACGATGCCGTAAACGCCCAGAGACGCGATGGCGAACACAAACAGAATGCCAACATTCACATCCGCAATCACCATCGGGACGCCGAACAGAGTGCTGCCAAACGGCACGACTGCGATTGTGATGATGGCCGGCATTACCGCCAGACACGGGGCGAGCCAGTAATAAAACGTATTCGCGGCGCGCGGCGTGAAATCTTCTTTCAGCAGCAACTTGAACATGTCCGCGATCGGCTGAAACAGGCCGGCCGGCCCCACCCGATTCGGTCCCAGCCGGTCTTGAATGAATGCGCTTACTCGCCGCTCCGCGTACACCGCGTAGGAAACCATCGGCAAAATCACCACGAAAAGGATGCCGAGGATTTTCAATAGCGAGGTGATAATGAAAAGAGAGTCCATTCGGTCTTGCAGCTCTACTCTGTTGCAACAGCTGCGTATTTACAACGTGCGATCTTTCTCCCCTGCGGCGTAACACAGGCATCCTGCCTGTCTCGTCGAACGAGCATCTTGCTTGGTCGCGGGAACCAGCAGGCTAGGAAGCCTGCGCGACCTGTCAGGCTGGAAGCCTGAGTTACGACCTTGCTGGCCGGGCGGCGCGGCGTGCAGCCTGAACGGCGATTGCTTGCTCGATTGCTTCTTCGTCGACAGGATGCGTCGGTGGCAGTTCGTCCATTTGCAAGATGTGCACGCCTAGCTCGCCGATTTTGGCGAAGGTCAAGCCGTCAAATTGCGGGACGGTTTCGCTGATTCGGCGAAAAACATCATCGACAGACGAAACTGAGTCGCCTCCGCCGATTGCCTGGAGCAAATCACGCAAGATCTCCCAATCATCGCGCGCATTTCCGGGCGGGCGAACGGCGCGATTCAGTCGCTGCAGCCGGCCTTTGCCGTTGACCATCGAGCCGCGTTTTTCGGCAAAACCGCATGCTGGAAAAACGACCGTCGCTTTTTCAGTCGCGTCATTTGGCAAAATATTCATGACGATAAACACGGGGAGCTGCGCGAGTTGTTCGACCGGTATGCCCAAGTGCATCGTGTTTTCTTTCAAGATCACCAGCGCTTTGATTTGTCCGGATTTCACCGCGTCGGCAATTCCCATGAGTTTGGCGCCCGGCTCGGATGCCGACCCTAGAATCAGCCGCGCACCGTTTGTATTTGGGTTTCGGTCTTTGCTCAGCAAAATGTCATCGCCGGGACCGCGCCGCGGGACAACGTCGATCAACTGGACTCCTAATGAGTTCGCCACCTGCGACGTAAGCCAGAGCTCTTCATTGGTCATGCGTCCAGAAGCAATGATGGCAATCTCAGGCCCGGAAAATTGTTTTAGCTCGAGCGCGGCTTGTGTGATTGCTGTTGGCCAATCCGCAGGAACGAGTTTTCCCTCGGAACGAATCTGCGGCTCGAGCAAACGGTTTTCGGCTTCGAGGAATTTAAAATTCAGGCGCCCGTAATCACACATCCAACAGGAATTGACGTGATCGTTTTCGCGCGGCGTTTGCCGGTAGATCACGTCCTCACGCGTGCCGATGATGGTGTTGCAACCCGTGGCGCAACTGGTGCAGATGCTCTTGGTCTCTTTCAGGAACCAGACGCGCATTTTGAAACGGAAATCGGTCGAGGTGAGCGCGCCCACCGGGCAGATATCGACCGTGTTGAGAGAATAATTATTTTCCAGTCGCTTACCGGGATGCGCGGTCAGCACGGTGTAACTCCCGCGATCAACGAAGCCCAGCACGTCGTCGTGCGCGATCTCCTGACAAAAACGGATGCAGCGCGAGCAGAGAATGCAGCGCTCGTCGTCAAGCGTGACCCGCGGCCCGAGCACGACATTTTTCGGTTTCTTCACTTTGTTTTCGAAAAAACGCGATTGGCTCGTGCCGAAATCGACGCTGAACTCCTGTAACTGGCATTCGCCAGCCTGATCGCAAATCGGGCAGTCGAGCGGATGATTGATAAGGAGAAATTCCATCACGCCGCGCTGGCATTCCTTTACCAGTGGCGAATTGGTGCGCACGCCCATTCCATCGGCGACATCTTGGGCGCAGGAAATTTGCGGACGCGGCATCCAGTTGATGATCGGTTTGCCATCGGCGCCCAGCTCCGGCTTGCGATCCGGACCCAGCTTGGGAAATCCCATTTCGATCAGGCACATCCGGCAATTTCCCGGTGAACTGAGCTTTTTGTGATAGCAGTAGCGCGGCACATAACTGCCGGCCTGCTCGCACGCCTCAATCACGCGCGTGCCTTTCGGGAATTGATGCCAGACGCCGTCGATCTGGACATTAAACATTGGGGACGATGAAACCTGCTCGGCCATTATGTTTTCGTGCTCCTAATCGTGCTCGTGCTCTTAATCGTAACCGAAAGACGTCGATCACGATCACGAGTATGAGCACGAGCACGAGGCTTCATTCAAATC
>Ga0209056_10009145_pt1 | contig 10133 bp, 12 predicted proteins | sample GraSoiAngelo_114_FD_185876 | JGI IMG/M metagenome (GOLD analysis project Ga0209056, IMG submission 185876) | Grasslands soil microbial communities from the Angelo Coastal Reserve, California, USA - 14_0903_13_40cm (SPAdes) (version 2) | ecosystem: Environmental > Terrestrial > Soil > Grasslands...
CAAAGCGCGCACAAGTTCAAGGCGAGGTACGCGACGTTCGGCTTCAGCGACAAGGCGAACCTCGACGAAGGCACCGTGTGGCCGGTCGCCTTCGCGCTGAAGGAGCTGACCGCCGCCGCCGAAGCAAGGATCGGCGCGCTCGTGAAGAAAGCGGTGAGCTGAGGAGCTCGCCTTCACAAGAGAGGAACCTGTTATGAAGAGCAAAGGCGCGGCGACGGTGCCGGGCGCGCTGCATGACGTCGACTTTATGGTGAAGGACAGCAAGCCGCATCGCGGTTTCCGGTTCACGATTTCTTCAACCCACGCGCACGTAGATTAGGAAGCGTACAAACGAGGAGAGCCACTTGGAGCCTGCCGTATTTCTTACCGCCCTCCTGATATTAGTGGGGATCCCGGCGGTCACGGTTCTCAAGCTCGCGCGCCTGCGTGCCGCCCGTCCACAATCAGGATCGGCCGACGTCACCGCGCGGCTCGAGGAAGTCGAGCGTGGTGTCCAGGACCTCCGACACGAGCTGGCAGAAACCCAGGAGCGGCTCGATTTCACGGAGCGGTTACTCAGCAAGGCGCGGGAAGAGCGGCGGTAGCCTGCCGCACCAAGTGAGAGCCCCGGCATGAACGAGCACGTCACTCTCGTGCACCCGGACGCGCGTGATCCCACCGCTCGCGCGATCTCGTCGGGATTCCCGGTCGATCTGCTCAGCCAAGCTGCCGGTCGCCTCCGCGTCCTCGCCCTGCTGTACGCGTTCGTCTTCTTCATGGCCGGAATCTTTCCCGCGCTGCTGTTCCCGGCCGATCGGGCCCGATTCCTCGGGAGCTTCGCGCAGTGGGGCCCCAGCGTGCTCGGCATCGGGGTCGCGCTGCTCGTCGCGGCGGTGATTCGGAGCGCGCGCCTTCCCCTTCCCACCGCGATGAACATCGGCCTGGCATTCGAGATCGCGAGTAGTTACGCCATCGCCGCCGCCGAGTTCGCCGATCCGATGGGACTCGAGATGCACGGTGGCTTCATGGGGCTCTCGTGGGTCGCCGTGTGGATCGTGCTGTTCACGGTCGTCGTGCCGACAGCGCCGCGCCGGGCGGTGTTGGCCGCCCTGGCATCGGTCAGCTCGGTCCCCGTCGTCATCGGGCTCATGATCGCGTCCGGCGCCACCTCGTTACGGATAGCCCCAGCACAGTTCTTCTTCGGGCTGGTGTTCCCCTACCTCCTCGTGGTGGGCATGGCCTATGTGGGTGCCCGTGTGGTCTACTACCTGGGCACCGAGGTCAAGCGCGCGCGCGAGCTGGGGAGCTACCGTCTCGAGGAGAAGCTCGGCGAGGGCGGGATGGGCGAGGTCTGGCGGGCTCGGCATCGCATGCTGGCCAGGCCTGCGGCCATCAAGCTCATCCGGCCGTCGTTCGCTCGGGATGGGCGTGGCGGAGTGTCGGAAGAAGCCGTCCGTCGATTCGAGCGCGAGGCCCAGGTGATCGCCCGCCTCCGCTCACCTCATACGGTGGAACTCTTCGATTTCGGCGTAGCCGACGATGGCGCCTTCTATTACGTCATGGAGCTGCTCGACGGCCTCGATGCCGACTCGCTGCTCCGCCGCTTCGGGCCAACCCCACCCGAGCGGGCCATCTACCTGTTGCGCCAGGTGTGTCACTCGCTGTCCGAGGCCCAGTCCTGCGGTCTGGTGCATCGCGACATCAAACCCGCGAACATCTTCGTCTGCCGCTACGGCGAGGAGTACGACTTCGTGAAGGTGCTGGATTTCGGCATTGTCAGGGCGGTCCGCGACGCCGCGGACCCGAACCCGGTGCACACGCGGGAAAACGCGGTCCAAGGTACGCCGGCGTTCATTGCCCCCGAGCAGGCGATGGGCATTGATTTGGACGGGCGCGCCGACATTTATGCGACCGGCTGTGTGGCCTACTGGCTCCTGACCGGGCAATTCGTGTTCAGCGCCGAGACCCCCATGGGGCTGCTCGTGCAGCATGCGCAAGCGCTACCTGCGCCTCCATCAGCTCGGACGGACCAGCCGATTCCGCCGGCCCTCGATGACCTCGTGCTATCCTGTCTGGCAAAGGACCCCGCGCAGCGACCGCAGTCCGCGCGAGAGCTGTCGCTGCGGCTGGCCGAGGTGGAGGGCGCGAGCGCCTGGACCCAGGACCGAGCACGGGAATGGTGGACGTCCCACCAGCTCGCCACCGCCGTGACTTGATCTCACCCATCCGTTGCCTTTGCCCCCACCGTCCTGCGCACTGGGTGGCCGAACCACGGGTGCCGCTGGTCCTGCGGCAGGGGAGCGGTCGCCGCCGCACCGTACTTCGTTTCCAAGGTCGCAACGACGTCGGCCATCGTACCCTCCGGCGCGACCCATCCGCCGTTGATGTCCGGGAAATCGAGCTTGCAGTTGTCGCACTTCTTCCCACTGGCGAAGCGGATGGGGCACCAGAAGCTCTCGACGTTGCGCAGCATTTCCGCGCCGAGGGCGTACACGCCGCTCATCCAGTCACAGTACAGGCACCAGATCAGGTCGTGTCCCACCAGGCCGTGGAACTTCTGGCGGCTGACGTTCACCCAGTCCGCGTGGCGATATCGCGGCAGGCCCACCAGGGGCGTGAGGATCGGGTAGATGCACAGCTCGGCCACGCGGAGGACGATGAAGACGGGGAGGGCGAGCGCGGTCACCCAGAGAGCGACGTGGTTGTTGAACCGTCCCACGGTGCGGTTGAGGAAGGTGACGATGCGCGGTCCATGCACGTATCGGCGGTTGGCCAGCTCGTGGGCGAACATCCAGACCAGCATCCCCAGCACCTGTCCGATGATCGCTCCCGCCACGCCGCGCCAGCCATAGAGGATTCCCAGGACGGTGGGGGGGACCCAGGTAAAGAGCGAGACGATAAGATCCAGCCCCGGTGCGCGGCAGAGCCATGCGCTGATTCGGGTCCCGGCGGCGCCGAGTCGGGGGATCAGATGGAGGAGGCCCGCGAAACCGGCGATGCCGACCAGGGTGGACGCCGCGATGAGCAGCAGTGGGTTTGTTATCATACGAACTCCGATCGGCACCGCCAAAGTACAATTGGGTGGCCCCTCCAACCGAGCAAATCTACCGCTAATGCAGGTTCGCATTCGGGTCGCGGCTCCCCTGCTCTTCACGCTCCTGGTGCTCGCGTCCACGCGAGCGCTGAATCACATGGACCAACCCCTGGCGCTGCTCCTCATAGTCCCCGGCTACGTCGTGCAGGCATGGCTGTTCGAGGCGCACCGCGCCCTTGGCGGAACGGGGTACGTGGTCACCATGGTGGGGGTTTCGGCGCTCGTGTGGACTCTGATCCTTTTGGGCCTGTGGGCGGTGACGGCCAAGGTGGCGCGTAGATTGAAGCCATGAGTCCCGCAGCCAAGAGCCTCTTCGTGTTCGGCAGCTATGCGATCGCCGCAGGAGCCGCGCTCCTCGCCTGTCGGCCCGCTGGGCCGTCTGTGGCGGACGCGACGGCCGGCATCGACTCGTTGAATGCGGCGTTAGTTCGCGCGTACCGGAGCCACGACCCCCAAACGTATGCCGCGCTGTACACCGACACGGCGGTGTTCGAATGGCCGGCCTTCAACACAGTCCGGGGCCCCGCCCAGCTGGCGGCGATGGCGCGGAGCAACTGGGCGTCGCTCAAGGACATGGACCTCCGTCTCGCCGTCTCGGCGCGACGCGTCGCGCCGGATCACGCGACGGAGTTCGGCGCCTTCGAGCAATCCTGGCGCGACTCGAGCGGCGTGCGCAGGACGGAGTTCGGGAGGTACGTCGCCTTCCTGCTGCGGCAGGCGGATGGCAGCTGGCGGATGGACCGCTTCTTCGGATTCGAGGACTCGACTCGGGCGAACCGGTAGCTCACCTTGCCGCGCCCAACCACAATAGGCCATCGATGATCAGTCGATCCTGAATTGGATTATTCAGGGTATACGACAACGTCTTGTCCGTCGCATCGTACCTGTGCTCGTAGTCGATGTCGTTGTGACCCATGTTGAGGTAGATCATCCTGTAGTTCTTGTTGGTCCAAACGACGGGATAGAATCCACTGTGCCAGATCTCGTGCGGTTTCGGCCCGGTGCCCAGCGGAAAGCTGGTCGAGTCTATGGAGAGCAGAATGTCGATGTCAGGATTCTGCCGCAGGTCTTTTTCCCAGCGGTACCACTCACTGGGCGAGGAGCGAAATGTCTCGGGCAAATGGGCAGTCGCCGGATGGTTGCGGTCTTCGACCCGGAGAATGGCCGACGTCGGTCTCCACGTGTTACTGACGTATGATCCCGACCCGAGAAAGCTGTTGTGATACCAGTCCCAGTTCGCCGGGTACGCTGAGGGGGTCAACGCAAAACCGGCAAAGTGAAACCCCATCCAGGCTCCGCCGTGCTCCATGTACGCCTGAAACGCGGTTCGTTGCGTGGGATCTTCCGGACGCGTATCCCAAAAAACCACCACCTGGTACCGCGAGAGAAAGTCCGCGTTCAGATTCTGCCAGTTGGATGTGGTGTCAAACCGAAAATTGTACTTCGCCGCCATCTCCGGAAACCATTGCTCGGCCTCATGCACGAAGCTGATGTGCGCCGGATCTTTTTTGGCGGTGAAAAATGCGATCACGCTGAACTTCGGCTGTTGGTCACGGACGCTCAGGCCGGCACAGCAACAGATGAGCGCGGCAACACTCAGTGCTCTGAGCGCAGCCATCTCAGTTCCGCTTCCGCACGATGGCCCGCGCGGGCGCCCCTTCGTGCCCGCGGACCTTGATCGGCAGCACGATCAGATCGTAGTCACCCGCGTGCACAGCGCGCAGGTCCAGCCCCTCCACGATGGGAATCCCGCGACCCAGCAGAATCTGATGCGTCCTCGGCGCCGGCGCGCCGAATTGCTCCGCCGAGATGTAGTCGACGCCGACCAGCACGACGCCGGCGTCCGCCAGCAGCTGCGCCGCGTCCGGTGCGACATAGGCGAAGTCCCTGTGGAACGCGGCCGAGTCCATCCAACCGCGCAGCGTGCTCCGCGTCCGGAACAGCACGCGTTGCGCACCCCGCCAGTCGTGCCGGTTCAGCTCGCCCGCGTCGATCGCCTGAACGCTGTCGGGGATATCGATCACCCGGGCGGCCCCGATGAGTGGATCCAGCGGGACCCGGTCTATCGCCGCACCGGTGGCGACGAAATGCATCGGCGCGTCGATGTGCGTGCCGCTGTGCGCGCCCATCGAGTAGACCGACAGCGTCAGCTTGTCGCCTTTCCGCATATCCTTCAGAAAGTCGAACTTCATGGGGGCGTCACCCGCGTACACGGGAGTCGTTGCCGGATCGAGCGTCGCCGTCACATCGATCCATCCCTCGCCGCTCAACTCTCTCGCCCCCGGTGCGCGGGGGGCACACCCCACCACCAGGACGAGCAACGTGCACGTCTTCAGCGTTTGTGAAACGGTCATGTTGAAGAACTCCTTGATGAGCCAGGTCACGCCGCGCGGCTCACGAGACCGGCGACGATCGTTTCCGGAGCTGCGCTGATATCGCACACCCATGCCTGCTCGTCCGGCGACGGTGCCTCCAGAGTCGCAAGCTGGCTCTCGAGCAGCGTCGGCGGCATGAAGTGCCCGCGACGCTTCGCCATCCGCTCCGCGAGAAGTGCACGGTTCCCCGCGAGATATACAAACCGCACGTCGACGGCCCCCCCGGAGCGCAGCAGGTCGCGATAGCTCCGCTTGAGCGCCGAACACGCGACGACGAGGCCCACTCCCGTACGCTGCGCCTCGCGTAGTCGGGTCGCGATCTCGCGCAGCCAGCCGTGGCGGTCGGCGTCGGTCAGCGATATCCCAGCGGCCATGCGCTGCACATTGTCCGGGGGATGCAGGTCATCACCCTCGACGAACTCGATGTCGAGTGCGCGAGCGAACTCCGCTCCGATCAGGCTCTTGCCGGAGCCGCAGACGCCCATCATCACGTAGAGCCCAGTATGCACAGCGCGCATGACGTGGCCCCAATCGTATATTGCCGAGGGATTCGGGGCTATCGGCTGCCGCCCTGGACAGCGCGGCCCGCACGGGTCTAATCTCTCGCATGCGCAACCGACTCCTTCCTGCACTGCCCGTACTCTTGCTGACCCTGGCGCCCAGCATCGGCGCCGCCCAGACGGCCCTACAGCTCCGCTGGGAGCTCGTGGGGGACAGCATCGCCCACGACTGGGGCGCCTCTCGAGCGGCTTTCACGCTCACCAACCGCGGCACGAAGCCGCTCCCGCCCACCGGCTGGGCGATCTACTTCAACGCCCTCCACTCGGCGGACACGGGTAGCGTGGGAAGCGGGTTCATCATCGAGGACGTCATCGCCGACCTGCACCGCCTCGCGCCCGCAGCCGGCTTCGCTGGGCTGGCCCCGGGTGCGAGCATTCGGATCCCGTACGTCACCGGCCTGCTCTTGAACCGCAGCTTCGTGCCGCAGGGCCCCTACATCGTGTTCGACGAAGCGAAGGACGTAGGCGTCCCGCTGAACGATTACGTCGCCCTGCCATTCGAACGGCCACCGCAGGGCACGGGGCACGATCCGCGCGTAGTGACGCCAGAGCACCAGTTCAGGCTCGACTCCGCGACCCGCGCCATGCCTGCCAGCGAACTACCACCGGTGTTCCCGACGCCGGTGGAGGTGACAGCCGGAGCGGGAGCGCTGCGCCTCGCGGCGCTGCCGCCGGTCGAAGCCGCCGAGGCGCTCAAGAACGAGGCGGCGTTTGCGGCGGAGTACCTGCGCCCCTACTTGGGCAGCACCCGCAAGGCGGGCGGGCCGACCGTACGACTCGAGGTGGGTCCCGTGGAAGGTCAGACCTCGCCCGAGGCGTACACGCTCGTCGTGGATTCCGTCCAGGGTGTCCGCATCGTGGGTGCCTCGCCCGCCGGCGTTTTCTACGGTCTCCAATCTCTGCGCAGCCTCTTGCCCGCGCCCACTCCCCGCGCAGGGCTTGTTCTGCCGGCCATTCGCGTGGTGGACGCTCCCCGCTTCGGCTATCGCGGATTCCTGCTCGACGTCGCCCGCAACTTTCATCCGAAGCCCGTCGTGCTGCGCACGCTCGACCTCATCGCCCGCTACAAGCTCAATGTCTTCCACCTCCATCTCACGGACGACGAGGGCTGGCGGATCGAGATTCCGAGCCTCCCCGAGCTCACCGCGGTGGGCGCGCGACGCGGCCACCCGATCGACTCGGACCGACATCTGCCGCCCGCGTTCGGCTCGGGCCCCGTCGTCGACCGGCCCTGGGGCAGCGGCTTTCTTTCCCGCGCGGACTACGTCGAGATCCTGCGCTACGCGGCGGCGCGGCACATCGAGGTTATCCCTGAGCTCGAGATGCCGGGCCACGCGCGCGCCGCGATCAGGGCCATGCAGGCGAACCCGCAGTACCGGCTCAACGACCCGGACGATCGCTCGGTGTACACCTCGGCGCAGGGCTACCACGACAACGTCATGAACCCGGTCCTCGAGTCGACGTACCGGTTCATCGAGCGGGTGGTCGGCGACCTCGTGACGATGCACCGCGAGGCGGGGGTGCCGCTGCGCCACATCCACATGGGAGGCGACGAGGTCCCAGGCGGTGTATGGCAAGGCTCGCCGGCGGTGCAGGCGTACCTGAAGGCGCATGATCTCACGAGTGTCGACGAGCTGTGGTTCATCTTCTACGGCCGGGTGGCGCAGATCCTCAAGACACAGGCGGAGGGCCTCCTCCCCTCGGGCTGGGAGGAGATCGCCGTCCGCAAGACCCAGCGCGGCGGGCAACAGACGAACATTCCCAATCCCGACTTCGCCGCGCGCGGCTGGCGCGCCTACGTCTGGAACAACGTCCCCGGCGGGGGCGCCGAGGACCTCGCCTACCGGCTCGCGAACGGCGGCTACGACGTGGTCTTGAGTCCCGTGAGCAATCTCTACTTCGATCTCGCCTGGAACGAGAATCCGGAAGAGACGGGACTCGACTGGGGCGGCTACGTGGATCTCCGCAAGCCGTTCGATTTCATCCCGTTCGACTATTACCGCAACGTGCGGGTCGATGCCTCCGTGTTCGTCGGCAAGGATCGGCTCACCGATTACGGTCGGGCCCACATTGTGGGGATTCAGGGCAACCTGTGGTCGGAGACGCTGGGCGGCGAGGGGCGACTCGAGTACATGATGCTGCCGAAGTTGTTCGGCCTGGCCGAAAGGGCGTGGGCGCCCGACCCGGACTGGGCCAGGGAGCGCGACCCCGCGAAGTCCGAGTCCCTGTACCGCGAGGCCTGGTCCCGCTTCGTCAACGTGCTTGGCCAGCGCGAGCTGCCCCGGCTCGATCGGGAGGTCGCGGGGGTCAACTACCGGATTCCCACGCCCGGTCTCAGGGCCCAAGGGGGCGTGGTCTCCTCCAGCCTGGAGCTACCGGGCTTCACCCTGCGCTACACGACCGACGGCAGCGAGCCCACCGTGCGCAGCGCCCTGGTCCACGGTCCGATCCCGTTCCGCGGGACCATCCGCGTCGCGGCGTTCAACAGCACAGGCCGAAAGGGCCACACGGCGCACCTTACGGCTGAGCCGGCCTTGATCAGGCCCGGCGCCAGGTGAGTCTCTCAGATGCCGGTCTGGCTAGTCCCGGGCGATCAAGATCCGCTGCCTCACCGCGACAACTCCATGATATGAAGGGAGAGGGTGAACGATGGTGCACGTGAACTACGTCGCTGTCCTCGTGGCAGCCGTCGCGGTGTTCGTGCTGGGCTGGTTGTGGTACAGTCCGCTGCTGTTCTTCAAGCCGTGGATGCGGCTGCGCGGCATGGATCCCGTCGCCGCGATGGCGGGCGCAAAGATGCCCGCGGGGAAGCTGCTCATCGAGCTGGCGCGGTGCCTCGTTCTCGCCTGTGTGATCGCGCGCCTCGTGGCGCTCCTGGGCATCAGCACCTGGATGGGCGCGGTCCACTTCGGCTTGTTGTTGTGGATCGGGTTCCCGGTCATCATTCTCACGGGATCGGTCCTCTGGGAGAACATCCCCTGGAAGGTGGCCGCGATCCATGCCGGTGACTGGCTCGTGAAGATGCTGGTGATACCGATCATCGTGAGTGTGTGGACCAGGGGGTGAATCCCTTGATCAGGTCGCGCCACCACTAGAGGCGCGTCAGGTCGCTCGCGTGATCGTCGCGGTTGAGATGAACGAACGCTTCGGCGGCGCGCACGCCGATCTCACGTCCGCGCCACTGCGCCATGATCTCGTGGTGCTCCCGCCAGATGCCCTGGCCGTCCTGGCTGACGTGCGCGAACAGCGCGGCCTTTTTCTGCTCGACCACTAACGAGATATCCACGTAGGTGTTGGGCAGAAACCCTTCCGTTTGACTGCCGCTGTTGACTTCAAAGAAGTAGAGCCGCGACGTTCGCTGGTCCCCCTCCATCCACGCGCGGATCGTGAGCACGCTCGCGACCTGATGGTCCATGTGCGTGTCTACCGGCCAGTGCGTGAACACCACGAACACCGGCTTCGCACCCATGATCTTGCAGGCGGTCTCGCACTCGGCGGAACGAATCCGTGCCGCCACGTCCAACGATTTGCCGGAGATGCCCCGCTCGCCCCGCGTGAGATACACGACCGTCACCGTAGCCCCGAGTGCCGCGTAGCGCGCCAGCGTCCCGCCGCAACCCGACTCCGGATCGTCCGGATGCCCGCCGACACAAACGATTGTCAGGCGCGCGGCGTCGGACCCGGCGTGGGCCGACACCAAGGGCAGCGCGACGGCAGCCAATGAGCTTCCGACAAAGCTCCGACGTGTGAGGTCTCGTTCGTTCATGCCCGTTCGGCTCCTGCGGTGCGCAGACAGTCGAGCAACCAGCGTCGGGCCTGGGCGTCCCCGGCCCAAAGCGCCGGGCCGAGCGGCGAGCCGAGGAAGATCAGGTTGCCGCGCCCGCTCGAGCGCTTGAGGGCCACCGGCAGTCCTTCCACCCACGCATCACGTCTTTCACGTGAATGCGGGTGACTCTGGGCCCGTGGATCTCGATCCACTGCTCCGCAAACCCCGTGTCGTGGATGTTGCCGACATCCAGATGAATGCCCACCGCGGGGCTGTTCACCTCATTGAGAAATTGCCAGAACTCGCGCGGGCTGATGAGAAACCGCTGCTCGGCGTTGCAGTTCTCGCACCCGATCCGG
>Ga0209056_10009147_pt1 | contig 10131 bp, 11 predicted proteins | sample GraSoiAngelo_114_FD_185876 | JGI IMG/M metagenome (GOLD analysis project Ga0209056, IMG submission 185876) | Grasslands soil microbial communities from the Angelo Coastal Reserve, California, USA - 14_0903_13_40cm (SPAdes) (version 2) | ecosystem: Environmental > Terrestrial > Soil > Grasslands...
CATCTGAGGTAGTCTTCTGAACGGACACCCAGCAGTTTTCAAAGATCGAGCGATGAAGACTGCTTATGTAGATACAACTGACCGTGCCGTTGTCTCCGATGCAAGAATAGAACCTGTGCTCGTTCGGGCCACGGATGCTCGTATTGATCGTGTTCGCGATACGCCAGCAGTGTTCGCCACCGAGAACAAATATGCTGTCGAATATGCAGCCTTCTGAGTCAGTATCTAGCCAGACGCCGTAGTGGTTTGAGCCCGGAGCGTTCCAAGCGTCGTCAAAGTGCATCCCAATGATGCAATTGGAAACCGTCCAGTTGAGTGCGAAATACATCTTCAAACCGACGTGAAATGTATTCTCCATATCAACGTCACGAATCGTAGCGGTCCGTACCAACTGAGTCGGAGAAACATTTCCGCCACATATAATGCCCTGCCACATCGAACCGATATAAACGCGTTCAATCGTAGGGCTGGTGCATCCTTGTTCGAAGAAGATCGCCGCACCTTGGCTAGGTGTTCCACGCTGCATCGTGAGAGCGAGATCTGCGATGTGGCAGTAGTGAACGGTAAAGAGATCGAAGATCGTACTATCGATGCCGGCCTTCCTGATGAAGGTCGCGCCCTTTCCGTCACCAATAATGCTTACGCCCTCTGCGTTGATGATGAGGACCTGAGAAATATTGTAGTTCCCCGCGGGAAGATACACCACTCCACCGCCTTGAGCGCTCACGAGGTCGATGACCTGTTGAATTGCTGCCCTATCATCTGATGCACCAAGTCCGGTGGCGCCGAACCATTTGACGTTGACCGGCCCGGAATACAGCCGTCGCCAACGCCCTGGGAGTGTAGCTGACACATCGGTTGGTCGAATGATGGTTCCGTTGTTTTCGGTCGTAGCGTTGTAGTCCCAGCAGAAGATGCCACCACCTCCATCCTGAATCGAATTGTAGCCTTCTAACACTGCGATCTTTGAAGTTGCCGCTCCGACTGCCGGATGCGCGACCGTCTTCAAGTTTGCCATGGTGTCAACCCAACAAAATGTGATGCCTGTATCGGCAAGCAACGGAGAGTTAACCTTCCGTGTCGCCATCGAATGCCTCCTTCCCTCTCGACAGACCTATTGTTTTGGATCGAATGAATGAATTCACGGGTTGTCCTTTTCTTTCCCCGCCGAGTGACGTTCGTGGATTGCGGGTCCGGAAGGGGCGAAGAACCCAGCGGGGAAAAGTCCTCCGCCTGATTCGAATCCGTTTAGCTTTGAAGAAATTACGTCAGCTTGTCAAGACGATTCGCCGCAAGCACATCGCCAATTCGAGTTCAACGAAAGCGGTCAACTTTTCATCCCCTCGCACAATGAAACGCTTTCCGTCGGCGCGATGCGCGTCAACAATCCAGATTGTTCGCCCTTCGGAATCCACTGCTGACACACAGCCCCAACTCCAACCGGCTTTGCTGAGATTGTCCGCGATGATCTCCCAGTACTTCATTTAGACTTTGCTTGCATCGTTGCTTGTCATTGAAAACGACGACGGACGATAGCAAAAACCACGCCGGCAATGATGATTGTCCCGGCAACGAAGAACATGACAACGGCAGTCGGATTTGCCATCACCGCTGCCCAGCCCTCTAACTTGATCGGCTCGCCCTGGCGCTGTGCTGTGGCGGTCTTCGCAGGACTGGGATGAAACCGTTCCTGAACGTCATTAGGGAGTTCAGTGAAATAGACTTTAGAAATTCCCGTTTTGGTTTTAAGCACGATCCCATCCGATTCGACACGGATGATCGTGGCGTCCTTGTATAACTTACCCCTAACGGTTTTGAAGTCCTCAGCCAGCGCGAGTGTCGCTGACAGAAGTGCCAAAATTGCGAGCGTAGTCGCATACTCCTTCACGCTGGGCGCATTCTGCCTTTTTTGCTCTCCACACGACAATGACAAAATGATATGAACGGTCGCAATGACGCAGGCGACGTTCACGATTGCTGCGATTGCGTTTCTTTCCAGCGCGGCAGCCGAAACACCGCCGCCAGTCACGTTTGAGTCACGTTGCGAATCGAGCCCAACAATGCCGAGTATCATTCCGGCTATGCTTATGTTTTGGAGCAACTCGGTCACGACGACCAAGCGGCTGCCGAATGCGAAGCGTCCATTCGACTGGCCCCCAGGTCCGCCCAGGCGCACTACAGCTATGGCGCGTTCCTGGAAAAACACGGCAAACTCGACGAAGCAGTTGCGCACTACCGACAGGCTCTGCAAGTGGATCCCCGTTTGGTAGATGCTCATGTTGATCTCGGAAGTTTGCTTTTCGAAAAGGGCGAGCTAGCCGAAGCAAAGGACCATTTTCAGAAGGCATCCAATCTCAACGCGAAACTTGCTCACCCACATAACTACCTGGGTAAGATTTTCATGCGCGAGGGCGATCTCACGCAGGCGATCTTGCAATTCGAAGAGGCGTTGCGTCTCCATCCCGACTTCCCGGAAGCCGAGGAAAACCTACGCGTCGCCAAACAGAGTGAAAACACGAACGAACACGAATAAAGCCACGAATTTTTCTTCGCCCTATTCGTGTGCATTAGTGTTCATTGGTGGTTAGATTTTTTGCGCGGCGAGATTGGCTTTGGGGATTTCTCCTCATTGCATTTGTTTTCATCGCGTACGCGCCGGTCTTCCATGCTGGATTTGTCTGGGACGATGAATCGCATCTGACCCAGAATCCATGCGTAGTCGGCCCGCTCGGGCTGAAAGAAATCTGGACCAGTACGCGGGCAGTCTATTATCCGCTCGTGCTGACGACCTTCTGGGTGCTGCATAAGTTCGTTGGTTTAAATTCGCTGCCATATCACATCCTGAACGTGTTGATGCACGCGGGATCGGCAGTGCTGCTCTGGCGCGTCCTTCGACAACTCGGGGTCGGTGGCGCATGGTTGGGCGCGGCACTGTGGGCACTGCATCCCGTGATGGTGCAATCAGTCGCCTGGGTGACTGAGCTAAAGAACACCCAGTCCTGTCTGTTTTATCTCTTGTCGATCTCTTTCTTCTTGGATTGGGAAGAGAAAGCGCGGGTCACCCGGGTAGTCCGGCTAAATAGCTCGTTGATGTTTGGCCTGTCACTAGCCTGCTTCGTGCTGGCAACGCTAAGCAAGCCCTCAGTGGTGATGTTGCCTGTGGTGCTAGCTCTGTGTGTCTGGTGGCGGCGAGGACGGATTGGATGGAAAGATGCAGTACCGCTCGCTCCATTCCTGCTCATTTCAGCGCTTGCGAGCGCTTGGACAATTTGGGAACAGAAATTTCACGCGGCCGCAGTTGGGCCGGAGTGGGCGCAGACCTGGCCGGAGCGTTTGATCATCGCAGGACGAGCGATATGGTTTTACCTGGCTAAACTATTCTGGCCTCATCCGCTCATTTTCATTTATCCGAGGTGGGAGATTCATCCATCGCAACTGATGGCCTATGTGCCGTTGCTGGCAGCGGTAGTTAGTTTGATCTTCTTGTGGTTACTGCCAGGAAAAGCAGGCCGCGCTGTATTCTTTGCCGCCGCATACTATGTGATCTCACTGTTTCCGGTGCTCGGCTTTTTTAGTGTCTATTTCTTTCGCTACTCGTTTGTGAGCGATCACTTCCAGTACCTTGCCAGCATGGGACCGCTTGCGTTAGCTGGCGCAGGTATGGCAATTCTTGTAGGGCGTTTCTGTGAAACGCCGCTCCAGTTGGCGTCTGACACAGACGCCCTACGATTATCGGGCGATAACATCGGTATCGGCCGGGAGAAATTGTTTCTGGGCTCTGTTGCTTGCAGCATCCTGCTGATTTTGCTTGCGACCTTAACGTGGCAGCAAAGTGCCGTTTACCACGATCTCATAACTTTGTACACGAGGACGCTTGTGAAGAATCCCACTTGCTGGATGGCGTACAACAACCTGGGTTTCGTCCTGTACCAAGGCAATCGGATTCCGGAAGCAATGGACCTGTTCAAGCAATCCTTGCGAATCAACCCTGATAATGCCGAGGCGCACGATAACCTGGGCAACACCTTGCTCCAGACAGGCCGAACCTTGGAGGCAATAGACCAGTATAAGCAGGCGTTGCGGCTCAATCCTAATAATGCCCACGCGCATAATAATCTGGGTAACGCCTTGGTCCAAACCGGCCAAACTTCAGAGGCAATGGACGAATTTAATCAGGCCTTGCTGATCGATCCTGATTATGCCGAGGCGCACAATAACCTGGGCAACACCTTGCTCGAGACAGGCGGAACCTTGGAGGCAATAGACCAGTATAAGCAGGCGGTGCGGCTCAATCCTAATAATGCCGACGCGCGTAGTAATCTCGGAGCTGCTCTGGGACAGATCGGTCAAATTTCCGAGGCGATAGAACAATTCAAAGCTGCACTACGGATCAACCCCAACGATATCGTTGCCCAAAACAATTTGGCAACGTTGGAAGCCCTGGAGAAAACCACGCCGGCAAAGAAATAAAAATCCGATGGTCTGGGAGCAATGTCCAAAACTTCCTCAACGCTAGCAGCGCGATGCCACCGGCGACAAGATAGGAATTGTCGTCTGTGAAGTACCCGCAAAACCGCAATGGTGTGAGATTCGCAATACTGTTTTAGCTGGACGCGAACGAAATTCCCGTTTCACACTAGCTCTGACAGAAAACTAAAATTGATCGAAGCGCCGATCATCACTGTAACGGGAAAGGCATACTGGGACGTTGGCCATGCGCCCAAGGATCAGTCGAACCGGAGAAGCCATCTTCCCGGCTACGCTGCATGGGAGATTCATCCGGTGATGCGGCTAGACGTTCTGTAAAGAGCCTCTTGCACGTGTTACACGGTCCCACACACCCAAACCGAATTAATCCGAGTTTTCGGCAGACGGATAAAGAATTCCGCTCGAATCGAAAATTAGTGAAAACAACCAAGCACCTGAAATTTCATCACAGCGTCTATGTGGTCCTGCTTGAGAGCGCTGTTGCCAAGCACCCATCAATTTTACGGGTCAATCCAAAGCGTGATCCGTTGAAGCCGTGCGTGTATGTCGGAATGACCGGATTACCAGTTGATCATCGATTCGAAAATCACAAGAACGGCTACAAATCAGCCTGGGTTGTTAGGAAATACGGTGTTCGATTAATGCCAGAGCTTTACCAACATCTGAATCCTATGCCGTTTGAGGCAGCGGCCCAGATGGAAATCGAATTGGCTGAAGATTTGAGAGCTGAAGGATACACAGTCACCGGAGGGAAATAATAATTTTTGTCCTATGCCCGATTACGAAGTCCGGCCGCGTAAAGATCGTCGCGGCGTCGATCTGATTTCCGATGCGCAGGACGCCGCTCGGTTGAGTGCCAGATAAAATTCGCATGCAGCTCAACGCTCCGCGCGCAACGTTCAACGTCGAAATTCGAACAAAATATCGACGACGCAGAGGACGACCAGTAATCTGATCGGTATGTCCGGCAGAATTTCCGGTATCGTGCTGACCTTGCTCTGGCTTCATTCGCCGATTGTTTTCGGGCAAGCGCATTTCAAACGTTTTCCTGAAACCGTGACTAACAATGGCGCCTACGTGCTCGGGTGGGGATTAAAGGATGATCCTGCCGGCAGTGTCGATTCGAAAACTGAAATCGTCGCTGACGGCCCGGAGAAGATCGACATCGAATCGATCGGAGTCGATGTCGAAACTTACGAACGCATCGAAGATTATCTAGTCGACACGGCGACCGGGAAAATTGTCGCGACTATTCCGGATTTTACGTACTACGCGGGCTCGGAAGGGAGCGAGAACCATTTCGGTCTCGAAGTCGGCTGGTCGCCCGACAATCGGGGCGGTATTGCGATCTACCAAGCGCGTTATGCTACGGACAAGGTCGCATGGATTAATCCCACTGAGCACAAAACGAGCAATGTTTGGCCGCAAATAGAAAAGGCGGTTCGGCGTGTTGCGGTCCGGAAGGAAGGCAAAGAGGCCGCCGACGCCGACTATGAAATATCGGTGTCGAATCCGGTGTTCGTCCGACCGCGGTGTGTCGTCATGGATGCAGTGATTGGCGCGTTATCATCGAAAAAACCGGACGCGCCCTCGTACAGCTTTGAGATCCTATTTGACGTGAAAGGTAATCTCGATGCGCCGCAATTAGAGTTGGCGTCCGCTAAATCCGTTTCGGACGAATCGGGCCGGGACATAGGTGACAATGAAATCGAAGCGCAACTCAACAAGGCTTACCACAAATTGGCAACGGCCCTTCCCCCGCGTGACCGTGAAAGTCTCAAGCAGGAGCAATTGAAATGGCTCGCCACACGCGAGCACATCACTGCCGCTGAAAAGGACAAAAAAGAATCTATCCAATTACGACTGACTCGGCGGCGCGTTGCCGAATTGGAAACGCGCGCCCGATATCGCTAAGGAGAATTCGCCTTCTGGCGAGTGCGCGGCGGAGCCTCACACGGAATAGCGATCCGCGTTTACGATGATGCTGGCAACGTGATCGAAACGCACGAGCACGTAGGCGATTTCAAGGAGTGGTGAGCTTTTACTATGAATGGACTCGAAGAAACCAAAAAGAAGCCCTTTCAATTCCTCAACAAGCTTCACGATCTTACCGGAGGGAGTAGCCGTGTTTTTGTTTCGATGTGGCAGGTTGGGGAACAATTGGGATGGGGATAAGAATGAGACCCCGAATATCGTCGAATACTTAGTTGGCGAGAATCTTGTGGAGTATGTCGCAATCGGCGGTGAGATTGCAATTACTCATTATGGACGCAAGGAGATAGAGAGCGCGTTGTCTGCCCCGGACATCGCTACATTTTCACAATGATGCCTAACAAGCGATGAAGCCTTTGAGCCTTATACCCCATGTTCGACCCTCGACAAATTGACACCAAACTTCTCATCGAGGAGGTGCCCTACCTTTCAATGATTGAGATGCAAGACTATGACTGGGACAACCTCGGCGAGATGCTTAATCTACATGTTCAAGGCGCCGGCCCCAGAGCCGCACTCAAGCGTGACGAGTGGGCCGACAGCCATCTTCACGTGCGACCCAAGGATTACTGGTCGTCTGTCAAAGCAGAGGTTTTTACGCTCCTATGTACGGACGACGCAAAGTATTCAGACCTACGCGACCGCCTGTCGAAGCACTCTGACACGGCCACGTTGTACATTCTTTCTACCATCTCAGTGTGGTTATCTTCCCGTCTCGGTGCCTCACTCGCGATGATTACGCCGCTGGTCGTTACCGTACTTTATGCTGTTGCGAAGTTAGGTGTTGCGGGCTGGTGCGACCATGAGCGTCAGCACGCGAAAAGGTCTAAACCTTCAAGTCGCTGATTCAAGTTCCAAAAACGTAGTCAACTTTTCAATCGGCGTGCACACCGAAACGCTTTCCATCGCGGTATGCGTCGGCAACGAAGATCGTTCCTCGTTTGAATCGAGAGTTGAAACGCAGCCCCGCGTATCTATGTGACTTTTAGTCCGTGGTCTTTAAATACACTGGCCTCGCGAGCCGTCTAAGACGCTGGCCGCTGTGCCGGAAACTCGAAGGTCGGAGGCAGGAGATCAAATGCCGGAAGAGAGCGGATTGAATCACGCACTCCGACTGTCAGCAAAAGGAACAACGGGGCTAAAATTGATCGAAATACTGCGCAACCCCTCATGCCGAGGGTAGTTTAATCACGTAAAGGGATTAAAAAGGGATTAAATAGAGTGCAGAGAGGGCGCTGTCTAACCTTGACAGAAGGGGAATGGCAAATGCACGCTCTCGGGCCGACGGCCTGTACAGCGCATCCGAAAGTCTTAAAAAATATCAAAAAGCAGTTCGACGAGCACAACATTGTCTCCACTCAAGAGCTGCAAATCGCACGGCGCATGGGGATCGTGGCGACTACTCCGGTCGCCCGGCCCGGTTTTAATGACGGAATATTTTTCCCATATGAACGCTCCACCGGTGGACCTGCTTTGGAGCCCGTCATCCCAGAAGCGGCGCTCGATCCAGTCGAGCCGAAGAAACCGAGGAAACGGAAGATGCACGCCATTGCACTGCTGGTCGATTTTTCCGACAACAAGGGGGCGCGGTCGGCGAAGGATTTTGAAAAACTACTCTTTGACAAAGCGAATCAGAATTCGATGACGAATTTTTACCGGCAGCTTTCCTACGGCGCGTTGGATGTAACCGGAGAAGTCATCGGCTACGTGCGCGCGCCCCAGCCTTACGGCTACTACACAGCAACAGAAAGCGGCACCGGAAGTAATTATCCCCAAAACACGTCAGGGCTGCTCAACGATGTCCTGACAATTTTTTGTCACAACGATAGCCTGACGCGCTTTGACACGGACAAGGACGGGTTTGTAGATGCGATTTTTCTGATCCACGCTGGCGGGGGTGCGGAGGCGGAGCCGAATCCCACGAAGCGAAGGAACATGATCTGGTCGCATAAGTGGACCCTTCCGCAGCCGTTCGTAAATCAGGGAGTCAAAGTCTTTGCCTATTCCAGCGAACCGGAAGACGGGCGCGTCGGCGTTTTCTCCCATGAATTCGGTCACTTACTTGGATTGCCCGACCTCTACGACACGGCGTATCGCTCTCATGGAATCGGTGATTGGTGCCTTATGGCAGGTGGGTCTTGGGGAGGCGAAGGAAATCGTCCCGCGCGCATGTCGTGTTGGTGTCTCTCGAAACTCGGTTGGATCAAACCGAAGGTGGTGGTTACCAGAAAAAATTCGCTGCAACTCAATACGCTGGACGAAAAAAAGACCGAGTGCTACCGACTCTGGACAAAAGGAATAGCTGGGCCGGAATATTTCCTTCTCGAGAATCGTCAGGCCAAAGGTCTCGATGGTGCGCTTCCGGGCTCAGGCCTCGCTGTCTGGCATATCGACGAGCGGCAGTCAAATAATGACAATCCGCTCGCCTATCTCGTGGCACTCGTACAGGCGGACGGAAAGAAGGATCTCGAACTACTCAAGAATTCAGGCGATGGCGGGGACCTTTTCCCTGGCGATAAACGTGTCGCGACGCTTGACGACAATACTACGCCATCAACCCGATCAAATATGGGCTCTCCTTCACGCGTAGCGCTTAAAAATATCGCAATGAGCGGAGGCATCGTGAGCTTGCGGGCAGAGGTCTAACTCCCTATCAGGCTTCGTCGGACAGGGGATCGAGTTGTTCGAGAACTGTCCGCTCGCCGAACGGCCCAGCCAGCAATCGCGCTTGCACCCGAACGCGATCGCCAATCGCCACATCTGGCGTTTGCGCCGCAAAGAGATGCAGGGACTGCCCCTGCGAGGGCTGGATGAAATCGTCGCTTCTGCCACGCGAGAGATTACGATGCACTTCGATTTCGATCTCGTGCCCCTGACCCTCGCTGGCGGGCGCGATCGCTCGAACAGTGCCTTCAATCACCGTCTTATTTGGCTTCGCCAGCATGCTCACGGCGCCGAGAATGACAAAGATCACATAAAACGGCGAGCTTTTTTCGCACGTTATCCCAATTTGGCGGCACGCTCACTAGTGTCCTGTCCCTTCCATCCTTTCTACGGAAACTGCAAGGCGAAGTTCTCGAAAACGTCAAATTTCTTCAGAAAACGGCCGGCAATTTTGAGCGAAACGCTGACGGAACGCGTCCATGAAACTTGGGATTGTGATTGCGGTTTCGTGAGGAGGTAAAACATGAGTCAAGGGACAAAGGCAGCATTGGATGATCTGAAACACGCAGGGGAATTTACCAAGATCGAGAACACAGCAATCGTTTATGTCCTTCGTGGTTGGTTTGGGAGCCTGTCGGCAATACCCGGCGCGTTGGAAGCCGGAGACGACGCTTGGGCGTTTACCACGCTTCAAGAACATTTCGACAGCAAACTCAATCCCGACCCGACCAAGCGAACCCGGGAGCAGGTTGTTATCCTTGGGGAGTTACAGAAAAAAGCCAAGAAAACGCAGGATCGGGTGGACGAAATTTTGGGAGCCGAATCCGACGAGGACAAGCGGATCAACAAACTCGTGGATGCATTTGTTGAGCAGCTTGTGAAACGGTTTTAGGGCAGAATTCCTTTAGTGATTCAGAGTTGCCTTAAGGATAGTTGCGTCCTTTTTCGGCGGGAGAGGCTTTAGCATTGGCAAGAACTGTGCGTCGG
>Ga0209056_10009149_pt1 | contig 10129 bp, 10 predicted proteins | sample GraSoiAngelo_114_FD_185876 | JGI IMG/M metagenome (GOLD analysis project Ga0209056, IMG submission 185876) | Grasslands soil microbial communities from the Angelo Coastal Reserve, California, USA - 14_0903_13_40cm (SPAdes) (version 2) | ecosystem: Environmental > Terrestrial > Soil > Grasslands...
TGACGAGGAAGTCGTCGAGGGCCTTGAGGCCGCCGAGCTTGTAGGCGCCGCCGGTGACCGCCCCGCCCGCCAGCACCAGCGCCACGCGCGGGTTCTTCTTCCGCGTCGCGAGGTCGCTCTTGTGGACGATGGTGAGACCCATGCCCGTCCTGCCCGCTGAACTGGCCGATCGGTCAGCCGGTTACGCTATGGGCAACCCCCCGGGGCACTCGAGTCAGCGCGATGCGTCATGCTTCGTCTGACGAAGCAAAGCACGTACCAGCGAATCCCGCCATCCCCTCTCCTTAGTCCTCCGCCCGCGTGACGCGGCGCTCGACCCGGGCTAAGCTACGACAGTCGCCTACTAAACGGCGCCCCCCGAGTCAAGGAAGGCCATTTTACCGTCTTTCCGGGGGCCTCCAGCATATCGTGCAGGGACTCACGACCTTGCTCCGCCGCCAGAATCAGAAGCGGAACGGTTGCCGGCGGAGCGCGGTGTCCGCGGCGGCGAGCGCCTCGAGTGTGTCGATATTGACCCAGCGAGACGAGGTGACAAACCCTTGAACGGGGGCGCCCGCCTGCAGGAGGCGGGGGTACGTGACCCGGGTCACGCTGAAGACCGCACCCGCATCCATCCAGGCGAAGATGGTCGGTTCGAAAACGTGCAGGCCCGGGAACATGAACGGCCGCAGCGGACCCGGCGCCGCGGGCGGCTGGCCGCTGACGCGTCGCACCCGATCGTCGGCGTCGAGTTCGACCAGGCCGTAGCGCTCCGCGTCCGGGTCCGGGCGGACCACCATGGTCGCGATGGCTCCCCGCTCGCGGTGGCGCTCGGCGACCTCGGCGAGACGGAGCTCGAGCAGGCTGTCCCCGTTCAGCACCAGGAACGGCTCGCCGGCAAGGAGCGGCTCGGCCCGCTTGATGCCGCCTCCCGTATCGAGGATCGGGTTTTCCCACGAATACCGGACGCGGAGCCCGAAGCGGGCGCCGTCGCCCAGGTGCTCCTCGATGCGCCGCCCCAGGTGATGGAGGTTGAGCACGACCTCGCGGATGCCGCCGGCGCGCAGGAACTCGAGGATGTGCTCGAGGAAGGGCCGGCCCGCAACCGGGACGAGCGGCTTCGGCGTGGTGTCGGTGAGCGGCGCAAGGCGCGTCCCGCGGCCCGCCGCGAGCACCATGGCGCGGCGGATCAGGTGAGCTCCGGGACGTGGGCGGCCAGCCGTGACCGCACCGACTCGAGCTCGGGCAGGGCCGCCAGCATGCGACGCGCGACCGCGTACACGCCGGGGAGGTAGGCGAGGTAGCCCGGCTTACCGAGCACGCGCTCCAGGTAGTGGAAGCGGCCGATCACCTTGAGGGCGCGGTGGAGTGCGCACAGGCGATAGCGCGCCGCGAGGTCGCCCTCGACGGGGAGCGCGGCCGCCGCCCGCGCGCGCACGAAGCGGCGAATCAGCTCGGCCTCGAACGCCGGCGTGACCAGCGTCCCCGTGGTGCGGTCGGTGAGCAAGGCGGCCAGGTCGTACGCGTCGGGTCCCAGGAGCGCGTCCTGGAAGTCGATCAGGTGGAGCCGGCCGTCCCGCAGGTGGAGGTTCCACGCCATGAAGTCGCGATGGACGAGCACGGGTGCTCCCTGCTCGAAGGGCCGAGCCAGCGGGTCGAGCGCCGCGAGAAGCCCCGCGCGCTCGTCGGCCGCGAGGCTCCGTCCGTGGCGCGTCTCGATGCCGTGCTCGACGAAGTGCTCGAGCTCCCAGCGCGCGAGCCGCCCGTCGAAGCGGCGGCGGAAGGCGAGGCACGACGGGTCGGGATGGCGCGCGCCGGCGACCTGGAACGCGGCCAGCAGATCCACCGCCGCCTCGAAGAGCGGGCGCGCGTCGGCGGGGCGCGCGCTGGCCGCCGCCCACAGAGTCGTGTCGCCGACGTCTTCCAGCAGGAGGAGGGAGTCGCTCGCCGACGCGTCGCGATGGATGGTCGGCACGGCGAAGCCGCGCGCCGCCAGATAGCGCGCGACGTTCGCGAAGGGCAGCTCGTCGCTCGCGGCGCGCTCGCCGAGCTCGTCCGAGCCGAGCGGGAAGCGGTCGGCGCCGAGCAGCATCGCGACCACGGTGGGGGGCGCGCCGCCGTCGGCCAGGCGGAGGCGCACGTAGCGGCGGCTCGACGCGTCGCCGAAGAGCGGCTCGGCCGCGACGATGCGCGCGCCCGCACCGAAGGCGGCCCGCACGGCACGCGCCAGAGCCTGCTGCGGGATCGCGTCCGCCATCGACGCGAGGCCGCGTAGCAGAGCGCCCGCAGCGAGTCAAAAGCGTGCGCCGGTTACCTTGACAGGCCGCGCGGCTTCACATTAGCTACCGCATTCTGCACCCTTCTCGATGAACCTCGCCTACGTGGCCATCCTCGTCTCGTTCGGCATCGCGGGCATCGTGGTCGCGGTGCTGCTCGGCGCCGGCGCGCTCCTCCGGCCGCGCCGCCCGTCGGCGGTCAAGGCCGAGGCGTTCGAGTGCGGCAACCCGCCGAGCGGCCCCGCGCGGGGGCGCGTCTCGGTCAAGTTCTACCTGACCGCGATCCTCTTCATCCTCTTCGACGTGGAGGTGGTCTTCCTCTATCCGTGGGCGGTGAGCTTCCGCCCGCTCGGGATGTTCGGCTTCGTCGAGATGCTGATCTTCGTGCTCGTGCTGGCGCTCGGCTTCGTCTACGTGTGGCGCAAGGGCGCGCTCGAGTGGAGCTGACCGCAGCCGGCCGGCGGCCGTACCGATGACGGTGGAGGGGCTCCTCGCTCGCGTGGCCACGCTCGTGCCGGGCGCGGCCCCGCTGGGCGGGGAGGTGGTCCGCGGCGAGGCGGTGATCGTGCTCGAGCGGAGCGCGCTGCCCGCGGCGCTCACGACCCTCCGCGACCATCCCGAGACGCGCTTCGAGATGCTCTCCGACCTGACCGCCGCCGACTACCTCGGGCGCACGCCGCGCTTCGAGGTCGTCTACCAGCTCTACTCGCTCTCCCTCAACCACCGCCTGCGCGTGAAGATCCCGTTGCCCGAGGACGACCCCGTCGTCGCGACGGCGACCGGCGTGTGGAAGAGCGCCAACTGGGCCGAGCGCGAGGTGTGGGACATGTTCGGCATCCGCTTCGCCGGGCATCCCGATCTCCGCCGCATCCTCATGTACCCGGAGTTCGAAGGGCACCCGCTGCGCAAGGACTACCCGCTCGACAAGCGCCAGCCCCTCGTGCCCGAGCGCGATCCCGTCACGCAGCCCTGGTACCCGCGCCGGAGCGGAGCCGCCTGATGGCGACGGCGCCAGACACGATGGGCGAGGTGATGGAGCTCCAGATGGGGCCGTCGCACCCGGCATCGCACGGCACCATCAAGTTCAACCTCCGCCTCGACGGCGAGACCATCGTCGACGTGGAGGTGGAGATCGGCTACCTCCATCGCGGCTTCGAGAAGATGTGCGAGCAGGGGACGTGGAACCACTGCTTCCCTTACGCCGACCGCCTGAACTACGCCTCGCCCATCCTGAACAACGTCGGCTTCGCGCTCGCGGTCGAGAAGCTGGCTGGCGTGACCGTCCCCGAGCGCTGCCAGTACATCCGCGTGATCGGCGGTGAGATCTCCCGCATCACGGATCACCTCACCTGCCTCGGCATGGCGGCGAACGAGCTGGGCGCCATCTCGGCCGGCTTCTACATGCTCGAGGCGCGCGAGTTCCTCTACGACCTGGTCGAGGCGATGACCGGCGCGCGGCTGACCGTCACCTACTGCCGCCTCGGCGGCGTGATGAAGGACCTGCCGGCCGACATGAAGGAGCGCACCGCCGCGGCGCTGAAGCAGGTGCGCCGCATCCTCACCGACTGCGACCGGCTCCTCTCCCGGAACCGCATCTTCTTCGACCGCATGGTCGGCATCGGCAAGCTCTCGCGCGCGGACGCGATCTCCTACGGCCTCACCGGCCCGCTGCTGCGCGCGACGGGCGTGCCCTACGACGTGCGCAAGGCCGAGCCGTACCTGGTCTACGACCGGATCGACTTCTCGGTCCCCACCGGGACCAGCGGCGACAACTACGACCGCTTCATGGTGCGCATGGCGGAGATGGAGCAGAGCATGCGCATCATCGAGCAGGCCCTCGTCAGCCTCCCCGAGGGCCCGATCGCGATCAGCGACCCGCGCTACTTCCTGCCCCCCAAGCAGGAGGTCTACACCTCGATCGAAGGCCTGATGAACCACTTCAAGCTGGTGATCGAGGGGCAGAAGATCCCGCCCGGCGAGGTCTACGTCGCCACCGAGGGCGGCAACGGCGAGCTCGGCTTCTACCTGGTGAGCGACGGCAGCGGCCGCCCCTACCGCGTGCGCGTGCGCCCGCCGTCCTTCTACGGCATGGCGGCGCTCGGCGAGATGCTGCGCGGCCACATGTTGGCGGACATCATCCCCACCTTCGGACAGGTCAACATGATCGGGGGCGAGTGTGACCACTGACGCCGGGCGCCCCCGCTTCTCCGCGGCCGCGCTCGCCGAGTACCAGGCGCTCCTCGCGCGCTACCCCACCCGGCGCGCGGCTCTCATGCCGACCCTCTGGCTCGCGCAGCGCGAGTTCGGCTGGCTCTCGCTCCCCGTCATGGAGTACGTGGCGGAGCTCATGGAGCTGCCGCTCGCCTGGGTGACCTCGGTCGCCTCCTTCTACACCATGTACTGGAAGGAGCCGAAGGGGCGCTGGCACATCCAGGTGTGCCGCAACCTCTCCTGCGCGCTGCGCGGTGCCGGGGACGTCCTGCACGCGCTCGAGGCGCGGCTCGGCATCCGCGACGGCGAGCGCACGGGTGACGGGAAGTTCTCGCTCGAGGAGGTCGAGTGCCTGGCCTCCTGCGGGACCGCCCCCTGCCTGCAGGTGAACAACGAGGAGTACCACGAGAACCTGGACGTCCCGCGCGCGCTCGTCCTGATCGAGCGCCTGGCCGGCGAGTAGCGCGGTGGGCGACGTCGCCATCACCGCCGCGAAGGCGCTCTTCATCGTCCTCCTCGTCGTGCAGGTGATGGGCCTGGGCGTGTTCTTCGAACGGAAAGTGAGCGCGCTCATCCAGGACCGCATCGGCGCAAACCGCGCCGCCATCCTGGGTTTTGCGGGGCTCGGGCTCGTGAACACGCTGGTCGCCGATCCGATCAAGTTCCTCCTGAAGGAGGACGTCGTGCCGGCCGGCACCGACCGCGTCCTCCACTTCCTCGCCCCGGTGCTGAGCCTCGTGCCCGTGCTCGTCACCTTCGCGGTGGTGCCGTTCGGCGACGTGCTCCAGGTGGGCGGCCGCACCATCAACCTCCAGGCCGCCGAGCTGAACGTCGGCGTCCTCTACGTCCTCGCCATGGTGTCGCTCGCGGTCTACGGCGTGGTGCTCGGGGGCTGGGCGTCGAACAACCGCTGGTCGCTGCTCGGCGGCATCCGCGGCTCGGCGCAGATGATCTCGTACGAGATCGCCATGGGCCTCGCCCTGGTGAGCGTCGTGCTCACCTACAACACGCTCGATCTGCAGGAGATGGCGCGCGCGCAGGGCCACCTCCTCTGGGGCTGGCTGCCGGCGTGGGGCATCCTCTACCAGCCCGTCGCCTTCCTGATCTTCATGACCGCGGGCGTGGCCGAGTCGAAGCGCATCCCCTTCGACCTGCCCGAGGGCGAGTCCGAGCTGGTGAGCGGCTACTTCACCGAGTACTCGGGCGCGAAGCACCTGATGTTCATGATGAGCGACTTCGTCGAGGTGGTGCTGGTCGCGGCGCTCGTCACCACGCTCTTCTTCGGCGGCTGGCAGGTCCCGTATCTCCTCCGCGACGGCTTCCACTTCCCCTGGGGCGCGGCGCTGGCGCTGCCGTCCTGGGCCGTCGCGCTCCTCCAGGTGACGGCCTTCGCCTTGAAGCTCGTCTTCTTCACCTGGCTACAGATCGTCGTCCGCTGGACCCTGCCGCGCTTCCGCTACGACCAGCTCATGCGGCTCGGCTGGCAGGGCCTCCTCCCGCTCGGGCTCGTCAACGTGGTGGTGTCGGCGCTCGTCATCGTGCTCGCCGCGGGGCCGGCCGCGTGAGCCCGCTCCTCTTCCTCCTGCTGGCGGCGCTGACGGTCGCTTCGGCGCTGACCGTGGTCGTGCACCAGAACCCGGTGCACAGCGCCTGCGCGCTCGTCCTGACGCTCTGTCTCCTCGCGGTCTTCTTCCTCGGGCTCGACGCGCAGCTCGTCGCGCTCCTCCAGGTGATCGTCTACGCGGGGGCGATCGTCGTGCTCTTCCTGTTCGTGATCATGCTGCTCAACCTGCAGGTGGAGGCGCGCGCCATGGCGGGCACGCTCCTGGTGGGGACCGCGGCCGTGGGCGGCGTGGCGCTCGCGGTGCTCATCGTGACGGCCCTCCGGCGGGCGGCCCCGCCCGCGGGGCGCGGCGTGCCAGCCGGCTTCGGCGAGACGGCCGCGCTCGCCCGCCAGCTCTTCACCGTCTACCTCCTGCCCTTCGAGCTCACCTCGCTCCTCCTCCTGGTGGCCATCGTGGGCGCGGTGGCGCTCGCCAAGAAGCCGTCATGACGCCGCCGCTCGCCTGGTACCTGGGGCTCAGCGCCGTGCTGTTCGCGATCGGCGTGCTCGGCGTGCTCATCCGGCGCAACGTGATCGTCATCTTCATGGCGATCGAGCTCATGCTGAACGCCGTCAACCTGAGCTTCGTGGCGCTCGCCCGGAGCCTCGGCTCGATGGACGGGCAGGTGATCGTCTTCTTCGTGATGACGGTGGCGGCCGCGGAGGCTGCGGTGGGGCTCGCGATCATCCTCTCCATGTTCCGGAACCGCGAGACCACCAACGCCGACGAGCTGGCGACGCTCAAATGGTGATCGAGACGACGTGGCTCGGCTGGATCGTGGCGCTGCCCGCCCTCGGCGTGCTCTTCAACGTCTTCGTCGGGCGGCGGGCGACGGGCGCGGTCGAGCTCGTCGGCCCCGGGCTAGTGGGCGCCGCGTTCGCGCTGGCCGTCTGGGCCGCGCTCCGGCGGCCGGAGGGCGGGGCGCTGCACGACCACGTCTACACCTGGATCGTCGCCGGGCCGTTCCGCGCCGAGGCGGGGCTCCGTCTCGACGCGCTCGCGATGGTCATGACGCTCGTCGTGACCGGCGTCGGCTTCCTGATCCACATCTATTCGGTTGGTTACATGCACGGCGACCAGGGCTTCGCGCGCTACTTCGCGTATCTCAACCTCTTCACCACCGCGATGCTGATCCTCGTCCTGGCCGACAACCTGGTCCTCCTCTTCGTCGGCTGGGAGGGCGTCGGGCTCTGCTCCTACCTCCTGATCGGCTTCTGGTACGAGAAGCCGGAGAACGCCGCGGCGGGGAAGAAGGCGTTCCTCGTGAACCGCGTCGGCGACGCGGGCTTCCTCCTCGGCCTCTTCCTCATCGTCGCGACCCTCGGCAACCACGGCATCTGGACGCTCGACGTGGCGGCGCTCGAGCAGCACCGGGACCTGCTGCGGGAGGTGGCGCCGTGGGTCTGCCTCCTCCTCTTCGTCGGCGCCACCGGCAAGTCGGCGCAGCTCCCCCTCTACGTCTGGCTCCCCGACGCGATGGCCGGGCCCACGCCCGTCTCGGCGCTCATCCACGCCGCGACCATGGTCACGGCGGGCGTCTACATGATCGCCCGCCTGCACTTCCTCTACGCGCTCGCGCCGGCCGCGCTCGCGGTGGTGGCGGTGGTGGGCGCGCTCACGGCCCTCTTCGCCGCCGCCGTCGCCACCGCGCAGATGGACATCAAGAAGGTGCTCGCCTACTCGACCGTCAGCCAGCTCGGCTACATGTTCCTCGGGCTCGGCGTGGGGGCGACCGGCGCCGCCGTCTTCCACCTGGTGACGCACGCCTTCTTCAAGGCGCTCCTCTTCCTGGGGGCGGGCAGCGTCATCCACGGCCTCGGCGGCGAGCAGGACATGGAGCGCATGGGCGGCCTCGGGACGCGCATGCGGATCACCTTCGTCACCATGGCGGCGGGGACGTTGGCCATCGCAGGCGTGCCGCCGTTCTCGGGGTTCTTCAGCAAGGACGAAATTTTATGGAATGCGTGCGCTGGCGCATTCCCAGTCCTGGGTGTGATCGGGCTGCTCGTGGCCTTCCTCACGGCGTTCTATACGGGGCGCCTCTTCTGCATGACGTTCTTCGGCGAGTGCCGCGCCTCCGAGGACGTGCAGCACCACCTCCACGAGTCGCCGGCCGTGATGACGCTGCCGCTCGTGGTGCTCGCCGTCCTCGCCTGCGCGGGCGGCTTCCTCGACGTCCCCGGCCTGCTCGGCGGCGAGGGGCACGAGGCGCACGCGCCGCTCGCCTTCATGCTGCTCGCGACGGCGCTCGCCGCGGGCGGCCTCGGCCTGGCCTGGGCGCTCTACGTCAAGTGGCCGGGGCTCCCGTCGCTGGTCGCATGGCGCTTGGGCGCGTTCTACCGCCTGGTGCGCGACAAGTTCCGCGTCGACGAGCTGTACGACGCGGCCGTGGTGCGGCCGGTGTTCGCGCTCGCCGAGGTGAGCGCCACGCGCATCGACCCGCAGCTCATCGACGGCGCGGTCAATGGCGCGGGCCGCGTCGTCTCGGCGACCAGCGGCGCCTGGCGGCGCTACCAGACCGGCAACGTGCAGCACTACGCGCTCTCCTTCCTCGCCGGCGCGCTCGCGCTGCTCGGCTACTGGGTGACGCGCTGATGCTGCTGACGCTCGTCGTCTTCTCCCCGCTCGCGGGCGCGGCCCTGCTGGCGCTCCTGCCGCGCGAGGAGGTGCGCGGCATCCGGCGCGCGGCGCTCGCCTTCGCGCTCGTGACGCTCGTGCTCTCGCTCGAGATGCTCCGGCGCTTCCAGGTCGGCGTCGCGAGCTTCCAGATGGCCGAGCAAGTGGCCTGGATCCCGCAGTGGGGGATCGAGTACCGCCTGGGCGTGGACGGCGTGAGCCTCTTCCTCGTGCTGCTCACCACCGTGCTCACGCCGATCGTCGTGCTCGCCTCCTGGGGCGACATCCACCGCCGGGTGAAGGAGTTCTTCGCCTTCCTGCTCGTGCTCGAGACCGGCATGCTCGGCACGCTCGTCGCCCTCGACATGTTCCTCTTCTACGTCTTCTGGGAGGTCATGCTCGTCCCGATGTACTTCCTGATCGGGGTGTGGGGCGGGCCGCGCCGCATCTACGCGGCGCTCAAGTTCGTGCTCTTCACGATGGCCGGCAGCCTCCTCATGCTGGTCGCGATCCTCTACTGCGCCTGGCGCGTGCCCGGGACGACGAGCTTCGCCTACGAGACGTGGCTCGCGCGGCTCGCCCTCTCGCCCCGGGAGCAGCTCTGGCTCTTCGCGGCCTTCGCGCTCGCCTTCGCGATCAAAGTGCCGCTCTTCCCGCTCCACACCTGGCTCCCCGACGCGCACGTCGAGGCGCCGACCGGCGGCTCCGTCATCCTGGCGGGCGTGCTGCTCAAGATGGGGACCTACGGCTTCCTCCGCTTCGCGCTGCCCCTCTTCCCGCGCGCGGTGGAGACGGCGGCGCCGCTCATGGTCGCGCTCGCCCTCGCCGGCATCGTCTACGGCGCGCTGGTGGCGACCGTGCAGCCGGACTTGAAGAAGCTCGTCGCCTACTCCTCGGTCTCGCACCTCGGCTTCGTCATGCTCGGGCTCTTCGCGCTCCACCCGACGGCGGTGGCGGGCGCCGTCTACCAGATGCTGAACCACGGCCTCTCGACCGGCGGCCTCTTCCTCCTGGTCGGCATGATCTACGAACGGCGCCACACGCGGCTCATCGCCGACTTCGGCGGGCTGTGGACGGCGGTGCCGGTCTACGCGGCGTTCTTCATGGTCGTGATGCTCGCCTCGGTCGGGCTTCCGGGGCTGAACGGCTTCGTCGGCGAGTTCCTGATCCTGCTCGGCAGCTTCGGGCGCTGGCCGTGGGCGACCGCGGTGGCGACCAGCGGCGTCGTCCTGGGCGCGCTCTACCTCCTCTGGATGTACGAGCGCGTGATCTTCGGGCCGCTCGCGCACGAGGAGAACGCGAAGCTCGAGGATCTGAGCGCGCGCGAGGTCACGGTGCTCCTGCCGGTGGTCGCCCTCTGCCTCGTGATGGGCCTCTTCCCGGCCCCGTTCTTGACCCGCATGCAGCCCTCGATCGACCTGATCCTCCAGCGGCTCGCCCCGC
>Ga0209056_10009150_pt1 | contig 10129 bp, 9 predicted proteins | sample GraSoiAngelo_114_FD_185876 | JGI IMG/M metagenome (GOLD analysis project Ga0209056, IMG submission 185876) | Grasslands soil microbial communities from the Angelo Coastal Reserve, California, USA - 14_0903_13_40cm (SPAdes) (version 2) | ecosystem: Environmental > Terrestrial > Soil > Grasslands ...
CGGGAGCCATCTACGTGGCAGACGTCAACGCGTCCGGTAGTGTAGTTGTCGTCAAGTCCGCTGACCAAGGCAGCACGTGGAGTCCTCCCGTGGCCGTTTCCTCTGGCGCAACGCAGACCGCCCCGGGCATCGCGGCGTTCCAGGACAACGTCACGGTCGTCTTCCTAACCGCCGCCAGCGACTCGTGCGGCATTGGGTCGTGCTCGTATGTGCGCGTCGCAGCGTCCCACGATGGCGGGCTCACGTGGCCGTCCGTGACGGCGGTCTCTTCACCAGACGTCTCGAGTGCCTCGGCGCCGTCCGTGGCCGTCTCGCCCGACGGGACTTTTGCGGTCTCCTGGATTTCCTCGGTCGCTCCGATCACCGAGGCCACCTTCGTCTCGATCTCTCGTGACCGGGGAAACAGTTTTTCGACGCCCATTGAGGTGAGCCGATATCGAGCGATCAACGAACTTGAGCTGGGGGAAACGCTCGTCTTCGATAATCGATCTCGGCTGTACGTTGCTTGGCAATCCTTCGGTAATGCGTCCGACCCTCCGCCCAACGGGACCTTCGAGAGTTCCATCTACGTCGGCAGTTCTGCGGACCTGGGCCAGAATTTCACGAACGCCTCGTTCAGCGTGAGCCTTCAAGGGGGCGGTGCAAACGGATCATCCTACGAACACCTGGCCGCCGGTCCGAATGATCACGTGTACCTCACGTGGTACGAGGTGTTCGGCGGAGGTGGCGCTCTCTTCCGGAGCGTCTCGGGAGAAGCCTCCGGCGACGTCGCTACTCAGGGGCCAAACGCGCCCGTCGACGTCGAACTCCGGGACCCCGTCTCTGCGACCCTCGAAGCCCGCGCGACTTGGACCGGATCACGCCTGGTGTTCGTCGAGCTCCCGGCGAAGGTCTACGAGGTGTGGATTCGCGTCGGCAACGCGTCGACGCTCGCCGGGGCGATGCCCGTGAGGATGTGGAGGAGCACCGGATTCACCGTCCGCCTCGGGGGAGGGACGGTAGGCCCACCATTTCCCTGGATCAGCGCGGTCGAGGTGGGCGGGATCGTCCTCGTCGCAGCGGGCGCAACCCTCGCGGCGCTCCAACATACCCGCCTCGCTCGCGAGGAGGTGCTTCAGCGGAAGGTCCGCCTCCTGATCTATGAGGCGGTCCGCGAGCATCCCGGGTCCTCCTTCACCGAAATCCGAAATGCGATTGGCCTTCAGAACGGCGTCGCGGCGTACCATCTGAGGGTCTTGGAGAAACAAGGACTCGTGCATTCGGAAAAGGGTCGCCGTCATCGCTGGTACTACCCGAACGGCGACGTGTCTCTGTGGCGCGACCTGCCCTTGAGCCCGCTGCAGAAATCCGTCCTCGAGAAGGTGGCGCAGGATCCCGGTATCGGCATTCGGGAACTCGCTCGGAGCTTGGATCGTCACCATGCCGCGGTCGCATACAACGTCCGGGGGATGGCTCGGGAGGGACTCCTTCGCACGCAGCGGATCGGCCGAAAACTCCAATGCTTTCCATCCGACGAGAGCGCCACGGGCTAATCGGGTACAACATCACGGAGCGTTTGCGAGCCCTGCGCGGAAGCCCGTCCCGATCTGACGGCGACATCGCTAGTGGCTTCAGCCGACCCGGGACAGGACCGTGAGCGCCCGGAGCGTGATCACCTTGCTTGGGCGGCCGGCGGTCTCAAACGCGAGCGGCGTCGGACGCTTGTTCGGATGCTCCGCGTACCAGCGGGCGCCCGCCGGGCTCGGGTCCGGTTGGACCGCGTCGAGGTTCCAGCGCCCGTCGGATCGTCGCTTCTTCCGTAGTAGCGCGAGCGCGAACCCGAGCCTCTTGTCGTCCCCGTGGCCGAGAGCGGTCAGGACATCGAGCCCGACTAGAACGTCGTAGTAGTAGTGCATCGGCCAATGGAGGCGGTACCACGGTTCGTACCGCGCTCCCTGGCGGTGCAACTCATGGTCGAGATAGTACTCGGCCCCTCGCTCGACGCACCCCTTCATGGGGGCCGTCCATTTCGAGCGGGGATAGACGGCAAAGGCGCTCAGGCCCTCCCACGAGTCGAGGGTCCGTCCCGTCGCGGGCGCGTCCTTGTAGTTCCAGCATGTCCAGCCTCCTTTCGGGTGCGCGGTCAAGACCAGCCAGTCGAGCGCCTTGCGGACGCGGCGGTCGTCCCCGTACCCGAATCGGATCAAGGCCCGCGTCATGTTGCCGGTGTAGCAGTGGTGACCATGCCCATTCGACATGCCGCCAACGCCGCCTCCGTTCAGCGGGGACTTCTTCATCCAGACTTCGCACGATGCGCGCACCTCGGGGATTGCGCAGGTGGCACCGAGGTCCGAGAGGGCGAGCAGGTTCCAGTTCATCGCGACGTACTTCGGCGACATGGGGTGCGCGTCGCGGACCCACCAGCCGCCCGCGTCGCGGCGGGCGAGGATCTCCGCGGCCCACCCGGCCGAGGGGATCCGGGCCTTCGCGTCCCGGACGTCGGAGTCCGTCTCGCTCTTCCCGAGGAGCTGGGTCAACGCGAGATACCGCACCGAGGGCTGATCCGGTTCGAGCAGCCAATCGCGGACCTTATCGCGCGGCATCGCCGCTCGGACAGCTCCCGCAGTTTATGCTCATTCCGGTCATTGCCACTGAAAGAGGATGAATCCACGCGACCCGGCGGAGGACGACCTCAGAACCAAGGCTCCTGATCAAGGGAAGGGCCATCGCGCGGCTGTGGCGCAGCAAGCGATCGGCGATTCGCTACTTGTAGCCTATTTGGACAGCCATCCCGTGTCTTCAAGGCGAGCTTTTCAAATCCGGTCCGGGCATCTAACCAGGATACAATGACGGAAATCGGCCACGAAGTCCTAGCCGCGATGACGGAAGACATCGTCCTTCGGATTCACAAAGAAGCGGGCAGTCCAGTAGCCGGACGCCACCGCGGTGGTGGAGTCAAGAACAGACAGGGTTTCAAACGGCTCGTCGAGGACATCCGGAAGTGCGGCAGCAGAGAGGGCGACTTTCGAGACCTGATCGCGATGATTTTTTGAAGACATAGATCGTGAGCCTCAGCCTTTTTCTGAGTGCAACCATCGGACGGCCCTCCTACTGGGGAGGTTCATCTCTAAACAATTCGGCTACAATCTCAAATTCAGCGGGCCGGAAGGGCGGAAAATCCGGGCTGTGTGGGACAACCTGACGAGGGCGCAATTTAGAGAGTGGATTGATGGCCACCTAGTCTCCTTCGAAGGAGACTAGCATCTGCTGGACTTCCGGATCCTCAAGCTCTGCCTTGAGGAACTCCTCGACTATCTTGTCCAGTTCTTCCCGCGACATTTGTGACACCTTACGGTACCGTATGGTTCCGCACGGTATACTTAGGCTAAGCAAATCGTACTTAATCATTCTTGCCCTCAAATCAAGCAAAATAATGCGCAAATACGCGCACAAATCGGACCAAATCGCCCGTCAAAGCTGTACGGCAGGCCAACGACACCTCAACAGGCTCTCGACGTCACCGCAACGGGAGATTAACGGCACTCGACGGCAGGTAGACGGCATCTCGACGGCTATCGACGCGCTCTGGTCGGGCTCCGTTAGCGCTCCGATCGGGCTGGGTACCCCCGATGGGATGTTAGAAATGATTTCCGACATCGTGTCGAGGGGGATGATATCAGCCGAAAGGACGATGGGCTTGGATTACAGCTTTTTGACACTTTTTGCAACCGTTGCAAACCTCTTCTGCAGCTTTTGTACCGAAAACGCGCGGTTGGCATGATCTTACGTATCACGGACCTTACGTCGCTCCATGGAGAAAAACGCGCCCGGACCCATTCGGAGGGCGATCTGCCCCGCGGCACGTACGCCGCGTCCGTTCACAGTTTCTCCCTACGGAACGACGTAAGGAGCCAGGTGGCCGCCGTACGCCCCCTTCTGTTCTGACGGCATTTGACTGAGCGTCCTACCTGGCGCGATGCGCCTGCTTGGACTTGCTCCGATGGGGTGTCGCCGTCTCACCAGCTCCCGCGTCAACGTCACCGCCGAGCGGATCATCCTCGACGCGGGCTGTGTCGTTTCTGCGCCCTTGCCGGCCCTCTCGGGCCCCCCGCTTGCACGGGGCCACCTTTCCTAGGGAGGGGGGACGTTCCTCAGCAATCCCGGAGGATCACCGTCGGCCGTCCGCGGTCTCCTGGCCGGTCGAGCCCATCCGACGGCCTCTATTTGGACTTTGTTGGCGACCGTCGGTCGGACCCACCTTCGCTCCGGGGGAGACCCCGCGGTCCCTTTATCCATCCCGTCTTCGCTTTACCGCGCTATGCCAAATTGCACGTATTGCAAGGGAACGTTGGAGCCCGGAAGCCTGCGGGCCGGTGGGGCCTACGGTGCGTTTGTCTCCTGGGTTCCGACGGGGCGCGAGCATCGATTCGACGGACTCATGGCCCTCGGCGTGCTGAGCGGCGTCACCTTCCCGGGATACCACTGCCCGTCTTGCAAGACGTTCCTCGTGTACTACGAATCCGAATCGAAGGCCTCGCGAACCGCCCCGGATCCGGGGGCGGAATCTTAAACGTGCTTCGCTATCGCGGCGCGTGGTCGGGCGACGCCGCGTCCTCCTCGCGAATTCGATTTACCACCTGACGAACGACGGTCAGATTGTCGTCCTACAATCCGTGGCGGCCTTCGGTGGCTTCGGCGCCGCCGAGGTCGGCCTCCTTGGCGGGACGGCGCTGGTCGTCACGGCGGTCTTCCAGTTCCTCTTCGGGATCATGTCGGATCGGAGGGACCCCTCCCGGTTCCTCCCGATCGGCATTGCGATCCTCGGCCTGGGCTCGCTCCTCGTCGCACTCGCGTCCAGCTTCTGGACGCTGCTCGCATTCGTCGCCCTTTCGCGGATCGGGGCGAGCTTCTACCACCCGGTCGGGATCTCTTGGATCGGCCGAGAGTTCGAGGGCGCGGCCCTCGACCACTCGATGGGCTTTCAGAGTGCGTTCGGAGACAGCGGCGTGATCCTCGGAATGGCGAGCGGCGCGGTGCTCGCTGTTGGCATTGGATGGCAGTATCCCTTCGTCCTGTGGGGCGGCGTGAATCTCCTGGCCGTGGCGATCGGCCTGGCACTCGCCCGAGGCCGTTCCTCGCCGCCGCCTCCGGGCCAGGCTCTCGCGCGGAACTACCTCGAAGTGCTTCGGGACGTGCGCCTGTGGCTCCTCCCGCTCGCGGTCGGCGGAGCCGTGTTCAACATCTTCAGTTTTTTCGGACCGCTCCTCCTCTACGGAAAGTTCGGAGTGCCGAAAGACCTCGCCGGCATCGCGGTCGCGCTCTGGATCTTGGCGGGCAGCGTTGCCGCGTTCTTCTTTGGCCGGGTGAGCCGGCGATTCGGCCGGTATCGGGCGCTCGTCACCTCGTACGCGGCCCTGACCCTCGCAGGCCTGGTAGGCGCCCTCGTCGATAACCTGTGGGTCGTGCTCGTCGCATTCTGGAGCCTCGGGTCCGCCCTGTTCCTGACGTACCCGGCCTTGTTCTCCTTCGTCGCCGAATCGAGTCATCGACAGCTGCAGGGCGCCGCCTTCGGGTTGATCTTCGCCTTCCAGCTCCTCGGAGGTGCGTTCGGCCTGTTCGTCGCGGGTCTCATGGCAGAGGCGTTCGGAGGCTCGGTCGCCGTCGAAACCTCCGTCCCGTTCTCCCTCGCCGCCGCGCTCGCGTTCTTCGGGTTTGTCTTGCTCGTCATGGTGCGCGGGCAGGCGGGGCTCAATCGTCGAGGCGTGCGATCCGCGGTCCCACCGCTGTGAACCTTATCGCAGGCGGACGATCCGCTGGACCGCCTCAAGGTTCTCTCGATGCGTGTCGAAGTACGTCCGGACCGGGGCCAGCTCCTGGTTCAGGCCCGCTGCGACGCCCGCCTTCAGGTCCTTCGGGTGGAGTTCGCCGCTTGCGTAAGCCTTCACGAGGTCCGCGTAGGACGAGTACACCACGTCCCCACCGAACTTCGGGTCGCGCGGGACCATGAACCGTCCGCGGCGCGGAAGGAGGATGAGGCGCGCAATCTCCAGGACGGGATTCCCTTCCGTCTCCTTCGCGGGGCAGAACGCCTTTCCGATCTTACGGTCGATATCCTCGGGCGCGTCGTTCAAGAGGATGCTTGCATCCGGCTTTGACTTCGACATCTTCCCGGCGACGAGGTCCATGCGTCCGCCTCCATCGAGGCCGGGCAGGAGCGGTGTATGCATCGCGACGACCTGTTTCCACCCGAGCTTCGGCGCGAGGTCGCGGTACAGCATGTGGGCGTGCCGCTGGTCGATGCCGCCCAGGGCCAGGTCCAGATCCATCCAGTGGATGTCGGCGACTTGCATCGCGGGGTAGATCAGCTTCGAGGCGTCGAGGTCGGCGTCCTCTTCTTTGCGGCCCATGATCGTAAGCGCTCGCTTGATTCGCCGTACCGTCGCGGCCTTGGATACCCGAATCACATCTTGCCAATACTCCGGGTGGCGCACGAACTCATTCGCGAACAGGTATTCGACGGAGTCGGGGACCCCCACCGCGCGGAACGCGTCTTTGAAGTATTCTCCGCATGCTCGAAGGTTCTCGAGATTGCCGCCGAGCTTGTCGTTGATGTACGCGTGCCAGTCCGCGAGGAAGACGATCGTATGGAACCCGGCGCGGACCAGATCCGCGATCTTCGACCCAATGACGAAGGCCGTCCCGACGTGCATGAGCCCAGACGGCTCGAGGCCCACGTACGCCCTCGGTGCGGCGCGATCCAGGAGGACACGTAATTCGTCGCGGGTGACGACCTCCTCGGTCCCGCGCACCAACGTCTCAAGCCGTTCCTCCGGCGCCATCGCGCCTCGGAACCTGCGGTTTCGGGATAAAGCTTTCAATCGACCCGCGGCGCGGTTGGGCCATGGAAGCGGCGAGGTTGCGGGAAACCTCCCATGGCCTTAAGAAAGGGACCGACCATCCACGGCCGGAGAAGTGGTATGGGGGGAATCGGAAGCATCCCGCTCGTCGCCGGACCCGTGTTGGCACTCCAAGGAGCCGACGTCATCGGCTACCTCGTGGTGTTCTTCTTTCTCGTGATCGTGGTCCTGATCTTCGTATTCGCGACGATCAAGGTGGTGAAGGAGTACGAACGGATCGTGAACTTCCGCCTCGGGAAGGCCCAGGCGGAGAAAGGCCCAGGGATCGTCATCATCATCCCCGGGATTGACAAGCCGGTCCGAGTGGATCTGCGGGAACGGTTCCTCATGATTCCCCACCAGACGTGCATCACAAAAGACAATGCCCCCGTGGACGTCGACTTCATCGTCTATATGAAGGTCGCGAGCGCCGCGGACTCTGTCATCCGCGTGAACAACTTCGAAGGAGCGGCCATGGGCATCGCGACGACGACGCTCCGTGCGGTGATCGGCGATATCATCCTCGACGAAGTGCTGTCGAAGAGGGAGGAAATTAACGCGGTCCTGCGGACGAAGCTCGACGAGGTCACGACCCGATGGGGCGTCAAGGTCACGAATGTCGAGATCCGGGAGATCCTCCCTCCCAAGAACGTCACGGACGCGATGATCCTCCAGATGTCGGCGGAGCGGAGCCGGCGTGCCGTCGTCATCGAGGCTGACGGGAGGAAGACCGCGACCGTAACGGTCGCGGAAGGCGACAAGCAGTCTGCGATCCTCCGCGCCGAGGGGGCGAGGCAGGCCGCGATCCTGGCCGCGGAAGGCTACGCCCAGGCGCTGACCACCGTGTTCGGGGCGGCGAGGGGGATCGACGAGAAGACCCTCATGATCCAGTATCTGGACACCCTCAAGACCCTCGGCACGAGCGCGGCAACGAAATTCATCCTCCCCTTGGAGTTCACGGAGCTCATCAGGCCGTTCCGCAACGTGATCTCGACCGCGGAAGGCGGAAGTGCGAGGGATGGGGACAAGTAGGGACCCCGCGGCGGCCGACGTGACAACGAAACGGCCGGGCCTGCTCGACCGTTTCTTCCTCTTCGGCGGGATTCGCGCCGTCCTCGTCATTATTGCCATCGCTGCGCTGGGAACCTACCTCATTGTCCACGGATCCTTCGCGGGCCGCCTCGACTACATCGCTTCGGGGACGATCATCATCATCATCGGATTGGTCGTGGGGATTGCGGCCCTGCGGACGGAATACACGATGATCACGAAGAAATACTTCGAAGCCGGGACGGTGGTCGGCAAGACAGGCCGCGCCCAGGCTCAAATCCGCGAGCGGGCGAAGGGGGCCGTTCTCATCGAGCATGAGACGTGGAGCGCGGTGGCCGAAGAGGATATCCAGAAAGAGGACTCCGTCGTTGTGACCGCCGTCGACCCGGACAAGGTCACCTTGCGGGTGCGCAAGTACCGGCCCTAACAGCCACTGTTGGGTCGCTCACGCGCTCTTGCTCGATTCCGGAGATTCCCTCGGTTCCACGCCCGTCGCTGGAGCCTTCCGAACATGGACTTTGCCTTCCGCGTACGAGGTGACTTGAACCCACGCGCCCTTTTCGATCGACTCATCGGAGACAGCCGTCCAATCTTCCGAGCCTACGTTCGCAACGCCGTCCCGACCCGGGTTGATGTCCGTGGCGGCACGGCCTGTTTTGTTCACGATAAGGCCGGGATCAATCAGCTTCGGCTGCCGCATCAGGATGCGGCGGATCCGGGAGAGATAGAAGAAGGCCACCGCGATGAGCCCCGCGACCACGCCGAGGATCGCGTACTGGGCTGCGCCGAACGGCGAGGGGGACCACTGGACTCCATAGGCGAGCAGGTACGTCCCCGCGAGGCCCAAGAGGATCCCGGTGAGGGCGAAGAACCCGTGGCCCGCCTTCACCTCGATGAAAATGAGCGCCGCCCCGATGATGAGGACCAGGATCGCGACGGGGCTCGCACCGATGATCCCCGCCCCGAGGAACCCCAGCGCGATCATGATGACGGCGACGACCGTCACGAAGAGGGTCCGGTGGAAGAGGTCGAGGACGAGCGCGATCGTCCCGACGAGGATGAAGAGCCCGTCCACGGTCGGGTCACTCAGGAAACTGAGGAACTGGTCGTAGAACGGTTCGTTGTACGTGGTGAGCGGGACCCCGCTCAGGCCGACTTTCGTCAGGAAGACATCGAGCGTGTCCGCCATCCCGGTGACGAGGCCGATTCTCGCGGCTTCCATGCCAGTATACGCCGTGTTGTTCTCGGCCATGTTGACGGCCGCGGCGACGTTGTATCCGTGCGCCTCGGCGAGGGAGCGCATGAGTCCGGTCGCGAAGTTCTGCACGTGCTGGATTTGGCTCGGGTCGCCCCCGATGATGTACGGGGTCGACGGCCCGATGACCGAGCCGTTCCCCATGTAAATCGCGTTCGTCGCCAGGGCGATGTAACTCCCCGCGGACGCTGCGAACGCGGCCGGCGGCACATACGTGTACACGGCCAAGCCGTGGTTCTGGACTTCCTGCGTGGAGTTGATGATCTGAACCATGTTGACGAGCAGGCCACCCGGCGTATTCATGACGATGACGAGGTCGTCATTGCCCGCGATCGCCATCTGAGCGGCGCGATGGAAATAATCCGCGGAGCCCGCATCGACGGGGATGTCGAAGTTCACGAGGATCGCGCCCGCAGGAGCGGCCAGGACGCGAGGCGCGGCGGAGGCCGTTGAGACGGACACCACGATGGCGACTATGAAGGCAAGCAGCAGGGCTCCTGCGGCCCTCCTCGGACCTTGGCGCACGACCATACAAGGTCCGCTTGCGTAGAAAACGGTTTGGATGGAGTCCCCCAGCGACGGCCCCGGTCTTGACGGGATTTATCGCTTCCAGACCTTTCCCTTGACCTTTTGGGCGGCTTCGCCGGTCTTCTCGGCCGCCTTCTCGACGGCGGGCTTCACCGTCGCGATCGTCTTGTCCGCGGCTTCCTTGGCGACTCTCACGGTCGTTTCGGCCGCAGGGCGGACCGCCTTCGCGACGTCCTTTGTCGCCTGGACGGTCGCATCCGCAATCGGCTTGAGCGCCCTCGCGACGTCTTGTACTGCCGGCCGGACCGTCTTGACGGCCTTGTCGACGACGGGCTCCAGCTCCTTAGCGGCTCGATTCAGGGCCGCGGCACCGGTTTCGACGGCCCGGTCGACCGCTTTCTCAGTGGCTCGCAGCAGTCGA
>Ga0209056_10009152_pt1 | contig 10128 bp, 8 predicted proteins | sample GraSoiAngelo_114_FD_185876 | JGI IMG/M metagenome (GOLD analysis project Ga0209056, IMG submission 185876) | Grasslands soil microbial communities from the Angelo Coastal Reserve, California, USA - 14_0903_13_40cm (SPAdes) (version 2) | ecosystem: Environmental > Terrestrial > Soil > Grasslands ...
CGGGCTCGTACTTCCACTTCACCGTGCCATCCCGGGCGCTCAGCGCGAAGACGTATCTCGGACCGGTCGAGGTGCTGACATACATGGTGTCGCCGACGACGATCGGCGTGGCTTCCTGGGACTCGATAGTGCCGAGCGAGCGGATCCAAGCCACGCGCAGCCTGCGCACGTTCTTGGTGTTGATCTGGTCCAGGGCGCTGTAGCGCGTGTTCGCATAGTCCGCGCCATATATGGGCCACTCGTTGCCCTGCTGCGCGCCTGCGGACAAGGCCCAGAGAACCAGAGCCACGGTCAAGACGCTTCCCGTCAACGTACGCCAGACGTTACTCATGGTGGTGTCGCCTCCTTGGTGGTACCGCATCGCGAGCAACCGCGCTCGCGCTCCCAACGCTTTAGACCGAGCGCGGCGGCCTGTCAAGGGGAACCCTCTCAGCTTCCGGCCCGCCTTCAACGCCGAGTTCAGCCGGCCGCCGAACGTGCGCCGGGCTGCGGGTCCTGGTCCGCCGCCATCTCAGCGGCCAGCCGGGGCGGCCTGAGCCCGTGCGGTTCATCGAGCGGCCAACTCACGGTGTCAAACAGTTGCGGCCAAGTCACGTATCAGCAACAGGGGAACCCTATCAGCAACAGGGGACCCTCTCAGCCTCCGAGGTACGCCCTGCGAACGAGGTCGTTGCCGAGCAGCTCCGCCGCCGGCCCGCCGAGGACGACGCGACCCGTCTCCATCACGTAGCCGCGGTCGGCCATCCGGAGGGCAAGGTACGCGTTCTGCTCGACCATGAGCACCGTGGTCCCGCGCCGCCGGATGTCGGCGATGATCTCGAAGGTCGCCTCCACCAGGGTCGGTGCGAGGCCGAGCGAGGGCTCGTCGAACAGGATCAGCCGCGGCCGCGCCATCAGCGCGCGGGCGATCGCGAGCATCTGCTGCTCGCCGCCCGAGAGCGTGCCCGCCATCTGCCGCCGCCGATCAGCGAGGATCGGGAAGTGGGCAGAGACGCGCTCGAGGTCCTCGTCCACGGCGCGGCGGTCGCGCCGCACGTACGCTCCTATCTCGAGATTCTCCAGGACCGAGAGATGGGGAAAGACGCGACGTCCCTCGGGACAGTGGGCGATGCCCGCCGCGAGGATGTCCCGCGGATCGGCGCCGTGGATGGGACGCCCGTCGAACACGATGCGCCCGCGCGTGGGGGAGAGGAGGCCGGAGACCGCGCGCAGCGTGGAGGTCTTGCCGGCGCCGTTGGCGCCGAGCAGGCAGACGAGCTCACCCGGGTGCACGACGAGATCGAGGCCCCGGAGCGCCGCGACGGGACCGTAGGCGGCGTGGAGGTCTTCGAGGCTGAGCAATGGAGTGCCGTCAGTCGTGGTCACCGGCGGACCCCAGGTAGGCGCGGATGACGTCGGGGTGGGCCTGGATGGCGGCGGGCGCGCCTTCGGCGATCACGCGTCCGTGGTTCATCACGATCACCGTGTCCGAGATGGACATGACCATCCGCATGTCGTGCTCGACCAGGAGCACGGTAGTGGACTGGTCACGGATCCGGCGGATCAGGCTGCTGACCGCCGCCTTCTCGGCGGTGGTCATGCCCGCGCCGGGCTCGTCGAGCAACAGCAGGCGCGGCCGGGCCGCGAGCGCCACCGCCAGCTCGACCAGCCGCTGCTCGCCGTACGGCAGCTCGCTCGCGACCTCGCCACGGCGATGGCCGAGGCCCACGAACTCGAGGATGCCGTCGGCGTCGTGAGCGAGCCGCGACTCCTCGGCGGCGCGCCGGCGCCACCCGAGAAGCACGTCGAGAACGCCCGCCGACCCGCGGAGGTGGAGGCCGATCATGACGTTGTCGGTGACGCTGAGCGAGGGGAACACGCTCGTGCGCTGGAACGTCCGGACGATCCCGCGCGCCGCGATGGCCGAGGGCCTGAGCCCCATCAGCGGGACGCCGACGTACTCGATCCGCCCGCGGGTGGGGCGCAGGTAGCCCGTGATCGCGTTGAAGGCCGTCGTCTTGCCGGCGCCGTTCGGCCCGATGACGCTCGTGATCGTGCCGGGGTGGACGTCGAAGGACACGCCGGCGAGCGCCGCGACGCCGCCGAAGCGGACGGCGAGGTCGCGGACCGAGAGGGTCAGGGCGCGTTCCGCGCGCGCCACGCGGCGAGCGCCGGAACGATGCCGCGCGGGAGGAAGAACACCAGCAGGACCAGGAGCACGCCGTAGGCGAGCATCTGCCACTGCCACGACGTCACCGCACGCAGCACCTCGGGCAGCGCCGTGAAGATGAGCGCGCCCACGAGCGGCCCCGCGAGCGTGCCCTTGCCGCCGGCCACGACCATGATCACCATCGTCACGGTGTAGCTGAAGAGGAAGACTTCCGGGCTCACGAAGCGCGTGTAGTGGGCGTAGAGGCTCCCCGCCATGCCGGCCATCGCCGCGCTCACGACGGCCGCGAGCACGAGGTAGTGCGTGACGTCCACGCCGACCGACTCGGCCAGCGCTTCGTTCTCCCGGAGCGCCACGAAGGCGCGGCCGATCCGCGACGCGACCAGCCGCCGGCAGACCAGGTACGCGAGCAGGACCGCCACGAGCACCAGGTAGTAGTAGACGCTCTTGGCGCGGAGCGACCAGGGGCCGAGCGCGGGCGCCGGCACGCCGGGGAGGCCGAGCGGGCCGTTCGTGACGTCCATCCAGTTGACGCTCACGAGCGCGATGACGCCGGCGAAGCTGATCGTGACGAGCACGAAGTAGGCGCCGCGGAGCTTGAGCGCGAGACGGCCGATGAGCCAGCCGGCGAGGCCGGCCGCCGCGACCGCGCCCGGGAGCGCCAGCCAGAAGGACCACTCGAGCCTGAGCGTGAGCAGCGCGGAGGTGTAGGCGCCGATGCCGAAGAAGGCGGCGTGGCCGAGCGAGAGCTGACCGGTGTAACCGAGGAGGAGGTTCAGGGACAGCGCCAGGATGCCGAAGATCCCCGCCATGATGACGACGTGAAGGAAGTACGGGCTCCCGAGCCAGAGCGGCAGTGTGAGCGCGAGGAGGACCGGCACGACGCGGCCCGCCCGCGTCATCCGATTCGCTCTTGTTTCGCGAAGAGTCCGGCGGGTCGGAGCAGCAGAACGAGGATGATGATCACGAACCCGACGGCGTCCCGGTAGCCGGAGGAGACGTAGCCGGCGCCGAGCTCCTCGGCGACGCCGAGGAGGAGGCCGCCGAGCGTGGCGCCGGGGAGGTTGCCGAGGCCGCCCAGGATCACGACCGAGAACGCCTTGAGCGCGGCGAGGTCGCCCATGGAGGGGTAGACGAGGAAGACCGGGCCGAGAAGCGCGCCGGCCGCGGCCGCGAGCCCCGAACCGAATGCGAAGGTCGCCGTGTGGATGCGGCCGATGCGGACGCCCATGAGTGCCGCCGTGTCCCGGTCCTGGAAGGTGGCGCGCATCGCCATGCCGAGCTGCGTCTTGTGGATGAGGAGGTAGGACGCGACGATGAGGCCCGCGGCCAGCACGAGAACGAACACCCGGAGCGGCGCGATCGAGACCGGCCCGAGCACGAGCGGGGCGGTCGGAAACGGATGGGGGATCGACTTCGCCACGCCTCCCCAGAGCAGAAGCTCTCCGTTCTGCATCGTGATCCACACGCCGATCATCACCAGCATCGTCGTGTCGATGGATTCGGCGCGGAGCGGACGCAACAGGGTGAGCTCGCACACGGCGCCCAGCGCTACGCCGCAGGCGATCGCCGCCAGCACGGCCGCGACGAAGTGGGTACCCGCGAGGCCGAGCGTCGCGAACGCCGCGTACGCGCCCAGCGTGTAGAACTCGCCATGGGCGAAGTTCACGACGTTCATGAGCCCGAAGATGAGCGTGAGGCCGATGCCCAGCAGGGCGTAGGTCCCGCCGAGCACCAGGCCGTTCACCAGGTGCTGAAGGAGCGCGTCTACCAGGGCAACGCGACCTTGCCGTCTTTGATCTGGACGACGAAGATGCTCGGCTTCGACTGGCCGCTCTCCTTGCCGGCGGGCCCGTCCTTCTCGAACTTGATCGGGCCGTTGACGCCGACGAGGCTCACCTTCCAGAGGGCGTCGCGGATCGCCTTGGGCTCGTCCTTGCCGGCGACGCGAATCGCCTCGGCGAGCGTGGCGATGCCGTCGTGGCCGCGAAACCCCTCGGTCAGCCCCTCGAACGGGTGGCCGCGCTTGCTCCACTCGTCCACGAACATCCTGGCGAGCTTGCCGTCGGGCATCGCCTCCGGGAACCAGGGCATGAAGAAGACGATGTGGTAGCTGCCCTCGGCTGCCGCGCCCGCCTGCTTGACGAGCTGCGTCGGCGACGAGCTGCCACCGGTCGTGATGATCTTGCGCGCCAGGCGCTGCTCCTGCGCCTGCTTCATCACGAGCGTGATCTGCTCGACGGCCGTGGTGAGGAAGAGGGTGTCCCCGCCCGTCCCCTTGATCTTCGTGAGCTGGGCGTTCATGTCGGTCGCGGCCTGATCCATGAACTCGGCGGCGCCGACCACGGCGCCCCTCCGCTTCAGCATGTCGCCGAACGCGCTGATGGCGCCGCGCCCCCAGTCGGTGTTGACGGCCAGGAAGTCGGCGCGCTTGACGCCGAGCTTGTCCACGTACTGCTCGAGACCGAGCGCCTCCATCTCGGAGGGCGGGCTGATGCGGAAGATCCACGGGTTGCCGCGCTTGGTGATCGAGGCGGCGCTCGAGGTCTCGACGACCATCGGGACGCCGTACTCCTCGAGCTTCGGCATCGCGGCGAGCGTCATCGAGCTCCCCCAGGCGCCCATGATCGCGGGCACCCGGTCGCGGACGATGAGCTTCTCGGCGGCGCTCGCCGCCTCCTTCGGGTCGGACTTGTTGTCCTCGATCACCAGGTCGATCTTTCGGCCGTTGACGCCGCCGCGGGCGTTGAGCCAGTCGCGGGCGATCTCCGCGCCCATGCGGACGTAGTTGCCGGACGCCGCGACGGGCCCCGAGAGGGGCTCGATGACGCCGATCTTGATCGGCGCCTGCGACTGCGCCGGCCCTGGCGTCGTGGCGATCGCGGCTAGGACGAGAGCCACCAGGACGATCCACCGTGTAACCATCGGACGCCTCCTGCGAGATGGTGAAGGTTGGCAGGGAGAATACCCCAGGCCCCCGGTCGCGCAAGCCCGAAGATTTGCGGACGCGGGCTTCGCGGGTATCTTCTTTGTAGAGACTCGGGAGGAAGGCTCGGCCATGCGAGTGCAGGTCCAGAAATGGGGGAACAGTTTGGCGCTGCGTATTCCGAAGCCGTTTGCGGAAGAAACGACGGTGAGGGATGGGAGTGTCGTCAATCTGGCCGTGGCCAGGGGCAGGCTGGTCGCGACGCCGGTCACGAGAAACTCAGGGGTTGTCCTCGCCGACCAGGTCAAGAGCCTCGACTGGCGGGCTCGCAAGGCTGAGTTCGCCTGCCGTCTGCCCAAGGGGGCGGTCATCGAAGTCCTCCAGAAGCTCGCCACACTGATCGCGCCCGATCCCGGTTGACCAAGAGCTCGCGCACCGCCGGATCCCCAGTCCGACACGTGGTATATAGTCGCGTGCCGGTGAGGAGTTGAGGATCTGATGGGCGCGAAATATTTCGGCGCGGCGGTCAAGCGGCGAGAGGATCCGCGCTTCCTGCGGGGCGAGGCGCGCTACGTCGACGACGTGAAGCTCGCGGGGATGCTCCACGCGGCGTTCCTCCGCTCGCCCCACTCCCACGCGCGGATCCTGGCGATCCACGCGGAGGCGGCGCGCGCGCTGCCCGGCGTCGCCGCCGTCTTCACCTTCGTGGATCTGGAGCGCTGGATGAAGCCGCTGCCGATCTTCGGCGCTCCACCGCCCGGCCTCGCCGCAGCGATCAGGTTCGACGTCCGCCAAGCGCCCCAGTGGGCGCTCTGCCGCGATCGCGCGCGTTACGTCGGCGAGATCGTCGCCATGGTCGTGGCGGAGAGCCGCGCGCGCGCGGAGGACGCGGTCGATCTGATCGAGGTGGAGTGGGAGCCGCTGCCGCCGGTGGCGGACATGGTGGAGGCCGGAGAGGCGGGCAGCCCGCTCATCCATCCCGAGTGGGGGACGAACGTGGCGGTCAGCTTCACGCACGCGATCGGCGACCCGGACGCGGCATTCGCCGGGGCCGACGTCGTCGTGAGCGAGACCTTCCGCATCCAGCGCTACGTCGGGATGCCGATCGAGGGTCGCGGCGTCGTCGCCCTCTGGGACCGGCGCGACGGCACGCTCACCACCTGGAACTCGACACAGGTGCCCCACTTCGTCCAGCAGGGGCTCACCACCACGCTCGGGCTCCCGCCCCACAAGATCCGCGTGATCGCGCCCGACCTCGGTGGCGGCTTCGGGACGAAGGCGTCGGGCTATGCGGAGGACGCCCTGGTCCCGATCGCGTCGATCGTGCTGAGCCGTCCCGTCAAGTGGATCGAGGACCGGCGCGAGCACATGGCAGGCGCCGCCCACGCGCGCCATCAGACGCACACGATCGGTCTCGCGGCGAAGCGCGACGGGACGATCGTCGGGCTCCGCGACCGAATCTGGCTCGACCTCGGCGCCTACAACGTCTGGGGGATCGTGCTGCCCTACAACACGGTCGCGCACCTGATCGGCCCGCACCGCATCAAGAGCATGCGCGTCGACGTGCGGGGGGTCGTCACGAACAAGACCCCGAATGCGCCCTACAGGGGCGCGGGGCGGCCCGAGGCCGTCTTCGCGATGGACCGGGCCCTGGACTGCCTCGCGCGGGAGCTCCGGATGGATCCCGCCGAGATCCGGCGGTGCAACTACATCCGTGCCGACGAGCTTCCGTACGACCTCCGCATGCCCTACCGCGACGGCAACCCGCTCGTCTACGACACCGGCGACTTCCCCGCGGCCCTCGAGGGGGCGCTCGCCGCCGCCGGGTATGACGAGTTCCGCAAGGAGCAAGAGGGGCTGCGCGCCCGGGGGATCTATCGCGGCATCGGGATCTCGGGCTACGTGGAGGGCACCGCGATCGGCCCCTTCGAGGGCGCCACCGTCAAGCTCGACCTCCACGGCCGCGTCGTGGTCGCAACGGGCGCGGTCAGCTCGGGCCAGGGACACGAGACGAGCTTCGCCCAGATCGCCGCCGACGCGCTCGGCGTGCCGCTCGACTGGGTGACGGTGGTCGGCGGCGACACCGCCGCCGTGCCCTTCGGCATCGGAACCTTCGCCAGCCGGAGCGCGGTGACGGCGGGCAATTCCATCGCCGATGCGTGCCACGAGGTGCGGGCCAGGCTGGTGCGTGCCGCGGCGACGCTGCTCGAGGCCGCGCCCGAGGACATCGAGCTCGAGGACGGCCGGGCGTTCGTCCGCGGCTCGCCGCAGCGGGCGTTCGACCTCGCGCGGGTGGTGCAGGCCTCGATCCCGACCTTCGCCGGGCCCGGCATCGCGTCGCCCGACTTCGAGGCGAGCGCCTACCACCACGTGCCGACCGTCACCTACGCGAGCGCCGTCCACGTCGCGCAGGTGGAGGTGGATGTCGAGACCGGCGGCGTGAGGCTCCTGCGCTACGTCGTCGCCCATGACTGCGGCAAGGTGATCAACCCGATCATCGTCGAAGGCCAGATCCACGGGGGCGTCGCCCAGGGCGTCGGCGGCGCGCTCTTCGAGGAGATGGCCTACGACGAGCAGGCGCAGCTCTTGACCGGATCGCTCATGGACTATGCAGTGCCGAAGGCAGACGACTTGCCGTCGATCGAGACGGTCCACCTCGAGTTTCCCTCGCCGAGCAATCCGCTCGGCGCCAAGGGGCTCGGCGAGGGCGGCGCCATCTCGCCTCCCGCCGCGATCGCCAACGCCATCGAGGACGCGCTGGCACCGTTCGGCGTGCGCATCACCGAGACCCCGGTGACACCGGCGCGCATTCTCGCGCGGCTCGCGGCCGAGCGCGCCCAGGGTTCCGTCTGGGGAGTCGGCGCGCCGTGAAATCCGATGACGAAGTAACCCGACGAGGGCCCGCCGCGGAGTGCCGCCGTTGCTCGATTCGCCTCTGGGCTAACCGCACGCTACCTGTCGCTCGTCGGATACAGACCGGCACGCTTGTTCGCTCCACGGGCCGCGCGCTATAGTCGATTCGAGAACGAAAGGGCGGACCTCCTTGGGGGCCGGCCACGACATCCGTACTGTCCAGGCGCCGCTGGGTCACCATGATGTCAGCACCACGATGATTTACACCCACGTCCTGAACGGGGTCCGTCGGCGCGTGCAGCCCCGCCGACCGTATGGGGCTCTGACCCATGGTGACCGGATCTCGGGTGCTCATCACGACATCCTGCACGGGATATCCTCGGTCTGTGTATTCCGGCGGGGGCCGCAGGCCATCGTGATTAAGGCACGATCGCAGCAGGCGAATCCGACCCGGTGCCGATGGAGTCCACCGGCGCAAGCCTGTCCGGGCGCGCTACGTCGCAGCTGCAACGCTGTTCAAGCCACTAAGAGTTCGGCGAATGAGTCGTGATCGAGACCGTCGTGCTAGCTTGGGCCGATGGACTTCGAGGTTGTCGGCCCGCTCCGGAACATCCAAACTATTGCCACTGGGCGGGCGATCAGGGAGCTGAGGCGACTACGCCGACGGTACGGTAGGGGACGCTGGCGCAAGCGGAAGGCCATCGCGACGGTCCGTCTCCAAGACGAGACGGTTCACAAGGCTGAGGTGCATTGGTACGAAGCTCACGGCATCGGCCGGCGGGAGATGAAGATCAAGTTCCCGCTACTGGATTGAGGAATGAAGAGACCGAGGAGGCAGGGAGTGCGTTTCGCCGTGTGCATCAAGAATCGGGGTTACGAAGCCTCGCTCGAGGTTGGGAAGCTGTATCGAGTCGTTCCCGATGAGGATGCCGAGAAGCGCGGGTATCTTCGGATCGTCGACGAGAGCGGCGAAGACTACGGCTACGCTGCACGTCGCTTCTTCGCGGTCGATCTACCAAAGCCTCTTGAAAAGGTTCTTCTCCGAGTTGCGTCCTGACGACGATTCGCCGAACCACGCGCTTCAGCGGACGCGCTCTGCGCGCCGCTGAGCGCGGACGTTCGGCGAATAGGGACTGAACAAAGCGGAGGGTGTGAAATGGCTGCCGCCAGTCTCGGACGCATCATCATTAGATCCGCGAAGCGCGCTTGGAAGCACCGCAGAACCATCGGTAAGGTCGGAAGCACTATCTTGACGGCTGGTACAGCGGTGATCGAGAAAGGTGGTCCCATTCTCGAGGGCACCAAAGACATCTTAAGAGGCTACAAGTTTTGCCGCGAGGACGAGAAACACATTGTGGATAACCCATTGGCTGAGAACAAGTGGGTGATAGCGAGAAAAGGGGAACGATGTCGCATCTGCACGAGAAAGACGGATAGGTCTGGTAACCCAATTCCGGGAACAGAGAGAAGGCCAAAGAGCGGCGGACCGAGGTGGATCCAGTCGAAAGGCGGAGTTGCACTGGTATGAGGCGCATGGCATTGGACGTAAGGAAATCAAGCGTAAGCGTTACCTCGACTAGAGCAGCCAGAAGGCGTCGTCGCTTGGCGCCGAAGTCTGCGGTATGCATCAACAACAGTGGGTACCCGGCCTCGCTGGAGCTGCACAAGATCTATCGCGTCGTGTCCGATGAAGAAGCGATGCGCCAGGGCGACCTTCGGATCGTCGACGAAAGTGGCGATGATTACCTCTACCCGGCGGCATGGTTTGTTCCGCTGGGGTTGCCGCCGCGTGTAAGGGGTTCGCTGCTTCGAAGTCGGTGAGCCTGAGCAGTTGGCCGCGGGGAGGGCGTCTGGAGAAGAGCGCCCGCCGGCGCGATAAATGGGGCCCCGACATGGCCCCCCAAACCCCCCAACGCTCGGAGCCCCCCGGTGAAGCCGTGGCGCTCCTCGATACCCCGACAGGCTCCTGTCTAGCCGGCGTGGTGGCGGGCCGTCTCGGCCGGCGCGAGGGGTGCCCGCACGTGCTCGGGCCGGATACCGATCCCGACGAGCCGGGCGGGAATCCTCCGCAAGAGGGCGAAGCGCGCGAGGAGGCGGACGGCGAGGGGCGGCTTCAACGGCCGCGCGCCGGCCAGGACGGGCGTGATGAGGCGCCGCTGGATCGTCACCTGGAGCCACTGGGTGATGCGCGTCGGCAGCT
>Ga0209056_10009153_pt1 | contig 10127 bp, 9 predicted proteins | sample GraSoiAngelo_114_FD_185876 | JGI IMG/M metagenome (GOLD analysis project Ga0209056, IMG submission 185876) | Grasslands soil microbial communities from the Angelo Coastal Reserve, California, USA - 14_0903_13_40cm (SPAdes) (version 2) | ecosystem: Environmental > Terrestrial > Soil > Grasslands ...
AAGCCCTGCTGGAAAAGCAGTCCGTATCAGGGGCTGAAATTACCGAATACCATCGGGTTGTTATGGAGACAAAGCGGCAGCTTGTCCGCAGCGCCCTCGAGCGGGCAGACGGCAATTACACCGAAGCCGCACAATTTCTTGGTGTACATCCCAACAATCTGCATCGCCTCATCCGGAATCTGGACCTGAAAGTCCCGCCGAAGAAATAGAGGCGAAGCTGAATTCGGGGCGTCGCCTCGTCTGGGGCAACACACACCACAACGTCCCCTCCACACTTTCACATCACAATGATGTGAGAACCATCGTTTTGATTGGGCAATCAGTCAGCAAATTCTGTTCTCCCGCTGTCACTTGTTGGTATTTTTAGCGGTCCACGGCCACTCACAGGCATCGGGTTTTCACGGCATTCAGATTGCACCTCTCGCGTGACAAGGAGGCTGAATGGTTTTGCCGATGAAGAAACAGGTCTTCACTGCTGGCTTGCTTGTCGCGCTGTTCACTGCCACAGCAACAGCGCAATCAAATTGGGTGGAACAATTCTTGAATCGCTACAAACCGCCGAAGGTCAATCCAGCGGCACCAGCGACGGAGCAGGTTGCCGATGAGCCGTGGCAGAAGATGGTGCCGGAAGGGGCATTACCGATGTCTCTAAACGATGTCATTCGGCTGATGCTGGCCAATAGCCTTGATGTGACGGTGAACCGCTTTTCTCCGCTTGTTAATCGCTATCTCCTGGAGACCATGGGGCGTCCATTCGAGCCGAAGCTGGACGTGTCTGCTCAGGCAAATCGCAACACCATACCGCCCACATCACAGTTACAGGTAGGACAGGGCACGGTTCCCTTTAGCCAGCTCACGCATCGATATTCAATCGGTTACGGCCAAACCATCCAAACGGGAACAGCGCTCAGCGTGGGGTTCAGTGTAAACCGCAACTCATCGAACAGCCTGTTCGATACGTTCAATCCGTCCTACTTCGGCACCATCACTTATTCGATAAGTCAACCGCTGCTTCGTAACTATGGCCGCGGCGTCAATGGGAGACAGATCCGAATTGCTCGAAACAATGTGACCGTCTCGGAGATCGATTTTGAGCTGGAGATGATTGATCTCGTAACTGCCGCGCAGAACCTGTACTGGGACCTTGTTTACCAGCGCGAAGATATCAAGGTCCGTAAGCAATCGCTCGAGTTAGCCGAAAAAACGTTCGCCGCCAATAAACGCCAGGTGGATATCGGAACGATGGCGGGGATAGAAGTGCTGCAAGCCGAATCCGAAGTCGCACAGCGGCAGGAGCAGATCGTTACGGCGAGATATACGGCTGATCAAGTTCAAGACCGCGTAAAGAAGCTGATCACCAATTTGGGTGATCCGGCGCTCATCCGGGCCGAGCTCTATCTAGTCGATAGCCCAGGAAGACCTGGAGCGAGCGATATCATGCCGTTGGAAGTCGCCATCCCCTACGCATTGGTGTGGGCGGAGTCCAGACAAATCGAGCAGGACTCGGAGGTTCGCAGATTACGTCGGTCGTTGGGGGGGGCTCCGCGACGCGCTCGGCCAATTGTTCGGATACAACTACTCCGGCTACTCGGTTGGTTTTAGCCTATCGATTCCGCTGAGCAATAAGGCAGGCCGTGCAGAATATTCGAAAGTTCTCACCGAAAAACAAGCAATTGAGTCGAAGCGGACGAGGCTGGCTCAGCAGATCGCCCTTGAAGTTCGAAATGCCCATAGCCAGGTTGAAATGAACCGGGCCAGAATCGAGGCCGCAGGGAAAGCCCTCGATCTGGCCAACATGCAACTGGAGGCAGAGCAAAAGAAGTTTCAGCTCGGGGTTTCGCAACTTCGGTTCGTGCTGCAAGAGCAACGAAACGTGACGCAGACTCAAACCACGCAAATGCAGGCTCTCGTGAATTATGCAAAATCCCTCGTGGAGTATGACAGGGCTGTAGGACGCACCTTGCGGAAAAACAATATCGAAATCGACAAACAGCTGCGAGTAGCGGGCTAGTACTAGATGATATCCGTCTTCGCTACCGCCGCTAGCTTGACCGGTCTGTTCTTCCAGACAGACCGATCACTCAAATCGGTCTTGTCATCGCGCTAAATCCACCGTAAGCGACCCCCGAAGCGATCCGGGCAAGTTGGCCCCTCGTGATCATCCTTTTGATGGGTGAACTATCGGATTGATGATTTGCCAGCGTCTTACAAGTTCACCGGGATCGAGGGGATCGATGGCATCTCGTTGTCTGGCCGTTATTTGTCTCCTTCGCAGCAACTTCTGAACCCTGCCAGCCTCACGGCATTCTGGTTGCATTTGTCGGAGGTGAGAAAGCGAGGTGGAAGATGCTTAATACGAACGGACGCAAACAATCACTGGATATCTCCAGAGTCGGGGGCAGGGCTCATGATCTCGCGAGGCGCTTACGCGACTCGATTATCGGACAGGACGAGGCAATCGCCCCGATCGTGCAAATGTATCAAACCCATTTGGTAGGTCTGTCATCCGGAGGCCGCCCAATCGCCACCTTCCTTTTCTTGGGTCCTACGGGCACGGGCAAGACGCGGATCGCGGAAGCAACGGCTGAGGCTCTTTTGGGCAATCCTGGTGCGGTAATCAAAATCGACTGTGCTGAGTTCCAGCACAGTCATGAGATCGCCAAACTCGTTGGTTCACCTCCGGGCTATATCGGTCATCGCGAAAGCCATCCGCGGCTATGCCAGGAGGCTCTCGACAAGCATCACACCGAATCCGTGAAGATCAGCATCGTGCTCTTTGACGAAATTGAAAAAGCTAGCGACGCCTTGTGGAATCTCCTGCTTGGCATTCTGGATAAGGGAACGCTCACATTGGGGGACAATCAGCGCGTCGATTTTTCCCGATCTCTCATATTTATGACCAGCAATCTCGGCGCAGCGGAAATGAACGCGATGCTTTCACCCAAGCTCGGGTTTGCACCCAGCGCCAACTGCCGGAATAACCAAAGACTGGACGAGCGAATCGTGTCCAGCGGCGTGGAAGCAGCGCGGCGGAGGTTCACCCCGGAATTCATCAACCGCCTCGACAAGATAGTGGTGTTCAGGCCACTCGGCGATGCCGAACTGGAAAAGATCCTGGATATCGAATTGAACGCCGTCCAGCGGCGGCTCTTTCAGTCCACCCCAAGCTGCGCACTCGAGTTGCATGTGTCCGAAGCCGGCAAACGGTACCTGCTCCGAGAGGGCACAGATACACGATACGGCGCCCGGCATCTGAAACGCGCTATCGACCGGCTGCTGGTTCAGCCTTTGGCTAACCTGATCGCCACCGACCAGGTGCGCGACGGTGACATCATATCCGTAGACTTCAGTTCGACCTCCGGTGAATTGGTATTTTGGAAGGAATCGAGGAACTTGCCACAACAGGAAGAGGTTGCTCCCGCCACTGATGAACCCGCCCCACTCTTCAATGCCAACGTTGCTGCACCAGTATGGACGATGGCCCCTCAAACTCAGCTCGCCCCGGTTTAGCTGAAGGCCTTTGATGGCCGCGCAACCTGTCGCCAGCCACTCGGCGGATCGAGAAGGGCTTTTCTAACCCAACTTCCGCACTTGTCGAGGCCTGATGCCGTTTTTTCTATAACTTAAGATTTTTTTCGTCACTAGCCGGTTCCAGGTGCCAGGTTTTGATGGGTGTCATCACGTGCTCGGGTATACGAAGAGTGGAGTAGATTTCGCGGTGCAGTGGCTCAGCTGTGGTGGCTTTCCGGATTTTCAACACGCGACCATAGGCGGGGGTGTGCAACTTGCCGGGTAGTAGCTTTTCATTTTAATTACCGGTCCGTCGGACACAGCTAACACGCTACCGGAGACAAGCTGAAGGTGCTCATCGGATAGTTCGGTGCCTTCAACCGCAAGGTCTTCAATAACGGTCCGTTTGGATTTCGAATTGGCATTGGCAATTTTGGTCTTCATCGCAGTTCTCCTTCTCATGTTTGCTTGAGCTTTGTGGCTCAGTACAGCTCTCGGCTTGTCTAGCCTGATCTGCCCTGGGAGAAATGCAATCTCTTTGCCGGGAATCGAGACATTTGTCAAAGGCTTGATCTCTGTAAACGATTGATTTGCCGAACATCCGTGGCACGGATTAATGCTCTTGTCTTATGAGGACTCGATGCTTCGGGCCCATCGAAATGATGATCCCCACATCATGATGATGTGCTCCTCCACATTCGCGCTGAGCCGAACGTTCGCAGCCGGGGATACTCAAATGTGTTCCCACATCTCTACCGGATCTCACCGTAGCCGAGATTCTGCCGAGCAAAACAATACGGCTCGATCTTGTAAACGCCGGCTACGATGGCGGCGGCAAGGTCGATCTGGCCGTCAAGACTTCGTTGGGCGATTAGAAGATCGACTTTGCAAGCAACGGCTTCGGCTTTTGGGACATTATTTGTTCCGATTTAGAAGCACGCGGCCTGGCCAACCTCGGACTTCTTCGCGAAAAGTAGAAACGCACCATCAAAACGATGCAAACACCATCATGGTGATGGTCCCGCCAGCTGGACTATCTTCCGCCTCACTTCAGGAAATCAATCGGTTGCGATACAAGCGCACTCGGCACAGCGATTGCTTTATCCATGACAGCCTCAGGGCTAAATGACGCTCCCAGGCTTAAATGAAAATTCCGACAAAAAATGACCTCGATTGTGGGTAAAGACAATATGAAGCTTTCATTCAATCTTGCTGGAATGCTCCTCACGCTCGCCATTGGCATCGCGGTCGGCGCTCTGATCTTCCGCGATCTTCCGCAAACCAGCGCCGCCACAGACCGGCTGGCCGCCCCAACGGATACGCCGCCTGTCAATCCGGTTCCCGACGATACGCAGCATACCGGCGATGCCGGGTACGTCGGCGTGATCTTCGCGCGTCAATCCGCGGATATCGTCGCGCGCTTGGAAGGGTCGCTGCAAAGCATTTCTGCCAACCTCGGCGATCGGTTGAAAGCGGGCGACGTAATCGCCCACATCGACTCCTATTCCGTTACTCAACAACTCGAAATGGCAGAAGCTACATTGCGCTTTGCACAAGCTGATCAGCGGCGGGAAGAACTCGAATTGAAAGACGCTGAGGCTCGATATCGCCGGCGCGAGGAACTTGCCGAGGCGGGCCTGATCTCGATGGAAGACCTGGCGACAGCAAGAGCTCAGGTTGATCGAGCGGAGGCTAAGCTGCAGGCAGCGCAGGCGCGCGTTGCCGAACAGATGGCGCACCTCAACGATGTGAAAGAAGTCGTGGCAAATACTGTGATCAGAGCCCCCTTTGATGGAACCGTCGCCGCCCGATACCTCGACGCGGGAGCGGCAGTACGTTCCGGCACTCCGATAATCAGCCTCATTCGACCCGATGACCTGTGGGTGCGATTCGCAATTCCTGAAACCAAACGGGCCCGCCTAATCATCGGCGGCTTGGTTCATTTTCAACTGGAAGGTTCGACCGTATCCGTACCTGGGACGCTCGAGTACGTCGCCCCCTCAATAATAGCGGACTCGCAAGAACTGCTCGTCGAGGCACGATTGAGTGTGCCTGCGGCGCTGCAAGACCAGATCCGGCCCGGCGCGAGCGGCCGGGTGTCCGGTGGAACGAGGTAAGCGCATGCGACCTGAATCGACGATTTTCAGAAATGAAGCTTTAGAGTCTCTCTCGCAAGGCAATGATAACCGGCATGACGCGCTGCTCGAGATCACGCCGGGATGGACCACGTGGACGTATTGGCTGCTGGTCGGTTTAGTGATCGCTGCCTCTCTGTATGCCGTCATCGGGACAATTGACGAATATGCCACAGGTGTCGGCGTCATTCGTGATCAGGGGCGGACGCTCGTCACCGCAACCACAGGCGGCACGATCCGCCGTATCGCGGTACAGCCGGGCCAGCAGATCCAGATCCGGCAGCCGCTCGTATATTTCGATGATTCGCAGGAGCGTATCGAGCTCGAGCGGCTCCAGAACGACTTCAACTCGCAGCAACTGAACCGGCTCAAAAACCCAAATGATCCGGCCGCCCATCAGCAACTCGCAGCGCTAAGAAGTCAAATCGAAGCCGCAGAGCGCCGCTTAAAAGAGCGCACCGTTCTGGCGGCTCGTGCAGGACTGGTGCAGGATATGAGAATTCGCCAGAACCAATTTGTCAGTGCGGGCGAATCCCTACTGACCATTGTCGGAGAAAACGATCGCCTGACGGTCATCGCGATACTGCCGGGACAATATCGGCCGCTTCTGAAAAAAGGCAGTTCGCTGCGTCTCGAGCTGAATGGATTTCGCTATGCCTACCAGCACGCAACGATCGAGGAAGTCGGCAACGAAGTTGTTGGCCCGAATGAGATCCGTCGATTTCTTGGACAGGAGATTGCAGATGCCGTCACGTTTCAAGGGCCGTCGCTAATCGTGCAGGCGCATTTGCCATTGCGAAGCTTCAAGGCAGAAGGTCGATGGCACGAATATCATGACGGAATGCACGGTATAGCAGATGCCCGCGTCCGTTCCGAATCCATCCTCGCCGCGCTTGTACCGGGGCTGCGAACATTACTGGAGAGAGACGATGAATAGAACCGCAAATACGATCCCCCTTGCCGATCGCTTTCCTGCACTCCAAAGACTGCAGACCAGAGCGCGTTCGAAGCAGATTCCCGTAATCCGCCAGCTCTCGGTCACCGAATGCGGAGCCGCATGCCTGGCGATGGTGCTCGCTTACTATGGCAAGAACGTTCCGTTGAGTGAGATTCGCGAAATAACCGGCTTGAATCGTGACGGCGTGGACTGTCTCACCTTGCTGAAGACCGGCCGCTGGTATGGACTTCAGGGCCGCGGCCTGAAACTCGATCTCGACGCGCTGCCGTTCATGGAGCGAGGAACCATTCTCCATTGGGAGTTTTCGCACTTCGTCGTGTTCAACAGGCTGCGCAAGGGCGGCGTTGAAATCGTCGATCCAGCTTCAGGCCGGCGATTTGTAACCATGGAGACCTTCAGCAAGTCGTTTACGGGTGTCGCGCTCGTATTCAAGCCCGGCGCCAGTTTCCAGCCCGCCGCTGATAAGAGTCAACCGGTGTGGACGTATGTGAAGTATCTCATCCGCCATTCGGGTTTGCTGTGGCGTGTCATTGTCATATCCCTTCTCCTGCAGCTCTTCCTGCTGGCGGTACCGGCATTGACAGGACTGCTGGTGAACCGTGTCGTGCCACATAACGACATGCATCTCTTATATGTCGTGGGCGCCGGGTTGCTCGGCATCGTTCTGTTTCTGTATTTGTCGACCCTGATACGATCGCACCTGTTGCTCGACCTGCGCACACACTTGGATACGCAGATGACGCTCGGCTTCGTCGATCATCTCGCATCTTTGCCTTTTTCTTTCTTTCAGGAACGGCCGGAAGGCGACCTTATGATGCGAGTCAACAGCAATACAACCATTCGCGAGATGCTGACCTCCAGCACGATCTCTGGATTATTGGATGGCGCGCTCGCAGCTCTGTATCTGGCGATTCTCTTGGCCGCATCTCCAGGTTTAGCGGGATTGGTAGTGGGGCTGGCGATTCTACAGGTAGCGGTCTTTTTGTTTTCCTATCGCCGCTATCAGGAACTCATGTCACAAGATTTGCAGGCCCAAGCCAAAACGCAATCTCATCTGGTGCAGATACTTTCGGGGATTGAGACTTTAAAAGCTAGTGGCGTTGAGGATCGCGCGGTTCATCAGTGGTCGAGCTTGTTTGTCGATGAGCTGAATGTCTCGCTGATGCGCGGCCGGCTCAGTGCCACTGTCGATTCGTTGATGAGTACTTTGCGAGTGGCATCGCCGCTGGTGGTTTTATGGTTCGGAGGCGTTCAGGTGTTGAACGGTCATTTGAACCTGGGCACGATGCTCGCGCTAAATGCAATCGCAACCGGATTCCTGGGCCCGGTGTCGACGTTCATTACATGCGGACTGCAGCTTCAGCTGTTGCGCAGCTTTATCGAGCGTATCGACGATGTCCTCAACGCACCTGCCGAACAAGACCAACGACGTGTGCAGAAAGCGGAACGTCTTTCGGGAGCGATCGAGCTGGACAAAGTATCCTTCCGGTACGGACCGATAACGACAACGGGCGTTGACGATATTTCGGTCAAAATCACGCCAGGGCAGAAGGTGGCGATTGTGGGTCCGTCCGGAGCGGGTAAAACGACACTGGCGAAACTGATGTTGGGCCTCTACCAACCGTCGTCGGGCCGCGTCCTTTATGACGGAGTGGATATCGCGGGTTTGGATCTTCAGTCTGTGCGCCGGCAACTGGGCGTCGTGACCCAACGCTCTTATCTGTTTGGCACAACGATTCGCGGAAATATCACGCTCAGTGACTCGAGTATTCCTATGGCCGAAGTTAGCAGAGCCGCAGAGCTGGCGTGCATGCAAGAAGATATCGCCGCTATGCCGATGGGATACGAATCCTTAGTAGCCGAAGGTGGCGGATCCCTCTCCGGCGGACAACGCCAACGCGTGGCGATCGCCCGCGCCCTCGTTCACAATCCTGCAATCCTTCTGCTGGACGAAGCGACAAGCGAACTCGACACAATCACCGAACATCAGGTCCATCAAAACCTCGCGGCGCTGAACTGCACGCGGATTGTCATCGCGCACCGGCTGAGTACGGTCCGCGATGCCGATCTGATCTTGGTGATGAACGAAGGCAAGATTGTGGAGCAGGGCACGCACGAAGAATTGATGGAACGAAATGGCTACTACGCTGCTTTGGTTCAGGGTAGAGAAAGCGGGACTTTGACATTGCACGACGCATGCATCTCAGCGCCGGCGTAAACCGATCACAACAATTCACATCCGCGTCCAGCCTGGGATCCGTCACCGCCACATTGAATCCAACGGATAACACGGCAGTACCGCTATCGCTCTGATGATCGTCCATCATTTCGATGGGGTCATTGTCATTTTCACTGCCATCCGCCAGATTCACTCATCGCCGCTGCCGTACCACCGCGCAGATTGGTTTCAATCAGGAATAGCTGCACATCATTTTGATGGGAGGATTGCGGACGGCGAAACATATGCACAGCGTCAAACACGCTGGCCCGTATCTTCCAGTCTCCGTAACGAGCAGCCATTCCCCTTGCGCTGGCGGCAGTTACGCATTCGGACGCAGTTCTCCGGCAGACCATTTCTTGTGAACTCGATTTCTTCTCCTGATTGGTGAACCAGCTCCGTTCTAGAAAGGCCTGGGGGGTTCATATGAGACGACAAATCGTTTGTTCCGCTTTCCTGGTGGTTTCACTTGCAATTTGGAGTGCCACGCCCGTTTTTGGCCTGCAATTAGTGACGACGGGTACCTTCACGACGGCAGGTACCCTCAAAGCCGCCTACACCTGGACGGTAACGAACAGAAACGACAGCGGGCCGGGCTCGTTGCGGGCCGCGATCGCCAACGCGGGGTCCGGCGATACGATTAATTTTGCGCTTACCTACGATCGCTCAGGAGCCGGCAATACGATCAAGCTGAGCAGCGGTCCCCTGACGATTAACAAAAGCCTGACCATCAGCGGTCCCGGCTGGCTGGCGATCAGCGGAGAAAACTCCGATGTGGTTTTTGTAGTTAACGGCGTAGCAAACGCAACGATTTCCGGGGTCACAATCGAATACGGCAACAATTTTTTGGGCAACTGCATTCTCAACACCGCCACACTGACGTTGACCAACAGCAGCGTTCTGTCCTGCGGAAAGGGGGTCAATCCGGATGGCTCCACGTATTCGAGCCCCAAGGGACAATGGGGTGGCGGCGTCTTCAACATGGGCACACTGAAGCTGATCAACACCCAGGTCTATGATAACCACGTCGGTTGCGATTGCTCCACTTACGTGGGCAGTGGCGGCGGCATTTTTAACTACTTTGGCACAGTGACCCTGACCAATAGCGATGTCTCATGGAATGATACGCACGGGAATGCCAATCCCGGCCCCAGCGTTGGCGGTGGGGGCGGCGGTATCTTCAACTATGGCGGCACGGTGACCCTTGCCAACAGCACCGCCAGAGGCAACACCAGCAGCTTTGGCGGCGTTATCTTCAATTACTTCGGCACGCTGAGCGCGGCCAACAGCACCATCTCCGACAATA
>Ga0209056_10009156_pt1 | contig 10126 bp, 3 predicted proteins | sample GraSoiAngelo_114_FD_185876 | JGI IMG/M metagenome (GOLD analysis project Ga0209056, IMG submission 185876) | Grasslands soil microbial communities from the Angelo Coastal Reserve, California, USA - 14_0903_13_40cm (SPAdes) (version 2) | ecosystem: Environmental > Terrestrial > Soil > Grasslands ...
TCACGATGAAGGTCGGAGAGACGGCTCAAGTCGTCGAAGTGACGGAAGCGGCGCCGCTGGTGCAGCTCAGCACGTCCACGATTAGCGCCGCGATTGATTCCAAACAGATCCTCGATATACCCCTGAACGGCCGCGACTGGGCGTCGCTGGCCACCCTTTCCCCCGGCGTCACCGGCCTCAATCAGGAAGTCCAGCTGCCCTTCGAGAGCGGCGCGCTCCGCGGGAACCGCGGCTTTGGGGCACAACTGAGCATCTCCGGGGGCCGGCCCACACAGAACAACTACAGGCTCGACGGGCTCAGCATCAGCGATTACACGAACGGCTCGGGCAGCGTCGCCGGGGTCACCCTGGGCGTGGATGCGATTCAGGAATTCTCCGTGATCACCGGCAACTACTCGGCCGAGTATGGCAGGACCTCCGGCGGGGTAATCAACGCCATCAGCAAGTCGGGGACCAACCAGTTCCATGGCGACGTCTACGAGTTCCTGCGAAACGACAAGCTGGACGCGAACGACTTCTTCTCGAATCGCGCTCACGCGCCGAGACCGACGTTAAGGCGCAATCAGTACGGCGCCGCGGGCGGCGGTCCTATTCGCAAGGACCGGACTTTCATCTTCGGCGATTACGAGGCGATACGCTTTGCGGAGGGAATCGCCAGCGGGAATTCAGCCGTTCCGTCTGAGAATGCGCGGCTGGGAATCCTCGCCGGACAACCCGTCCTCACGGGCCCTTGCGCCAATCCCGCTACGCAGCGAAACCTAGCCCCCGGACGAGCGACGACCTGCGTGGATAACACGATTGCGGCGAAGTACCTGGGGGTCTATCCTCACGCCAACGGGCCGGTCAACCCGAGCAACCCGGACGTAGCCAACTTCGTCTTCGCACCGACACTAGTGGTCAACGAAAATTTCTTCACCACGCGGCTGGATCACAAGATGAGCGATACCAACAGCCTGTTCGGGACCTATAACTATGACAACTCGCCCCTCACTAGGTCAGACGGCTTTAATGCCATTTCGAACTATAGCAACGTCAAGCGCAACATCGTCGCCCTGGAATGGAACCACGTTTTCTCCCCGGCCCTCGTCAATACCGCCCGGCTTGGTTACAACCGGAACTTCACGACGAACAACCTGACCACGGGGGCCATTCTGCCCGCCTACGGGGACCCTTCGCTGAGCATGCTGCCAGGATGGGATACGCCCGGCATTAGGGTGTCTAACCTCTCAAATACCAGTGCGGGTTTGCCCGGAGGATTTAACTACTTCCGTTGGAATTCCTACCAGTTCTACGATGATGCATTTCTGACTCGTGGAACGCATTCTCTGAAATTCGGCTTTGCCGGCGAGAATATGCGCTACAATCCCTGGAGTCTGTATCAACCCGCCGGGCTGTTGCGTTTCATCGCCAAGCCGAACCCAAATTCGGGCGACCCTTGTTCTCCAGCCATCCAGTGCTTCCTCCTCAACCACCCCAACTCCCTCGAGGCAGGGCTTCCGCCCACTTTCTCCAGGGGCTACCGGTCGACTCTCCTCGGAGGATATATCCAGGATGACTGGAAAGTGCGCCACAACCTCACCCTGAACGTGGGGCTGCGCTATGAAATGAACACCGTGATCAGCGAGCGGACTGGCAGGCTCACCAGCCTGCGCAACATCACCGACCCGTTACCCACCTGCGGGACGTCGGCTCCCTCCGCGACTGACACCGTACTCGGAAAGCCGGGTTGCGCCGGCGTTGCCCCTATCTTCTCGAACCCCACCCTCCGTAATTTTGAGCCGCGGTTTGGTTTTGCCTGGGATCCGAGCGGCAGTGGGAAGACGGCCGTTCGCGGGGGCTTCGCCATCTTTGACGTGCTGCCGCTGCCGGGATACTTTTCCAGTCAGGCCTGGGCGCCGTTTTTCCTCACGGGTACTGTTGTCGACTCGCCGGCTTCGCCGCTCAGCGGGACATTGGGCATTCTGCCCACCAATCCAGATGGAACTGTCAATCCAAAGAGTGCGTTTTCGTACTACTTCGGACAACAAAGTCAAGCGGGATGCACATCGCCCCTGAGGACTTGCAAGCTCACCGCCTCGTTTACCGAACCTAATCCCAAGCGAAATTACGTCGAGCAGTGGAATATCAACGTGCAACGCGAGATCGCGCCCAACTTGACGGTTACGGTGGGTTACGTGGGCTCCCATGGCCTCCACCAGCTCATACGAGGCGATGATTTCGATCAGGTGATCCCCACGCACACCTCGGCGGGATGGCTGTGGCCTTATAACCCCACCGGCAAAGATATGAGGATCAACCCGAACTTCGGGCTTATCCGGGGGCTCAGTTGGGGAACCAGCTCCAGTTATGAGGCGCTTCTGCTTAATGTCCAGAAGAGGATGAGCCGCGGTTTCCAATTCGGGGGTTCTTACACTTACGGCAAATCGATGGACAACGACTCCGCGACCCTCTTGGGCGACGCCTTCTCGAATTCCATCACGACGTGGTTCTGGTCCGCGCCGTCAATCAGTTGGGGCCCCTCGGACTACAACATTACCCATACCGCATCCATCAACGGCATCTGGGATATGCCCGGGCTTAAGTCTCTCCACGGCCCTGCCGGCGCCCTTGTGAACGGATGGGAGCTAGCCAGCATCGTCAAGCTGAATAGCGGAACTTTGACGACTCCTCTCATCTCAGGGGACCCTATGGGAGTGCAAAATAACGGCTCAGACACATTCGGCATTCCGGATCACGTTCCGGGATGCGATCCCGTGAACCACAATTTCAAGAGCGACCCAAACCTGGTTTACATCAACACCAATTGCTACAAAGTGCCCATGGCGCCTTCCGATCCGGCGATCGCATCGCAGTGCCTGCCTTTTGCCAGGGTTGCGGGCAGTTGCGCGAATCTCCTGGGCAATGCCGGCCGCAATAGCATTGTCGGTCCGGGACTCTTCAATCTTGACTTTTCGGCATACAAGAACTTCGCGGTGCCGAAGATTTCGGAGAGCTTCAAAGTGCAGTTCCGGGCGGAGTTTTTCAACGTCTTGAATCACCCAAACTTTCAGACGCCCTACTCCTTTCAGGGCGCTCACAGTGCCCAGATACTCACCGAGACCGGGTTGCCGAGCGGCGGTGGGTATTTGGCGAACCCAACGGTGACGAAACCCAGGGAAGGTCAGTTCGCGCTGAAGGTAATCTGGTAAACCATTATTGGAGGCTCGCATGAAACGTTCTAGTGTTCTCGTTGGTTTTTGCTTGTTGGTCCTTGGTGCCTATGTTCTTGCGAGCCCTCCTTCGGGCTATCACCTTCTGAAGAAGCTCCCATTCGGGGCCGCTCCTGGCGGGCAGGAGTATTTTGACTACATCACATTCGATAACGCGACTCGCCGCGTTTATCTCTCGCACGGAACTGAGGTCAAGGTCGTCGACGCCGATAAAGGCTCTGTCATTGGCACTATTTCCGATTTGAAGCGGTGCCACGGTGTCGTTGTCGTCAACGATCTCGGTCGTGGATTCATCACAGACGGTGAAACGGGTCAGGTCGTGATCTTCGATCTGAAGACTTTTAAAACTCTCGGTCAGATCAAGGCGGGCCGTAATCCCGACTCGATTCTGTATGATCCTGCATCAAAGCGTCTCTTTGTGTTCAATGGGGGTAGCAAAGACTCGACCGTGATCGATCCAGCTAAAGGAACGGTCGTGACCACACTTCCGTTGGGTGGCGCTCCGGAGCAAGCAGTAGCCGATGGCAAGGGCACGATCTACAACAACCTCGAAGACACCAACGAAGTAGTGGCCATCGATTCCAGCAAACTGATGGTCAAGGCACGGTGGAAGGTCACGCCTGCCGGCCAACCCGTCTCCATCGCAATGGACCGCGAACACCGGCGGCTCTTTATCGGAGCCCGCGGTCCGAAGCTGCTCGTTATGATGGATGCGGACACCGGCAAAGTGATCGGACAAGGATTTCCGATTGGCGACCGCGTCGACGCGAATATCTATGATCCGGAAACCGGCATGATTGCCGCTGCAACGCGCGAAGGCACGATCCACATATTTCACGAAGATTCACCGGACAAGATCAGCGTTGTCGAAACCGTAAAGAGCGAGTTTGGCGCGAAAACGATGGCGCTCGACCCGAAGACTCACAATCTGTACGTCGACACGTCCGACTTTGATCCGGCTCCGGCTCCCACGCCGCAACAGCCGAATCCTCAACCTGTCGCTAAGCCGGGGACCTTTCGCCTGCTGGTCTACGGACCTCAATCCGGAAAGACGGACTAAGGCGCTGCGAATTTCATCCGCCACCGGATGTCACGAGTTCGAATCCCGTGCTCGGTTCCGTTGGTCACCGGGCGATCCAGTTGGGGTTAGTTGGGGTTTAAGTTGGGGTTGAAGATAATTTTCTAACGAGACTGTTGCGTGCTACTAGACTTGGGCAAAAATTACGCGATTGCATATAAAACCAACCATTCCATCGTCTATGGCGGAGGTCACTATGAGAGGTTTTTCCGAAATGTTTCGCGCTCTTCTCGCACTTTGTTTTTTTCTGGCCCTCATTCTTTTTCCCAGCGTTGCGGCGAACGCGCAGGTGACGGGAGCAACGCTCTCCGGCACAGTCACGGACACGAGCGGTGCGGTGATACCCGGCGTGATGGTTTCAATCAAGAACAGAGGCACGGGTGTCGTTCGAAACGTGTCGTCAGACGAAGCCGGCCTCTACTCAGCGCCGAATTTGCTAGCGGGCAGTTATGACGTCACGGCTTCTGCAGCAGGATTCAGCACGGTGACGCAATCGAACATTACGTTGACCGTGGGAGCTCAGCAGCAGCTCAACATATCGATGAGGGTCGGAGAAACCGCTCAGGTCATCGAAGTGACGGCAGCTGCGCCGTTGGTGCAAGTGACCTCGTCTCTCATTAGCGGGGTGGTCGAGTCCACAACGGTGCGCGAGTTGCCCCTGAACGGCCGCGACTGGGCGTCGCTGGCCACTCTTTCCCCCGGCGTCACCGGCCTCAATGGAGAAGTCCAATTGCCCTTCGAGAGCGGCGCGCTCCGCGGGAACCGCGGCTTTGGGGCACAACTGAGCATCTCCGGGGGCCGGCCCACGCAAAACAACTACCGGCTCGACGGGCTCAGCATCGCCGATTACACCAACGGCTCGGGCAGCGTGGCCGGGGGCACCCTGGGCGTGGATGCGATTCAGGAATTCTCCGTGATCACCGGCAACTACTCGGCCGAGTATGGGAGGACCTCCGGAGGGGTAATCAACGCCATCAGCAAGTCGGGGACCAACGAATTCCATGGCGACGTCTACAACTTCCTGCGCAACGACAAGCTGGACGCGAACGACTTCTTCTCAAATCGCGCTGGGCAGCCGAGACCGACCTTAAGGCGCAACCAGTTCGGCGCCGCGGCCGGCGGTCCTATTCGCAAGGACCGAACTTTCGTCTTCGGCGATTACGAGGGGATACGCTTTGCGGAGGGAGCCGCCAGCCAGAGTTCAGCCGTTCCGTCTGAGAATGCGCGGCTGGGAATCCTCGCCGGACAACCCGTCCTCACGGGCCCTTGCCCTCATCCCGCTACGCAGACAAACCTGGCCCCCGGACGAGCGACGACTTGCGTGGATAACATGATTGCGTCGAAGTACCTGGCGCTCTTTCAACACCCCAACGGGCCGGTCAACCCGAACGACCCGAACGTAGCCAACTTCGTCTTCGCACCGACACGAGTGGTACACGAAAATTTCCTCACCACGCGGCTGGATCACAAGATCAGCGATACCAATAGCCTGTTCGGGACCTATAACTATGACGACTCGCCCTTCAGTACGCCGGACGGCTTTAATACCACGTCGGTCCGGAGCGAGGTCAAGCGCAACATCGTCGCCCTGGAATGGAACCACGTTTTCTCCCCGGCCTTCGTCAATACCGCGCGGCTTGGTTACAACCGGAACTTCACGACGAACAACCTGCTGACGGGGGCCATTCAGCCCGCCTTCGCGGATCCTTCCCTGGGCATGATGCCAGGATATGATACGCCCGGTATTTTGGCGTCTGGCCTCTCGCGGACCGCTGGGGGTTTGCCCGGCGGATTTACCTTTTTCCGCTGGAATTCGTACCAGTTCTACGATGACGCATTTCTGACTCGTGGAACCCATTCTCTGAAATTCGGTTTTGCCGGCGAGAATATGCGTTACAATCCCTGGACTCTGTATCTCCCCACCCGACTGCTGCGTTTCATCGCCAAGCCGAACCCGAACTCGGGCGACCCTTGTTCTCCGGCCATCCAGTGCCTCCTCCTCAACCACCCCAACTCCCTCGAGGGAGGGCTTCCGCCAACTTTCCCACGGGGCTACCGGTCGACTCTCGTCGGGGGATATATCCAGGATGACTGGCACGTCCGCCACAACCTCACCCTGAACATGGGGCTGCGCTATGAAATGAACACCGTGATCAGCGAGCGGCAGGGCAAGCTCACCAGCCTGCGCAACATCACCGACCCGTTACCCACCTGCGGAACGTCGGCTCCTTCCGCGACTAACGTCGTACTCGGAAAGCCGGGTTGCGCTGGCGTTGCCCCTATCTTCTCGAACCCCACCCTCCGTAATTTTGAGCCGCGGTTTGGTTTTGCCTGGGATCCGAGCGGCAATGGGAAGACGGCCGTTCGCGGGGGCTTCGCCATCTTTGACGTGCTGCCGCTGCCGGGATACTTTTTCAGTCAGGCCTGGGCGCCTTTTTTCCTCACGGGTACTGTTGTCGACTCGCCGGCCTCGCCGCTCTCCGGGACGCTTGGCATTCCGCCCACCGCTGCGGGGAGCGCATATTCGAACTTCTTCTCACAAACTCCCAAACCGGGATGCACGTCGCCGCTGGGGACTTGCGCGCTCACCGCCTCGTTTACCGAAGCTAATCCCAAGCGAAATTACGTCGAGCAGTGGAATATCAACGTGCAACGCGAGATCGCGCCCAACTTGACGGCGACGGTGGGTTATGTGGGCTCCCATGGCCTCCACCAGCTCATACGAGGCGATGATTTCGATCAGGTTATCCCCACGCACACCTCCGCGGGATGGCTGTGGCCTTACAACCCCACCGGCAAAGATATGAGGATCAACCCGAACTTCGGGCTTATCCGGGGGCTCAGCTGGGGAACCAGCTCCTCTTATGCGGCGCTTCAGTTGAATGTCCAGAAAAGGATGAGCCGCGGCTTCCAATTCGGAGGTTCTTACACCTACGGCAAATCGAAGGACAACGACTCCGCGACCATTCTGGGCGACGCCTTTTCGAATTCCATCACGACCTGGTTCTGGCCCGCGCCATCAATCAGCTGGGCCCCGTCGGACTACAACATTACCCATACGGCGTCGGTCAACGGCATCTGGGATGTACCCAGGCTTCAGTCTCTCCACGGGCCTGCTGGCGCGCTCGTGAACGGATGGGAGATGACCGGCATCCTGAAGCTGAATAGCGGAGTTCCGACGACTCCCCTCATCTCAGGGGACCCTATGGGAGTGCAAAATAACGGCTCAGACACATTCGGCATTCCGGATCGCGTTCCGGGAATCGATCCCGTGAACCACAATTGGAAGAGCACGCCGGGCCTGCAGTACATCAACACCAATGCCTTCAGGGTGCCCATGGCCACCCCGGAGATCGCATCGCAGTGCGTGCCTTTTTCTAGGGTTGCGGGCAGTTGCGCGAATCTCCTGGGCAATGCCGGCCGCAACAGCATTGTCGGTCCGGGACTCGCCAATATTGACCTCTCGTTATACAAGAACTTCGCGGTGCCGAAGATTTCGGAGAGCTTCAAAGTGCAGTTCCGGGCGGAGTTTTTCAACGCCTTCAATCACCCCAGCTTTGGGGCGCCCTTGGCCTTTCAGGGCGCTAAAAGTGCCCAGATATTCGCTGAGACCGGGTTGCCGAGCGGCGGTGGGTATTTGGCGAACCCAACGGTGACGAAACCCAGGGAAGGTCAGTTCGCGCTGAAGGTAATCTGGTAAACCATTATTGGAGGCTCGCATGAAACGTTCTAGTGTTCTCGTTGGTTTTTGCTTGTTGGTCCTTGGTGCCTATGTTCTTGCGAGCCCTCCTTCGGGCTATCACCTTCTGAAGAAGCTCCCATTCGGGGCCGCTCCTGGCGGGCAGGAGTATTTTGACTACATCACATTCGATAACGCGACTCGCCGCGTTTATCTCTCGCACGGAACTGAGGTCAAGGTCGTCGACGCCGATAAAGGCTCTGTCATTGGCACTATTTCCGATTTGAAGCGGTGCCACGGTGTCGTTGTCGTCAACGATCTCGGTCGTGGATTCATCACAGACGGTGAAACGGGTCAGGTCGTGATCTTCGATCTGAAGACTTTTAAAACTCTCGGTCAGATCAAGGCGGGCCGTAATCCCGACTCGATTCTGTATGATCCTGCATCAAAGCGTCTCTTCGTGTTCAATGGGGGTAGCAAAGACTCGACCGTGATCGATCCAGCTAAAGGAACGGTCGTGACCACACTTCCGTTGGGTGGCGCTCCTGAGCAAGCCGTAGCCGATGGCAAGGGGATGGTATACAACAACCTCGAAGACACGAATGAGGTCTTGGCTATTGATTCCAGCAAACTCATGATCAAATCGCGATGGAAGGTCGCGCCTGCAGGACAACCCACCTCCATCGCAATGGACCGCCAGCACCGGCGGCTCTTCATCGGAGGGCGCAATCCCAAGATGCTTGTTGCGATGGATGCGGATACTGGGAAAGTGATCGGACAAGGCTTTCCGATCGGCGACCGGGTCGATGCCAATATCTTTGACCCCGAAAACGGCATGATTGCCGCCGCGACGCGTGAGGGCACGATCCACATCTTTCACGAAGATTCACCGGACAAGATCAGCGTTGTCGAAACCGTAAAGAGCGAGTTTGGCGCGAAAACGATGGCGCTCGACCCGAAGACCCACAATCTTTACGTCGATACGTCCGACTTTGATCCGGCTCCGGCTCCCACACCGCAACAGCCCAATCCACAACCTGTCGCTAAGCCGGGAACCTTTCGCCTGCTGATCTACGGACCTCAATCGGCAGCCAGGACGAATTGAGAAATTTCTCCTACAGCAGTTTCGAGACGGCGCGGATGAACTTCTCGAAGTCGCCGAGATCGTTTTTTAAAGCGCCGAAAACACGTTTTCGGTCAATCTCGAGGTATTCATGGACGAGAATGTTTCGGAAACCGGCCATTGACGTGAGCCGGGCGGAAAGCGATTTGGACAGGACCTTGTGCTCAGCAAGCATTTCGAAGAGTTCTCGATTATCCGCGGGCAGATTCAAACGCAAATCCGCGACGATGTGGTTGCTGATATCGAGCACGCATTGGATCGCAAGCTGGAGGTATCGTTCCGCATTGCCGTAAACGAGGGGGTTTTTGAGGAGCGCCTTTTCCTCGTTTTGCCGGTAGATCTTCCGGAGTAGAGCCACGTACTCGCGAATTTTTGCGATGCGGGCATCGACGACGAACCGATCAACCAATGATTCGACCTTCTCGAACGCTCTTCTTCAGATATGCGATGTAGGTTTCGTATGCAGGCACCATGTCGGCGTAGCGGTTTGCGGTCAATACCTGAAATCGGATACGAGCGGAAGCAGAGCCTTCGTACGCCAGCTTACCCTTTGACAAAACGCGGTGAGCGAGAAGAGGTGACGCCTGATTGAGAATTACGACATCGACATCCGGACGATGCAGGACTGATCCCAGATCCGCCATCAGTGTCAAACGGTATTGAAAAAACCGAGATGGACGCACGTCATCCGAAAGCAGAACGGCGATATCGATGTCGCTGTGTTTGCGCGTTCGGCCAGTCGCCGTCGAGCCGAAAATATATGCGGCAAGGACCTCTCTCTTCGATGAAAAGCACCGGCTTATCGCCTCCATTGTTGAGAGCAATCTTCTTTCGCCCATGACCGCGATTGTAACATCCCGCTTCGAGCGATTCGTGCGCCGGCATTCCCCTCCTCGCAGAGGAGGGGAATGGACCCCGCTCAAAACATGTATTTCAGCGCGACTTGGATCTCGCGCATGTTGGTGCGCGTGCTATTGATCCTGCCAAAGGTTTGGGAAGTGAAGCTTAAGTCGGGATTACCCCAGTTCGGATGGTTC
>Ga0209056_10009157_pt1 | contig 10124 bp, 6 predicted proteins | sample GraSoiAngelo_114_FD_185876 | JGI IMG/M metagenome (GOLD analysis project Ga0209056, IMG submission 185876) | Grasslands soil microbial communities from the Angelo Coastal Reserve, California, USA - 14_0903_13_40cm (SPAdes) (version 2) | ecosystem: Environmental > Terrestrial > Soil > Grasslands ...
GACGGCGCCTTCGATTTCGTGTGGTCGAGTTGCTCCATCGAGCACCTGGGATCGCTGGAACTCGCCGAGCGATTCGTGACCAACGCGATGCATTGCCTCAAGCCAGGTGGTGTGTCCGTACACACCACGGAATACAATCTCTCCTCCAACGACGATACGATCGCCCAGGGAGACACGGTGCTCTTTCGTCGTCGCGACATTGAATCTCTCGCGCGTCGTCTTCGGCTAAACGGACACCACATGGAGATTGATTTCACACCCGGGGGGATGCCCGGGGACACCGATATCGATGTGCCGCCGTATCGCTCCAGCCCCCACTTGAGGCTCCAGTTCGGCGCCTATGTGATTACCAGCTATGGACTAATCGCAAGGAAGGGGCAGGCGCCGCCGCTATGAATCCAGTGCCGGGCGAGGTCTACAGCGCCGCAAGAGTTCGCCGGTGGCGCGCCTCCGCGAACACCAGGACGAGCACCCCCGACGCGAAGGCAAGCAGCATGGCGCCGAAGTACGGGGGAACGTACCGGTAGCGCACCACGTGGGTGCCGGCGGGAATCTCGACGGCCTGGAAGAGCTCGCCGCCCTTCTCCACGCGGAGGGTCTCGCCGTCCGCGAAAGCCTTCCACCCGGGCATGAAGAGTTCGCGACGCACGAGCGTGAAAGCGCGAGGACACGATGTGCGGACGCGCTCGCGCCCCGCGGGCTCGAGCATGCACTCGCCCGCGCTCGCCTCGAAGTAGGGGCGAGGGTGCGGCAACTCGAAGATCGTGGCGACTGCATCCGAGAAGACGAGGCGTAGCGATTCCGACACGGGCGTCTTCGGAAACGTGAACCCCGCCGGCGCGACGACGTACTTGACGGCGACCTCTTGGTAGGAGGCGAGGTGCTCGAGGAACGCCTCGGCGGCCGCGGGGCGAGTCCTGGGGTCCTGGGGGCGTGTCCCCGTGAAGATGAGGGGGACCGCACCCGGGTCCAGTTTGTCGACGATGTACGACGACCACGCTCGTGGGATCGGCGTGTCGTTCACGTTGATCGACGCGATGCCGAAGTAGGAGCCGTAATTCGGCTGGATCGGTCCCAGCGTATAGAAGCGGCTCGTTCCGACGTGCGAGCGAAGGAAGGTCACGGGCGCGACGTCGAGTGTCGCCGCTCGCGGTGCGGAGAGTTCGGGGACGATCAACAGGGTGGTCGCATCCAGCATCACGAGCGACGTGATCAGTGCTGTACGAAGCCCCCCGCGCAATAGGAGGGCTGCCGTACCGACGGCCACCACGAGGGCCCCTGCCCAGGCAGTCGAAGCGAGTGCCCAGGCATGACGGTGCGGCGCCCCGACCAGACGGGCGAGCTCGGGGATCGCCCCGATGCGGAAGGCCGCGGTGACGAGCGCTGCAAGGCCGACGGCGACGGCGACCTTCCATCGCCGCGCTTCACCGGTCACGATGTCCTCGAAGCCGAGGCTCGCCAACACCACGACCGCCATCGTCAGCGAGGGCCAGACGTATCGATAGAAGGCCGTGACGGACACGCCGGGGACGAGGTTCAGCAGGAGCGTCGCCGCGGTGATTCCGTATGTCTTACCCAAGGCAACCGCGATCCAGAGGACGAGACCGACGCGCAGGGGCCGGAGGCGCCGGCCGAGCATTCCGATCAAGGCCAAGGTGGCGACGGAGGTGGTGAGGTAGCCGCCGACGTTGGACCAGACGGACGTCAGGGTGGACGTCCGGTCGTATGCGGTGAAGCCGAAGATCGGGCCGTAGACGTATGGTAACAGCAGCATCGGCAGGGCTTCGGTCTGAAGATGGACATTAGCGAAGGCACCCGTGTGGCCGCCGATGTCCGCGTAGACCAGATAGTCGAGGAACGGCACGACTATCGGCGCCGCCAAGAGCACGCCGGTGACTCCGCCGCCCGCGACCTTCGCCAGAAAACGTGTTCGGCTCGCTCCCCGAAGCGAAGCGGCGCGCGCGATGACCCAGGTCACGGCCAGAAGGCCATCGAGGAACGCGGTCTCGGGGAACCCCGCGTACAGCGAGAGCGCGAGTGCCACGGCTACGAGGCCGAATCCGGATCGTCGCTCCCGATCGGCGGCCTCGCATGCGCGCTCGAGGCCGAGGAGGAGCAGTGGAAGGAAGGCGATCGGGTTCGACGCCACGTAGCGGAACCACGCGAAGGTCCCGTTCAACGCGAAGGCGATACCGCCGGCGAGCGCGGGCGCGCGGCTGACGGAGAGCCTGAGCAGTAGGAGGTAGGTGGCGATCCCGGCGACGGTCTCCAGCACGGCGAAGAAGGTCACCTGCCCCGACGGAAATCCCATGAGGGCCACGAGCGGGAACAAGGCGGCGCTGTTCATCCCGCCGGCCAACGGCGCGCCGATGCCTTCGTACGCGTTCCACCAGGGCACCCGCCCGCGAAGCCACTCGAGCACCGCTCGACGTCCGAGCGCTTGCGAGTTGAAGCCGGCGTTCGGATCGATCGTATCGAGGCCCGGGAGCCAACCGGGCTGAAGACGCGTCGCGAGCCCGCTCTGCTGGTAGAGGGGGTTCGGATCGACCGTCCCGCTGAGATAGAGCGCATTCGCGAGCGCGACCGCTCCAATGATCAGCGCGACCGGGAACGCATGCGGCCACCGGGCGTCCACGGTTCAAGCCCTCTTCGCCGGCCTTGTTCTCACACCGATCGAAACTTCCCTCGTACGCAATCAGACAGACCGTCGTAGCGCACGCGGGGCATGCCGGTGCGAACAGCGCCTCCAGGCGACCTCAGGGTCGGAGCTTGCGGCCTTCGCGAGATCCGAAGTGCAGATAGTGAACGATCGGGTCCACTCCCGCGGCCTTCACGTCCGGGTTGGCCGCGAGATACAGCGCGGGGTCGAAACCCGGCGGCAGTGCTCGGTCGCGTGCGTGAGCCGGCCTCGCGTACCGAATGAAGTCGTCCGGGATCTCGCGCCCCGCGTACCGGTTGGCGACCCGTTGCCCGGTGGTGATGTCGATCAACCCGTCACGAAAGAAGATCGATCCGCAGAACGGGTCTGAAAGCAGCGGCGTGTAGTAGGCGCAGTCTTCGAAGAAGTAATGCGTCACCTGGCTCCATCTCGTGCGAGCCGGATCACGCTGCCGGTCTCCGCCGTGGAGCAGGTTCGATGCCCAGATCAGCCCCTGCCCCTTGCGAGGGCAAAATGTCTCACGCTGGAGACCCAGAGCGGCGACCAGCCCCTGCCACACTTCCTCGAACCTCGCGTAGTGGTCGTAGGGCCCGGTGTTGCCGAGCGCCGTGACACCGAGGTGCTCGTTCATGAGGATGGGGAGCCGGTGACTCCCGGGGTAATAGACGAGGGGGCCCGAATCCTCGTGAATGTCCTCGAGCGCCACCCAGACGCCGCACACGAACCGCTCGGGCTCGCTGCTGAAATGCACGGCGTCCGTGTGAAAGTGCTGCTGTGTGCCTACCGGAAAATTCAGGGTTTGGAAGGGAAAGGCGCGACGCCCGTACATGAGGGATAGAATTTGCAGCACGCGGCCATTCACCGCTAGGCGCCGAACGTCGGCGTTCGTTGTCCACGCGTCCTGCACGCGTATCCCGGCGTTTTGCCTCCATCCATCCCGCCGCCAAGCATCGAGATCGAACTGCGGGGCGAGCGCCTTCTTGATCCGGTCGGCCACCGCATCGAAGTCCGGATCGGGAAACCTGATGATCGCATAGCCCTTCGAGTGCAGATCGCGCGCGGTCTGCAGCGTCTCTTGATCGAACGCGGCCGAGTCGATGAGCGTCGGGAATAGAGGGCTCTCGATCAGGGGAACGCCGGGTAGAAGCGACGCTCGAAAGCTCACGGTTCACCTCTGTGAAAGGTCGGGGCGTTAGAGCGGTAGCCTGACGGAATGGGTCTGCATACGCCGCGGACAGAACCATCGTCAAGGAGGCTGTGTTGGTCGAAGGCGGGACGCTCGAGTCGCTTCACCGAGCCGGAAACCTGGTCGCCGAGACGGGTGCCGACCGGGTCGACGAGCTCGCGACGCGGGTCCCGGTCGAGGCACCGTCGAGCGGTGGAGCGTTCGCTGACGTGAACCAAGCGGGCGATTCCGCCGGCGGGATCAGCTCTCCACGATTCTGACCCAGCGGACCTCGCCCGTTCCGGGCGTGGTCGTCCCGTTGAACAGATCGAGACGCAGATGTGAGAGCACTCCTTGCCAGAGGGGGTGCCGGTCGACTCGGAAACGCACGATCTGCCAGTGCGATCCCGGCCGGAAGGGGACGTGGATGCTGTGCGTCTCGTCGTACGCGCCATCCGCGCGCGGCCAGTACACCGAGCAGTGATTGCCCGTGGTACCACGCAGGCATATCCAGAGCTCGGCGATTGCGTCGGCCGGCGTGGGTTCGAGCGGCAGCTCCACCCAGAAGTCTTCACCCCAAACCTGCACCAGCGCGCCGGTCGCCGTCGACGTCACCGAGCCGTCCGACGAGCACCGCATCTCCGGACCCGGCACGATCGCTTCGGCGGGGCGGACATCGGGCGCGATCTCGTAGCCATAGTCGACGAGCTGGCGTGCCAGGTGGCGCTCGATGAGCATACGGGGCTCGCGGGAGAACGGCTCGTGACGCCAGCGACCGACGCTCGCGCCGAGATCCGCGCTTGTCGCGTGGCTGTCGAAGATCCGGTCCACCGCATCCCCCGCGGATAGGTCGAGCGCGACGAAGCGGTTCAGCTGTCTCACGACTGCGTCGGGGTGCTCCGCCCAGTCTTCGTACCGCACGAGGCAGCGGTCGCCTCGTTCCCGATCGGCTGCCTCGTTCTCGGCGAACGTCAGGAGCCCGTGCGCCGTGTGGCGCGCCTGGTCCATCTCCGAAGTCCCCGCCTCCATGCCGAATCCGAGGGCAGGCCCGACCCGTGCGAACGCGCGCGCCGACAGGAACACGTCGCGCGGGTCCCGGACCAGATGGATCACCCGACATGGCATGAGCTCGCGTACGATCGCCGCCAGCCAGAAGGGGGCCTTCTCGGCATAGCGCGTCGCGTGCGGATGTGAACGTCGTACGGACGCGGAGAACGTCCGCCAGAGACCCGAGAGCCACTCTCCCGTCGATGGCCGCACGACCGGCATGCCGTCCTTCGCTGGACCGGTAAGCCACGGCATCGCTCCGAAGTGGTCATCCGTGAAGTCGTGTAGCTGAACCGCGTCGAGATGGGGGGACCCGCCGGGGCCAGCCGCCAGCAGCGAGAGCTTCGCGACGTAGGTGAGGTAGCGGTTCTCGAACGGATAGCGACGATCGAAGGCCACGCGCTCATCGGTGCCAAGGAGAGCCATGAGGGCCGTCGACCCGACTCGCCCGTAGCCAGCCACCAGGATCGGCACCAGCAGATCGCAGTGGTCGTCGGAGCGATCCTCGGCCATCGCGCGGCCGCCATACAAGGGCGACGTACAGACCGCAAGCGCGGCGCCCGTATCAGCTGATATTTCTCGAGCTCGCGTACACCGCTCCTCGGCTCCGATGCGCGATGAACACAGCCTCACGCGATCCCAGGGCCAGGCCGCTCGACACACGCCCCTACTTCGCGGCCTTTGAAAAGCGAGCGGCCCTTGATAGACGCGGTCGCTCACCATGAGAGAAGCGCACGAGCGGAGGACAGGACAGATATCGCCCACGTTCCCCGGGCGCCGGGCCGCCCTGGTCATCGCCCATCCCGGACACGAGTTGCGCGTGCACGCATGGGTCGAGCTGGCGCAGCCTCTCGCCTTCGTGCTCACCGACGGGTCCGGGCACACCGGACAGTCGCGCCTCGCCTCCACGAGCCGGCTGCTCGACCAAACGGGGGCCTCGTCAGGCGGCATCTACGGACGCCTCACGGATCGCGTGCTCTACGCGGCCATCCTCGGCGGCGACGTCGACCTGTTCGCGGGGCTCGCGCGTGAGCTCGCGCAAGCGCTGGTCGACGAGAGGATCGACTACGTCGTCGGTGACGCGTTCGAGGGCCACAACCCGGGGCACGACCTCTGCCGCGTCATCATCGATGCCGCGGCCGAGCTGGCCGGACGGGCGGGTCAGCGGGTCGCGTGCCTCGACTTCCCGCTGGTCGGCCGACCGGACGGATGTCCGCCGGCACTCGCAGCCCAGGCCATCTCGCTGGCGCTCGACGACGCGGCCTTCGCGCGCAAGCTCGCGGCGATGCATGCCTACGTCGAGCTCGCCGGCGAGGTCTCGGCCGCCCTCGCCGAGACGGGGTTCGTGGCCTTCCGCATCGAGTGCCTGCGCCCGGTCTGCGACGGCGGGCCACCCGAGGACCCGCCCTACTACGAATGCTACGGGGAGCGGCAGGTCATGGCCGGGCACTACGGGCGAGTGCTGCGCTATCGCGAGCACTTCGCGCCGCTCGAGGCGGCGCTCCGCCGCCGGATCGAGGTGACGGCCTGATGGGTGGCCTACGCATCCTGATCACCAACAACAGCCTCGCAATGCGCGCCGGCTCCGAGCTCTACGTGCGCGATCTAGCGACCGCCCTCCTCGCGCGCGGACACACGCCGATCGCCTACAGCACCGAGCTGGGCGACGTGGCGCGCGAGCTGCGCGCCGCGACCGTCCCCGTGATCGACGACCTGGAGGCGCTCGGGGCCGCTCCCGACCTGATCCACGGCCAGCACCATCTCGAGACGATGACGGCCATCCTCCGCTTCCCCGGCGTGCCGGCGATCTACGTTTGTCACGGATGGGCGCCCTGGCAGGAGGCTCCGCCCCGCTCTCCCCGCATCCTCCGTTACGTGGCCGTCGACCACGCGTGCCGCGACCGGCTCGTCTTCGAGCACGGCATCTCCGAGGAGCGGGTGCGAGTCCTGTTCAACTTCGTCGACCTGGAGCGCTTCGCTCCCCGCGCCCCCCTCCCTGCGCGGCCCACGCGCGCGCTCGTCTTCAGCAACGCCGCGAGCGAGCGCACCCACGTCGGCGTGCTGCGGGAGGCCTGCGCCCGGGCGGGCATCGCGCTCGACGTGGTCGGCCTCGACGCGGGTAACCCCTCCTCCAGCCCCGAGACGCTGCTCGGCGCCTACGATCTCGTCTTTGCCAAGGCCCGCGCGGCTCTCGAGGCCCTCGCGGTCGGCGCCGCCGTGGTGCTGTGCGACGCCGCCGGGGCCGGTCCGATGGTCACGACGGCCGCGCTCGACCGGTTGCGCGCGCTCAACTTCGGTATTCGCACCCTGCGCGAGCCGCTCGTCCCCGAGGTGCTCGCCCGGGAGATCGCGCGCTACGACCCCGCCGACGCCGCCCAGGTGTCCCGACGCATCCGCGCCGAGGCGGGACGGGAGGCGGCGGTCGACGAGATCGTCGGCGTCTATGGCGAGATCTTGGCGGAACATGCGCGTCACTCCGAGGATGGGGAGGACACGCGCGCCGCCTCCCTCTACCTGCAGTGGCTCGGGCCATTCCTGAAGAAGCGGGTCACCCAGGCCGAGGGGACGGCTCACCACCTCCTCGTCGAGCGCGACGAGTTTCACGTCGAGGCTGAGCGGCTGCGCACCGAGCGAGACCAAGGGTTGCGCGAGCGCGACCGACTCGAAGTCGAGCGCTCCGAGCTGCAGGCCCTCTGCGAGCAGGAGCGCGCCCACAGCGACCGCCTGCGCGACGAGCGGGAGCGGGCGCTCGCCGAGCTCGCGATCCTGCGCGGCTCGACCACCTTCCGCCTGCGTGACCGCGTGCTGGAGACGCCGCTCCTTGGCGGGCTGGCGCGGCTCGCCTTGCGAGTGGCCAAGAGCCGCTGGGGCCTTGCCGCAGCGCGGCCGCGAATCGAGTCGCGATCCGGCTGAGGTCAGCTGCCCCGGACGAGCGTCCGTCGACGGCGCCTCACCTGCGACGCGCGGCGACGAGCTCGCGGTACACCTCCTCCATCTTTGCTGCCACGGACGACCATCCGGCCGCGGCAGGCTCCCGGCGTAGACATTCCCGCCGCGCCCTCGGCGCGCGCAGCAGGCGACTCATCTCACGGGCAAGCGCGAGCGGATCCCCGGCGGGGAAGCGCCGCAGCACGGCTTCGAGGACCGGCGAATTCTCGCGCTCCGGAGCGAGTACCGGCGCCTCCTTGTCCGGCACCGCTCCGGCACACGAATCGGCGGGCATGACGATCAGGTCCGCGGCCGCCAGCAGGCTGGCCCGTTCGACCGCGTCCGCCACCACGATCCCGACGATCGGCACGCGGCTCGCTTGCCAGAGCCGCCGCAGCCAATCGTCGATGGGGCCCGGGTTCACGATCGCCGGCACGACCGGCTGCCCGCCGAGCCGAAGCAGGCGCACGGCGTCGATGAGGGTGACCGCTCCGCTTTCCCAATCGGCACGTCCCGGAAAGACGACGAGGCGATCGCCTTCGGCGAGCCCGAGGATCGAGCGCCACGCCGGAGCGCCGGGCGTGCCAAGGGGCGGTCCAGGGTCGTCCATCTCTTCCAGCCGGGCCACCCGCGAGCCCGCCCCGCGCAGCCAGTCGCCCTCGCCGGGATGGAAGACCACGACCGCGTCGGCCCTGGACACGAGCCGGTACACGGATGCCGTCCGGGCACGGCGGTCGTGGAGACCCGGGCTGTAGACGAGGGGCCGTCGGGCGAGGCGGCAGCCAAGCACGGCCCACCACGCGTGCGGCGGTGCCACGCCATGCATGTGGACGACGTCGTGAGCGGCGGCCGCACGCACGAGCAGACCACGGAGCGCGCCTGACCACGGTCGGGGCGGCCGCGCGCGCGAGCCGGGCCGGAGCCGCCGGAGCAAGTAGAGCGGTGCGCACATGACGACACGCTGCACGTGGACTCCCTCATCGATGTCCGTACCCCCCGAGGCCAGCTCGCTTCCGTCGGGCCGAGAAGTCGCGGACAGCACCTGAACGGCCACCCCGCGCCTTACGAGCGCGCGGCTAAGTCCCTGGCACCAGCGGCCAGCGCACCCGTCGGCCGGTGGGTAACCGTCGAGCAGGTGCAGAACTCTCATGTGATCAACGGCTGCTCGACGCGGGCGATGTCTATCGCGCCGGGCGCATGCAGCGTTGCCCTCAGCTCGCAGCACGCGGTCGCGGACCCCGACGTCAGCACGGCGGCCAGCCCGCTCGCTTCGCTGAAGGCGAAGCGCTCGCACCAGTCGGTCTCGCAGGCGAGGTCGAGCGTCGCGCCCGCTTCGATGGCCCGAGTGGTGGCGACGCGAAATGCGCGCTCCTCGTCGGCAACGCGGATCGACCCGTCCAGGGTCAGCGACACGTCGAGCGGCAGCAGTCCGCTGTTCACGATGCGGATCCGGTAGCGATTCACCTTCCCCCGGACTGCCACGGGTGCGCCGGCGAGAAGCGCGACCGCCGGGCCGCCGGCGGCGGGACGAGCGAGGCTGGCGACCATGTCGAACCACCCCCTCATCCCGGCACCGAGGTCCTGGACGAGCCACCGCAGGCGCCGACCCTGTAGGCTCGCGAATGCCGCGGGCCGCGACGAGAACGTCGGGACCAGCGCAGGGGCATAGTCCTCGGAGGTGCGGGTGAGACCGGGATGGTAGTAGGGGTCGGTCTCGAACCGCGCTCCCCAGCGACGCATCATGTATGCGCGAGCCTCCACCGCTGCATCGACGCGGCCTCGCGACGCCCCCTCGTGGTGAAGCAGCTCGGCGTACGGCGCGTAGAGGACCCGGAGCCCCTGCTCCTGCAGGCGCAGGCAGAAGTCGACGTCGTTGTACGCGACGGGCAGCGCCTCATCGAGGCCTCCAGCCCGCTCGAACGTCTCCCGCCGGGTGGCGAGGCAGGCTCCGGTGACCGCGCTCACCTCCCGCACGACCGCCATGTTCGCGAAGTAGCCGGGTGCGTCCCGCGGGGCGAAGCGATGGGCGTGGCCCGTGCCACCGAGCACACCGAGGATCACGCCGGCATGCTGGACCGAGCCATCGGGGTAGAGGAGCCGGGCCCCGACCGCCCCGACCTCGGGCTGCTCGACGGCATCGAGCAGCGCCTCGAGCCAGCCGGAGCTGGTCGCCTCGACGTCGCTGTTGAGAAGGCAGAGGACGTCGCCGGTCGCGGCGGCGGCGCCGCGGTTCACGAGCGCGGAATAGTTGAATCGGCCGGGGGCCGAGAGCACGCGTGTTCCCGGCTCCGCGGCGAGCTCGCGCAGCAGCGCGGCGGTCTCGGT
>Ga0209056_10009164_pt1 | contig 10119 bp, 12 predicted proteins | sample GraSoiAngelo_114_FD_185876 | JGI IMG/M metagenome (GOLD analysis project Ga0209056, IMG submission 185876) | Grasslands soil microbial communities from the Angelo Coastal Reserve, California, USA - 14_0903_13_40cm (SPAdes) (version 2) | ecosystem: Environmental > Terrestrial > Soil > Grasslands...
ACGGCCATTTCGTCGTGCGTCAGGATTTCGACTTCAACAGCGGGAACAACGAGGACGACTACTATCCGGGAATCACCCTCGACCCGGCCGGGGACCTCGTGGTGACGTATGCCTTCTCGAGCCCCACCGAATATCCGAGCATGGCCGTCACGGTGCGGCTCGCCTCCGCGAGCGGTTCCCTGGAAATCCCGACGACCGTGGCCGTCGGCCGGGACGACGAGCAGGGCGGGCGGTACGGCGACTACTGCGACGCGAGCCCGGGATATGGCGATCCTCGGGTCGTGTGGCTCGCGTGTGAATACATCGTGAACTACAATGACTTCGTGTGGAACACGCACGTGCAGCAGCTGACCATAACCGGGTGAGACCGGAAACCCAACGGATTCACCCGCCGCTTGCGGCTCGGCCCCTCGCCCCCTGGGTCAATGTCAATCAGAACGCTTGCGACGCTCCGAGTTTCTTTCATCTCTGATAATCGCCAGTCGACAGCATGGACCGTGGATTCATGAATGGCCACTAACATCCGAGCAACTTGCTACCCGATCCGGTACTCACGAAGCCTAGAGGACCCCCACGCGCCGAGGATCTCGCGGATCTCGTCCGGGCGATGTTGACCGACGCCGTCTTCGACGTGGCGACCGCGAAAGACCCGATCGAGCTGAGTCGTCTCGCGGGCTTGTCTCTCGCCCGCGTGTCTTCGGCGCTGGCGGCCGGAGAGAGCCGCGGCCTCTTTCAGCGCCATCTGGCTCCGTCCGATTCGGGACCCGGGACGCCAAAGATCGTCTGGCAACTCTCTCCCAGCGTCACGGACCTCGACACGAGGTTCGAAGATTTTGCGGAACTCTCATCCCGCTTCAGCCATGGAGTGGCGGAGGTGGCGTCCCTTCGGCCGCCCGAGGATCCCACGCGCAATGTGGCATTCAACCTCGAGATCGCGAAGACCGTGTTCGGGAAGTGGTCCGTCGACCTCCTCGCCCTGATTTATTCGCGCAAGACGGTCGGCTTTCAGGAGATTGTCCGCGCCCTCCCGGGAATCAGCGCTCGAATCTTATCTGTGAAACTCGGGCGGCTCCAAGACCTTGGGCTCCTACGCCGCGAGGTCTTGGACACAAAGCCCCCGCGAGTGCAGTATTCCTTCACAGAGAAAGGGCTCCGGGTCGCGAAGTTGGGCGAGCCGGTGTTCCTGTATCTCCGCTTCACGGAAGGGTTGCTGTTCCTGGAGGAAAATCCGGAGGCCGCGGACCGCTCGGAGGAGAAGGGTCGTTGATCCGCGGTCGGCGGCCCCGGCGGGTCACGCGTGAAGTTGGATGTTTCCTCCTGCGAGCGGGCCGCCCGCATCGTACCCGGACGACAGCGTGACCTGGATCGAGTCGACGCCCCGACCCGGCTCGCCCCCGTCCGTGACCGTCACGGTGGCCGTGTAGCCCGAAGCGCCGTTCACGATCGCGGGGCCCTCGAAGGTTCGGGTCGTCCCGGTTCCGCTGTATTTCGTGATGTCCGACATCTTGACCTGGAGCCCTGCCGCACGATCGATGTATGTGAGGTGGCAGGTCGGCGACGAGGCTCCGGGCTTCAACCCGGCCACGAACCCGAAGTTTGCCTTCCCCCCCGACACATCGATGAAGCCGCCTCCGGTGACGAAGTCCTTCGGAGTCGGGTTCGGGCTGCCGCATCGGATGTCGCTGTGGGCATGCGAGACGATGACTTCCTCGCCGGTCGCAAGGGTCAGGTGCAAGGCGTTCACCGTGATGTCGGACGTCCCGTCGTGCGAACCGTCGATCTGTTCGTTGATGACGAGGGTGAGGACCCCCGGCACGGATACGATCTGGTTCGGGGCGGTCCCGACGACGACGTCTTGGCCGGCCGCGCGGAGGTTGACGAGTTCGCTGAGGCCCGAGACGCCGTGGCACGTCGCCACGGATTCGGACCGGACGAAATCCGCCCTGACTTCGTTCGGCGTGCCCGTCAGGAGATCGACGGCTGCAACGGCCGAATCGCTCCGTGCGACCGAGTCGAACCCCATCGTGTCGGAGAGGAAGACGTCGGCTTTCGCGAGCGACGTGTCCACTTGGACGAAGGTCGCATCCAATTCGCCGCCTGCAGAAGGGAGATTGCCAGTATCCGCGAACGACGTATCGAGGACGGCGGTGTGGATAGACACACCCGTCGCCCTCCCACTGTACTGCGTTCCCGAGTCCGCTGCCGCCGCGAGGGCCGTGACGATGAGACCCGCGCACACGACGGCGACCGAGAGGGAGGCCGCCACCCGCCTCCACGGGGAATTCGTGGGCTTCATGATCGAATGATCGGTGCGCCCCTCTTGGGTCTTCCCGAACCTGGAGCGAATGTCGTTACCTCGGAGTCACGTCGTAATCGTCATACCGAGCGCCGGCCCGCGGTTCGCGCGTCCTCACTCGACGCGCTCCGCCCGTCCACGTGCCTTCTTCCGGGCGACCTTCACGGGGGATTGCGAGAACACCTCGAGCGGTCTCTCCTTCCGCACCTTCTCGCCAGGGATCGGGACCGGATATTCGCCGACCAAACAGCCGAGGCAGACGTCTTCACGGGAGTGTTTCAACGCCAATATCAGGCCTTTCATGGAAAGATAGCCGAGCGAATCCGCGGTGATGAAGTCCGCAATCTCCGGGACCGTCTTTTCGTTTGCAATGAACTGGTCCCTCGTCTTCATATCGATTCCCAGGTAGCAGGGGAACCGGATCGGCGGGCAACCGATGCGAACGTGGATCTCGCTCGCGCCCGCGAGGCGCAGAATCTGCACGATTTTTCGGATCGTCGTGCCTCGCACAATCGAGTCGTCAATCAAGACGATCCGCTTGTTCTTGACCGCCGACCGGATCGGATTCAACTTGAGCATGACGCCGATTTCGCGTTCCTGTTGGTCGGGCATGATAAACGTCCGCTCGATGTACCGGTTCTTGATGAGCCCCTCGACGACCGGGAGGCCGGCGACCTGCGCGTACCCTTGGGCCTGCGCCCGTCCCGACTCCGGCACGGGGACGATGATGTCCGCTTCGACCGGATACTCCTTGGCGAGCTGCTCCCCGATCTTCACGCGAGCGTCGTAGACGAGGCGTTCGTCGAGTACGCTATCCGGCCGCGCGAAATACACCCACTCGAACATGCAGTGCGCCGTGTGGTTCGGATGGGGAAGCCGCATCGATTCGAATCCGTCCGGGCGAAGCTCGACGATCTCCCCGGGCTTCAGGTCCCGGATGAACTTGAATCCGAGCGCATCGAAGACGACGCTCTCCGACGCGATCATGAAACGGCCGTTGCTGTCGCCGATGCACAGCGGTCGGACGGCCAGCGGATCGCGGACCGCGTAGACCGTATCGTTGATCATGAGGGCGAGGCTGTACGCCCCGACGAGGCGCGAGGTGAACTCCTTCAGGGCGCGCTTGACGTCCCCGCCGAAGTTCACGATTTCGTTCGCGAGCAGGCGGACGATGACCTCGCTATCGGACGTCGTCATGAAGGCCCAGCCCTTCTTGCTGAGCTCCTCCCGGATCTCGTCCGCGTTCGCGATGTCGCCGTTGTGCGCCAGCGCGATGTCCCCGTACGAGGTCTTGACGACGATCGGTTGGGCGTTCTCGAGGACGCTCGATCCGGTCGTGGAATAGCGGACGTGGCCGATCCCGTTGTTCCCGCGGAGGTCCATCAGGTCCTCCTTGGAGAAGACCTCGTGCACCAGGCCCATGCCGCGCTTCGACCTCATCTCGCCGTTGTAGACCGCGAGGCCCGCGGACTCCTGACCGCGGTGCTGGAGGATCCGCAGTCCGTAGTAGAGGTCCGACGTCACGGGCGTCGTACCCGAGCATCCGATGATCCCACACTTCTCGCGTGGGCGATGGTCGGAGCGCTCCGACGTTGCCTGGTCGGCCGCCATCGTCAATGCCTCTTCGCCCAGGAGTAACTCCGCAGTTTCTTCATCCGTCCGAAGCCGCAGGCGGCGCAATACTTCTTCTGTTTGTGATATGCGCGCTGACCGCACCGCCGGCACCGAATGTGGACGCTCCTCCGTCCCATCTTCCCGAGCGACGCGGTCCCCTTCGTCATCTAGGCCACCTACGTCATGGGGAGATATAGATGACGTTGTCTCCGCGGACAATCGCGAGGTCCATCTTCCGCTGGGACTGATTGTCCTGCATCTCCTCCGCATTGCGGAGGACGAGGTTCATGTGCGGGTCGAATCCGTCGAGGATCCCGCGGTACCCTCGCCCGCCTTTCAACTCAACCATCACGTTCGAACTGATCCGTTGGTTGAGGAGAGAAAGCGGCTTAATCATCGGACCACGGCGCAGCCATGGAGGCGGCGTACTTAAAGGTTTACGGGAGGCGTGACGCACTGACGCAGATTTCGTGAAACGCTACGGATTCGGATGAGCCCTTTTCCCGTCGTTCTCGCGTCCGTTGACTTTCGACGGATCCACCAGAAAACCGGAATCGCGGAGGATGTCCATGCCCACGATCATATGGTATCGCATGTCCTTTCGATCCGTAATCGCCACCGCGACCTCGAATTCCCGACCCGCGATCACGACGCGGGCATCGACGACGTCGCGTTCTTCCGGCTCATGGGCCGCGGCGGCCCGAACGCGGACTCGGTCGAACACAGGTCCCAGACCCGCGCGCGCCGCCAGGTCCGTGTCGAGGCTGGTCCGTGCCGCACCGGTATCGATCCTCGCTAGCACGCGGATATCGCCTTTGCTGCCGCGGAGGGTGACCTCCTCGACGACGCCGATGGTCGTCCGGTCCTGCCGGTGCCGTCGTTCCGAGACCGTCGGGTGCACCACCAACTCCCTTCGTGTCGGTCGATAGACATCCCGCGATATAGCCTTAACCGCGCGATTCTCGGACTCGACACGTTTTTCTCCCGCCAACCGCATCGCTTCCTTCCGCGAGTGGGGCCTCGGATGAAGATCGGCGTGATTTCGAAGAAATCAACATACTGGTCCACCAAGGCCCTCCTCAAGTCGATCCGCGAACACGGCCACGAACCCGAATTCGTGAAGACGGACGAGGTCCGCCTCGTCGTCGCCGGCACGGATGATGCGGTGTTCAACAGCAAGTCGCTGCGGTCCCACGACGTCCTGATTCCGCGAATCGGCCGATCAATGACGGACTTCGGGAAGATGCTGTTGCGTCAGCTCGAGCTGATGGGAATCCGGACGACGCTGACGAGCGACGGCCTCATCACCGCGCGCAACAAGTTCCTCGCGCTGCAATCACTGCGCCAAGCGCACATCCCGATCCCGCGGAGCATCCTCCTCGCGTCGCGGCCGAACTTCGTGGAGGCCGCGCACCTCGTCCGGTATCCGGCCATCCTGAAGATCCTCTCCGGCACGCAGGGGATCGGCGTGATGCGCGTGAAGAGCCTCGAGGAGACCGCGTCGATCGTCGACACGCTGAAATTCTTCGGCGAAGTCGTGTGCCTCCAGGAGTACATCCCGAATCCCGGCGTGGACATCCGCGCCCTGGTCGTCGGCGATCGGGTCGTCGGTTCGATGAAACGGGTCGCGGCCCACAACGAGTGGCGGGCGAACATTCACCTCGGCGCGAAGGGCGTTGCGATCGAGCTCTCCGACCACGCGAAGGACGTCGCGGTTCGGGCCTCGAAGGCCGTGGGATTGGAGATCAGCGGCGTGGACATGATCTTCCGGGGGGACACGCCGTACGTCCTCGAGGTCAACGCATCCCCCGGGTTCCGCGGGCTGTTGGACGCGACGGGCGTCAATGCCGCGGACGCGATGGTCGAATACGCCATCGAGAAGGTCAAGGCCGGCGAGCCGAAACGTCCTTGACGGACGCGTCCGTTGCGGGCGACGATGGACGAGGCTCCGATCCCCGGAGCGCGCGTGCGGGCGACGACGAAGCACGGCGCTCTGACCGTCGACCAGATCGCGGCGATGCAGCCCGGCATGGCGCGCCTCATGGACGAGCTGAGCCGGCGGTACTGGACCCTCTTCTATGCGGCGAAGGCGAGGAACTGGGAACTCGCGAGCTACATGGTGAAGGAATCGGAGAAGGTCCTGAAGACCGCCGCGGTGGCGCGGCCTAAGTACGCGGAGGACATCGCAGCATTTGTCCGGGAGACCTTCGGGTCGATCGCTGCGGCCATTGAGTCGAAAGACTGGCCCGCGTTCGAGAAAGCATACCGACGGGGAGTCTCCGAATCCGATCGCCTGCATGACAAGTACAACAAGTCGTTCCTGCGTTTCCGCCTTCCCGATCATCCGCCCGAATGGTTCGACCTCGCGCCGCGATAGGTTTTTGGCTCGGCGATGCGTCGGTCGCGCGGCGCTCGCATGGAGTACGTTTCGTTGGGCCGCGGCGGGCCGGAGGTTTCCGTGGTCGGGCTGGGGATGTGGCAGGCCGGAGGGAAGGCGTGGGGCTCCGACGTCCGCGACGCGGATTGCCGGAAGGCGATGGAACGCGCCGTGGAGCTCGGGGTCACCCTCGTCGACACCGCCGAAGCGTACGGCGACGGCCATTCGGAACGCGTCATGTCCCGGGCGATCCGGAACGTCGGCCGGGACCATGTCTTCGTCGCGACGAAGGTGGGCGGCTGGCATCTGCGCGCCGACGACGTGCGGAAGGCGTGCGCCGCGAGCTTGAGGCGACTCGGCGTGCGGGAGATCGATCTCTACCAAGTTCACTGGCCGGATCCCTGGAGCCAGGTCCCCTTGCGGGAGACGATGAAGGCGCTCGAGGCGCTCCATCGGGCGGGTCGGATTCGGAACATCGGCGTGAGCAACTTCGCGGTCCGAGACCTCGACGAGGCGCGTTCCCATCTATCGAGGGCGGACATCCTCTCGAACCAGGTCCGGTACAACATGCTCCAGCGCGAGGTCGAGGCGGAAGTCGTCCCGTATTGCAAACGCGAGGGAATCGCGATCCTGGCCTGGAGCCCGATTGGGAAAGGCGTTCTCACCGGAAAGTACCACGACGGCCGGAGGCCAAGAGACCGCATCCGCTCGGATGAGGATTTGTTCAAACCCGCGAATCTCCGCGCCGCCGCCCCCTTGATTCGCGAACTCCGAAACATCGGCCGCGCCCGAGGCAAGACACCAGGCCAAGTCGCGCTCGCTTGGCTCCGACGCCACCGGCACGTCGTCCCGATCCCCGGCGCAAAGCGCCCCGCGCAGGCCGAAGAGAACGCGGGAGCAGCGGGCTTGTCCCTTGGCGCCCGGGAGATTCGTTCGCTGAATGCGATCCTACAGCGTCTGCGGCTGGATACGTTCTGACCGTCAGGGCTTCTTCCTGCGCATCATCACGGCGGCCGCGACCGCGACGACCGCGATCAAGATGACCACGCCGCCGATGATGACCGTGGTGCTGATGCCGGTGGGCGTCCCGCCTCCGCCGCCTCCGGCAGCGCGAACCGTGAACGTCCCGAACATCACGCTCGGGTGGTACTGGCAGCGATAGGTGTAGTTGCCGGCCGAAAGCGCGACGGTGAACGTGTAGCGCAGGGAGCCGGTGAAGTCGTTCGAGTGAGGTTCGCTCGCCTGCTGGACGTTGTCGTTGTTGACGTCGACAAACCAGCTGTGCGCCATTCCATCGACCGACGTGAGATCGATCGTGACCACGTCGCTCTGATTAACGGTCAGGTGGGGACCGGGGCTCGTGATCGCCGTGGTCGTGTTGTCCAGTCCCCAACCCCGGGTGCCGTGGCCGTAAAGGTCAAACGTTGGCGCCGCCTGAATCACGATGGTTCCCGTCATGGTCGTCGGATGGAAGCGGCATCGATACGTGAAGGTCCCGACCCGATCGGCCGGGAAGCTGTACGATCCGGCGGTGGAACCCATGAAATCGGGCGAGGTCGGCTCCCCCGTGCTGACTCCGTTGTTATTGTCGTAGTCGATGAACCAGTTGTGCGAGAGGCCGTCGACGGAGTGCAGCGTGAGCGCGACGGTATCCCCCACGGTGACGGTAATTGGGGGGCCCGGGTTGCTCAAGGCCGCGGCGGTTGATCCCCATCCTCCCGTCATGGACCCGAAAAGCGTGAAGCTCTCCACATCCGCGCGAGCGGGCAAGGCGGCGAACCCGGCCGCGGCGATCATGAAGACGAGTGTGGCCAGGAGAATTGGTTTGGTTGCCTTCCTCATGCTTCTTCCTCTTCGGCGCGCGAGCCGCTCCCACAGGATAAAGGTTTCCCGCAATCCTAATCCTGAATCCGCTGAACAAAGTGCGGGGGATGGGACTTCCCGACCCGCGCGGGTGCGCGGGGCTTTTGAACCCACGGACTCCTGCGAGACCGGATCTTAAGTCCGGCGCCGTTGTCCTAGCTTGGCTACCCCCGCGCGTCGCCCATCGAGGCGTCGGTATAATGCCTTTTACTCTCGAGGAAGACCGGGTGGGATCGTAGGTCCGAGGATTTATTACGCGGCGAACAGGTCGGGTCACCGTGGGGCGTCTCGATGGCCGCGTAGCTCTCGTCACCGGTGGCAGTGGCGGCATCGGACGTGCGGCGGTGCTCGAGTTCGCGAAAGAGGGCGCTGATGTCGGCGTGCAGTTCAACCGCGGGAAGGAATCCGCCGAGGCAGTTGTCGGCGCAGTACGAAAACTCGGTCTACGGGCTGTCGCCTTCCAAGCCGACGTTTCGGACGCTCGGGCCGCTGAGCGTCTCGTTGCCGATGTCGTGAAGACATTCGGGCGTCTCGACATTGTGGCGTGCTTCGCGGGCTATCCGTTCCGGACCGAGGAGTGGTACAAGGACTACGCCGCGCTCACGCCGTCCGAGGTGCGCGCGCCCATTGATCTGGACCTACTCGGATCAGTCTTCGTTACCCAAGCGGCCCTTCCCGAGATGGTCAGGGCGCGTCGCGGAAGTATCATCTTGGTCGGGTCGACGCCTGCGTTGACGGGCGACACGGTCGGGATTCCATATCTGGTCGCAAAAGGCGGCATCTTGGCTCTGGCGCGAGCCCTCGCGCAAATCTACGGTCCAACGGGGGTTCGGGTGAACGCGCTGGCTCTGGGGAGTATCGCTACCGAGGCGACGAAGCGCGCCACGAAGCCGACAGACCAAAAAGGTTTGGCCCAGGAACCTGCGTTGCGGCGCTGGGGCACGCCGGAAGAAGTCGCGCGTGTCGTCGCGTTCCTCGCCTCCGACGACGCGTCGTACATCACCGGCCAGACGATCGTCGTCGACGGCGGATACGCGCTCCGCTGAGGAGGCTCACGGCGCGGGAAGGGCCACGCCTTCCATCACGAAGGATCCGCGCGTTCCGCAATTGTGGCAGGTGAGGATGAGGGATGCGCTTCCGAGCGAGAATTGCTCGCGGACGATCCAATGACTTCGTCCGCATACGCATACGAGTCGGACCTCTTCCGGTTGCCCTCGGGCGCGGAGGAACAGGCCGTCCTCGGTGCTCCGCCAACCTTGTACGACAGTCCCTTGTGCCGCGTTGACGCGGACCTCGCGGATCGTCGCCATCTCGCGGCGTCAACGGTATCGCGCCTTAAGCCCCTTTGCGGGTTGCTGGATACGTAACTCGGGTCCCGTGAACGTGCGCGAACGTCGTGAGCCGGTGGTCCTGGGTCTTGCCGGACGCCAGGATGTGAATGACCCGGATGCCACGCGCGACGAGGGCATCCGCGAGCAGCCAGCGATGGCATTTCCACGGCAACGCCTCCGCGCACATGATGGCCGTCCGCGTGTCTCGCGCGACGGCGATGAGTCGATCGAGAGTGGCGGAGAACTCGGGAGTGTCCATGTAGTCCGCGTAGCCTCGAAATCCGCTGTTTCGCCAAGCGGTGTTCGTGCTGTCTGGGGACGCCTTTCGGAATCCGCCGAGATTCTCGAAGTGTTCGTAGGCGATGCCTCGGTCCGAGAGGGCCTTCGCGAGTGAGGCCTTCGCAGTCCACGGCACTCGTTGGGACCCGGGAAAGTGCCGGACGTCGGCCAGCAACCGAATTCGATATTCTTCGAGGAGCGCGAGGAATTCCTCGAACGATCGCGTCGAATGGCCGATTGTCCAGAGCGTCTCATTCGACCCGCCCAATTCTCCTCGCAAGGCTCTCGCCGTATCCGTCGACGCGTCGCCCAGGTCAAGCTCGCCGGCGATAATCTCTCCGTTGACCTTAAGAGACCCG
>Ga0209056_10009173_pt1 | contig 10115 bp, 11 predicted proteins | sample GraSoiAngelo_114_FD_185876 | JGI IMG/M metagenome (GOLD analysis project Ga0209056, IMG submission 185876) | Grasslands soil microbial communities from the Angelo Coastal Reserve, California, USA - 14_0903_13_40cm (SPAdes) (version 2) | ecosystem: Environmental > Terrestrial > Soil > Grasslands...
GTCATCGGCTCGCGCAGATGCGCGTACTCGTTCCGCCCGCCGTTGGCGCGCGCGTTGGCCGCGACCATGGGGCCGATGTGCGGCGGGCAGCCGGTGCGCATCATGTAGGCGCGGCAGTAGGGCGCGAAGAAGCCGCCCGCGCCGGCGACCAGCGGCGGCGTGAAGGGCAGGTTCGGCGAGAGCGCCCACATGGCGTTCCCCTCGGACTGCTTCTCCCAGGCGACGGTCAGCACGCGGTCGAACAGCCCCGAGGCGACGTGCGTCACCGCGGCGAGCGCGGTCGAGGCGCCGACCGAGCCCGCCGTGTGCACGCGGATGAGCGGCTTCAGGTGCGCGCCGAGGGCGCCGGCCAGGAACTGCTCGGGCTGCATGACGCCTTCCAGCTGGTCCGGCGCCTTCCCCATCACGACCGCATCGATGTCGGCGTAGTCGAGCCCGGCATCGAGCAGCGCGCGGTCGACCGCCTCGCGCACCAGGCCGGGGATGCTCACGTCGGAGCGGCGCGAGGCGTGACGCGTCTGCCCGACGCCCACCACGGCAACCGGGCGTTTCACGTCCACCTCCGCTCGCCGCCCAGCACGAAGAAGAGGTTCTGCTGCAGGCAGTGGCCCTGCGCGGCGTGGGCGATGGCTCTTCGCACGTTCGGCACCGCGTGGGCGCCCGCACGGCCACTCAGCTGCCGGAAGGCCTCGCCCAGGCGGATGAGCCCCGTCATCATGAGCGGGTGGCCGCAGAGCGGCCCGCCCGAGGGATTCAGCACCGAACGATCGCCGGCCTGGACTCCAGTCGCCTCGCGCAGGATCAACTCCTCGGCCGGGGTCGTGCTGCACAGCTCGATCACGTCCGCGTCGCGCGCGCTCGCCAGTCCGGCCATGGCGAACGCCTTCTCCGCCGCGAGCTTCGCTCCCGCGCTCTGCGAGAGGTCGCGTGCGCCGAGCGTCTGCATCTCGATGCGCTGATCGACGCCGTGGATCCACGCCGGGCGATCGCACATGCGCTCCGCTTTCCCCTCGGCGGCGAGCACGAGGCAGACGGCGCTGTCGCCGTAGGGCGGGAGGTAGCCGCGGCGCAGCGGCTCGACCACCCAGGGTGTGGCGGCGAGCGTCTCCGCCGGCACTGCCTCGCGCAGCTGTGCGCAGGGGTTCTTCGCGCCCGCGGCGCGGTTGCGGGCGGCGACTTCGGCAAAATCACGGTCAGTCGCCCCGGTGCGCGCCATGTAGGCGCTCGCCTGGAGCGCCGCTGTCGCACTCGGTCCGAGCCCGAGCGGCGCCTGGTAGTACGGGTCGAGCTCGAGGTTCAGCACGCGCTCAGGCTCGCCCTCGGAGTTCTTTCCGTAGCCGCACACGAGCGCCGTGTCGCAGTCGCCCGCCTGCATGCGCACCCAGGCATAGTAGGCCGCGAAGGCCGCGTCCATCTCCAAGTGCAGGTCCTGCTTCGCCGGCCACGAGCCCATCACGTCGAGCGCGGCCACGAAGCCGAACGGCCGGCCGTCGATGTAGTCGGCGGAGCCCGCCACCTGGTAGTCGATCGCCGCCCGCTCCACGTCGCACTGATCGAGCGCGCTGCGCACCTCGGGGTAGAGGATCTCGCTCGCGATGCGGTGCTCGTCGCGCGCGACGATGGGCGCCTGGGAGAACGCCACCACGGCGACGTTACGGAGCTTCGCCATCGCTACCTAGAGCCGGTTCAGGAACGACGCCGGCGGCGCGTCGGGCTCGCCCGTCGGGCGGAAGTAGAGGATGTCCTCGTGGTCGCCCTGCCGCTCGCCGTCGGGCTTCCACACCGCCTCGACGCGCATGCCCATGCGCACGTCCTCGGGCTTGCACTCCTGGATGAGCGCGAAGATCGAGATGTCGGCGCCGTCGAGCGCGACCGAGGCGGCGACGTAGGGCAGCTCGACGTTCCGCCCGATCACCGGGATGCGCACGATGCAGAAGGTGGTCATCACGCCGCGGTCCGCGACCTCGACCAGGTCGTCGGCGGGCGCGAAGCTCTCGGGCGAGGCGACCAGCGGCGGCACGAAGACCTTGCCGGTCTTGGAGCACTTCGAACCCAGGATCTTCTTGTCCTTCAGCGCCCGCAGGTAGCGCGCGCGGTAGTCGCCCGCGACGTAGTGGTACGGGAGGCGGACGTTCGCCTCCACATACTTGACGGGCTCCTTCGGCGGCTCGCTCATCGGGTCACCCGGAAGCACTCGAGGTCGCGGATGGTCCCCGTCCGCTCCACCGCCCACACTGCCTCGACGCGCGCGCCGACGCGGAGCCGCTCGAGGTCGTCCCTGACGACGTGCGCGAGCGCCGTGTCGGCGCCGTCGAGCTTGACCAGCACGAAGGCGAAGGGCGCGGTGAAGGGATGGAGGCCCGCGATCGGCTCGCGCACCACCGCGACGGCGGTGACCACGCCCGTCGGCTTCACCTCCACCCACTCGCCACCGGCGGAGCCGTCGGCCTCGGAGTAGCCGAGCGGTGGCACCACGACCCCCTGCCCCGCCACCCGCTGTCCCCAGATCTTCTTCTGCTCCTTCAGGCCGGCGAGGAAGCGCCCGATCACCTCGCCCGTCGAGTGCTTGTAGGGGAACTCGGAGACCACGTCGAGGCGCATGGGCGCGGGCATCGTCACTCCTCGAGGAGCGCGTGCACCCGCGCCACCGCGTCCACGAATTCGGTCATCATCTCGTGCACCAGCTCGCGCACCGGGCGGACACGGCTCATGCGCCCGACGATCTGCCCGATGGGCGTGCCGACCAGCTCCTTCGCCCCCGAGCTCTCGAGGTGCGCGTAGCGATGGATGCGCGTGGTGGCGTCGGCCGTGAGCAGGAACTGGAGCGGCATGGGGAGCGGGCCGGGCGACGAAGGATCGTCCCACGCCTCGGTCCACCGGGTGCGGAGCTGGCGCGCCGGCTTCCCGGTCATGGAGCGCGAGCGCACGGTGTCGCGCGACGTCGCCTGCAGCACCTTCGTCATGGCGACGGGGTGGAGGTCGCTCTCGGTGGTGGCGAGCCAGACCGAGCCCATCCACGCGCCCTCGGCGCCGAGCGCGAGCGCCGCGGCGATCTGTCGCCCGCAGCCGATCCCGCCCGCGGCGAGGACGGGCCTGGGCGCGACCGCGTCCACCACGTCGGGGATGAGGACCATGGTGCCGATCTCGCCGGTGTGGCCGCCCGCCTCCGAGCCCTGGGCGACGATGATGTCGACGCCCGCCTCGACGTGCCGGCGCGCGTGCTCGACGCTGCCGCAGAGGGCCGCGACCTGGACGCCGCGCGCGTGCACCTGGTCGATCACGTCCCGGGGCGGCGTGCCGAGCGCGTTCACGAGCAGCCGGATCGGGTGCGCGAGCGCGATCTCGACCTGCGAGCGCGCGCCGGCGTGCGTCCAGGCGAGCAACCCCTCGTACGGCGACTCGCCCGCGGGGAGCTTCGGCACCCGGTAGCGCTCGAGCACCTCCTCCACGAAGGCGCGGTGGCGCTCGGGGATCATCGCCTCGAAGGCCGCCTTGTCGAAGGCGGGCTGGTCGGCGAGCGAGGCCGGCATGACGACGTCCACGCCGTAGGGTTTTCCGCCCACGTGCTCGTCGAGCCAGCCGAGCTCCACCTCGAGCTGCTCGTTCGAGAAGGCGAGCGCCCCGAGCACGCCGAGCCCGCCCGCGCGGCTGACGGCGGCCACCACGTCGCGGCAGTGGCTGAAGGCGAAGAGGGGCAGCTCGATGCCGAGCAGGTCGCAGACGCGCGTGCGCAAAGATCAGCTCCTCTCGGGGGTGAAGCGCACCGGCATCCGCTTGATGCCGTTGATGAAGTTCGAGCGCAAGCGCTCGACCGGGCCGGCCAGCTCGATGTCCGGCAAGCGGCGCAGCAGCTCCTCGAACATGATCTGGATCTCCAGGCGGGCCAGGTTGGCGCCCAGGCAGAAGTGGTGCCCGATGCCAAAGGCGATGTGCTCGTTCGGCGTGCGGCCGACGTCGAAGCGGTCGGCGTGCGGGAAGACCTCCTCGTCGCGGTTGGCCGAGCCGTACCAGACGGTCAGCTTGTCGCCCTCGCGGATAGGCTGGCCGCGCAGCTCCGTGTCGCGGGTCGCGGTGCGCCGGAAGTACATGACCGGCGAGACCCAGCGCAGCATCTCCTCGACCGCGGTCGGCATGAGAGAGGGGTCGGCGAGCAGCCGGCGGCGCTCGTCGGGATGCTGCATCAGGGCGAGCATGCCGCCCGAGATCAGGTTGCGCGTCGTCTCGTTGCCCGCCACGGCGAGCAGCAGGAAGAAGGAGTCGAACTCCACCTCGGTCAGCTTCTCGCCGTCCACCTCGGCCGCCATGAGGACGCTCACCAGGTCGTCGCGCGGGCTCTTCTTCCGCTCGACGGCGAGCTCGTTGGCGTACATGTACATTTGCATCGAGGCGATCTTCCCGACCTCCGAGCTCGCGCCCCCGTACTCCGGGTCGTCGAAGCCGATCATGTCGTTGCTCCACTTGAAGATCAGGTGCCGATCCGCGAGCGGGATGCCGATCATCTCGGCGATCACCTGAAGCGGCAGCTCGGCCGCAATCTCGCTGACGAAGTCGCACTCGCCGCGCGCGGCGACGGCGTCGATGATCCCGGCCGCCGTGTCGCGGATGTGGGGCACCAGGCGGTTCGTCATCTTGGGCGAGAAGCCCATGTTCACCAGGCGGCGGAAGCGCGTATGGCGGGGCGCATCCATGTTGATCAGCTGCGACCGGACAGCTTCCCGCTCCTCGCCGTCGAACTCCCGGATGAGCGTCCCGCCCCGGGCCGACGAGAAGGTCTTCGCGTCGAGCTGGACGGCCAGCACGTCGTGGTACTTGGAGACGACCCAGAAGCCAGGGCCGTTCGTCTCCTCGTGCCAGTAGACGGGCGCCTTCGCGCGCAGGAGGGCGAACGCCTCGTGGGGCCAGCCGGTGAGGAAGAGGTCGGGATTCGCGAGATCGATGCCGGGGAGCCGCATGGGAGCCTCAGGCGCGCCGGCCGAGCACGCGCCGCGCCGGCCGGAGACCGAGGAGCTGCGCGACCGCGCTCTTCACGAAGCGGCGCTGGCGGGCGATGGCGGCTGGGCTGCGCGGATCCTGCTGCACGACCGCCTCGAAGAGCGTCGCGTCGGCGAAGTAGCCGAAGATCAGGTGATAGAGGCCCGCCCCCAGGTGGGGGAGCTCACTCGGCTCCCAAGACCCGGCCAGGACGGAGAGCCCTTGCGCGTAGAGCGGTGCCAGGAGACGCCCGATCGCGTTGCGGAGATAGCGGTTGTCGTCGAGGCCGGCGCGCTGGATCAGGCGCGGGAGGTGCGGATGCTCCTCCAGATAGTCGAGGACGCGGTCGAGGACGGCCTCCACCACCGCCAGCTCGAGGCGCCCGCGCTCGCCCCCGGGCCCGCTCTTGCCGCTCTCCGCGACCAGCGCGATGATCGGCGCGATGCCCCGGGAAAGGACCGCCTCGTACAGCGCCCGTTTGTGGCGGAAGTGATGGTAGAGGCTCGCCTGGTTCTTGAGCCCCGCCTCCGCGGCTATCTCCCGCATGGAAACGCCGGCGAAGCCGCGCTCCGCGAAGCGCCGCTCGGCGGCGTCGAGGATGGCGTCGCGCGTGGACGGGGCTTCGCGGGCGCGGGCGGTGGCCGCCCGGGGGCTCATCTGGTCCGCGTACACGAACAAACGTTCGTTTGTCAAGGTGAGAGTGCTGACCCAGGGAGGGACGCCCCATGAGCCAGATCTCCGTCGTCGACGCCGACGGGCACGTGACCGAGCCGATGAGCCTGTGGACCGACTACGTGGAGCCCGCCTACCGCGAGCGCGCCCCGCGCCCGGTGCTCGACGAGCGCGGCCGCCCCTGCATGCTCCTCGACGGCCGGCTCGTCATGCGGCACGCGATGCTGCTCACGCTCGGCCCCGACTACGACGTCGCGGCGGCCAAATTCCGCGCCGGCGGCTGGGACCCGCAGGCGCGGCTCCGCGACATGGACAGCGAGGGCATCGACCTCGCGGTCCTCTTCCCCTCGGTCGCCTTCTACCTGCCCGAGACGAGCGACGCGGCGCTGACGGCCGCCCTCTGCCGCGCCTACAACGACTGGCTCGCGGACTACTGCCGGGCCGCGCCCTCGCGCCTGTTCGGGGTCGCCATGCTGCCGCTCGCCGACCTCGACGCCGCGATCCGCGAGCTCGAGCGGGCGACCGAGAAGCTCGGCTTCCGCGGCGCCTTCGTGCGCCCGAACCCGTACGCCGGACGGCCCATCCATCACCCCGCCTACGAGCGCTTCTGGGAGCGCGCGGCGGCGCTCGGCGTCCCCGTCACCGTGCACGAGGGCCTCAGCGACGGCATCCCCACCCTCGGCCGCGACCGCTTCGAGAACCCGGCCATGCTCCACGTCCTCTCGCATCCCTTCGAGCAGATGGCGGCGTGCGCGGGCTTGATCCTGACCGGCGTCCTCGAGCGGCATCCCACCCTGCGCGTCGCCTTCCTCGAGTCGGGCTCGGCCTGGCTCCCCTACTGGCTCGACCGCATGGATGGGCACCTGGAGACGTGGGGGAAGCTGCTCCCCGCCGTGCGCATGAAGCCGTCGGAGTACTTCAAGCGGCAGTGCGTGATCTCGACCGACCCGGAGGACGGCGCGCTGGAGGCGACGGTGCGCCTGGTGGGCGACGACTGCGTGGTGTGGGCCTCGGACTATCCGCACCCCGACGCGCACTTCCCCGGCGCGGTGAGCGAGAGTGTCAAGAAAATGGCCGGCGTTCCCGAGGCGTCGCGCCACAAGATCTTTGCGACCAACGCGCTCCGCCTCTACAATCTCGCCTGACGCACGCGGTGTCGGAGGTAGGGGATGCGGTGGACGGTCCTGGCGGCCAGCCTGTGGCTGGCGAGCGCGGCTCAGGCCGGCACGCTGCTCTTCCTCAACAGCCAGGCCGGTGACTACATCGGCCAGGGCGCAGACCTTCTCATCACGTCCGCCGACGGCACCTTCACGGCCAGCCGGAACTTCGACAACGGCGTGAACGTCGACTTCAGCGGCAACACGCCCGGCGACTTCTGGTCCGCCGACTTCGCTGCGCCGACGAATGCAACGCTCGTGCCCGGCGCCTACGAGGGCGCCACGCGCTGGCCGTTCCAGGCGGCGGGCTCTCCGGGCCTCGACGTTCACGGCGAGGGCCGAGGCTGCCAAGTGCTCAGCGGGCGCTTCGTGGTGCTCGAGGCGACCTACGACGGAAGCGGCAAGGTGCAGAGCTTCGCGGCCGACTTCGAGCAGCACTGCGAGAACGCCGTGCCGGCGCTCTTCGGGTCGGTCCGCTACCACGCGGGCGATCCCGGCTGCGCAGGGCAGCCCGACGGGACCGCCTGCGACGATCAGGACGCGTGCACGCAGAGCGACGTCTGTCAGGCGGGCCGGTGCGCGGGCACCAGCACCGGCGCGTGCTCCGCCGCGCCGGTCGCGTGCCACACGGACAGCCTCTGCGATCCGTCCAGCGGCGCCTGCGTGGGCGGCGGGCTCCAGACGGACGGGACACCCTGCAGCGACGGAGACGCCTGCACCGTCAGCGACAGCTGCCAGAGCGGCGTCTGCACCGCGGGGGACTCGCTCTCGTGCGACGACGGGGACCTGTGCACCGACGACATCTGCGACCCGAACAGCGGATGCGTCTTCGGGCCCGTCCCGTGCTGGAGCATCGCCGGCACGGCTACGGTCGCGGGTCTGGGCGGCATCGTCGTCGATCCGGCGCCGCCCCGCTTCGCCACCACGCTCGTGCTGCGCCCCGACGGCACCTACCGCCTCCCGAGCACCGGCATCACCGACTGCGGCCCCGAGATCCCCGACGAGGTAGGGACCTACCGCAGGGGACGGCGCCGGCGGCTCATCCTCACGCCCAGCAACCTCGACGAGATCAACGCGGCGGGGACCATCTGCATCGGGTATCCGCTCACGGTGACGCGCTACCGCACCGTCGTGACGCTCTCGCGCAGCGGGCTTCGCCTGCACGGCAAGAGCACTCTCGCCGCCAACCTCGAGATCCTGGGGCAGTCGATCCCCTTCCACGCGGTGGCAGTGTTCAAGGGGACGCGCGGGGCCCTGAGCGGTTTGACAGCTTCGACCGTCCGGTTGTAACTCGCGCGCACGATGACCGGTCAGCGGACGCGCATGCCGGTGAAGGCCGGCTACTTCACGGTGCCCGACGACCCCGCCGAGCCGCCGCGCCTCCTGGGCTCGCGCTGCCTGGACTGCGGCGAGCACTTCTTCCCGCGCCGTGCGATCTGCGCCAGGTGCATGAGCGAGCGGACGGAGGACGTGCTCCTCGGCCCGCGCGGCACGCTCTTCAGCTACACCTTCGTCCACTTCCCGCTCTTCGGCTCGATGCGCGTCGAGCACATTGGCTACGGCGTTGGGCAGGTCGATCTCCCCGAGGGGCCGCGCGTGCAGCTCCCGCTCGCCGGCAAGCAGGAGGACTACCGCGTCGGCCAGACGCTCGAGGCCGAGCTCGAGCCGCTGCGCGAGGAGGGCGACCACGACGTGGTCATCGTCCGCTTCCGGCCGGTGGAGAGCGGGCGATGAAGGACGTCGCCGTCCTCGGCGTCGGCATGCACCGCTTCGGCATGTGGGCCGAGAAATCGAACGCCGACATGGCGCGCGAGGCGGGGCTCGCGGCCCTCCGCGACGCGGGGCTCTCCTTCCGCGACGTGCAGGCCGCATACGTGGGCTACATCTTCGCGCCCGTCATGAGCGCCGCGCGCACCATGAAGGAGTTCGGGCTGACGGGCATCCCGGTGCAGCGGGTCGAGAACGCCTCCGCCACCGGCTCGGCGGCCTTCCGCGAGGCGTGCTTCGCCGTCGAGAGCGGCCGCCACGACGTGGTCATGGTGCTCGGCTTCGACAAGATGTCCGAGATGATCCAGCGCTCGGGCGCCGGCACCGACCCGGCGTACCTCGAGGACTCGATCCTGCCCGCCGCGTTCTTCGCCATGTGGGCCACCCGGCGCATCCACGAGCGCGGCACCAAGCCCGAGCACCTGGCCGCCATCGCCGCCAAGAACTTCAACAACGGCGCGCTGAACCCGATGAGCCAGCGCCAGCCCGACGCGCCCGTCACGGTCGAGAAGGTGCTCGCCTCACGCATGGTCGCCTGGCCGCTCACGGCCATGATGTCGTGCCCGATCGGCGACGGCGCCGCGTGCGCGATCGTCGGCCGGCCGGAGACCGCGCGCCGGCTCCGGCCCGAACGGCCGGTGGTGCGCGTGCTGGCCTCGGCGCTGCAGACCGAGCGCTACGAGCGCGGGCATCTCTTCGTCGGCCCGGTGGTCGGCCCCGCGCGCATGTCGGTCGACACCTCGCGCGCCGCCTACGAGCAGGCCGGCCTCGGCCCCGCGGACATGGACCTCGTCCAGGTGCACGACGCCTTCGCGATCGAGGAGCTCGAGTACTACGAGCTGCTCGGGCTCTGCGGCGCGGGCGAGGCAGAGGCGGCGATCGAGCGCGGCGACTTCGCGCTGGGTGGACGGGTGCCGGTGTCCACCGACGGCGGGCTCATCGCGCGCGGGCACCCGGGGGGGCCGACGGGGCTGGCGCAGATCTGGGAGACGACGCTGCAGCTGCGGGGTGAGGCCGGGAGGCGGCAGGTGAAGGAGGCGCGCGTGGGGCTCTGCCACATGATGGGCGGGGGGAGCGTGTGTGCGATCCATATCCTGGCGCGGGGGTGACGCCTCATCAGGCTCCGCGCGAAGCGATCGGCGATCAGGATCCGAGTGCGGTCACCCACGACGGGGACAGGTTCATGTCGACGAGGACCTTCACGCCCGCGCGAGGGGGACCTCGATCTCTTCAGCACGCCACGCCGCGTAGGAGAGAGCCTCGGCGATGTCGGGTTCTTCGAGGTACGGGTAGAGCTTGAGAATTTCTTCCTTCGACCGGCCAGCAGCCACGAGGCCGACGATAGTCCCGACGGTGACCCGGAGCCCGCGAATGCACGGCTTGCCCCCCATGACCTGCGGGTCGGTGGTGATCCGTGTGAGTTCCTTCATGTGAGCACCCCCAGCTACGACGCGGAGTCTAGGCCCAAACTCTCGGGCCAGCTAACCAACGCCGCCGCTCAGCGGCCCCCGAGGCGGGCATCGCGAGCCCATGGTCGCGCCGGCCGCC
>Ga0209056_10009175_pt1 | contig 10112 bp, 12 predicted proteins | sample GraSoiAngelo_114_FD_185876 | JGI IMG/M metagenome (GOLD analysis project Ga0209056, IMG submission 185876) | Grasslands soil microbial communities from the Angelo Coastal Reserve, California, USA - 14_0903_13_40cm (SPAdes) (version 2) | ecosystem: Environmental > Terrestrial > Soil > Grasslands...
GCTTTGCATCTGAACTTTGTATCGTAAAGTACATGTCGGTGTCAAGTGAAATTTGCACGGTGGTGCGAGAGACGGCAGAAAACCGGGGAAGGCAAAACCGCTGTGTGGATGAGAAGTAGGAGTCCCACGCTTTGGGCAGGGCAAAGGGGTGGGCCACCCGCTAAGCGCGAGGCCGGGTGCGTAGCCAGCTTCCTCATTTTCGGAATCGAATGAGGGCGTGTCGTGGTAAACTCACCGGCAGGTCCACTCATAGTCGTCATCACAGACGCCGGTGGCGATGTGGGCTATTCGGAGATATGCTCTGATTGCTCAGTATGTTACCCACAATTAGAGTCGACGGCAGAAATCGAAAGCGGTCAGCCGCGCCAAGCACCGTTGGACGCGGCAAAGCTGTGATATTAGACAGCGAGCCAGAAGCAAACGTCTGGTGCGATGAATTAGTAAAAGTTCAGTTGGGCGACAGTCTTGATTTCTACGCATCATGGGAACGGCCCACGGTAATAGTCTCGGACGGCGGCTACGGCGTACTGGGCTTCGAAGGCGACACGTCGGACCATCTCGATCTGCCTCAGTGGTATGAGCCTCACGTGAGAGCGTGGGCAAGTTATGCGCAACCTAGCACGACGCTTTGGTTTTGGAATTCCGAGATTGGTTGGGCTGTGGTGCATCCAGTCTTAGAGAAGTATGGCTGGCGCTATGTAAACTGCAACATATGGAATAAAGGCATGGGGCACATAGCTGGCAACGTAAATACCAGCAAAATTCGGCGCTTCCCCGTTGTCACTGAAGTGTGTGTCCAGTATGAGTTCGAAGCCCGCGTGAATGGCAAGACCCTCAAAGAGTGGCTGCTGAGTGAGTGGAGGAGGTCGGGACTGCCGCTGTGCAAAGCGAACACGGCCTGCGGCGTTGCGGACGTAGCGACGCGGAAGTATTTCGACCAGGGACATCTTTGGTATTTTCCGCCGCCAGAAATGTTTGTGCGTCTCCAGCGATACGCGAATGAGCACGGTGGTCCCGCTGAACGGCCTTACTTTGCACTTGATGGAAAGCGGCCCGCCACAGCGGAGGAATGGGCGTTGATGCGTACCAAATTCCGTTGCCCACACGGGTTCACGAACGTCTGGGACCGGAACGCTCTGCACGGGAAGGAGCGCGAGAGCGTGGGCGTTTTGAACGGCAAGGCAATTCACCTTAATCAGAAGCCGCTCGATTTGATTGAAATGATTATTCGCGCTTCGAGTGATCGCGGCGATGTGGTGTGGGAGCCGTTCGGGGGCTTGTTTACTGCCTGTATCGCGTCGCGAAAGCTAAAACGGCTCGCTTTCGGCGGAGAAATTGACCCGACATACTTTCACTTCGGTGTACAACGGCTCAAGCGAGTAGCTTCTCAGCGGCTTCTTCCGCTATCTCCAGGTGCTCAGCAAGAGCAGCTTTGACAAATGCTTCGTTTTTCGCCAGCTTTGTCGAGATTTTTGCTAGAAGTGGTCTCATAAATGTCTCACGAGGATGAGGAGGCAGCCGAGTTGGAGCATGCCGAGGAAGTTGGCCTCCTGATATTCCCAGCGCGTGACGAGGCGGCGGAAGTTATGCAGCCAAGCAAACAGCCGTTCGATTTTCCAACGGTGGCAGTAGCGTCGCAACTCCCGGCCGTCTTGAGTGTTTTTCCGGCGGCGATTGCGCTTGTGCGGAGCGATCAAACGGATGCGGTGTTTTTCTCGCAACCGCTGGTCGAGCGGATCGCTGTCGTAGGCCGAGTCGCCGATCATTCGTTCTGGTTTGGCTCGCGTGAAGCGCTGCTCGACGGTGGCTTCCACGAGTCTTGTTTCATGCGGCGAAGCGCTGGCGATGCTACAGGCGACAGGAAGACCATGGCGGTCTGCGATCGCCATGATTTTGCTGCCTTTGCCGCGGCGAGTCGGGCCGACAGCAGCGCCCCTTTTTTCGCCGAACTGAAGCTGGCGTCGATGAAGGTTTCCGACAGATCGATCCGGCCGCGGTCGCGTAAGTCCTCGGCCAGTTTTTGCAGCACGCGGATCAGCAACCCCGAACGCTGCCAGGATTGGAAACGCCGATGACAGGTCTGATAGGGCGGATACTTGGAGGGAAGTTCGCGCCACTGGGCGCCGGTGCGCAGAATCCAAAGCACGCCATTGAGCACCGACCGCGTGTCGCGCCAAGGTCGTCCCCGCCAGTCGGACCGTCGCTTCGGTCGGAATACCGGTTCGAGAATCGCCCACTGGGCGTCGGTCAGATCCATGCATTGGATTTGACCCCTTTGCAGCTATCCTTCAACCCTCCAGTGAGTTGAAGGTGTTTATGAGACAACCTCTAGCAAAAAGCAGCCCCACCCTTCTAAACCAAGGGGGGCCATCTAAAAGCGACTCGGCGGAGCAAGGCTCGGCGACCCGCCGACATTGTTAGGGCGGGAACGGTTGTGGCGTGCCAGTTCCGAAACAGGTCTTTGGGAACGACGTTGCAAGCTCCTTCGCTTGCTGTTATTCTGTAATGGCGATGGCGATCAAGAAGGCAAAGCTGGATGCGGCTGTCAAAAGGGCTGCCGCGATCATTCAGGATCACCTGGGTACTTTGCCGGTGGCTGAGGCTAAGGCCATGCGCAAAGACCTTCACAAATTAGCGGTTAAGTCTTCCCAGCCCGCAAGGCGCGGAAAAGCTTCACGATCTCGCCGAAGCGTGGGTCCTCGTCCTTTATCCCATGCTTCCGCAAAATCTGCATAAACTCCCGCTCATCCCCATATTTGAAAATCTTTCTGAGATCGCGCAACAGCGCGTTCATTTCCGCTCGCGTGAGTTTATACTTCTCGGGCATCAGAGCTCCGATCTGTGCCAAGCGCTTAGTATGTTCCACCCGTCCCCGTTTTTAATCACTCCGGTTTCAGGTCATCGAATGAAGGCCAATCGGCATCTTTGGCCGCCTTCCGAAATGCGTAAGTGACCGAGTACTTTCGCTCCGGAAGTCCCTTGCTGTAGCTCGTTTCGAGACTGTAGATGCGCCTCGGGTCAATTTCCATCGCTTGGGCTACCTTTGTGATCCCGGAAAGGACCCCGGCAAGCGCCTGATTGCCGCCGAGCGTTAAACGCCCGCATAGGTCGTAATCGTGGATGGCCCCATCAGACTTGAGCAGCGCGTCTAATAATCGTCGTTGCTGCCATTGGATACGGTTTACAAATTCTGTGAATTCATCCACGCGCCAAGTAACAGTTTGCGGGTGTTCAGGGCCCAGATTCAACTCCTTAGCCAAGCGCGCGGCATCTCTGGCCGTGCGGCACCGGATGCGAGCCTTACCAAAGACGATTTCGTATTTTTCGTCCACGCGGTTTTGCCGTGCTCGCGACACTACCAGAACACTTTAAGTGTTGTCAAGTCCCGCCGCGAATAGGTTCCTTTGGTGGCTGCGGCCCGCGGGACGGGAATTAGAGCACGGTGGCGCCGGGGAGGCCTGAGAAATGCGGGTCGGTGGTGACCAACTGCGCGGCTTTGAGCTGCGCGGTCGCATAGATGATCGCATCCGCCATCGCAAGGCGAGTGTCAAGACTCACGCGTGCGGCGTGCAAAGCGAGGGAAGCATCCAGCGGAATCTCCCGCTCGCCAAAGCCCAGTGCCAGAGAGAAGAAACGCTCTGCAATTTCCCGCGACCCCTCCCGAAGCAACTTTTTGAGAACTTCGTAGGCGACGATGGAGGGTAAGAAGATGTCCGCGGAGCCCTCCAAGTAGGTTGCGAATTGCGCTGCCTTTTTGCCAGCGCTCAAATACTCGATCCAGCCGGACGAATCCACGACGAAGCGCTCAGAAGCGCTCGGTGTGGTCACGGTCTGCATCCTTCCACTGCATGCCCTTGGCGATGCCGCGCAACTCCTTGATCGAGCGCGGCCGGTGGAGTCGCACGGTCCCATCGAGGAGATAGATCTGCAACTCCTCGCCCGGACGGAGCTTCAATTCCTCGCGGAGCCTCTTGGGGATGACGATTTGAAATTTGGGGGAGACTTTGACGGTTTCCATGATGCCACCTTACGCGCATTATATCGATGGCGGTTGCGTATGTCAATATGACGGTCGATATGTGGGTTGCAAGACGTAGGGGGAGAGTCCATCTAAGGTCCTATATTTTCAAGAGAATGCGGCTGCGAGATCTCAGCGTCAAGTCCCCAAGAGGTTCGACTGAATACGCGCGTAGCCGTGCTCGTGGGCCCAGAGCGAGAGGGGGATGGCCGCAAGGTCGTCCACGAGGGGGATGGCGCGTCCATCCTTGGTGAGGTCGGCGGTGCGCAGATAGCGTCTGCACGTGTCACAGGCCTCGACGCGGATGTGCGGAAGCTCTTCGGCGACGTACACGGGGAGCTTCGACTCCTCCTCTTCGCCGCAGGCGGGGCAGAGGATTCGACGAAAGTCCCATTCAAACCCGCAAAAGGAGCACACCAGGGAACGTTTGCCGCCGTCGCCTTCCGGACGCAGAACGCCGAGGAGCGGCAGGGCGCCGCAGAGAGGACAAATGCGCGGCGTCGCATCGAGATGAGGCGGTTGAGTGTGCGCGGCGATGAATTCTGCCCACGGCTGGAGGAAGGCGCGGGGGAAAAACTCGGATGCCAAGTCGTCTTCAGGTCCGTTGCGCGCATCCGCGCGTCCTCCCAGCGCCCAGAAATCCGCGAGCGCCGCCTTCCATGCCGCATCGCCAAGCTCGGCAAGCTGGCGCGCCGCAGTGGCCAACGGCGCGGGCGCAGCGCGTTCGATGAGGTCCAGAAAGAGCCGGAAGTGCGGGAGAAGAATGACGAGGTCGAGCTCCGAGCGGACGCTGTCTCCGGGCCGTGCGACCGGCTGGTTGCCCCACATTTGCGGAATTTTGGCGGCGAGCTCCCTCTGAAAAATTGCGAGCTGTTGATAGAAGCGCAGGATTTCTGCGGCGAAAGGAGACGCTGTAATGAGGTGCTCGGCGCGGCGGATGCGCTCGTCCCAGATGGCGGCGGTCATTTCTCTGTGTGACCCCGACCCGGTCGGGGTCATTTGTCGTGGCGAGACTTGCCCCGCGATTGTCCCGTGACCTCTTCATACCAGAGGCGGTGATGCATGCGGGCCCATGCGGGAGAGACGACGCCGCGAATGATGGAAGAGAATCCGCCGCGCACCATGGCCGTACCCATGTAGATGTGGATGATGAACGCGCCGATGGTGAAGAGCGCGCAAACGACGTGAACAAAAACGGCCAGGCCCCGCACCCAGAGCATGCTTCCGGGGATCTTCTCCACGAACCACATTGCGAAGCCCGAGACGAGGAGACCAATCACGCTGTAGAACATCACCCAGAAAAACTGCTTTTGACCCCAGTTGAAGCGGCCGATGGGCGGCAGATCTTCATCCTCGTTGCGGATGTAGTGTTGAACCGCCGCCTTCCACGCAAGATCGGCCTTGGTGGTCTGCATGTCATTGCGCCAGACGCGATACATCCAGAAAGTGGACGCGGCGAAGAGCAGTCCGAACCACGGATGCAAGTCTCGGGCGCCCTGACCGCCGCCGAGGAAAACCGTCATCCAGAAAAGCGCCGGCGACCAAAACGCCAGGCCGGTGAGAAGCACATAGACATAAGAGAGCGCGGCAATCCAGTGATTCACGCGTTCCGCGAGGGTGTAGCGCAGGATGTTGCCGCTCTCGTCGGCGGAGCCAACCGCCGGGAAGGCGGCGCGCGTGCTGCTCATCGCTTGCCTCCCGACTCGGAATCCTCCTCGACGTTTTTGGCGCCGAAGCGCAGATAGTGCAGCGTGACGCCGATAATTCCTGCGATCATCGCGAAATTGCCCAGCCACTTCATGGGGCCTTTCCAGAGTTTAACCATCCACGGGATGTGCGGGTCGGCCGGCAAGCCGCCATACAGCTCAGGTTTCGTGACGTCGTGCAGAACATAGATGACGCCGGTGCCGCCGACGCCGGGCGGGTCATAGACGCCGGCGTTCGGAAAGTTGTAGTGATCGTGGAGCTGCTTCGCGCGCTGATCGGCAAGCGCCTTCATGTCGTCCTTGGTGCCGAAGTGCAGACAGCCGGTCGGGCAGGCCTTGATGCACGCGGGCTCGAGGCTCTCGCTCACGCGATCCGCGCAGAGCGTGCACTTGTAGACGCGCTTGGTATGCGAATTGAATTTCGGAATGTTGAAGGGGCAACCCGAGATGCAGTAGCCACAGCCGATACATTTGTCCTGCTGAAAATCCACGATGCCGTTCGCGTACTGGACAATCGCGCCGTCCGCGGGGCAGGCGGCCAGGCAGCCCGGCTCGGCGCAGTGCATGCACTGGTCCTTGCGCATGAGCCATTGGAAAGTGCCGTCATCGCTTTCGTGCTCGTCGAACTTGATGAGGTTCCAGTAGTTCCAGCGCGTTTCCGGCATGGTCTGGTAAGTATTGTCGAAGACGGTTTCGGAGAAGGGCAGCTCATTCCACTCGACGCAAGCGACCTCGCAGGCCTTGCAGCCGATGCAGGTGGTCGTGTCCACGAGCTTGCATACGATTTCTTCGCGCTGCGTGCCCGCGCCGGGCACCGGGCCGGAGTGACCCGAGATTTTCTGGATGCGAAGGCTGGCCTGGCTCATGGCGTTTCCCTCAGGCCCTTTCCACTTTGACAAGGAAGCCCTTGAATTCCGGCGTGTAGGCGTTCGGATCGATCGCCGTGGGCGACAACATATTCACAGGCGTCTTCGACGTCTTGCCTGCGTCTTCGGCGATGCCGCGATAGCCCCAGTGGATGGGAATGCCGATCTGATAGGTTTTCTTGCCGTCGATCAGCATCGGCTTGATGCGCCGCGTGACCATCGCTTTAGCGATGTATTCGCCGCGCGCGCTCGAGACTTTTACTTTTTCGCCGCCGCGCAGACCCATTTCATTGGCCATTTCCGCGGGAATCTCGACGAACGGCTCGGGCACAAGCTGCACGTTCATCGGATTGTTCTTCGTCCAATAGTGGTAGTGCTCGGTGAGGCGGTAGGTCGTGCAGACGACCTGATAATCCTTCGCCGTGCCGTACTTGTCCGCATCTGTCTTGAACTTTTTCACAACCGGATTGTTCGACTGCTGCGGGTGCAATGGATTCGCAACCGGGCTCTCGATCGGTTCGTAGTGCTCGGGGAAGGGTCCGTCGGCGACGGCGCCGAGCGGAACAAAGAGCCGCCCCACGCCTTCCGGATTCATGATGAACGGCCCCATGTGGTCTTTGGGATTGGAGTCGGCTTTGAAGTCTGGCACGTCGTTGCCGACCCACTTCTGCGCGGCCTCGCTCCACCAGACTTGCCTGCGCGAAGGATCCCAGGGCTTTCCGCCGGCATCGCAGGAGGCGCGGTTGTACATCACGCGGCGATTCGCCGGCCAGGACCAGGCCCAGTTCGGATAAATACCGAGACCCGACGGATCTTCCGTTCCGCGGCGCTGGATTTGCGCCCCGGCCTCTGTCCAAGAGCCGGAATAGAGCCAGTTGCCGCAGAGGGTGGTGCCGTCATCTTTGAGCCAAGCAAATCCGGGAAGCTGCTGGCCCGCCTTGATCTGCTGTTTCGTCTTAGGATCCTCGAGATCAGCCAACGCCTTGCCGTTGATTTCTTTCGCCACTTCCGCCAGCGATGGGTTCAGAGGATTCGTATAGACCCACGAGGCATTCAGTATGGGGTCAGGAAATCTTCCGCCTTCTTTCTGATACAGCTCACGGACTTTCAGGAAAATCCGCGCCAGAATTTCCTGATCGAGCTTGGCGTCACCCGGCGGCGGGAGCGCGGGATTCTTCCACTGGAGCCAGCGGGCGGAGTTGACGAACGTACCGTCTTTCTCGGCAAACCCGGCGCAAGGCAGGCGGTAAACGGTCGTCTGAATTTTCTTCATCTCGTCCGACGTAATGCCGGGAGATTTCCAGAATTCGCTGGTTTCGTCGGGATAGATTTCCCCGACGACGAGCCAATCAGCTTTTTTCAAAGCCTCGATGTTTTTGTTGGAGTCGGGTCCGATAGCCACGCCGTTCATGCCGAAGGCGAATATACCCTTGACGCTGCCACGATACATGTTGTCCCAGATCTGCACCCAGGAGTAGTTGCGATCCACCTTCGGCAAATAGTGGAAGGCCCAATCGTTCTGCTTCGTTGCCGCATCGCCGTACATGGCCTTCAGGAAACTCACCGCGAACTTCGGCGTGTTCGACCAGTAGTTATACGAATCCCAGACGCGCGGCTTGGACGCCTTCGGGGTGATGCGCGCCAGATAGGTCTTGAAATCCGTGTCCGCAGGAACGGGGACTTTCAAATATCCCGGCAGGATGTCGAAAATTCCCGCCATGTCCGTCGCGCCCTGAATGTTCGAATGGCCGCGGAGGGCGTTGACGCCGCCGCCGGCGCGGCCCACGTTGCCGAGGATGAGCTGGAGCATGGCGGCGGTGCGGATGATTTGCGTGCCGAAAGTGTGCTGCGTCCAGCCCACGGCGTAGATGATCGTCGCAACTTTCTTGATGTCGCCGTCTTTGCGGATGGAGGTGAAGAGGTCGGCGGCTTTGAGAAACTGTTCCTTTGGGACGCCCGTGATGCGCTCGACCATCTCCGGCGTGTAGCGCGAGTATTGTTTGCGAAGAAGCTGGAAAACGCAGCGCGGGTGTTGCAGCGTCAGGTCGTAGGCCACGTTTTCCGGAAGATGCGGCGGCGGAGCCGGTTTTGCGGCGGCTGCCGGTTTTCCAGCCGCGGGCGGATCAGCTTTCGCGGGCGCGGCTTTGCCGCTCAGATCGCCGCCCTCCTCGTAATTCCAGGTGGACTTGTCATACGCCTGTGTCGCCGCGTCAAAGCCCGAGTACAGACCGTCCTCGGGCAATTTGAAGCCTTCCTTTACGATGAAAGCAGCATTCGTGTAGTTGAGGAGATAATCATGCGCGATGCGGTTGTTTTCGATCGCGTAGCGGACGAGGCCGCCCAAGAAGGCGATGTCCGCGCCGGCGCGAATTTGGCAGAAGAGATCGGCGACCGAAGCCGTTCGAGTGAAGCGAGGATCGACAACGATCATCTTGGCGTTGCGATTGCGCTTGGCTTCGATGGCCCACTTGAAGCCGCAGGGATGGTTCTCCGCGGGATTGCCGCCCATGATCAACATCAAGTCGGTATTCTTGATGTCGATCCACCCATTGGTCATCGCCCCGCGTCCGAATGTTGGTCCCAAACTTGAGACCGTGGGGCCGTGTCAAACTCGCGCCTGGTTTTCTAAGTGTACGACCCCCAGGCTGCGCATCGTTTTGACAACGAGGTAGTTGAATTCATTCGTATCGGTACAGCCGCCGGTCCAGGCAACGGATTCAAGGCGGTTGACCGTGTGTCCGGCGGCGTCCTTCTCGATGAACGTTTCGTCGCGCGTCTTTTTCACGCGCTGGGCGACCTCGCTGATGGCGTCGTCCCAGGAGATATCCTCCCAATGTTCGGAGCCGGGCCGGCGCACTTGAGGTTTGAGAAGGCGGCGGTCGTTCAGAATGTCCTGCTCGAGAGAAGCGCCCTTCGGGCACAGAGTACCGCGATTGATGGGATGGTCGGGGTCGCCTTCGACATGGACGACCTGCGGCGTAACGTTCTTCGCGCGGTCCCCAATCGTGTAGATGATGACGCCGCAGCTCACCGAGCAGTAGGGGCAGGTGGAGCGTGTCTCGTTAGCGCGGGCAATCCGCAGCGTGCGGAGCTGCGCGTACGCAGGCTTCAGGTCGAAGCCGAACACCGCGGCGGCGACACCCCCTACGGTGGTTAGCTTCAGGAAGTCACGGCGGGTTGGTTGCACAAGCCCCCCCTTTCTGCAAGGAGCGCAGGGCAAGCGGATACAACGGGGACTAGATAGACTTTATCACTGCGGAAGTCAAGTCAAAGTTCTGTAATGACCGGGAACGACAGAACCGACGTCGGGCGGTCGGGCTAAAAAAAGTGATAGCGAACCATATTATGGGTGACCGCACAGCGGTCAACGTTATGTGTGACCGCTGAGCGGTCAACCTGCCAAAACTTATGTGCCGGTGGCGGTAGCTTCGGCGGCCGAGGCGGATTGAACCGGTGAGGCGCCGGCGGTCGCAGAAGCGGCGAGATAGCGGACCAGCAGCATCGTCAAGTCGTCGGCTTGGC
>Ga0209056_10009176_pt1 | contig 10112 bp, 6 predicted proteins | sample GraSoiAngelo_114_FD_185876 | JGI IMG/M metagenome (GOLD analysis project Ga0209056, IMG submission 185876) | Grasslands soil microbial communities from the Angelo Coastal Reserve, California, USA - 14_0903_13_40cm (SPAdes) (version 2) | ecosystem: Environmental > Terrestrial > Soil > Grasslands ...
CGGCCGCCTCCTCTCCGCCGGTCTCGCCATCGCCGGCTGCGCCCTGATCGTCCTCTGGATGGGGATCCAGCCAGGAACCTTCGCGTCGCTGACGCAATCGGCCGCCAACGCTTTCGGGCGTTAGCGACTCCAAAGTCTGATTCGAAGAGTCACATCCGTTTCAAGAGGACGTAGATGGCGCCGACGCCGCCGTCGTGCGGACGGGCGGTAGAAAACCCGAGCACATGGCGGGCGAAGCGGGCGGTGTGCATCCAGAGCTTGAGGGCATCCTTGAGCACGGGAACTTGGTCCTTCGAGTGCAATCCCCGGCCGTGGACGACCAGCACGCAGCGCTTTCCCTGCTGCCGCGACCGGGAGAGGAATGCCTCGAGCTCGGACTTCGCTTCTCCCTTGAGAAGCCCATGCAGATCGACATGCCCCTGTACCGCGAAATCGCCTCGCCGCAGCCGCTTCACCACGCGCGGGTCGAGGCCGCGGACGTGGCCCTCGATGAACTCGTCGGAGTCGGCGATATCGAACGGCACTTCCCCCGTCACCAACGCGCGCAGCTCGTCGTAGGCTTCCAGATCGGGATCGAGCTCCGGCCTGGCGACGGAGAGCGGCTCACGCCTCGGTTTGACGCGGCCGCTACGGTCCTCGAGCGGCTTCGCCCCGTCTACCGCCACCGTCCACAGCTCCTCCTCGGTCAGCTCGCGGCGCGGAGGCGGCTCTTGTTTCCGCGCCCTTTCGGGCGCGGGCGCTGCGGGCGCTGGCGCTGCGGGCGCCGTCGGCAGCTTCACCCCGGAGAAGGGATTGTTGAACGGCTTCTTCTTCGACACGGCGGACACCTCACCCGGTGGCATCCGGGTCGCCTCTTCACTCCTTGCGAATTCCCAGCCGCTTCATCTTGCGCCACAGGGTTGTCGTGGAGACGTCCAGCTCGCGGGCGACCTTCTCGATCTGCCCTTCGTTGCGCTGCATCGCCAGCTCGATCACGCGCCGCTCGGCGTCGTCCACTTCCTGCGCGAGCGTGCGGACGCCTGTGTCCGGATTGGCCGGAGCAACGGCGGTGCGCGCCTCGATGAAGACGTCCGCGGCGTCGATCTCGTCGCTGTGCGCGAGTGCCGCCGCCTGCTCCACCATGTTCTCCAGCTCGCGGACGTTCCCGGGGAAATCGTAGGCGGTCATCTTCTTCAGCGCTCCCTGCGTGAACGTGCGCCGCGTGGCGTTGCGCTGGTTGAAGCGGGAGATGAAGTGCTGCGCGAACAGCGGGATGTCCTCTTTCCGCTCCCTGAGGGGAGGCGCGTGCAAGGGAACGACGTTGAGCCGATAGTACAGGTCCTCGCGGAAACGTTTCTCCGCGATGGCCTGTTTCAGGTCCCGGTTGGTCGCGGCGATCACCCGCACGTCGACGGGAATGGAGGCGTTGTCGCCCACGCGGCGGATCTCGTGCTCCTGGATCACGCGCAACAGCTTGGCCTGGAACGCCGGCGTGGTCTCCGCGATCTCATCGAAGAAGAAGGTGCCGCCGCTCGCCTCTTCGAACAGCCCCTGCCGCAGCTTCACCGCGCCGGTGAACGCGCCCTTCACGTGCCCGAACAGCTCGCTCTCCAGCAGCGTCTCGGAGATCGCGGCGCAGTTCACCGGGACGAAGGGGCGCGACGATCGCTTCGAGTTCACGTGGATGGCGCGCGCGATCAGCTCCTTGCCCGTCCCGCTCTCGCCCGTGATCAGCACGGTCACGTCGGTGGGAGCGACCCGGACGAGCCGGGTGAGCAGCTCGCGCATGGGCGCCGAGCGCCCGACCAGGTTGTCGAGCTTGTAGCGCTGCCGGAACTCGTCGGAGAAGAGCCCGACGTCGACCAGAAGCCGCCGCTGCTCCAGCGCGCGCTGCACCCGCATCAGCAGCTCGCTCTCCTTGAACGGCTTGGTCACGTAGTCGTAGGCGCCCTGCTGCATCGCCTCGACGGCGCTCTCCACGGTGCCGTAGCCCGTCATCACGATCACTTGCGTCGAGGGCGAGATCTCCAGTGCTCCGCGCAGGACCGCCAGCCCGTCGAGGGGCGCCATTTTCAAATCCGTGAGCACCACGTCGAACGGCTCGGCGAGCAGCCGGGAAAGGGCGGCCTCGCCGCTCTCCGCCTCCGTCACCTGATAGCCCTGCTGCCGCAGCACCAGCGCCGTGGTGGTCCGCATGTTGCGCTGATCATCGACGATCAGGATTCGCGGGCGCGGCTGGGGCGCGTCGGGGACGGCCGGTGGGATCGCCACGTCGGACATGGTCTGCAAACACTACCTTGCATTTCTCGACCCGGCGGCAAATTTGCCGGGTCAGGAGGAGTCGTTCTGCGCCTCGAGCGGCAGACGCAGCTTGAACTCCGCGCCGGGGCTCAGCCGGCCCAGCTCGATGGTGCCTCCGTGATGCTCGACGATCCGGCGTACCACGGCGAGGCCGAGACCGGTCCCCATCGCCTTGGTGGTGAAGAACGGTTTGAAGATCTTGTCGACCACGTCGGGCGGGATGCCCGGCCCGCTGTCGTGCACGACGATCTCGGCGAACGGGCGGGAGTCGATGGTGCTGCGCGAGGCGCGCACTTCCAGCCGCCCCGTGCGGGGCATCGCCTGGTAGGCGTTGAGGAACAGGTTCACGAGGGCTTGCCGGAGCAATCTCGCGTCGGCGCGCACCGTGGCGGCATCTTCGGCGACGCGGACGGTCACCGCCACGCGCTGCATCCCATCGCCGGACTGCTGGCGCGCAGACTCGATGGCTTCCTCGAACAGTGGCCGCAGCGGAACCGGCTGCAGCGCAGGCTGGACGGGCCGGGAGTAGTCGAGCAGGTCGCCGACCATCCGGTTGAGCCGGTCGGCTTCCTCGCCGATGATGTCGAGCAGCAGGGCCGCGTCGCCCTGCGGCTTGACGATGCGCCGCAGGCTGCCGACGGAGTTGAAGATCACCCCGAGGGGATTGCGGACCTCGTGCGCGATGGAGGCGGAGAGCTCGCCCAGAGCGGCGAGTCGCTCGCGGTCGATCAGCTCCTTCTGCGCGCGCGCCAGCTCGGCATAGCTGCTGCGCAGCGCCTCGTAGAGCCGCGCGGAGAGCAGCGCCAGGGCGAGCTGGCCGGCGACCGCCAACGCGCGATCCATCTCTGGGCGCGTGAAGCTGCGCGCGTGCTCGTCCAGGACCAGCGCCACCCCCAACACCTCGTCGCGCGCGATCAGCGGGACGGCGAGGCGAGTGCGCGCCGTCGCGGCTGGTCGCGCAGGATCGGGCGGCTCGAGGTCCTGTACGACCCGGCGCTCGCGAAACGCCGCCATGCAGACCGATTCCTCGCCGGGTCCGAGGATGGCCCCCTCGGGCGCCCGGGCGTGGAAGCGCAGCGCCGGCTCGCTCGGGTCCGGGAGCAGGACGACCCACCGATCCGCGTCCAGGAGCCGCCGCAGCGTCTCGCCTCCCATCTCCAGCAGCCGCCCGACTTCGAACGATCCGGCGACGCGGCGTGCGACGTCGTTGAGCAGCGCCATCTCCTCCGCCTGCTCGCGCAGCTCGGTGTTTCGGCGATCCAGCTCTTCCAGCCTGCGAACGGTCTCCAGCGCGGCGCCGAGCTGCTTGCCGAGGAGCCCGAAGGCGTTCGCGATGGTCGTGTCGAGATCGGAACCCGAGCAGGAAATGAGGAAGGTGGGAACGCCGTCGATGGGGATGGAAGTGACCATCGCCGCGGGCGGCGCTCGCAGGAACGCATCGCGCGGCTTGCCGAAGCCCGCGGCGAGAACCGCGGGGAGATCGTCGATCAGCATTCCTTCGGTGGAGCTGCGCGGCATCGGGAACGCCGAGTCGGGAATCCAATCCGGCCAGCGCTGCTGGATCTGCGCGATGAAGGGATTTCCGGAGCCAGCCTCGACGACCCGGAAGCAACCAGGGCCGAGCTCGCACAGGGTGGCCGAAAGACCGAGCCGCTCGAGTCCCTCGCGCGCCACCCGGAGGATGCCGGCCTGCGTGGTCTCGCGCTGGGCGGCAACGGCCACGTCGACGAATCCGCGGATCAAGCTGGCGCTGCGGGCGCGCAGGCCCTCGTGCGTGATCACCACCAGCACGGCCTGCTCGCCCGCGGAAGGGAAGGGCGCCAGGTGGGCGCGCGAAGGGATTCGTTCGCCGTTCCCACGGATGCCGACGTAGTCCAGCTCCGCAGGCACCAGCTCGCCTCGGGCGCGTGCCGCGATCCGGCCGAGCACGACGGGCTGGTCTTCCGGCGCGACGAATCGGTGGATCGGGTCTTCGGCGGCGACCAGCTCCTCGAGAGGAACTGCGGCGAGGTCCGCCAGGTGGCCATTGCAGGCGAGGATGCGCCGGTCGCTCATGATCATCGCCGCGATCGGGAGCGCATCGACGAAGGCCTGCAGCTCGCCCGCGGTCACCGCTCGCCCTTGCGCAGGACGCGCTTGTCGCCGATCCGCAGGGTCACCCTCTCGCGGTCGAAGTACTCGAGAAGCGGAATGGCGAACTTGCGCGTCAGTCCGGTGAGCTCCTTGAAGGACTGGGCATCGATCGACCCGTGCTCGGAGAGATGCGCGAGCACCCGGCGCCGGAGATCCATCAGCGCCGTGGCGCCGAACCACAGGTCCTCGCTCACCTTGCTCGCGCGTCCGGCACCGGCGAGCGCCTTCAAGAGCGAGCTCGTCCGGTGCGGGGTCTGCCCGATCAACGCGGGCAGCTCGTCGACGCGCGGTGGCGACAGGCCCGCATTCTCCAGGACCCCGGCGAGCTTCTCCTGCGCGTCGGCGTCCGGGCCCGACAGCTTCGCCGCGGCCCCTGGCGGATGGATGCGCTCGGCGTCCGCTCGAAGCTCGCGTCGCTCGGCGAGCAACGCCAGCGCTTTCGCGAACAGCTTCGGAGGCGGAGATCCGGCGCGCTGGCGCAGCTCTTCGCGGGCGATGGAAGGATCGATGGAATCGCGGGCCGCATGCTCGTACAGGCGCGCCAGGACCTTCGCATCCAGCGCTTCCAGCACTTCCTTGTGCACGTAGAGGCGGGCCTCGCGGTCATAGAGCAGTGCCTTTCCCACCTGGGCAAGCCGCTCCAGCGCCTTCTCGGCGGACTTGACCGTGAACGCGCCGCGCGCGGCCAGCCTCTGCGGAGAAGTGCCGGGGTAACCGGACTCGAGCAGCAGGCGGTCCGCCTGGGCGAGCGGATCTTCTCCCGCGAGGGCCTGTAGCGCGGCCGCGTCCGACTCGCGCCGCCGCCGCTTGCGCGCCGCGACGGCGAGGATGCGGCCGCCGCCCAGGGTGGAGGCATGAAACCGCGGGCCTCTCCCCAGGGGTGGGCCGGGGGACACGATTGGATCGTGTCCCCGACCCGGTTTGGGGGACACCATTGCCGTCTTGGGCAACTCGCCGCGGAGAAGGAACCGGAGCCCGGCGATCGCTGCCGTAGGACGCCCCAACCGGAGTTGACCCACGGCGCGCTCGCCCGGCGCCAGCTCCGCGCGGTCGACGAGGGCGACCACGCACGGCACCTGGGCAGTTCCGATGTGCGCGAGCAGCCGCGCCCGGTTCCGCAGCGGTCGAGCTGCCCAGGGAAGCAGCTCAAGCTCGACGTCGAGGACCTGCGCCGCGCCCACGGACTGCAGCGTGCCCGCTTGGACCAGCGCGGCGCCCCGAGGAGCCTCGTGCACCTCGATTCCGGCCAGATTCGCCGCGGTGCGCTGTCCCGCACGCGCCTTGTCGACGGGGCTGCCGTGGACCTGGACGCCGCGCACGCGCACGCCACGGGCCTTGGCGCCGGCGCCGGCGAGATCGACCTCATCCCCCGCCGCGAGGGCGCCGGAGAAGAGGGTCCCCGTGACCACCGTACCGAAGCCCTTCACCGCGAACGACCGATCGAGTGGCAGGAACAACGGGGCCTGCTCCGGCCGCGGCGCGGCCTCTCGTGCCTTGACGGCGTCCGCCAGGGCCCGCACCAGCTCCGGCAATCCCTTGCCGGTTCGCGCGGACACCTCGATGATGGGCGCTTCCTCGAGGAAGGTTCCCTCGACCAGCTCGCGCAGCTCGGCCGTGAGCAGCTCGCGATGCTCGGCGCCAAGCTCGGGAAGCAGGTCCGCCTTCGTCATCGCGATCACCCCGGCCTGGACTCCGAGCAACCGGAGCACGTCGAGATGCTCGGCCGTCTGCGGCATCGGCCCTTCGTCGGCGGCGACACAGAGCACCGCCACGTCGATTCCACCCGCCGCCGCCACCATCGCGCGCAAGAAGCGCTCGTGACCGGGGACGTCCACGACGCCGGCGGTGCCGACCCCCGGCAACTCGAGGTGCGCGTACCCGGCCTCGAGCGTGATGCCGCGGCGCTTTTCCTCCGGCAGGCGATCCGTGTCGATGCCCGTGAGCGCGCGGACCAGCGCAGTCTTGCCGTGGTCGACGTGCCCGGCGGTTCCGACGACGACGCGGAGCGGGCTGCTCATTCGTCCACCCACGATATGCCGGGGGCGAGCTTCTTCTTGTCGAGCTCCGGGTCGCCCCGCATCACCGCGACGGGGGCGGCGCAGTAGAGCGTGCTCCAGAGCGCGGCCGGACGATGGTTGCCGCTGCGTCGCAGCCCGCCGAAGGGGAGCCGCCCGCTGGCGCCGACAGTGGGTGCGTTCCAGTTCACCACGCCGCAGGCGAGCGCCCGCTGGCAGCGATCGAACGTCTGCTCGCTGCGCGTGTGCACGCTCGCCGCCAGACCGTAATCCGTGGAATTGGCGATCTCCAGCGCCTCTTCCTCGGATGCGGCAGGGTAGACGGAGAGGTCGGGACCGAAGAGCTCCTCGCGCTCGTACGCCGTGCCGCGGCGCTGCTGGACGAAATGCACCGTCGGGCTGACGTAGCACCCGTCGAGACCGCGCGGCTGCAGCCGGCGGGACGCGAGGAGGCACTCCGCATCCGTCGCACGCAGACCCAGCTCGAATTTCTCCAGCGCCGCCGCGGACGCGAGCGGTCCCATGAATACGCCTTCGTCGAGAGGGTGCCCGATGGAGAGCTGCTGCGCGAGCTGCACGATCCGGTCCGCGAACCGCCGCGCATCGCCTACCACCACTGCCCGGGACGCGGCGGTGCAACGCTGCCCCGCGGAGACGAAGGCCGAGAAGAGCACGTCGTACGCTGCCTTTTCCGGATCCGCGTCGGCGAGGACCAGGGCAGCGTTCTTGCCGCCCATCTCCAGCGCCAGCAGCTTCGTCTGACCCTCATTCGCGCGCTGGATGGCCTGGCCGACGGCCCAACTTCCGGTGAACAAGACCGCATCGACGCCGGAGTGCGCGCTGAGAGCCGCGCCGGCCGCCGGTCCTCCTTGCACGAGGTTGAATACACCGCGGGGAATACCGGCCTCCTCCAGGCATCTGGCGTAGACCTCCGCTGCGTGCGGCGCGATCTCGCTCGGCTTGAACACCACGGCGTTGCCGCACGCCAGCGCCGGCAGGATGTGCCCGTTGGGCAGATGGATGGGAAAGTTGAAGGGCCCGAGCACGGCAGCGACGCCCAGGGGCCGGAACCGGCACTCCGCGCCTCGCTGCCCCGGCGCGGGAAAGTTGGCGACCAGCTTGAGCCCCTCGTCGGCGGTGATGCCCGCTTTCGCGCTACAGGCCTGCGCCTCCAGGCGCGCTTCCCAGAGCGGCTTCCCGACGTCGAGGGCGATGGCCCGCGCCAGCTCCTCCTCGCGCTTCGCGAGCACGGCCCCGATCCGGCGCACGAGCCGGGCGCGATCGTGCAGGGGGAGCTCCGCGAACCCCTCCTGTGCCACCCTCGCGGCGCTGACCGCCCGATCGACCTGCGCTACCGCCCAGGGAAACCGGCCGAGCACCAGTGAAAGGTCCGCCGGCGAGCGGTCCTCGATGATTGCGTCGGGCGTCGCGGGCTCGCCCCAGCTTCCGCCGATGAAGTCCATCACTCGAAGGGTATCGTATGCAGCCGCTCGCCGTCCTCCGCCTCGAGAGCTTCGACGGCCGATGGAGGAAGCTGCACTTCCGCATCGCGGGACGCGCAGACGGTGCGCACGGCGCGAAAACGGTTGCGGCCCTGTGTGCGCTCGACGGAGACCAGCCGTTCGTCGATCTCGCCAGGCGACGCCTCCGTGCCGGCGGGCAGCCGCTGCCGCGCGAGCTTGGCGCGGCGAAAGCGGCGGATGGGCTCGATCAGCTCCGTCGGCGCAGAGTAGTGCGGGCCGCCGTCGAACGGATCGATCCGCTCGTCATAGCGGAACCCGATCGTCGTCAGCATCGCCCGGGCGCCGACGCTCTCCGGCCCGACTTCGCCGATCGCCTCCTGGATCTTCTGCGAGAACAGCGTCGCGTAGATCTCGCCAGGCGGAAAGAGCTGCTGGATGAACTCCTTGTTCTCGCGCGAGAGCCGGTCCGCGTCCTGATAGGAGAGCCCGGTGAATTTGCGGCCCAGCGCCTCCCAGAGCGGGCTGCGGCCCTCTTCCTCCAGACGGGGAAGAAGCTCCACCAGGATGCGGTCGCGAAAGCGCGGCCGGTGCATGGCGATGTAGAGGAACCGCACGTAGCTGAGCTGCTTGCCCGGTTTTCCCTGGCCGCGAAACTGCGGGTCGACGACCAGGCCGCCGATCTCCGTCGGCCCGTCGAAGTTGTACCCGATGGAAAGCACGCGGTGCCGGAAGTGGCGGTCCACGCTGTACGAGTAATGCTCCTTCTCGTAGACGTCGAAGAAGATGTGCGGCGCGTCGCGGGTGCCGTGCTGGGCGATGATCAGCGAAGAGCCGATCACCTTTCCCGAGCGCGGCTCCTCCATCACGAAGAGATACTCGCGCTCGAACGGGTTGCGGATGCGGCCGTCGAAGGAGCGGGCGGACTTCTCAAGGATCGAGCCGAGCTCCCGCTCGTCGTCGGGCAGGTTGACGGTGTTCAGCTCGGACGCCAGCTTGCTCAGGCCGGGCAGATCGTTCTTCTGGCCGTCGCGGATCAAGTACACGCGCAGAGCTCCACGAGGAGGGATTCGTACAGATCGCACGCCTTCTCCAGTTGCGCCAACTCGATGCGCTCCTCGGGCGTGTGCGCGTTTCCGGTGCTGCGCCCCGGGCCGATGACGATCGCCTCGCATCCGGCGCGCGCGAACACGCCGGCCTCGGTGCTGGTGGGCTTTGCGCGCGGCGCAGGATCGAGCCCGTGCCTCGCGAGCACCGCGCCCACGGATTTCACCAGCGCCGAGTCGTCCGGCAAGGACATTGCTGCCGCGTTACGCTCGGCGGACACCTCGAGATCGAGCTCCCCCTGCCCGAGCTCACGGACCCAGGTTTGCGCTTGCTCCGTGAAGCGCGCGATCAGCGCGTCCGGGTCTTGGCCGGGCAAGAGACGGGCGTCGAGCTGGATGGCAATCTCCGCCTCCCTGCTCTCCAGGACGTTGAGGCCGCCGACCGCGCCGGCCGGGTCGAACCGCGTGTCGCTCCCGCCCGGCAGCGTCCGCTGCCACAGCTCCTCCAGCGCCGACGCGGTGGCGAGCGCGCGCCAGAGGTTCGCCCGCGGCGTGCGCGCCGGAAGGAACGACGTCGCTGCGGGTTGGGGACTGCCCTTCTCGCGCGGCGCGGGGACTTCCAGGATGCAACTCGCCGGCACCACGTTGGTGCCTGAGCCGCCGCGCGCGGCGAGCACCGGCGAACCGGACGTCTTCACCCATTCGAGCGCCTTGAGGATGGCGTTCTCTCCCAGATGCGGTGTCGAGCTGTGCGCCGCCTTTCCCGCGAACTGGAGCTGCTCGATCCCCGGCCCTTCGCTGTTCACCGGCCTGGCCTTGCGGTCCCGGACGAGGCAGCGGACGACGGCATACCCCTTGTGCGCGGAGACGATGCGGAGCTCGCTCGGCTCGCCGCAGAGGACCTGCGCCGGCGATACCTCGCGAAACAGCTCGCTAGCCGCGAAATGCCTGGCCCCGCGCAGCCCCACTTCCTCGCCGAACGTGCCGAGGAGCCAGAACGGGCGCCGGGCCCGGCGGCCCTGCAGCCTGCGCGCCGCTTCCGCCTTGCAGAGCGCGTCCAGCTTCACGTCGGCAACGCCGAGTCCGTGGAGGAAGCCGTCGCGCTCGGTCAGCGTCCATGGATCGCTCTGCCACCCCTCCAGCGGACCCGGAGGAACCGTATCGAGGTGTGTGACCAT
>Ga0209056_10009180_pt1 | contig 10109 bp, 8 predicted proteins | sample GraSoiAngelo_114_FD_185876 | JGI IMG/M metagenome (GOLD analysis project Ga0209056, IMG submission 185876) | Grasslands soil microbial communities from the Angelo Coastal Reserve, California, USA - 14_0903_13_40cm (SPAdes) (version 2) | ecosystem: Environmental > Terrestrial > Soil > Grasslands ...
GCGGCTGTGTCGATAGCCCGACAAAACAAACGGAGCACCTCGCCGACGCGGCATAGTGCCCGGCTGCCGGCCAAGTGGCCGTAGCAGTCGTTGATCTTCTTCAGCCCATCCAAGTCGAGCAGCAAAACGGCAAACGGTCGTCCCGTGCGCCCGGATCGTTCGATCTCTGAGTGGAGGACGTCTAGGAGCCTGCGGTAATTGCCCAGGCCAGTGAGGGGGTCCGTAATAGCCAAAAGTCGTGCCTGCGATTCCGCTCGTTTGCGCTCAGTCAGGTCGAAGGCTGAAATCAGCCTGCTCTGCTCGCCATCAAAATCAATCGGTGTTGCAGTGATATCAAGCCAACGTTCCTCATGATTCTTCGTAAGAATCCTGACCTCACCCCGCGAAGCGAGTCCGACTGGTTCTCGACTATCAGGAGGGGCAAGATCCCGGAAATTCATCGATAAGAGTTCTTTTTGCGTGTAGCCGGTGAGGACCTCCGCGGCGTGATTTACATAATGTAATCGCTCTCCGCGGCTAATGAATATCGGCGTTGCAATAGTCTCGACTAGGAAGTGGAAGCTCGCCTGGCTCTCCCGCAGCGTCTTACTCTTCGGGGCTTCCCCGGCCAGCTTTGTAGCTCTCATGAACATCGAAAATCCTTGTTGTAGTCGTCCCTCATCGAAGGACTAAAGGGGGCGGACTTAGCCCGCCCCCAACAAGGGGACCTATCGGCTTCAGGCCGCTGCAGTTGCGACGATCTTAGGTGACCACCCTGGATTCATAAGCTTGCATCCCTAACCCGGACCACCTCTAATCCAACACAACTACTCTTGATTTACAGCAATGGTCAAGGACTTACTTCTGGGGTGTGTTCAAAATTGCACTCCTTGCTAGGAGGCCATGTGTCCCAAATGTGACCACCAGTTCTGGGCTTGCTGTGTGCAACTGGATTTTGCGGTACTACGCAAGTAACTCCGCGAGGCAGCCGGTGGGCCCGCTACCGAAGGCCACTAAGAAGTACAAAGATGGCTCACTTGCGATCTCAGAATACTAGTTGACTGTAACTGGATTTTGTGCTACGAAAAATTTGAGCCCGCAATGAGGCAGTTCGGTGAGCACGCTACCGAAGACGGCTAAGAAAGACAAGAGAGGGATTTCTTTCGATCCCCAAGTGTTTCTTGCGACAGTGGGCCTGGCAAGAACTATTACGCAGTGTCCCAAGGACTACAAAATCTTCTCTCAAGGTGATCCCGCCGAGAGTGTTTTCTATATTCAGCAAGGCAGGGTGAAGCTCAAGGTCAGATCCAAACAGGACAAAGAAGCGGTCATCGCGATCCTAGGCGCGGGTGACTTCTTAGGGGAAGCATGCCTAATAGGTCAGACAGTCTGCCTGGCGACGGCTACAACGATTGTACCTAGCTCTATACTTCGGATTGACAAGAAAGAAATGCAGCGCGTCCTCCACGAGGAGCGCACGTTTTCAGACCTTTTCATACCGTACGTGCTTTCACGCAGCGTGCGCGCCCAGGAGGATTTGGTCGATCAACTTTTTAACTCCAGCGAGCAACGGCTAGCCCGCACTCTTTTGTTGCTCGCCAACTACGGTAAGGAAAGCACACCCCAGACAGTAGTTCCGGAGATAAACCAGGAAACCCTAGCAGGAATGGTTGGCACAACCCGGTCACGCGTGAACTTCTTTATGAATAAGTTCAAGAAATTGGGCTTTATCGATTACAAGCACGGATTGCGAGTGCACAGGTCCCTTCTAAATATCGTCCTGCACGACTAGCCTCATCGCGTAAGGCAATGTAGGGCAGCCGCAGAGTACAATTGGTTTCCTGATGGATTCCTCGATTCTGAGCAGTTTTGCACACCTTCATTTCATACCCCTATACTTTAATTGAACAGTAACTGAATAACTACATTAGGGTATTTCCTGGATGGTTTCGTAATCGTGTGCACCCTAGGATCGGAGCAGCAAGAGGCCTTAATGCCCCCCTCTTGAAACCGACGCAAAAAGGCACTCAGCTCCAGAGGTGAAGTGAACATGGCCTACTACAGCGAGCACGGAACTAACCCAGCACAGAAAAACCCGTCGAGCATCGGAAGCCCCACGCAGATCGAACGGCGTCGCGCAACCCGCCATCACTTCGTAAGCGCCGTCGAAGTGATCAATGTAGAATCACAGAAGCAACTCATTTCCCTTACTCGCGACCTGAGTCTCTGCGGTTGCTTCGTCACAGTTAAGACTCCTTTCCCCAAAGGGACAAGAGTTAGCCTGAAAATCGCAAATTCTAGAGCGAACTTCTCTGCTGTAGGTAATGTGACCCATAACCTGTCCGACGAAGGGATAGGCATCGGGTTTGTCCAGGTTGAGGCCAAGGATCAAGCGGTTCTCGAAGAGTGGCTGGCCGAGGCAAGCGCGAATGGCGTCGTGAGACGAATTCTAATTGTCGACGACCATGAAGCTATACGGCGTGGTATCCGGTCTCTTCTTACCCGGGACTCTCTGGGAATTTGCCGCGAAGCCGAAAATGGCAAGCAAGCGCTTGAGAAGGTTAGGGAGCTAAAGCCCGATCTGGTAATTCTCGGCGTCAGTATGCCCGTGATGAACGGCGTCGAAGCCGCTCGGGAAATACGTCGGTTCGCACCTCGTACGAAAATTGTTCTCTTCAGTGTGCACGATTCTCCTCAGATCATAGAAATTGCCAAGAAAGCCGGAGCTGACGCTTATGTGCTGAAATCTGCCGCTGTCAAGGACTTGAATGTAACGGTTAAGCGTCTCCTACAACCAGTGGGACACTTTGGAACTGGGCGTCCAGGCACGAATTAAGAAGGTGCCGTCGGTCTGACGGTGCTCAAACCCGCGGGAAACCCTTCCTTTCGAGCAATGGGACAAGGTTGGGAACAACTTGGGAACAAACATTGAAGCACATCATAAAATGTCTATTTCAGAGATGTCGGATGTCGCGATATTGAGAGTTGAAGACCTAGCTATGGTCTGTTCTAATTGCCATCGAATGCTACATCGCATACCTTGGATTACGGTCGAAGAGCTGAAAGAGCTAGTGACTCAATAAGCTGCCTACTGCTTTCCCGGAGGCCGTGAAGAGGTTGCCCCGCGCGTAGTTGAAACCTGAACAAGGAAGGCAGCGGCTCTCGACCTGAACTCGGCCTGCCTACCGCAGGGAGGATAGAGTTCGGGTTGGAAGATGCCTCAGGCCTCCCGACCGGGTCGGGTCAGGTTTCAGGACCCCGAAGGTGTCCACCGGACTCCACAAGCCAGAGATAAATTCCGGCCTGAGATATAGCGACATTTTGATACGAAAGGCCTCAGGCCTGAAGGCCTGAGCTACAGGGCGGGAAACATGTGGCCCTTCCGACCGGGCCGGGACAGGTTCCGGGCGGCGCTACGGGCGAAGAGGTGAAGGAACCGGAGCGAAGCGCACAGGCAAGAGTGCCCTGCGACTCCGCTCAGGGCAAGCCCTCCTACGGCGGGCAGACCTGCGCCACTGAAGATCCCGCGCACAGGGCCACCGGATGGGTTCTATGCAAGGGCGCTCTCGAATTCGGCGAGGAACAGTTTCGCTGAAAGCGGACGGCGTTCTGGGCTGGGTGCGAGGGCGTGCTCGAAAAACTTCTGCCAGCGGGGACCCGCGTCCGGCAGACGCTCGGTAACTGGGATGAAACGTCCGTCAGCCGCCGCCCGGCACAACTCAGCCGCGGTGCGTTCAGCGTACGGGTGAGCGCCGGTCAGCATCTCGTAGGCCACGACCGCTAATGCCCAGAGATCCCACGCCGGCGCGGCCGGGCCGCCACGCAATTGTTCGGGCGACATGTACTGCAACGTTCCCACCAACACGCCAGAGCCCGTATCAACGGTAGCCTCCTCGGTAGCGCTCGGCAAGAATTTGGCGACGCCGAAATCAAGTACCTTGGGAGTCTCGCGCGAGTCGCCGCGGACCAGAAAGATGTTTTCCGGTTTGAGATCACGGTGAAGCAACTGCCGCTGGTGGGCAGCCTCGACTGCCGCGCAGACACCTTGCATAATTGCCAGAGTGCGACGGGGTGGGAGGCTCCTCTCTTTATGCAACTCTTGGCGAAGGGTGACGCCCTGGAGCAACTCCATGACGAGGAAAGCGCGCGTATTCGCGACCAGGCCGAAATCGTGCACCGTCACGACATTGGGATGCGCAAACGCTGCAGCGACCCGCGCCTCCTGGCGAAAACGCTCCGCGGCTTCGGCGCTGCCTAGCAGGTCGTCGCGGATCATTTTCACGGCGACACGGCGCTCGAGCGCCACGTCCGAGGCTTCGTACACCGTGCCCATGCCGCCGCGGCCGAGGCGGCGTTCCACCTGATAGCGCCCTGCGAGCAAGCGGGGCAGCGCGATGGGCACGAGGGTGGTGGAATCACGCGCGCAGCGCGTGATTCCGCTGTCATAGCAGGTTCCGCATTGGGGGCACTCTTCGAAGACATCGCGCCGGGGGGCCACCTCTGCCGGGGGTTTTTCGAGCAGGATTGCCAAACTTGCAGCGATGGCGACAAGCAGATCCTGGTCTTCACCCGAGTACGGTTCCTCGGAACGCTTCCCACCAAGAACCAGGAGCGCTTCGGTGCGCTCGGGCGACGCCGCCACCGGCACCAGCAAGTCAATGCGTGCTTGGCGGAGGAACTCGGTCTCCTCGTGCGGGAGTTTCTGCTGGAGCCATCCGGAATCCGTGTGCGGCATCTCAAGCGGCTTGCCGAGCAGGCGCACTAATGCCATCAGCTTGCTCTGCGCCGAAAGCGCTGGGAGCTGGTGCCCCGCCGGGGTCACAGCCAGAGCGCGATAGGCCGGCTGGCGCGGCTCGCGGACCAGCAGGGCAGCAAATTCCGGATGCAGTGCGGCCTCGATGCGCGCCACCACGCCCGGCGCCATGCGCTCGAAGCTTTGCGCCCCACGCACGTCTTCGACTACCTCACGCAGCAACCGCTGGGCGTCATAGCGCTCGCGGAAGAAGCGCCGGTCAAGCGATTCGACCCATTTTCGTCGCTGGGAGTGCGCCAGAAGCGCCAACCCGGCCAGGCCGGCGTACACCCAGCCGTGCGCCCGGAGGATGGCGGCGAGCGGCTGGTCGGCGTGCAACCAGAGGTCCAGGAGCAGAAGCGCCGCCAGCAGCGGAACCGCCGCCAATACGACCCTGCGGGCCAGCGCATATTGCAAGCCTTGCCGCAGTATTACGCGAATGTCGAACAACCGGTGGCGTAGCAGAGCATAAGCAAATGAGAGCGGCATGAGAAGGAAAAGGAAAGCGCATACGATCGGAGCGGGGCTGGAGAAGAAGATGTTCGCGAAACGGGGAGGAATGAAATACAAAAAAAGGGGAAAAGGTATATATCCCAAACTCCCCACTGAAGTTCCCACTACGAGCACGCGTATCCGCCGCTTTTCGTTGAGGTCCTCGAGCCTGCGGTAATTCACGGCCAAAGCAATCAACCCGGCCGCGAGGAACACAAGCCATGATGGGAATGGCAACGAGAACAGCTTCTCCCACATTCCCGTTACATGTTCGGGCGCATAAACCTGCTGATACACTTCCAAGAAGTCTGGTAGCACGGCAGCCAAGCCCAATGCCCATGCCACAGACAAGGGCCAACGCGAGCGGAACAGCTTGCGTGGGAACACGGCGAAAAAAGTAAAAAATATAACGGCCACGAGAACACCACTAGCGAAGGCGATCCATAGCAGAATCCCGATCGGCGCGGGCAAGTGTCGCCATAGAACCGCAAAGCCATACCACGATTCCCCCAAGGTGCTTATTGCAGCCAGAAGCCACGAGCCCAACAGGGCTACCGAGTCATGCGAACGGCTAAAGGCAACCACAAAGGCCAGCAACAGGCAGATAACTCGACCGGCGTAGAGTGTGAGCGAAGCAGGATCGGGCCACTGCAAGGGGCGTCGTCCGAGGGTCAGCACAACTTCTAGATTTTTGTTCGCCCGTTCAATCTCGAATCGTCGCGGTATGCCCACTTCGAAGTTACTCGCCACCCGCACCCAGTCCCGACCGCCTTGAATGCGCTGCCCTTCCACACTCACCACACGGTCGTCGGGCCGCAGGCCCGCCCGGGCGCCTGCGGAATTGGGGAGAACATCCCGCAACACCATTCGTCCGTCTCTGTATTCAGCTTCGATGCCCACCCGCGTCGGCCCCCAGAAATCAACGTAAACGATGAGAGCAAAGTACCCGCAGAACGACGCCGCCACCACGTACAGCCACCAGGGAACATGCTGGCGTAACATCAAGATGGCTCCGATTACGAGTGGAAAAAGAGAGGCGATTATATCAAAGGCGAGCCGAGCACCCGGAGGACGCCCGTTCCGGAATTACGTCGTTCGTGCAAAGCGACATGGCGCAATGGGGTTACGCATAAGATGTCAACGCGGAGAACACAAAGATGGTGACCTCAGTCGGCTCCGCACGAGTGGGGGCACCCTGACCTTGCCCTGCGCGGTGTCCAGGCTACCCGGCCTACAGCGGCTGTCCCATGGGGGGAAGGAGGTTGGTCGCCTGACTGGCGACGACATGCCATCCCCCTGAGCCGCTCACATACACATGGATGGCGCGAAGCTGGCCGGTCACGCGTCGGCCCTCGTAGACGCCAGAAAATGACCAGACGGAAGTGGCAACAGCAGTGTCCTGATAGAAGCGGACGCCGATCCCAGACATGGTAAAGGACTGATATTTGAGCGCCGGCGACTCGACGATATCAATCCACTGAGTCTTGTTCACCGGCTGGCCGTGAGAGAGTGTGCCGACGAAATCGTCGCTGAGGACACGGCGGAAGAAGGTACCGTTGTTCAACTGAATCGCGCGCACGCATTCTCTCTCCAGGTTGTGGATCTCCACCGCTTGCAGCTCGGAGTGGGAAGCTTCGCTTCTACAACGTTCAAAGCACCCCAGTATCGCGTCTTGTCTAGATTGCTGCGGGGATGCGAGCGCCATTCCGAACCCCAGAACTGCCACAGCCGCGATTTTAGGCATGTCGGAATTTCCTTTTCGAGCGTGAAGATCACTTAGACTTTACATCAACGAGTCGCGCCCGGGGACATCAGAAAACGCATTGCGTTGCGAAAGTGTCCATGGATCCCCAGCAATCCGCTGCCTACCGCACGGAGGCAGCAGGCAAGCTGCGGCGGGCAGGCGCCGGGCGCTCGGAATCGGTACTGCTATGACCCTGGTACCGGCTTATTGGCACTTTTAGTCCATCGAAAAGGCTCGCGACCGTTGCCTATTCTTCGAAGAGGATGAAATGAATGAACCGGGCGCGCGACTGGAAGAAAGCATCAGCCGGTTTACTGATCGCATTGGGATTTTGTCTCGGATGGGCGGGGCAAGATTGCCCGCACGAAGGTCCAGACCATCGGCTGCTTGGGAGAGCCGGGTGCTGGATTCAGCGAATGTTGACCATCGAAAGCGCCCGGCCGCCGAGCAAGATTTGGCTTCTGGATTTTGGGAAGACCTCCATGAGAATCGATCCCCGGCATCCTCATCTGCTGATCGAGTGGCCGACAGCTTCCGGGAAGTTGTGGCGGTTCCGAGCGGGCTACCGATGGGACGCGAACGCAAAAGCGTACATCTTTCCGGCGATTGCGTTTAAGAAGGTCGATGGGCCGATGAAGGAATACCCGATCGAACGGGTCGTAGGAAGGCCGTAAGCGGATTTGCGGGGCTGTGCCACCGTCGAGACGAAACGGTCAGCGGCGGATGGTGAGTTCGGCGGGGACAGGCTCGTAGCCTTCGTCCTGGACAGTTTTTTGGGCGAGCGAACGGAGCGCCTGTTCGTCCGCATCCTTGGGCAGAGCGGAATGACGGCGAATGACCTCGTCGCCCGCCTGAATGCGAACCAGCCACTTCGACTTGGCGGAATCCCAAGAGAGTTCCACACGATCAGCGTGCATGGCGACCTCTTTCTGCGCGGCCGCACGGCGGTCAATTTGCCGTGCAACCGCAGAGCGATCAATTTGGTGTGCGATCGCAGAGCGATCGACCACTCGCAATTTCCACCGATTATAGCGCAGGAGCGGCAGAAAAGAATGAAGGCAAGTCACGAGAAGGGCACGATGTATCGTGCTCCTACGGGAGGCGATGGGCTGGGAGGAGAGTTGGCGGCCGAGGCGGCGTTTGAGTGTGGCAGCGGCATCAGATTCAAGAGCGGGCCTTGCCGGGCCGAAGTTCAAAGCAGGCGTTACCAGGCTGATATTCATAGCGGCCCTTACCGAGCCGACATTCGGGAGAGGTAACGACACGGGCATCGCGAGAGAGTTTGGCTTTACAGGCAGAAGGCTCCATGTTAGCGTTTCGGATTGTACCGCCATCCGTACCAAATGCGACCGCGAAGCGGTTAATTTCTTGTGCGACCGCGAAGCGGTCGACGCGCCAGGCGGCTGGGCCTCTGACTAGGTACCTGCCAAACGTTTTTAAGGGCAACCGCATAGCGGTTGCGCTTTGGTTCGCTGCTTCCTCCTCCAGACGGCGAAGAAGAGCACGTCTCTCGTGGCTTGGGGCGACGTTTGCCGTTCCGACGGCATACGAGAGAAACAGAGGGAACCTTGCTTAAGCTGAGAAAAGTCGAGATCACAGGCTTCAAGTCGTTCTGCGAGCGGACTGCGGTCACGTTCAGCGGGAGCGGGATCACGTGCATCGTCGGGCCGAACGGCTGCGGGAAATCGAACGTGGTGGACGCGGTTTCCTGGGTGCTGGGCGAGCAGAGCCACAAAACGCTGCGCGCCGAGCGGATGGCGGACTGCATCTTCAACGGAACGACGAAGCGTCCGCCGATGGGCCTGGCGGAAGTGACCATCACGCTGGAAGACCCGGAATTGGCGGAGGCGGCGCGGTTTGTGCTGGAAGGCGCGGCAGTTGAAGGCGAAGCGGGGAATGCAGGTCCTGCTGAAAGCGGCGAAATGGCTGGGCCGATTGCAGAAACAGCCAGCGCCGAAAACGTTGGTTTTACGCGTGACCGCCCCGATCTTATCCCGACCGGGCCGGGACAGGTCGGGGTAAGCTCCGCGGTCAACTTCAAGGGTGACCCCGACAGGGTCGGGGTCAACTCGCCGGCTGATGCAGCAGCAAGCGACGATTCACTGAGCGGCGCGCCGGCGGGAGTCGAATCGAATCCCCGGCGGAGGAAGAAAGCTGCGGAGGCGCCGGCGCCGGTTGCGCGGCCCGGCGAAGTGGTGGTGAGCCGGCGTCTGTATCGTTCGGGACAAAGCGAATACCTGATCAATGGGCGCGTGGCGCGGTTGCGCGACATCCAGGAAATGTTCATGGGCGTCGGGCTGGGGCCGGACTCCTACGCCATCATCGAACAGGGCCGCATCGGAATGATCCTTTCAAGCAAGCCAATGGAGCGCCGCGCGATCATCGAAGAGGCCGCTGGCGTAACGAAGTTCAAGACGAAGAAGCGGCTGGCGGAAGCGAAGCTGGAATCTTCCAAGGCGAATCTGGCGCGGGTGAACGACATCATCGTCGAAGTCGAGAAGCAGCTCGGCTCGCTGAAACGGCAGGCGGCGAAGGCGCGGCGATATTCCGAGATTCGCGAGCACATGCGGGCGATCGTGCGGCAGGTGCTGGCGAGCAAGGCGCGCGAATTGGATAGCGAGGCGGAGCGGCTGGCGAGCCGGCTTGCGGAGCTTGCGCGCACGGAGAATGAGCGCGCGACGCGGCTGCGGGAGCAAGAGCAGGAGCAGGAGCGGGTGAGCCAGCGGATTTATTCCCTTGACGCGGAGCTGCGGCAGAACCAGAACGCGCTCGGGCTGACGGCGCTCGAACTGGACCGCGCCGAAAACCGCATCGTGTTCAACCGGCAGCGAAGCGAGGAACTAGCGGCGCGCGGGCAGCAGATCGCGAGCGAAGCCGCGCAGACCGCTGGTCAGACCGCGGAGTGGCTGGCGCAGAGCACGGCGCAGGAAAAAGCAGTTGCGGCACTGCGCCAAGAAGCGGCCGCGAAATCCGCGCGGGTGGAAGAGCTGGCAGCACTTGGCCAGACGCTTGCCCAACAGGCACAGCAAACCGAGCAGCACATTGAAGAGCTGCGGCGGTCCTCGGCGGACGCGGGCGATGCGCTGATCCGGCTCCACGGCG
>Ga0209056_10009182_pt1 | contig 10106 bp, 11 predicted proteins | sample GraSoiAngelo_114_FD_185876 | JGI IMG/M metagenome (GOLD analysis project Ga0209056, IMG submission 185876) | Grasslands soil microbial communities from the Angelo Coastal Reserve, California, USA - 14_0903_13_40cm (SPAdes) (version 2) | ecosystem: Environmental > Terrestrial > Soil > Grasslands...
GCTGTACGACATTTCCGCCCCAACAATTGACCGCTGCATCGAAGGACTTTGTCCTGCACGCGACAAGGAAGGCTTGACGACCACCCGAACAGGTCCCGAAGACTCCGACCTTCCTATTGCTGAGCGGCAACGACTTGAGGAAGCGGGCAGAGGCGTCGATGTCTCCGACTACGCTCACATCAGGTACTCCTCCGGACCCGCGAACCTTTGCCGACATATCATCAGGGCTGCCATGGCCGAACCGGAAGTAGATGTTCGGACTTATCGCTAGGTAACCGTGGTGGGCGAACTTTCGCGTAAACTCGCGGTACAGTTCGTCCCAGCCTGACATGTGGTGAATCAGCACTACTCCGGGAAAGGGTCCGGGACCGAGTGGTCGCGCATAGTAGGCGTTGATTATCTCTCCATTATGGCCCGGCAGCATAATGGTCTCGGCAAGCATTCCCTCATACATGTCAGTCGTATACGGATGCATAGCCCAACGCTTACAGTGGATGCAATTTAAGGAGAACCAAAGAGGAGAAGGGATTACGTTCTGTTAGTTCCCTAGAATAAACCGGGGTTCTGTGTCGCGAGACTCATACGCATACCCAATTTTTCCACAGCGTCGTTAGCTCAGCGGATCTTAGCACAGATCGCTCAACCAGTCCGTATGACCGATCGCTAGTCTCTCGCAGACATTTACATCGTCATGGCCCCTCAGCCGTTTTCAAGGCGTTTCCTAGGGACCATCAGGTCGATGACCGTACCTATCTGCAATCAAGGGACACAGAATGAAACCTGCAACCTCCCTCCATAGAACTTCCCAAACACAAGGATTGTGTCGCGAAGAGTAACTCCATTCTACACTTCTTGAATGGTAACGGGTCTGGTAACCGCAAATGGGAACATCAAATCGGAGGTTGTCAACCTCGAAGATCTAACGTTCAGTCCCGTCGGTGAGTTTCTCGGTACTCAATCGTCTTAGTTCACTCCCTGCTGAGCCAAACGTAAAGTCCTTCATTTATCGCGTGGTGTAAGACTGGTAGGATTCCGTGGAGCCGTCTAACAAGGCCAGGTGTTACTTTGCTGCGATTCTCGTTACTTTCTGATAGCAAGAACTCGATCTCTCGTACTAGTTGCTTAGTCTTCTCGACGTCGAGAACGACATCTGGTTCCGGATAGCCTGTCGCGGGCTTCATTTCAGATAGGTATCGAAACCCGCGAGCAAAGAACCCGATCGCGCCTGCCAGGTCTTCTTGAGCGTCGTCGTTCAATCCACCATCGGGTCCATCAAGAACCATCTCAAAGATAGATAACGAGAGAGGTCTACTCCTTTGAACGCGTCTCACGACTACGAAACGGAGACTGTAAGGCGATGGCCAAGCAATCCGTCTCATCTCATCCAACTTCTTCCCGAGCGGGTCCCTGACTTTGCCTCTATCATAGTCCAGTTTGGCGATCTCCCCCGGCAGATGACTGCAATCAGGTCCGTCAAGAAACATGAAGTCCTCACCTACGTGACTTAACAGACGCTGAACGCGTGGAAACCGAATTGACCCGAGACGCCCAAGGATCGCTTCAAGCCGCTCTACCTCTTCCGCGTCCAGCATGACCAGTGTCGGCGATTCTTTCATCAGTTTGACCCAAGCAGGCATTTCTGAACCCGAAGAACCACCGTGCTCTAAGGTATTTCGTCCACTCTGGTTCCCCGGACCCTATGCCTATGGCCCTTGCCCAACATAAGCGAAAGAAGCCAGAATTTGATGGAACAAGCCTGGCTAGGAGAGATTCTGGTTCCATCCTCGGGACAGCCAGCGCACCTCTTGGTGTGTATCAGACTTTCCAAGAACTCTCAAAGAACCTTTGACGAGTTCTTATTCGACATCGGACCCACAATCCGATCTATCCTCGGGCAGAAAGAGTGCCTTGACGTTACGGACGCGAATGGGCAGACAAAGGAATTGCTCGACAAGCTGATTCCCTTCTTCCCGAAGAGATCGACAAACAGTTTCGTTCTCGTGTCTGAGCAAAGGCCGACCACCTGCTCTCCGTTTAAGTAAGGATATTCGCGAAGGACATTTTCTAAGCCGAGGCTCGCACTCACGAGTTCCAGTGAGAGGCTCGAGGAGATTCTAGGCACTGTCTATTACCAGTCTTCCGCCCAGCGGTTACGCTCACGGGTCCAAGCAAAAGTCAGGAACACATATACTCCGCCCGGACCCCACGAGCTTCGTCTCAAACCAGCGCTAAAGGGTGTTTTCACTTAGAACTTGAGGGACAAGTACCGAGCGATCGTCCTCTAGCATCATTCTTGATGATAAGAGAGTCCGGCAATCCCTTCGAAACGTAATCTCGGAGTCTGGTAAAGTTGCGAGAGGACAATATTTCTAAAACGAGATTGAGGTCCGGTCAGGAAATCTGGAATGCTCTTAACGAGTCCCTCAGGGACGATGCTTGGAAAGTCAACCCAACTCTTTTCGAGGCGTATCATTTGTTTGGTCAGGCAACGAAATCATTTGATGTTGGTCTGTATGAAGCAACGGCGCTTCTTTGCCGGGCGACGTTGGAAAGCGCTTTCTTCTTGTACCTGACAAGGGAATGGGACAACGAAGAGATCGTTACTTTCGCTATCCCGACAACGCTTGACGGCAGGATCAGGAGTGTTGAATTCGAAGAACTTGCGAGAGCAATTAAGAAGAAGTTGAGATTGAGCGAAAGTCAGTCGCTTGCGATAGCTCGGATTCAGAATGATGGGAATTTTGTTGCTCATTTCGCGAGTCGCAGAGAAAAGGAACTTGAGAAATATACTAAGAAAGTCGAGAGGGTTGCCCGTCAGATCGGCGCGGACCCAAACCGAGGGGAGCGTCCTGACGTCTTCGAGAAGATGGCTGAGATGTTTCCGTTCGGGATTAGGGCTGAGCAGGCGTTTGAGAACCTTAGGGACACATCATCGATATTCCTGACGCTTTTCATGTCGATGACAAAGCCCCAATCAGCGAGCCACCAAACCAAAACTACCGCTCGATCTGTGAAAACTGGTTGAGTCGAATCCCAAAGAAAGTAGCCGGCAAACGGATTGGTAGCTAATTGTCCGACCCGGCAAATGCGAGACGAACGGGTCGCCCTCAACAGCATGGTCGAATGGGAGAGTACGCAGTCATGGCTGAGTTGCTTTCCAACAGCTGGGTCGCTAATGTTTACCACCCAGCCGCTGATTATGGAGTAGACATTATCGCCCTAACGATGGCGGGCAAAGTAAAGAAGATTCAGGTCAAGACTTCGAGGTTCTATGAGAGCGGCGGCTCGTGGTGGAAGGTGTCCAAACGGCACGTAAAACATGATGCTTCTGATACAGACATGTTCTACGTGTTTGGTGAGGGTTCTCCACCAAGGGACTTCCTTATCTTTCCTTCTGCAGATATCTTACGCCTGTTTGAAACTGGATTCTCGGGCACATGGCAAGACCGCCTGATTCAGTTCACGGGATTCAATACTCCAGACTTGTGGGTTCGACATTCTGGTCCAGAGCGTAGGCGTACAAGTCTGGCACGAACAAGACAATTAGGGGCAACGCTTGACAAGTACTGGAACAAATGGGAGTCAATGAAGTGATACATTGACGGTAGGGGGTTCAGAACTCTGTGCCGTCATACTGAGAATCGAATCGACTTTCCAGCCACTGCTGGTATAGTTTGTCATCGATCTGTCCTTTATCGCGCATCCACTGGATGAACTTCTTGTGGTCAAACTTCTCGGTTGGAACGTCTCCAGTCCATTCGACATCTTCGTCCTCCCATCCCCGCTTTTCCTTCAGTTTCGCCCATTCTACTTCTGTGTAGATGTCAAGCGGGGTATCATCCTCGCCGAATGAGAGATGAGAGTGGAGCACAAAGGTGTCGTGACATCTCGGGCACGCTATTCGTGCGAAGTTGGCGTTGTGAACCGTGAAACTTTTGACAACGGGATACCACTTTGTGATTGGCATTTCGAAGCACTTGGGACACAGAGTTACGATTCTCTGCATCCTATTACCGAGAGTCATTCCACAATCGGCACATTCGACGTAGCGTCTGATCAACCTATCGAAGTCATTCTCTGGTAGTCTGCGATGCTCGTGAGCACACTCCCTCTGTTTTCGCTCTCGTTCCAATAGAATTCGGATGGCACCCTCTTGGTCGAATGCTCGTTCTGCCCCCAATTTCCCTCACACGCTGGGTAAGATCGATCAACACAGAATGCGTCGCGGGCTTAAGAACATTAACGGGGTCAATGCCTGGACCGAGTGCAGTGAAGCGTAAAGACATTCGGATCGCCGCGACGAATCTGACAAAGCCGATACGTTGAAATTACTTCGAAGAAGGCGTTAGCTCGTCTTCGAGGGATAGGTGGGCCACCTCCTTCGGTGCCCGTAAGCAAAATGTGGTAAAGTGCTGGGAGGTTTTTTTTAAGGAAGCTACTGCACGAAAGCGTTCATGTTCAAATCGAATCAAGCTTCGATCCTCTTTTGTGAAACCTGCAAAGGACAATCCTTTAAGCTAGAATTAGTAGAACCCGATGTGTTGCTGATTTGTCAGAAGTGCGACCGGCCATATATGATGGAAAAAGCGAGAATTATCGATCCGTCAGGCGGTCCGAACGTTGGTAAAAGCATAACTTGGAACTGGTCTAAGAGCGTCTGGGACCCGCTCTAATCAGGAATCGGAAACGAATCCTAGCAGGTAAACGACCGATGACCCCTCCACGAACATGAAGATCGCAGTAGTTGGAGATGTTCATTTAGGTTGTTCCGGCTATACCGACAAACGAGTGTCAGACTTTTCACACAAGTTCGTCGAAGCCATAGACTTGGCTTTGGAACATGACGCCCGCATTGTGCTGCTCCTAGGAGACATCTTCGACAGCAGTGCCTACCGCAGAAGTGTCGACAGTTTCGCAACATTCCTACATGAGATTGCCCCTGCCCTCCTGAAACTGAAATCGAAAGAAGTGCCAGTGGTTGCAATATTGGGTAACCACGAATATGGCCGCGGGAGGGAGGGGGGAGAAATGAGAATACTGTCCGATTTGGGGTTCGTCCATTTGTTGAACGACCAGACTGCCGAAGTAAGGGGACTGAGGTTTTGCGGAATACCGTGGAAGAACGATATTCGCGAATTCGGTACGGCTCTGTCTAGTCTCCAATCTGGCTCAAATGATACCTTCCTGCTCATCCACCAATTCGTGAAAGGCTCGAAAACCATTCCTGAAAAAATAGCGCAGGTCGATCCTAAGGACTTGGAGAGCTGGAAGCACGTTTTCGTGGGGCATCATCATGTCCACGAGTCGTTTGGAAACATCTGCATACCCGGCTCGCTTGAAATCAGCAACGTCCTTGAAATTGCTAGACATGCGAAGAAGGGATTTGTTGTTTACGATTCGGAAACAGATGAAGAAGAGTTCATCGCACTAAGGCCGCTAAGACCGATCAAATACTCTGAAATCCCGATACAAGGCCTGCCCTCGTCTTCTGCTCAGAAACTTCTGAAAGATTGGATAATCAAGAATGCTGAGCCTCATGCGCTCTTGATCGCGAAACTCTCAGGCAAATTATCCTCGGGAAGGTCCAGTGAGATCGACCTTCGCAACTGCAGAGCAGAAGGAATCCAGAGGGGTTGTCTAGATGTTTACGTCTTGAATGCTATTGATGACCCAGTTAGGACAGCTTCAGACATCAGGTCAACCGTGAAGGTCGATGAGTTCCTAAAGAACTGGTTCAAACGAGACGCAGCCAAGGCCATCTCTTACTTCGATAGGTTCCACGAAATCGGAGAGGATTTCGCCGTAGAGATCAGAGACAGAATCGTGGAGTCGTTGTCATGATATTGCGAAGCTTGAAGATGACAAACTTCAGATCATACGGCAAAGCTTTGATTCAATTCTCTCCAAATCAGAACTATTTCTTCGGAAGAAACTGGCAGGGCAAGACTTCGATTATGGAGGCCATTGGATTTGGTCTCTTCGGGAAGACGATATTCCCGGGAAAGATCGCCGGTTCAGCAGTCAAAACCGATAACTTGGTCAGGGAAGGCTCGAACGACGGATTCGTCGAACTTTCGTTCGAACACAACGGAAAGGAGTACAACATTCTCCGCAAATGTCCTGGCAATGCCGTCCGATTGAGTTCCAAAGGAAAGCTTCTTGGCCAGACAGTCACAACCGTGAAGGAATCCCTAAACGAACGCTTCGGACTGGATAACAAGCTATTTGCGAACGTCTTTTACTCGGAACAGGATGAGCTGAGACGTATTCTAGACTCAACTCCCGAGGACCGAAAAATCTTCGTTGAGATGCTCCTTGGATTCGAGTATCTCAAGGCGATCAAAACCTCTGCGAAACATGCTTCAGAAGAGCTCGATGATTTCATCAATGAAATCACCAGTGGCAACATAAAAACTGTCATGGACATGATTGAAGATATTGGGGGACAAGTCAAGGACAAGGAGCAGACCGTAAGAGAATTGGAGAAGCAAATCAAAGAGGAGTCGAAACCACTCGAGAAGTCTTCGGAAGCTATGAGAAGAGTGAATGAAAGTCAACTGAAAACCGAACAGTTGCTGGAGAAGAAAAGCAAAGTTGAGACCGAATCGGAGTACAACGGGGAAGTCTTGAAAGCGGTCTCCTCCGGTCGCTGTCCAACTTGTAACCAAGCCATTCCGAAAGATCTGGGACTCAGACTCGTACACGATCTGAAAGAAAGAATCCAGGGACTCGAGCAAGATATCAGAGCGCTTGGGAGTGATCTATCCCAAGCACGCAAAAGGTGGAATGTTGCGTCTCGCGAGTATGAAAACGGACTGACCCTTGAAGAGCGATTATCAGGTCTGGAAACCATGAGAGAGGAAGACGCTGGTGAACTCAAACAGATGAAACTGTCTCTGAACAAGTATGAGAAGCAATACAAAGCCTTCGCAAACAAGACAAAAGCCATCGATCTGATCAATAAGGAAAAAGCATTCCTGGAAGACTTTCAGACGGCAGTAGAAGGGTTTAGAGACAATCTGAGGATGAGCATGACCGAGGACCTAGAGAATGGTGTAAACCATTTCATGTCGCAATTTAGTGACAATGACTTCGACGCGAAGCTCCGAATTAATGACGAATTTGGTTTCGATGTCATTTTGCACAATCGAGTGTCTCCAATTTTCAATCTGAGCGGAGCAGCAAAGGACATACTAGCATTGGCAATTAGGTACGGTCTGTATCGAATTGCCGCTCGGGATGTGAATTTCATTCTCTTTGACGAACCGACGAGGCATATGGATTCAGTTAATACTTTGAAACTTAAACATGCCTTCAATGAGATGAGAAATCAACAAGTGATCGTAATTACGGTACACGACGAGTTCTACGATGCAGAGGGCACCAAGTTCATTATTGAAAAGGACTCGAATCTCCTGTCAACAGTTCACCAGATGAATTCATAGTCAATTAACGGAAAACTGAAGTCTCCATACACAGGTGGTTCCAGAGAGATGAATGCGACAAATCCAATTCGTCGAACGCCCCTTAAAGGCAAGCATAATGTGAGAAAATGCGAAGGGACAACACTTATCATCAGATGAACAGCTCAAGAAAAAGATCGCCGAGTTTGTCCAAATAGCAGAGCAACTTCCCGAAAGATATAGACGAACTTGCTTTGCGGTCCTTCTCAACCAGTATCTGCAGGATCGCGAGCCTCTGGCCCAAAGAGGCTTAACCGAAGAGGTCGTTCCTTCTTCGCCACCGAAATATACTATTCCCATAGACGTCAAGGCATTTCTGACGCAATACAAGCTCGCAGAAGATAGCGTTGGCCGACTCTTCTTGTCGGAAGGAGGAGAAGTCAGGCCAATCTATCAAATCAAGAACAAGGATGTGAAGGCCGATGCACAGATGCAAGTGGCCATGCTAACGGCACTTGAGAACGCTTTGAAACCTGATGGCAAGTTCGAGTTTTCCATCGAAGATGTCAGAAAATACTGCGTCAATCAGGGTGTGTATGATAGTACTAATTTCATGACCAACTTCAAGAAAAATGCTAGATTATTCAGAAACCTAAAGGAAAAAGACCATATTGAATTGTCGCCGGAAGGCAAAACCGAACTTGCCGAAGCAGTTTCGGCGGTCCTTGAATGAAGAAAGATGAAGCTCTTGCGCTCTTGGATTCCATCGAAAGCTCTCTCAGACGACTGAGAACTGATATTCGAAAAGTCAACACGACTCTAGTTAGTCGAAAAGATCTTAGGGGATCGATCGAGCAAATTTGTGTCCAATGGTTTGAACGAGTTGCCCCCGCTCTAATTCGCTTTGCTGTCTCTGAAGATGTCAAGAAGAAGTACGATGGTTTGTTCAGCATACTGCTCCAACTGGGCACCAGAGTGTCTCGCAAGAAGACCTATCTCAAAACCATCGAAGAAATTCTTCCTGATTTCAAAGACGATCTCTACATTTCTGTAATGAAATCCGCAGGTCAAATCGTATCAATAGAACACATTACGAGTGTTCTTGAAGGTGCAACACAAGATGAGGCCGAGTACCTAGAAGAAGCGTTAGGATGTGCAAGTCAGCGCTTCTTCAGAGCCTCGGTTGTCCTTGGCTGGAGTGCCGCAGTCAATAGGATGCATCGAGTTGTAGAGCGACTCGGATTCGAGGAATTCAACAAGAAAAGTGAAGCAATGAAAGGTGTGACCCAAGGGAGGTTTAAGCGGTTCAACAAATCCTTCACAATCCACTCCCTGAGTGAACTGCGAGCGACAGTATTCGATACCGACCTACTCTGGGTTCTAGAATATTGGGAACTAATAGACGCGAATCAGCATGACAGATTGGAAATATGCTTCACGATGCGTAGCAATGCTGCCCACCCGGGGGAAGCACCAATCACAGAAGAAAATCTAGCCTCCTTTTACTCTGACTTGAAGAGCATGGTTTTTGATAATCCAAAATTCTCCGTTCAAAATCCCTGATGATGTAGCCAATGCTCGAAAAATGAGTTTGTTCGGCCCAATTTATCTCAGTCCTCCTCTTTCAAAGGATGTCCCATCATTTCAAGGATAACTTCTGCCAACTCAGCCTTTCCATCGGTGGATAGCTCGACTTGTTCTTCGTCGGTCAAACTCTTGAAAAGACGACTATTCGAAGTGAAGTAGTCCTTGAAGTGGTCCGGATCATAGCATCGTTGGTCTCGGCACATTCGTCTGATAGTCTCAAGACTAAACTTGAACCCATTGCCCGCGAGAGCGCCTTCAAGCGCTGCAAGTAGGGTGACCTGGACTTGTGCTCTCGATTTCTTCGTTGTAGATATGTTGTAAGTTGGTCTAACTTCGTTTCCCTGCATGAAGAACAGACGTGACAGGGCATCATCCGGTACATTGTATTGGTGAAGAAGTGCCCTGACGTCTATCGGAACCACGAAGGGTGAAGTCTTCTTACGAGCCACACTGGCTTCGACACCTTCGGTGCTAGAGATTTCTTGGTTGCGCGAAAGCAGAGATTTGAAGAGAACCTCGAAACATTTTTCCTGAAATCTATCAGGCAGTTTCCCTGCAATTTCGGCGGCGAGTCTTGCCTGTTTTTCGAGCTCTTGTTCGTTCATGACATTAGCTGGCACATCCGACGAATAAATAATCTAGACGAACAACCGTAAGTGAACTACATGGAATTCCTGAGTTCATTTTGAACTTCCAAATGCGTCAGCCAAGTCTGCGGTTTGGTGCTGGGGGGGTCTTAGGTATGTGGCTGGAGAGTCGGGCCAAACATGGTTGTTGGTCTGCGCTCTTGCTTTGGTCAATGGTCTCGAGGTCCTGTATGGTCGAGTTGTCTAAGCAGCAGACGGGTCTGAGAATAGACCGGGTGCTCTTCAAACAGTTTCAACAGCTCTGCGCCTTGGAGAAACTACGTCCGTGCAAGAGTGGGCCTCGTGGGAACTGACTAGGCTAGTTCTTGTAGCGATGTGGGCTCGACTTTACGATAAACTTGGGATGGATCCAAGATTTTTCCATCGACAGTCAATAGGTTCCTCTCAATTGATATGCCGAACAGTTGCTCGTTCTCTTCCAGATATGGCAGAATCAGCTCCCAATCTTTCGGGGTTGAGTCAACCAATC
>Ga0209056_10009185_pt1 | contig 10105 bp, 9 predicted proteins | sample GraSoiAngelo_114_FD_185876 | JGI IMG/M metagenome (GOLD analysis project Ga0209056, IMG submission 185876) | Grasslands soil microbial communities from the Angelo Coastal Reserve, California, USA - 14_0903_13_40cm (SPAdes) (version 2) | ecosystem: Environmental > Terrestrial > Soil > Grasslands ...
CAAATGGACGCAGGTGGTCGTCTTCGGGATCCTGATCGGCGTTCTGGTCTTCCGGCCCACCGGCTTGCTCGGCATGCGCGTGCCTGAGAGATGAGTCAGGCCGGTACCGCGAACCGCTCCCCGCTGCGACTGTTCAACCTCCGCGAGCGGATCCGCGACCGCGACGCCGCGGTCTACGGCATCTTGCTGCTCGGCGCGATCCTCTTCCCGATCGTGGAGATCTACGCGACCGGCGGCACGGCGGACGTTTCCAAGGCGACGCGGGCGGGCACGTTCGTGCTGCTCGCGATCGGCCTCAACGTCGTGGTCGGATTCGCGGGCCTGCTGGACCTTGGGTACGCGGCGTTCTTTGCGATCGGCGCTTACACGTACGCGTTGTTCGCATCTATGCAGCTCGGAAACTCACCCGCCCACCACGAGTTCCACGTCAACTTCTGGATCATGATCTTCGTTTCCATGTTCGTCGCCGCCGCATTCGGCGCCATCCTTGGCTTCCCCACGCTGAGGCTGCGAGATCGTGCCTCAGCTCTTCTATAACTTCGACCGGTGGACGGGCGGCATCAACGCCATCGGTCTCATCGACCAGCCCCACCTGCCAGTTTGGATCCAGGGTCCGTGGTCGGGCGATGGGCCTTTCGCCTTCGTCACCAACTTCAACTTCAACACCGATCCTGTGGCGTACTACGTGTTGATCGTGATCCTGATCACGCTCGCGGTCATCCTCGTCAGCAATCTCTACAAGTCTCGGCTGGGGCGTGCGTGGATGGCCATTCGCGAAGACGAGGTCGCCGCGGCCGCGATGGGAATCAACACGGTGACCACCAAGCTGCTGGCATTCGGCATCGGCGCTTCGTTCAGCGGCTTCGCGGGCGCGTACTACGCGGCGAACGTCGCGCTGGTCAGCCCCGACAACTTCCTGTTCATCGTCTCCATCACGGTGCTGGTGATGGTCGTCCTCGGCGGCATGGGCAACATCAGCGGCGCGATCGTCGGTGCGCTGGTCCTCTACTACCTTGTCTTCGTACTCATCCCAGGTCTGCCCGATTACGCGACCAGCCTTGCCGCCACCCTCGGCCTCAGCAGCGATCTGGGCAGCGCGATCGCAGACGCGACGACGCGCCTCAACTACATCATCTACGGGCTTCTCCTGGTCGCCGTGATGCTGCTGCGCCCGCAGGGAATCCTGCCCAGCCGCGTGCGCGAGCAGGAGCTGAAGCACGCGGCGGTCCAGGAAGACGAGGCGGCCGTGGAGATGACGCACGCCGGATGAGCACGAACGGCTCCGACAACATCCTCGTGCTCACGAACCTCACCAAGCGGTTTGGCGGCCTGGTCGCAGTCGACAACGTCAGCCTCCACATCAAGCGTGGAGAGGTCTTCGCCCTGATCGGCCCCAACGGGGCCGGCAAGACCACCCTCTTCAACAACGTGACCGGGCTCTTTCAACCGACCAGCGGACGAGTCGTTTTCGACGGCCGGGATATCACTGGGTCGAAGCCTCACCAGGTCGCCCGATGGGGCATCGCGCGCACTTTCCAGAACATTCGGCTCTTCGACTACATGAGCTGCCTCGACAACGTGCGCGTCGGACGCCACGTGCGCATGAAGGCCAAGGTCTGGGATTCGCTGTTCAAGCTGCCCCGAGAGCGCCGCGAAGAGGAGCGGGTCACTGATGAAGCCATGGAGCTGCTTCGCTTTGTCGGCATCCATCGGCAGGCCAACCAGTACGCGCGCAACCTTCCGTACGGCCAGCAGCGGCGTCTGGAGATCGCCCGTGCCCTGGCGACGGAGCCCAAGCTGTTGCTGCTCGACGAGCCGGCCGCTGGCTTCACGCCCCAGGAGAAGGTTGAGCTGATGGCGCTCGTCAAGAAGATCCTCGCCCGCGGCATCACGGTCTTCCTGATCGAGCACGACATGAAGGTCGTGATGGGAATCTCGGAGAGGATCGTCGTCCTCGACCATGGCGAGAAGATCGCCGAGGGTCCACCCGACGAGGTCCGCAAGGACACAAAGGTGATCGAAGCGTATCTCGGCAAGTCGGCCTAGATGGCGCTGCTAGAGCTCGAAGGCGTCGACGCCCACTACGGGCGCATCCAGGCCCTTCGCAAAGTCAGCATGAACGTCGAGAAGGGAGAGATCGTCGCCCTGATCGGCTCCAACGGCGCCGGCAAGACGACCACCCTGCGAACGATCTCCGGGCTGATGCATCCGAGCGCGGGGACGATCCGGTTCGACGGCAAGGACATCACTCGCACGCCCGCCGCGCGGATCGTGGAGCTCGGCATCTCCCAGTCGCCCGAGGGCCGGCGCTTGTTCCCACGCATGTCTGTTCTCGACAACCTTTTCATGGGCGCGTACTCGCGCAACGACAAGCCCGGCATCGCCTCCGACATGGAGCGCGTGTTCCAGCTGTTTCCGCGCCTTCTGGAACGCCGGACGCAGATCTCCGGCACTCTTTCTGGAGGCGAGCAGCAGATGCTCGCCATGGGCCGCGCCTTGATGGCGCGACCCAATGTCATGCTGCTCGACGAGCCCTCCCTCGGCCTGGCGCCCATCCTCCAGGAGACGATCTTTAGCATCGTGCGCGAGATCAACTCGCAGGGCACCACAGTGCTGCTTGTCGAACAAAACGCGCACAAGGCGCTCGAGGTGGCGAACCGGGCCTATGTCCTGGAGACCGGCGTCATCGCCCAACAGGGCACGGGCCACGACCTCCTTGCTTCCGAAGAGGTTCAGAAGGCCTACCTCGGCATGTAGCTGGACTCCGCGTCCGGTTTCCTCTCGCACCGACGTCGCTTTGGCGGCCGGCTTCACGCCGGCCGCGACTTTGCTCTACTGTCTCCCAAGCGTCGCACCGATTGGCTGCTCAGACAAATCCGAACCGTATACCGGAAGGCGAGCAGCGCCTGCGGCGAAGCCGCACGCGCGATGACAGGAAACCATCTAGGTTTTCTCTCATACCTCAGCGGCCGGGCTGGTAGCTGGACACGAACAGGTAGATCAAGACGACCGCGAAAGCCCCGTACTCGAGCACGACGTTGCGCGTGAAGCTGTCCTCAACCGTGTGCCGGACCAGGCCGCGGTTGATGTACCACGCGAAGAGAAGCATCACGGCGAAGGTGCCCTCGTTGACGACGAGGTAAAGCGACAGCGCCGTGATGGCCCACGCGAGGAAGGTGACCACCTGGCCCACGAACAGGGCGAAGATGAACGCCCGGCGTGGTGTGATCGGGGATCCGTTGATGCGAAAGCTGCGGTAGGAGGCCAGGAACGTGATCGCGAAGATCCAGAGCAGACGCAGGATGGGGTTGAACGGAAGCGTCACCAGGACCAAGTAGGCTCCGGCGAGCACCAGGACCAGGATGATCTCCTGAAGGACGAGGTGACCGCGCTTTTCGGCATCGCGCAGCCTGAGGTAGTCGAGCCTGGCGGCGATGATGAAGCCGGTCCCGAACATAGCCGTCAGGACGAGGTACTTCCACACCTCGGGAACGAGCAGCGAGAGCCCCGCCAAGGTTGTCGCGCCAAGGGCGACGGGAATGTAGTGCTCGATTCGCGGAAATTCCTCGGTCCCGCGCAGGTAGGCGAGAAGCGCCGGAGCGGCGACGATCACGAGGCCGAGCGCGATAGCCCAGACCTGGCCAGGGCCAAGAAGCTCCGATTTGAATCCCAGCCCGATGGCCACCAGAACGACGGCCGCGAAGATCAGAAAGCTTCGATCGCGCTCTGTTCTGGCGGCCGAGTCGGCAGGGATGACCTTTTCAGTCAGCGCCGGCGGCAGCTTCATTCTCTAAACCGAGGCATTCTAGACACGGCCGTACCGATCTTCCAATCGCACGACGTCATCCATCTCCGGGGTCGACACCTCGAAGATGTCCGAGTCCTCGATCGCCGTGAGCCGGTGCCGCGTGCCGGGGGTCAGATGAACTGTGTCCCCGACTGTCATCCGGCGGGTCGAAAGCGTGCCGTCTGCGCCTCCGACCTCCATGTCAATGCTCCCCTTGATCACGTACTGGCACTCGTCTTTGCGCTCGTGGTACTGGAGCGAGAGGGCCTCGCCTTTGTTCAGGTGAAGGACCTTACCGAGGTAGCGGTCGGTGATCGCCCACCGAAGCTCGTAACCCCACGGCTTGTCGACCTTGGTCTCTTCGATCCGCCCGAACTCAGGATGCCGTGGCATGCTGCCTGACACCGACAATGTCTTCGAGGGCGCGGAGGCGAGCCTCGACGGCCTCGCCATCGGCTGCCTCGGAGTAGATGCGTATCAACGCTTCGGTGCCGCTGGCACGCAGGAGCACCCAGCTGCCGTCGGCGAGGTAGAACTTGAAACCGTCGTCCGACCGCACGCGCTGGACAGCGACGCCAGCGATCTCGTTTGGCTCGTTCTTCTGGAGCGTCTCGAGGATGCGCTTGCGGTCGCTCTCGTAGGTGTCGCGCTGCAGATGGATGTCGTGGCGGGCGTAGGCATGCGGGCCGACGCGCTGCTCGAGGCCCGCGAGGATCTGCGAGATAGGCTTGCCCGACTTCACCATCATGTCGGCGAAGAGCAGGCCGATGAGGATTCCATCCCGCTCCGGGATATGGCCGCGAACCGCATACCCACCCGACTCCTCACCGCCAAGGAGGGCGTTTGTCTCCATCATCTTGGGCGCGACGTTCTTGAACCCGACCGGCACCTCGAAAACGCGCTCGCCAAACTCGGCGCCGAGCTTGTCGACCATCGCGGTCATGTTGACCGTCTTGATCACTGGCCCGCGCATTCCGCGAGCCTCGAACAAGTAGAGCATCAAAAGCGCGAAGACCTGCAGTTGGTTGATGAACCTGCCGCTCTCGTCGATTATGCCCACACGGTCGGCGTCGCCATCGGTGCAGATGCACAGGTCCTGATTGCCGACTTTCATCATCGCGATGGTGGAGTCGATGTTAGGTGGGATCGGCTCCGGGTTGATGCCTCCGAACAGAGGGTTGCGCTGATTGTGGAGCTCGGTCACCACGGTCCGGCCGCCGCCGATCATGTCCGCGATATAGCCGTAGCCCGATCCGTACATGCACTCGTGGACGACGCGGAGGCCGGCGTTCTTGATCGCGTCGAGGTCGACCATGCGGGAGATCTGGGCGTAGTAATGCGGCCTCGGGTCGTAGGAGGAGACGAAGCCGTGCCCGACCTTGTGGTCCGGCGCCGGGACGTCATCCAGCGAGTTGATCGTGCGCTCGAGCTCTGCGATGACCTCTGACGGCACGGCGCTACCCGTCTCGGTCTTGTACTTGTAGCCGTTGAACTGGTAGGGGTTGTGGCTGGCCGTGATGGCCACCGCGCCGGTCGCCTTGCGGTCAATGACGGTCCACGAAGCCACCTGCGTCGGTGACGGGCGATCGAAGACGAGCGTCTTGATGCCGTTGCTCGCGAAGATGTCGGCGACCGCCTGTGCGAAATCCTCAGAGGCGAACCTGCAGTCGTAACAGACGATTGCGAGCGGATCGTTTGAGCGCGACTTCATGTACTGCGCGGTCGCCTGCGCGACCCGCCGCACGTTGCCGTACGTGAAGTCGTCCGCGATGATGCCCCGCCAGCCGTCGGTGCCGAATTTGATCTGCTGGGCTGCCACTGACGTTTAAAGGTAACGGGTCTTGCGGGCCCGTTTGAGCGCCTCGACCACCTTGCGCACGTCCTGGGCGCGCGAACGCGGAACGACGAGCAGAGCATCGTCGGAGTCGACGATGATCATGTCCTCCAGACCGATCGCGGCGACCAGCCGTCGGTCGCCGAAGATCAGGCTGCGCGTGGTGTCGACCAACACCGCCTCGCCCTCGACCGAGTTGCCCCGAGCGTCGGCGTGTACGCGGTCGCCCAATTCGGCCCAGTTGCCGATGTCCGCCCAGTCGAAAGACGCGGGGACGAGCAAAAGCCGGTCGGTCTTCTCCATGACGCTCCGGTCGATGACCTCGACCGGAAGCCGCTCGTAGAGCTCGGTGGCGTTCGGCTCACCGCCTGACTTGCGGGCGTCGAGAACCTTCTGCAGGCCGGCCAGGTGTCGCGGCGCGTGTTTCTTCAGCTCGTCAATGAAGACATCGAGCCGCCAGGAGAACCAGGCTAGGTTCCAGTAGTAGCCGCCCTCGCGCATGAATCGCTTCACATTCGCCGCAGACGGTTTCTCTATGAACCGCTTCACGCGCAGCGTGCCGCGTGACTTCCGCCCCGGCGCGTGGATGTAGCCCAAGCCCGTGGATGGGAAAGTGGGCTTCAGCCCGACGGTGACGAGGGAATCGGTCGAGGCCGCCGCCCGGATCGCGGTCCGTATCGCGGCAGCTGCCTGGACGCTTCCCCGGACCACGTGATCGGCGGGAAGCGCGACCATCACGGCTCCGGGAGCTCGCTCGCGTAGAGTCAGGGTGGCCAGGCCGTAGGCGTTGGTCGTGCCGCGCGCGGACGGCTCCAGGATCACGTGGTCCGCATCGACCTCGGGCAGGACGGCGGCGACGATCTCGCGCTGACCCGTCTCGGTGAGGATGAAGACCTCATCTGCGACCCTCTTGGCCCTGTCGTAGGTCGCCCGGAGCAGCGGCCGGTGGCGTTCGGCGAGCGGCAGCACATGCTTGGGGGTCGCTCGGCGCGAGCGCGGCCATAACCGCGTGCCGGCGCCGCCCGCCGGTATCACCGCGACGGTGCGTATCAAGCGCGCTGCGACAGCTCTTCCGCCAGCTCCGCGGCGCGCGCGGTCGACTCCCACGGCGCTTCGATATCGGTCCGGCCGAAGTGACCGTAAACGGCGGTCTGACGGAACAGCGGCCGCCGCAGGTTCAGCTCCTTGATGATGCCGAGAGGACTGAGGTCAAAGAGCTTCGTGACCGCGGTTGCGATCGCTGCGTCCGAAACCTTGCCGGTGCCGAACGTGTCCACGCGAATCGCAACCGGCTTGCTCACGCCGATCGCGTAAGAAACCTGAACCTCGCACCTCCTCGCCAAGCCTGCCGCGACCACGTTTTTGGCGACGTGCCGCGCCCCGTACGCGCCGGCCCGGTCGACCTTCGTCGGATCCTTGCCCGAGAAGCAGCCGCCACCATGCCGTGCGTAGCCACCGTAGGTGTCGACCATGATCTTGCGGCCGGTCAGCCCCGCATCGGCGACCGGCCCGCCGATCACAAAGCGCCCGGTCGGATTGATGAAGGTCCGGACCTGACCGCTGCGCATCTCCACCGGGACGACCGCGGCGATCACGTGCTCGGCGATGTCCGCACGCATCTGTTCCGCGTCGATCTCATCGTGATGCTGGGTCGAAAGCACCACGTTGTCGACGCCGCTCGGACTGCCGTCGTCCCCGTAACGCACCGTGACCTGGACCTTCCCGTCGGGCCGCAGGTAGCTAAGCGTCTTGTTGCGCCGAACCTCGGCCAGGCGGCGCGCCAGGCGGTGCGCGAGCATGATCGGCAGGGGCATCAGCTCGGGCGTTTCGTCGCAGGCGAAGCCGAACATCATGCCCGAGTCGCCGGCGCCGCCGACGTCGACGCCCTGCGCGATGTCAGGCGACTGCTCGTCGATGCTGCTCACCACCCCGCAAGTCTCCGCGTCGAAGCCATACTTCGCGCGCGTGTAGCCGACCTCGCGCACTGTCTGCCGGATGATGCGCGGGATGTCGACGTAGCAGTCGGTCGTGATCTCGCCGACCACGATCACGAGGCCGGTGGTGACGATGGCCTCGCACGCGACTCGGGCCAGCGGATCCTTGGCCAGGATCGCGTCGAGGATCGCGTCAGAGATCTGGTCGGCCAGCTTGTCGGGATGCCCCTCGGCAACGGACTCAGACGTGAACAGGGACGGCATGCGGTCCTCCTTTGAATCTCCCGCGCCGGCAAGGACCCGTCGCCGTGTGGACGTGTCCCCAAGCGCCAGGTTTCATCCCTCTGGGACGGCTGAATCCTAGCTGAGAGGCAGGTAGTGAATCCCCGAGTGGCGGAAGAGCCTCGAGCCCCGCTGGTGGAGCAAGGTCGCCATCGCTGCGCGCGAGGCCTCGATCACGGCCTCGACGTGTTCGCGCTTCATGACCCAGGTTGCCGTCGGCGCGGTGATCGGACACAGGACGACGATCCGCGCCCGGTGGCGGAGACGCTCGTAGTCGCTCAGCATCTGGTGGTGCAGCGAGAGCTGCAGCGTCCGCGCGATCAGCTCGGGGATGCTGTTGGGCGATTGCTCATACTCGCCGCCGCCCATGAGACTGATCGCGAGCACGTCCTTTGAGCCGTCGTCGACCGCGGTGTTGAGTGGCGTGTTGTCGACCACCCCGCCGTCAAGGTACTCCCGCTCGTTGATGTGGACGGAGGGGAAGAGTCCTGGGATGGCGGTCGAGGCCAGCAGCGCGGGAGTCAGGTTCCCCGATCGGAACACCGCCGGCTTTCCTGCGTTCATGTCCGTGGCCACGACGGCAAGGGGCACGCGCAGCTGCTCGAACGTCGTCATTCCGGTCAGCGACTCCGCGCGGTCGATCAGCCGCCTCACATTTGCCTGCGGCATCATGCTGAGGTGATCGCGGCGCAAGCCCGAGATGATCACACCGAGCGGGTGCGCCTGGAAGACGGCCGCGGCCTGCCGCGACAGCCAGACTTCGCGCAACATCATGGTCCCCGCAAGCGAGGGATACGCGGCGATCGAAGCGCCGTTCAGCGCCCCGACGCTGGTCCCGACCAGCGCGACCGGCGCCTCCACCCCGGCTTCGAAAAGCGCCTGCAGGACGCCCACCTGCGCGGCGCCTCGTGCTCCCCCACCGCCCAGCACCCAGGTGCGCCGAGCGGGCCCAAACATCGTCCGTCTAGGTTAGGTGCCCTCTTCCCAGGAAGATAGGTAGCGGCGCTGCTCCTCGGTCAGGGTGTCGATCACGATGCCCATCGCCTTGAGCTTGAGCCGCGCCACCTCGGCGTCGATGTCCGCCGGCACGTCATAAACCTTGCGCTCGAGCTGCTTCGCGTTCTTCGCGATGTACTCGGCGCAGAGCGCCTGGTTCGCGAAGCTCATGTCCATGACCGCCGCAGGGTGGCCCTCGGCGCCTGCGAGATTGATCAGCCGGCCTTCACCGAGCAGAAACAGTCGGCGGCCGTCACCGAGCCTGTACTCCTGGACCAAAGGCCGGACCTGGCGGACGCCGGTCGCGATCTCGTCGAGCGCTTTCAGGTTGATCTCGGAGTTGAAGTGGCCGGAGTTGGCAAGGATCGCGCCGTCCTTCATGGAGGCGAAATGCTTCCTGTCCAGGACGTTGACGTCGCCGGTCACGGTGACGAAGATGTCGCCCTCGCGCGCCGCCTCGTCCATGCCCATCACGCGGAACCCGTCCATCGCGGCCTCGAGCGCCTTGACCGCATCGATCTCGGTGATGACGACGTCCGCGCCGTGACCCTTGGCTCGGGAAGCAAGCCCACGACCCACCCAGCCGTAGCCGGCGATGACGAAGGTCTTGCCGGCGAGCAGGACGTTGGTGGAGCGGATGATGCCGTCGATCGTGGACTGGCCGGTGCCGTAGCGGTTGTCGAACATGTGCTTTGTGTCGGCCTCATTGACCGCGACGATTGGATAAGCGAGGACCCCGTGCTCGGCCATCGCACGGAGGCGGATCACGCCGGTCGTCGTCTCCTCGGTGCCTCCGATGACCTCGGGCAGCTGGTCGCGTCGCGATTTGTGGAGCACCGACACGAGGTCAGCGCCGTCGTCCATCGTCAGCTGCGGCCGGTGGTCCAGGGCCGCCTCGATGTGTTCGTAATAAGTGTCGTTGTCCTCGCCGCGGATGGCGTAGGTCTTGATGCCGTGGTGCGTGGCGAGGGCTGCCGCGACCGCGTCATTGGTGGAGAGCGGGTTGGATGCGCACAGCGCAATGTCCGCGCCGCCGGCCTTGAGAGTCAACATCAGGTTCGCCGTCTCGCTGGTCACGTGAAGGCAGGCCGCGAGGCGTAGGTCCTTCAGCGGCTGATCTTTCGTGAAACGCTCGCGGATCAAACTCAGCACCGGCATCTCGCGCGCGGCCCAATCGATGAGGTCCTGACCCTGCGTGGCAAGGTTCTGGTCCTTCACGTCGCTGCCTCTCGAACTTACTTTCAAATCCATCTCCTCAGTAGACGATCTCAC
>Ga0209056_10009186_pt1 | contig 10105 bp, 5 predicted proteins | sample GraSoiAngelo_114_FD_185876 | JGI IMG/M metagenome (GOLD analysis project Ga0209056, IMG submission 185876) | Grasslands soil microbial communities from the Angelo Coastal Reserve, California, USA - 14_0903_13_40cm (SPAdes) (version 2) | ecosystem: Environmental > Terrestrial > Soil > Grasslands ...
CCTCGAACCTCGCGCTGTCGTGGTTGCACTGTCGGACTTGAGTAGGTTCTCATTTGAATTGGTAGGTTAACTGGAGCCCAACGAGATTCTGGGCGTAGCTGCGGGACGAATTGTCGGACGACCTGAGGGTGAGACGGTAGTTCACGCCGAGTGTCAGCTTCTTCGTGAGCAGATAACTGACGCTTAAGCCGCTCGTCCACCAGTCGTAGGTCTCGACCAGGTTTCCCACCCGGTTCCCGGCGCCTTGTTTCCCGTGTTCATAGGAAAAATTGATCTGCAGACCCAGGTCTTTAACTATCCTCCAGTTGATTGCCGGACGGAAAAACGAGTCTTCGATGGAATCGGATTGGATGCCCAGGCGGATTTCGTGCCCGCCGTCGATAGAATAGCTGATGGCGTCAGTGATCTGATGGGTTAAGTTCAAATCAACGTACCAGGACTTGAGGTTTGCCGTTTGGATCGACCGACTCGTTTGCTGGAACTGATAGACGGTGTAACCCGCACGGGGTTCGACATGGAAATATGCGCCGGGCTGCCATTGCGCGTAGGCGCCGACGCTGTAACCCGAATTGTTGTTGAGGACGCTCTGGTCGTAACGGGTGAAAGTACTGGTGGCTTCGATGCCCGCTGTCGTGCGGGGATTCACTCGAAACCCAGCCCGGCCCAGGATCAGCTCGGAAGCCCGATCCAGGTATTGGAACTGTGTTGCCTGAGAAATGAAGTTCTGATGGTCGTAAGCGAGGCTCAAACTTACGTCCTTGAGGTCCCAGATCACCGCCAGTCCGGCCGTGTTATTGATGGTGCCGTACTGAGCTGTGCCGGCAACGGCAGCTTCCCGCGCGGAATCCTGCAAATACTGAACCTGGTCATGCAGGTTGATCCGAAAGTCCTTGATGAAGATGTCAAATGAAAGCCCGGAACCGGACTGCAGCCGCCAGGTGCTCAGTTCGTCGTGGCTGAGGTATTTGTCGTAACCGATGCCGACCGAGACGTTGAGCAGATTGTACTGCGTCAGCGGGTAGCTGGCGTTGAGTTGCAACAGCGGCCGCAGGATGAAGTCGTCTTCCGCATTCGATTTCGAAACGTTGACATTGTCGTTCCAGTCGATGCTCAGCGACGGCGTGACCAGCAGCCGGAAATCCCCGGCTTTCACGGTGTAAAGGCCCGACTCCTGTTGCACCCGCCGGGCCTGTGCCGTGACCTGGCTCGCCAGTGAATTGCGCAGCGCCTCCTGCGCCGAGGCCATCCGACTCGCCAAAAAGATCGACGCGGCGAGCCATCGGCCGCGTCTGGCGCCAATGCGCAAGCCTCGCAGACGCCACGGAGAGAGGAGAAGCGATGCCCTGGCGGCGCGAGGTGTGTGGATCACAATTTCGAATTTCGGAAATTTTATTCTGGCAAAAGGTCTAGCTCCCCTCATCCCTGTCCCTCTCCCCATCCGATGGGGAGAGGGTGGCTTTAGCCGGGTGAGGGGAATTACGTGGGTCACATCAGCTTGGTGGTGGTGTCGAGTTGGTCCCTGTGGTGATTCGCGGAGGAATGAGCGATTGGACCCGGCTTGATTAGTTTTTTAGGAGCCTGCTTGATTGTCGACTGATTTTTAACGATTTTCCCATTGAGCGTGGGAGCGGCCAAAACGACGGGGAAATCTGCACTCAGAGTCTGCGAAGCGGCTGGTGCCGCTGGACCCAGGTTGTCGGCCGGGCCAGGCCAGTGGCACAAGCCGTTGGAGTGAAACGGACAAGTCAGCTCGCGACCAGGTAAATCTGCGGCTTGCGTCCCGATTTCCACCCTCATCTTGCGCCACCGTCCCGGACTGGTGCCGAACCGTCTCTTGAAGCAGGTATTAAACAGGCCCAGGTGGTTGAACCCGCTCTGTTCGGCCACATTGATGACCTTCGCATCCGGGTCCCGCAACAGCGTCACGGCCTTTGACAGGCGGAGTTCCATCCTGAGCGCGCTGACGGAAATCCCATAGTGATGATGAAACAGACGATTGAGGTGGCGCCGGCTGACGCTGAATTTGGTGGCCAACTCCCCGACCGACAAACTCAATAATTCTGCCGCTGACAATCCCTTCAACACCTGGACCATGTGTTCCTCCGCCCGAACGAACCCGATCCGTTGGCGTTGAGCCTCCTTGAATTCAACGGACAAAACCACGGCGACGATCCTCAACAATTGGCTGCGGTGATCCAGGTTGAACTCGGAAGGGATGTCGCGCAAAAGCCGGTGACACTCCTTGGCCTGCGCACTGGAAGCCGGATACAACTTGTCCCCGCTGAAACCATTAATGACGCTCTGCAGCAGACATATCTCACTGCTCGCAAAGAGAGGGAACAGGTGTTCCAGGCAAACGGAAAAGCTCTGAAAAAGCATCTCGCCTCGATTGGAGACGCACAGTCTGCCTCTCCATCCCGCCGCCAGAGCAAGAACGTCTCCGGGTAGAAGGCGCTCCGCAACGTGTTTGCTGACGCATCTGCCAGATCCTCCCTTCGGGAAGACAAACGAAAGTCCCTGACCGTCAGCGACCCATTCTTCACCGGACTTGAGGTGGATCACTCTGAGGGTGAGATAGTTACGGGCAAACACTTCGTGCCTCTTTGAGGTTGGGGGTTTTGAAAGTGCGATCGCTGGCCGCTGCCGGGCGAATTTTGCTCAATACCACCACAGATGAAAACCGGTCCAGAAGCACATCGTGCAGTGGGAACCAAACAGCTCCTGGACTGAATTTGCGCGGCACACGCTTCGCGCCGGTCAGTTCGCCGCCTCTTTTCCGCTAAACGAACCTACTTCATCAGGTTCCGCGTCGTCAGCTATCGGGAAGGGTACGAAACAGGATTCCGAGAGACCACACACATGCCCGGTCTCCTGTTCTTTCTGTAACCCTTAAGTCTCGAGTTCTTGCGTGAAGCAGTTGGCCAACCAAAAAAAAGCCCGAACAACTTGACACTGCCACCAAGCTCATGTGACGCACAGATTCCCCTAACCCGGCCTTAAGGCCACCCTCTCCATGTACCTCGTAGCCGCCGACGTGAGTCGGCGCAATTGTTTGCCTTCGAGGCAAAGGATTAGCGCCGACTCACGTCGGCGGTTACGATTCAGCGGGTTCAATGCGCGAAATTTTACCGAGAAATCTCTTCCCATTGGATGGGGAGCAGGGACAGGGGCACTGCCATTGAATTAAGCCCGGCAGCGGGACCGCACTGGCAGGCTCCTAATCTTAATCCTAATCGTAATCTTGCTCGGCCTAGGTTCTTGGAGATTAAGAGCAAGATTACGATTAAGATTGGGAAGAAGCCATTCCGCCTTAATTCAATGGCGAGAGGGCAGGGGTGAGAGGTCTTGTTAATGGAAAGAGTTCGGTTCGTTCAAGCCCTTTGCGAATCCGTGTCCATTCGTGTCGATCCGTGGTTTAAGCGCTCTCCGGCAGAAGTATCCTTGACCCGCGAGCTTAAATCCTGTAATTACAAACCTACGTTGGGCCGACGTGCTGACAAAAACAGATGCCGAGTCGGCTCGTCTTCGGCAGCGTCTCCTGAACTGACAAATGAAACCAGGGCAACCATCCCGCCTGACTCGGATGGCCCGGCGTTCGATTCCATCGATTCCGCTCATGCGCGTTCCAATCAACGCCCTCGCTTTCCTGATCGTCTCCTGGGTGTTTACCGGCGTTGTCCTGACGGCTGACCCGCCACCGCCCAAGACCAACGCAATTTCCCACCTTGCCCGCCTCACCCCGCTCAAATCGCCCGACGACCAGTACCGGCTCGCGATGGGTGACCGCGTCAGCTATCGTGTCATCGAGGACAAGGACGAAGCCAAATCTCTGGTCGTGACGGATTCGGGCGAACTGGACCTGCCGTATCTCGGCCGCGTGAAGGCCGTTGACAAAACCTGCAAGCAACTGGAGCGGGAGGTCAAGGACGCGCTGGAGAAGGACCTCTATTATCATGCCACCGTCATCGTCGCCGTTGATCAGCTCAACAAGAAGCGCGGGAGCGTTTATGTCGTCGGACAGGTCCGGACCGCGGGGGCAGTGGATATCCCCAGTGACGAAGCCTTCACCCTGAGCAAGGCCATTCTCAAGGCCGGCGGGTTCGCCGATCTCGCGGACAAAAAACGGGTGCGGATCACCCGTCAGAGCGACTCCGGTGATTCGTCGAAAAAGCTCTTCGTGGTCGATGTGTCCGCGATCTTCGAAAAAGGCAAAACCGAAACCGACATCAGGCTTGAGCCGGGTGATCTGGTTTTCGTCCCGAGCCGAGCATTCAACTTCTGATGGAACCGAAAACTGCAGCACGGCAGTATCCCAACTACCCGGTCTATCGCAATCCGCAGCCCGGCCCGGCAAGTGTCCGTGGACGCTCGCGTTTCGCGCGCTACCTGCGGCGGCACTGGTGGCTGCCGGCCCTGACGACCTCGATCGCCCTCTGCCTCGTGGCGTTCTACGTTTTGAGCCGGCCGCCGGCGTATTTCTCGCAGGCCAGCCTTTGGGTCAGCGGCAAAGTCAAACTGTCTGAAGGCACTTTGTACAGTGAGGAGCTGCAGTTCTTTTCCGGCACGCAGATTGAATTGCTCCAGAGCGAGAACCTGCAAGCGCGCGCCGCCAACCGGGTGACAACTCTCAAGCCGGAATTGAAATCTGTTCCGGTGAAGCTCACTGTCCGCCAGACACCCCGGACGACCATCATCGTCGTGGAAACTTCCGGTCCCGAACCGGCCTACACCCAGGCATTCCTCGAGGCACTGGTGGACGAATACTTCGCCTACCGCAAGGAAATCCGCGCGGCCAGCTCGGACGATACCCTGAGTTCCCTGACGCGCGAGCTGGAGCAACAAGAGGAACAACTGAAGGCTGCGCAGGACCAGTTGCTGGCCGACCAGCGTGACACAAGCCCCGCGATGCTCCAGGAACAAAACAACAGCGCCACTTCCTATCTTACCAAACTCACGCTACAACAGGCCGACCTCAGAATTGAAAGCCAGATGATTGAATCGATGGCCGCCGCTCGATCCGACAACAGCGAAGGCACTGACCCCGATCCGGGCGGAGCGTTGAAGACTTCCAACCTCGCCTCGGCCCGAGCGGCCGATTACCTGAGCGCCCGACAGCGAGTCGAAATGTTGAAGCGGGATCGGGACGAATTCGCGCGCAACTTGCGGCCACAGCACCCGAAGATCCAGAGATTGAACGAGGAGATCGCGCGCGCCGAGGAGCTTCTCGGCGTGTTCCATAAGGAAAGTCGCGACCAACTGGCCGCCTCCCGGCAATCGGTCCTGCAGAAGATGCAGACTGTCGATGACTTGATTAAGGAATGGGAACAGAAAGTTCGCGAGAGCACCCAGCGTCTAGCCGACATCGAACGCCACCGCCTCGATGTCCAGCGGGCCCAGGGCATCTGCGACCGCCTTCACAATATGTTGCAGGGCATCGACCCCAACCGCAATCTGGACCAGGAGATAATCACCCGGATGCACGGCTCTTCGGTTGCCGCGGCCAAACCACGGGGCCTGATCGAAAAACTGGCCCGCGCCGGCCTGGTCGGACTCGCTCTGGGGTTGGGGCTGCTTTACTTCATGGAAAGCAGCGACGATCGGTTCAACTCGATGGCGGAGTTCGCGGATCGCTTCCCGGAGGAGGAGATGCTTGGCCAGGTGCCCCAAGTACGCCGGGATCGCCGCACCGGTCAGGTCCGATTGGTCGAGCCGCACGACCTTCGCCACGCCTTTGCTGAATCGATGCGCAACCTGCGTTCCTCGCTCATCCTGATGGCCTGCAGCGGCCATCGGCCCAAACTGCTCCTCGTCACCAGCGCTGTCCCCGGCGAAGGCAAATCCACCGTTGCCATCAATCTGGCGCTGGCCCTGGCGTTCACCGACGCCCGGGTACTGTTGGTCGATGGCGACCTGCGACGTGGCGCCCTTAATCGTCAACTGGGTCTGCTTGGTGAGACCGGGCTGGCCGAGCTGCTCACTCATGAGCCCGTCTTCCAGGGGGACAAGGATTCCGCCGTTCAACTCATGATCCGAACTCTCTCACAGAAAGCGCTCCGCTCGAATTCGACCCTGACACCGGACGACGCCCGACTCTTGAAAGAAACGATCCATCAGCTCGACGAGATCATGGCGCAGCGGGTGCAGAAGACCATGCTGCAGACGGCCGTGCCCAATTTGTTCTTCATTCCGAGCGGCAAGTTCGCGGACAACGCCGGCGAGCTCTTCCTCGGCCCGAGCACGGAGGCCTTCCTCAGGCAGATGCGCGACCGGTTCGACTTCGTAGTGTTGGACAGCGCGCCGGTGTTGGCGGCGGATGACACCCCGAGCCTGGCGCCGAGGACCGACGGCGTGATCTTCGTGGCTCGCAGCCGGTTCACCCGCGCCAAGCTGGCGACCAAGGCCATCGAGATGTTGCGGCAGCGCCAGGCGAAAGTCCTGGGCCTGGTCTATAACTGCGAGTCGATTCATTCGCGTGACAACTGTTACTACAAGTACAAGGAGTACTACGGCGACAAGCGCCGCCGCGCTGCCTGACAACCGTGATCCGCTCACCCTCTAAAACGCATTGCTGCAGCTGGTGCCGGTAGCGGGACTTGAACCCGCACGACCTTTTATGGTCCCAGGATTTTAAGTCCTGTGCGTCTGCCATTTCGCCACACCGGCAACTATTTATTTAAAAATTACTGACAAATACTACGAAATCGTCAATTTTTTGCCAACATTGAAAATCGTCGGTCCTCTGCAAACGATAAACAAATTGCAACTTTCAACCTTTGCAAATTGGCTGCCTCGCCTGGTTTTGCTCCAGGTCCTCCGGTGTCAGAGACCGGCGCACTCCTGATTATGCAACGAGGCAATTCGGATTGGTTGAAAGTTGAAAGTTGAAGGTTGAGCGTTGATGGATCTGAAGTCCATCAACTATCAGCCACTTTCAATCAACCCTTGCAAATTGGTAGCCCGTGCTGGTAACTCTCCAGCGTCCTCAGTTTGTAAGACTGCCGCTCTTATTTTGAGCTAACGGGCTGTGAAATTGGCTGCGGGAGACGGATTCGCACCATCAACTGCGCTTTCAAAGAGCGCCGAGTTGCTCGTTACTCCATCCCGCAATGAATTGGTGGAGCCGGAGGTAGTTGCAACCTCACCAAACCGGATTAAAAGTCCGGTGCCGGTCTACTGTGGCTTCAGCTCCCTGAAGTTGGTGCTCGCGGCAGGATTCGCACCTGCACTGGCGACGCTCTCGACGTCGTGTCTCTGCTTGTTGGACTACGCGAGCGGGAATCGGTTAATGGTTGAGAGTTGATGGTTGAGGGAGAAAACCTCTCCGCGCGGTTTGTGGTCTCTCAACGATCAACCAACCACCCTCAACCAACAGTGGAGCCTCCAGCCGGTGCTGCCCCGCCACGATTTCTTTACAAAAGAAATCCACAGACTGCTGCAAGGAGGCCGAAAATGGTCGCAGTCCCCAGTGCTGCCCTGGGCACAACGGGCTTATGATGCTCGCCTGAGCGCTGGCTCGACTGCGGTGCTTGCGCACGGCCATTAAGATGGAGCCCCCACCCGGAGTTGCACCGAGCTGGCTTCCATACCAAAGAAGTGCATCGCTCAAAATGGTTTGGGGGCAGTGAAATTCGCGTCCCTGACCGGCTTCGCTCCGGTGATCTCCTGCATGAGAGGCAGGCATGTTGTCTGGACTACACCACAGGGACAGAAATGGAGCGGGTGGACGGAATCGCACCGTCGTCTCGGCCTTGGCACGGCCGCATTCTGCTGTTGAACCACACCCGCAAAAAATGGTGTCCCCAGCCGGGATCTCACCGGCAACCTGACGCTTAGGACGCGCCCGCTCTGTGCTTTGAGCTATGAGGACAAAATGTCAAACCCCTGGCCGGTCTCTTTCACCGGCTAAATCACCTCGCAACGAGGCCGCTGGAGCTACTTCGCGTTCAGGAGTTCGAAATGGCCTGCCAGTCCGTAGCCCGGAGGGCGAAGGCTGGTACGCGCGTCCGGTAACGCTCCGGAACCCGGCACTGATCTAGTGCGACTCCGCTTATAAGACGGACAGTTCTCTTTGAACTACGCGCGCTTTCGGAACAGTTGAGTGATGAGAGTTGATAGTTGATGGACACGAAAAAAGTCCGGCTGCGCGATCGTCTGGCCGCTCAACACTCAACCATCAGCGATCAACCAAACAATGGCGGAATGTCGTGGACTCGCACCACTTGCCCGGAGGCACGCACTCGTTAGCACCGAGGCCCGGCTCGCTCGTTCGGTTGACATTCCAGGTTGGTCCGCATGGCAGGACTTGCACCTGCAACCTTTCCGTTTTGAGCGGAACGCCTCTGCGTTGGACTACGTGGGCGAAATGGTGCCGCGTGAGGGATTTCCACCCCCAACCTCTCCGTTCTGAGCGGAGCGTCTCTTGTCGTTGGACTAACGCGGCAAAAATCGTCAATCGAAAATCGTAAATCGTAAATGAAATTGGCACTCCCGGAAGGACTCTCACCCTCATCTCCGACGTTCGAAGCGTCGCGCTCTGGTAATTGAGCTACGGGAGCGTTGAAACGAAACGGAGGAGGAAGCGGAAGGCAGAAGCTATATCGCTGCGCGTCGGCACCGAAGCCCCTCATGGAATTTTTCAATCCGCGGTCCTCCTCCGAAATGGTGGGTCGCCACGGTGCTGCCCCGTGCTCTGCGGTTTAAGAGACCGCTGCATCGCTGCAATGCTTGCAACCCGACCGCGACACGAAGGCGGAGTTGAACCGCCGCAGCCAGGTCTGTGAAGTCCTGACCGGCACCGGGATTTCACGTCGCGGGAAATGGACAGAGCGGCGGGTAACGCTCCCGCTTGATCTTGCTCCCGAAGCAAGCGCCTCACTTTTAGGCTACACTCTGAAACAAATGGACGGGCATGAGGGTAGTGCGCCCTCTATTCCGGTTTGGAAGACCGGCGTGTGTCTCTCAACACCTATCCCCGGGGAAATGGAATCCCGTGCTGGAATCGCACCAGCCTCTGCGGTTTTGCAAACCGCCGCCTGAGCTGCTCGGCCAACGGGACAAAACGTCAAACTTCGACGACCAATGAAGGATCAAAATCTTTGCAGAGCTGATCTGGGTAGCCCCGCTGGTTCGTCAATACGCGGGTTGAACCGATGACGTAGTCCACGTTGTAATGCGTGTGCCCGTGAATCCAGAGCGGAACGTGGCTCTCTTCGACCAGCTCATCCAGATCGGATGCAAACGCCGGTTTGAGCGGACTGTTCGCGTGATACGGAGCTTCCGAACGAGGACTCGGCGCATGATGCGTGACAACTATAGTGTGCGCGCGATCGCACTTGGCCAACTTGCTGCGCAGCCAAGCGACGGATTCTGCGTGTAACCGTGCAGTGTCGCGTGCGCGGAGCGCACGGCCTTCTAAGTTGAACTGAATGATGCTGTAGTCGCTCATGATTGCTTCGGCTGCCTGCATTGCCGATTCAGGATCGGGCGCTAATCGAAAATCCGTCCACAGCGTGCATCCCAAGAAAGTGTAGCCATTGATTTCGACGGCGCCGTTCTCCAGCAGATGGATGTGGCTGCCATCCACTTCTCGTTTCAGGGCCTCGGTAAGATCCGGCAACGAGTGGCGATAGAACTCGTGGTTACCGAGAACATAAACGACCGGCTTGTCTTGGAAGTGGCCTCTCGCCCATTTGCGCCCCTCGCGACCAAGATGAATGTCACCCGCCAGCACGACAACATCTGCATCGGTTACAGGAACTTTAGCCGTTCCAAATTCCAAGTGCAGATCGCCAAGAATGTGCAAACGCATAATCAGATTAAATTTGAAAGCTCACCCGTCTTCGAGATCAAAGAGCGGGCGGAAGTTTTCGCCTCCGCCCGCGTTGTTGCCTCTTGGCGTCCTTGATCCGGAGTTATCTTCGCATCTGGCGTGCACGAGCTTTTTCACGCCGTTGAGCGCGCTTTTCATTCATTGCGTTCAACGAGTTTTCGACAAGTTCTGAGCTTTTCGAGAAAGCGGCGGCCAGGAAATGGTCCACCTTTTCGTTCTCGACCAGACCGAATTGCCGAAGCACCGGTACGCCGACGAGTCTGCCGGCCATTTCCT
>Ga0209056_10009189_pt1 | contig 10104 bp, 9 predicted proteins | sample GraSoiAngelo_114_FD_185876 | JGI IMG/M metagenome (GOLD analysis project Ga0209056, IMG submission 185876) | Grasslands soil microbial communities from the Angelo Coastal Reserve, California, USA - 14_0903_13_40cm (SPAdes) (version 2) | ecosystem: Environmental > Terrestrial > Soil > Grasslands ...
CCTGAAGGTGCTCCGCGAGATCCGCGACGAGCTCAAGGGCACCAACGTCCGCCTCGACCGCGTCGAATCCCGCGTCGCGGCAGTGGAGAACCGGCAGACGGAGACGGAGGTCCGCCTCGCCACCGAGATCATCGCCGTGGCGCGAGCGGTCGGCGAGGCGCGCGATCTGCTGCGGGACGGTCTCGCGATGCGCGCGCAGGTCGACGACCACGAGCGGCGGCCGTCCGTGCTCGAGAACCGCGGGACCTGACAGCACACGGCCGCGCGCTTGGCCGAGCACGACCGCCGTTTCGCGGCCCGCCGGCTTCGGCTATACGGAGCGCCGCATGCGCCCGCGGACGGTCGTCTTCGTCGAGCCGCCCTACGTCTGCTGGGACCGGCGCATGGACCGGGTGCGGGAGGGCGAGGAGGACATCCCCGGCATCGGCACGCTCGTGCTCGCCGCCGTCACACGGGCCGCGGGGCATCGCGTGCACGTCGTCGACGGCAAGCGCAGCGGCACGCCGCTCGACGAGGTGGCCCGGCGGGTGGTCGCGCTCGAGCCCGACCACGTGGGCTTCTCCGCCACCACGATCTCGATCCACAACGCGGCGCGGATCGCCGAGCGCGTGAAGGCCCGCGTGCCCCGCGCCGTCACGACGGTCGGCGGGCCGCACGTGAGCGCGCTGCCGGCGGAGACCCTCGCCCGCTTCGCTGCCTTCGACTACGGCGTGGTCGGCGAGGGCGAGCCGTCCTACCCGGAGCTGATCGCGCGGCTTGCGGCCGGGGAGGACCCGCGCGGCGTCGCCGGGCTCGTCTACCGCGAGGGCGACGCGGTGCACGCCAACCCCCGCGCCCCCTACCTCGACGGCGACGCGCTCGACCAGCTGCCCGAGCCCGCCTGGGACCTCGTGCCCGACTTCCCGCTCCACCTGCAGCCGAACGTCTTCAACTACCGTGCCTCCCCGGTGGCGAGCGTCGTCACCTCGCGCGGCTGCCCCTTCTCGTGCTCCTTCTGCGACCGCTCGACCTCCGGGCGGAAGGGCCGCTTCCACGGCGTCGACTACGTCGTCCGCCTGTGCCGGCGCCTGGCGGACCTCGGCGTCCGCCACATCCTCTTTTACGACGACCTGTTCACGGTGAGCCGGCGCCGGGTGGTGGAGCTCTGCGAGCGGTTCCTCGCCGAGGGCTTCCGCTTCACCTGGAGCTGCAACAGCCACCCGAACCTGCTCGATCCGCCGACCCTCCGGCTCATGCGCCGCGCGGGCTGCTGGCAGATCGCCTACGGCATCGAGTCGGGCTCGCAGCGCATCCTCGATGTTGTGAAGCACGAGGTGAAGCTGCCGCGCATGCTCGAGACGCTGCGCGAGACGCGAGCGGCCGGCATCCGGGTGAAGGGCCTCCTCATGATGGCCCATCCGACGGAAGGCGAGGACAGCCTCCGGGAGACCGTCGACTTCCTGCGCACCGCGCCGCTCGACCTCGTGCAGATCACCAAGTTCACGCCGTATCCCGGGACCCCCTCGTACCCGACGGTGAGGCAGCTCGGGACGTTCGCGGAAGACTGGGAGCGCATGAACGCCATGAACTGGGTGTTCGTGCCGCACGGGCTCACCGTCGACGTCCTCGAGCGCTGGTTCCGCCGCGCCTACCGCACCTTCTATACGCGCCGCGATGTCCTCTGGGGCCTCGCCAAGACCCTCGCCGGTGAGCCGCGCTTCCTCCGCCCCGTCGCCCGCTACGTCCGCGTCGGAATCCGGGGGTGGCTCGCGGTCGACCCGGGGGGCGGCACCGAGGCGGCGCTCGCCCACTGAACGTGCCTCGCGCCGACGTCGCCGCCCTCGTCCCCGCCTTCCAGGCCGCGGCCACCGTCGCCGACGTCGTCGCCGGCGCGCGCCGGTACTGCGCCCGGGTGGTCGTGATCGACGACGGCTCGGACGACGACACGGCGCCACGCGCCGCGGCGGCGGGCGCCGAGGTCCTCCGCCACCCGGCGAACGCCGGCAAGGGAGCCGCCCTCCGGACGGGCCTCCGCGCGCTCCAGGCCTCCGCCGTCCCGCGCGCCCTCACCCTCGACGCGGACGGGCAGCACCTGCCCGAGCAGGTCCCCGTGCTGCTCGCCGCCTCCGACGCGTCGCCGGAGGCGATCGTCGTCGGCGTGCGGCGCAAGGCCGGGCATGAGATCGCCCGCGCCAACCGCTTCGGGAACTGGATCGCCGACCGGCTCCTCAGGCTGATCGCCGGGCGGCCGCTGCCGGACACGCAGTCCGGGTTCCGCGTCTACCCCGTGGCGGCGACGCTCGCGCTCGGGGCGGAGGGAGCACGGTACGAGTTCGAGACCGAGGTCCTGCTGCGGGCGGCGCGCCGGGGCATGGCGGTCGTCGGGGTGCCGGTCGACGTCCACTACCCCCCGGTGGCCGAGCGCGTGAGCCACTACCGCCCGTGGCGGGACACGCTCCGGGTGATCGGGGTCGCGCTGAAGGTGCTGGCCGGGCCGGCGCCCCGCACCTCGGTCTGGATGGGCTGCTGCTTCCTCATCCGGCCATGATTGGCGCCGTGATCCGCTGTCTGAATCTCTGTCGCACCGCGTCTTGACGCGCGCGCGCGTTTCGTCGATCCGGACGCCCACACGATGACACCGACGAAGAGCTCGCGGCCTTTCGAGGAGGCCGCTCGCGCGATCATGTACCGGTGGACCGCGGAGCGCGACACGTGGGTGAGCGCGGAGGAGATTGCCGAAGCCCGCGCCTTCCTGCAGACCGTCGGCATCGCGACGACCGAGCTGCCCGACGGCCGCTTCGCGCTCCAAGGGGCCGAGAGCACGGTCGAGGCGTCGCGGCTCATCCTCGTGAGCCTTCGACACCTCTACGAGCGCCGTCCTCGGGGCTCCTGATCCGGCGCGCGGCGGGCCGTCCCCGCGACCGCCGCCTCGACGCGCGCCACCACCGCATCGAGACGATGCTCCGCCGCGAGCCGGCGCGCCACCCGCGGCTTCGCCGGCGCGGTGGGAAGAGCGAGCGAGAGGGGCGGCAGCGGCACGTCCGTCGCGGGCGGGACCACGCGGCGAGCGGCCGCGAGATAGTCGCGCGCGGCCTCGATCCGCCGGGCGACCGCGGGCGGCAGCGAGCGGCTCGCGAGGACGGCGGCGAGCGAGCCGTGGCGTGCGATCAGCGCCGCGGCGGTCTTCTCGCCGATGCCGGGGACACCGGGGAGGCCGTCGGACGGGTCGCCGCGGAGCAGCGCGAAGTCGCCGTACGCGCGGCCCGGGATGCCGTACCGGCGACGGATCTCGGCCTCGTCGACGACCAGGAGCTTGGTCACGCCCGTGACGGGATAGAGCACGCGCACGTCGGGGTCGCGCACGAGCGCGAAGAGGTCGCGGTCGCCGGAGACCACCTCGACCGCGCCCCGGGCCCGCGCGGCGAGCGTCGCGATGACGTCCTCGGCCTCGAAGCCCCGTGCGCCGGCGACGGCGAAGCCGAGCGCGGCGAGGAGCTGGCGCCCGAGCGCCTCCTCGGGCGCGACCGGATCGGGCTCGTCGGAGACCCGGTGAGCCTTGTAGGTCGGCAGGGCGGCCACCCGGAAGGCCGGCCGCCAGTCCTCGTCGACCGCGATGGCGAGTCGCTCGGGGCGGCGGTCGGCGAGGAGGCGGGCGAGCATGCCGAGGAAGCCGTAGACGCCGCGCATCGGGATCGTCTCGGGCAGCGAATGGAACGCGCGGTAGAGAAGGCTCGAGTAGTCGATCAGCAGCACCATGCTCACGGTCCGCTCACGTAGCCGAGCGCGTGCAGCCGCTCCCGGTCGCCGGCCGAGAGGGCCCGTGCGTGCACCGCGCCCGTCGGGAGGCGCGCGCGGAGCGCGGCGAGCTCGCGGCGCATGGCTGCGAGCGGACCTGGGCCGGACGGCCGCTCGTCGTCGAGGGTGAAGAGTTCCTCGCGCGGACCCTCTTCCTCCATGGAGACGACGAACTTGTGGCCGCCCCACGCCAGTGGGCCTCGACCTCCGGGAACGTCGCGTCGTAGCGGTCGAAACCCTCACGGAGCCCGCACGTCTCGCGCAGCAAGAAGTTGCTCACCACGGCGGCCGTCCGCCAGCCATGGCGGCGAGCCGCGTGGCGAGCGTGGGGAAGGTCTCCGGGACGACGGCCAGATTCGTGAGCACGCCGAGCTCCTCCGGGTACCGCACGGTCATGAGCGCGGCCGCGCGCACCCGGCGCCCGTCGCCAGGGCGACGAGAGCGAGCAAGGCCGCGCGCCCGCGGCACACCCCCGACGTCCTGGTCGGCGCCCACGCCGTCAGGTCCGACCGCATGCGGATCGTCGGCGGATAGCATGGGTCGCCGTCCCGGCGGAAGGGCCGACCCGCCGCGCGCTGAGCGCGCTACCTTGGTATCAGGCGGCGCGATCGGCCTCGCGGCGCAACGAAAAGGCGCCCGGGTGATTTGCAACGGTGCTGCTGCTATAGTACCGCCTTGTTTCTTCGGCATGCGACGTGAGACGTCATCTGCCGGGCTCTCCGGCGACGCGCTCGCCTGGCTGGCGCTCGGGGTGGTCGAGGAGCTGTCTCCGCGCCAGGCGCACGAGCTGGTCAAGGGCTTCGGCTCGCCCGCAGCGGTGCTGGCCGCGCCGGCGGAGCTGCTGGTCGGGGCGGGGCTCGCGCCGTCCGTCGCCAGGGCCCTCGCCGAGGCACCCGCCCGCGCCCGGCGAGAGGCTGCCAGGCTCGCCGCCGCGGGTGCCACGCTCGTGGTCTGGTCCGCCGAGGCCTATCCACCGCGGCTTCGCCAGATCCCCGACCCGCCCGTCGTCCTTGCCGTGCGCGGCACGCTTGTCGCCGAGGACGACCTGGCGGTCGCTGTGGTCGGCGCGCGGCGCGCGAGCGAGTACGGGCGGCGGGTGGCCGAGGAGCTCGGGCGCGAGCTCGCCGGTGCCGGCGTCACGGTGGTGAGCGGTCTCGCCGCCGGCATCGACGCCGCGGCGCACCGCGGGGCGCTCGCGGCCGGCGGGCGGACGATCGCCGTGCTCGGCACCGGCATCGACCGCGTCTATCCCTCCTGGCACGCGCGTCTCGCAGAGGAGATCATCCGTCAGGGAGCGCTCGTGAGCGAGTTCCCGTGCGGTGCGCCGCCCCTGGCATTCCACTTTCCGCGGCGCAACCGGTTGATCAGCGGCCTCGCGCGAGGCACGGTCGTGGTCGAGGCCGCGGAGGAGAGCGGCTCGCTCATCACCGCCCGTCATGCGGCGGAGCAGGGACGGGAGGTGTTCGCCGTGCCGGGGCCGCTCGGGCCGGGGACCCGGGGCCCGCACCGGCTGATCCAGGAGGGCGCCACGCTCGTCACCGGCGTGGAGGACATTCTCGCCCAGCTCGGGCCCGGACTCGCCGCCCGTCTGGCGGCGACGCGTGCGGCCGCCGCCGAGGCGACGCTCAGCGCCGAGGAGCGGCGGGTCCTCGCCGGCGTCGGGGCGGAGGGAGAGCACGTCGACGACCTGATCCGGCGCGCCGGGCTGCCCGCGGCCCACGCGCTCGAGACGTTGCTCGCGCTGGAGCTCCGCGGACTGGTCTGCCAGCTTCCCGGCAAGCGCTTCCGCCGGCAGGCGGCGTGAGCGCACCGCGCCCAGCCTGACCCGCATGGCGAAGAACCTGGTCATCGTCGAGTCCCCCGCCAAGGCGAAGACGCTCGGCAAATACCTCGGGCGCAACTACCAGGTGAAGGCCTCGGTCGGCCACGTCATGGACCTTCCGAAGTCGAAGCTCGGCGTCGACATCGAGCGCGACTTCGAGGCCGAGTACCACGTCATCCAGGGCAAGGCGAAGATCCTCGAGGAGATCAAGAGCGCCGCCAAGGACAAGGAGAACGTCTACCTCGCGCCGGACCCCGACCGCGAAGGGGAGGCGATCGCCTGGCACATCGCCAAGAAGCTCGGCCCGCGACGGAAGAACGTCCACCGCGTCCTCTTCAACGAGATCACCAAGAAGGCCGTGCTCGAGGCGATCAAGAACCCGCGCGCGCTCGACAAGAACCGCTTCGAGGCGCAGCAGGCGCGCCGCATCCTCGACCGCCTCGTCGGCTACCAGCTCTCGCCGCTCCTCTGGAAGAAGGTGCGCCGCGGGCTCTCGGCGGGTCGCGTGCAGTCGGTGGCCGTGCGCATCATCTGCGAGCGCGAACGGGAGATCCGCGCCTTCACGGCGGAGGAGTACTGGACGGTCGAGGCGCGGCTCGAGGGCGCCAACCCGCCTCACTTCGTGGCGCGCCTGGCCGAGGTGGCGGGCCAGAAGCTCGACCACAAGCAGCTCCGCCTCGACACCCGGGCGCGCGTCGACGAGGTCCTCGCCCGGCTCGGGGACACGCCGTGGACCGTCACCAAGGTGGAACGAAAGGAACGGCGCCGGCATCCCACGCCGCCCTTCGTCACCTCGCGGCTCCAGCAGGAGGCCTCGCGCAAGCTCGGCTACCAGCCGTCGCGGACGATGCGCATCGCGCAGCGGCTCTACGAGGGCGTCGACCTCGGGCCCGACGGCTCGGTCGGCCTGATCACCTACATGCGGACTGATTCGACGCGCATCGCAGGCGATGCGCTGACCGCGGCTCGCGGCTACATCGCCGAACGCTACGGCCAGCCCTACCTGCCCGAGGCCCCGAACGTCTACCGCTCCAAGAAGGACGCGCAGGACGCCCACGAGGCGATCCGGCCGACCTCGATGGAGTACGACCCCGAGCGGGTCGCCCGCTACCTCGACCGCGAGGAGCTCGCCGTCTACACGCTCGTCTGGAACCGGTTCGTAGCGAGCCAGATGGCCTCGGCGGTCTTCGATGCCACCGCGGTCGACATCGAGGTGGGCGACTGCCGCTTCCGCGCCACCGGCCAGATCCTCAAGTTCGACGGCTTCATCCGGGTCTACACCGAGGGGCGCGACGACGAGCAGCCGAGCGAGGAGGAGGGCGAGAGCCAGCTGCCGCCGCTCGCTGAAGGCGACGTGCTCCGGCTCCTCGACCTCGTCCCCGAGCAGCACTTCACGCAGCCGCCGCCGCGCTTCACGCAGGCGACGCTCATCAAAGAGCTCGAGGAGGACGGCATCGGCCGGCCGTCCACCTACGCCTCGATCGTCGGCACGATCCTCAACCGGGAGTACGTGGTCGAGGACGAGCAGAAGCGGCTCCGGCCGACGGAGCTCGGCTTCCTGGTGACGGACCTCCTCGTCGAGTCCTTCCCCGACGTCCTCAACGTCGAGTTCACGGCGGGCATGGAGGGCCAGCTCGACGCGATCGAGGAGGGACGCGAGCACTGGGTGGCCGCGATGCGCCGCTTCTGGGAGCCGTTCTCCCGCGACCTCGAGAAGGCCGACGTCGAGATGCGCGACGTCAAGCGCGAGGAGCGCCCCACCGACCTCGCCTGCGAGAAGTGCGGCAAGCCGATGGTCATCAAGTGGGGCCGCCGTGGCGAATTCCTGGCCTGCAGCGGCTACCCCGAGTGCAAGAACACGAAGAACTTCACGCGCGAGGAGGACGGCACGATCCGCCCCGCCGAGGTGGAGACCACCGACGAGGTGTGCGAGAAGTGCGGGCGGCCCATGCAGGTCCGCTTCGGCCGCTACGGGAAATTCCTCGGCTGCTCGGGGTACCCGGAGTGCTCGAACATGCAGCCGCTCCACAAGCCGACACCAACCGGCGTCAAGTGCCTCCAGTGCAGCGAGGGGGAGATGATGGAGCGCCGGTCGCGGCGCGGGAAGCTCTTCTACAGCTGCAGCCGCTATCCCGACTGCCAGTTCGTCGCCTGGGACCGCCCGATTCCCGAGCCGTGCCCCGCGTGCGGTGCCGGCTTCGTCACCGAGAAGGTGACCAAGCGCTACGGCACGGTCCGTCGCTGCGTGAAGGCGGAGTGCGGCTGGCAGGTGCAGCTCGACGACGGCAACGGCGAGTACGCCCCGCTGCCCGCGCGCCAGGCTGCAGCCAAGGCCCCCCCGCGCCGCCGGACGGCCGGCAACGGCGCCGGCCGCACCGCCGCCCGCCGCCGCGCCAGCTCCACATGAGCGAGCGCGTCACCATCGTGGGCGGGGGCCTCGCCGGCGCGGAGGCGGCGTGGCAGCTCGCGCGCCAGGGTGTCCCCGTCGACCTCTACGAGATGCGGCCCGTGCGCGGCACCGAGGCGCATCACACCGACCGTCTCGGCGAGCTCGTGTGCTCCAACTCGTTCCGCAACGCGACGCTCGAGACGGCGGTCGGCCTGCTCAAGGAGGAGATGCGGCGCCTCGGCTCGCTCGTGATGCAGGTGGCCGACGCCAATCAGGTACCCGCCGGGGCCTGCCTCGCGGTCGATCGCGATCACTTCGCCGAGGAACTCACGCGGGCGGTCGAGGCGCTGCCGGGCGTGACCATCGTGCGCGAGGAGGTGACGGACGTCCCGCCGGGCCTCGCGATCCTCGCCACCGGCCCGCTCACGTCGCCCGCGCTCTCCGATGCACTGCAGCGCGTCCTCGGCCGCACCCACCTCTACTTCTACGACGCGATCGCGCCGATCGTCGCCGCCGATTCGATCGACATGACGGTGGCCTGGAAGGCGTCGCGCTACGACAAGGGCGGCGAGGACTACATCAACTGCCCGCTCGACCGGGCCCAGTATGCGGCCTTCGTCGAGGCCGTGCTCGCCGCCGAGAAGGTGCCGACGCGCGACTTCGAGCGCTGCCTCTACTTCGAGGGTTGCATGCCGATCGAGGAGATGGCGCGGCGCGGGCCGGCGACGCTCGCCTTCGGCCCGATGCGCCCCGTCGGCCTCATCGACCCGCGCACCGGGCAGCGGGCGCATGCCTGCGTGCAGCTCCGGCAGGACGACGCCGAGGCCCGGCTCTTCAACATGGTCGGCTTCCAGACCAAGATGACCTACCCCGAGCAGCGCCGCGTCTTCCGCATGATCCCCGGCCTCGAGCACGCCGAGTTCGTGCGCCTCGGGAGCCTCCACCGGAACACCTTCGTGAACGCGCCCGCGCTGCTCCTGCCCTCGCTCCAGGTGATCGGCCGGCGGAGGCTCCTCCTCGCCGGTCAGATCGTCGGCGTGGAGGGCTACGTCGAATCGGCGGCGACGGGGCTGCTCGCCGGCCTGAACATCGCGCGCCTCTTGCGCGGCGAGGCGCCCCTCGCGCCCCCGCGCACGACGGCCCTCGGCTCGCTTCTCGGCTACATCACCCACCGGGGGAAGAAGACCTTCCAGCCGATGAACGCCAACTACGGCCTCTTCCCGCCCGTCTCCGGCTCGCTCCGCGGGCGCGAGAAGAAGCTCGCGCTCGCCGCTCGCGCCCTCGCGGATCTCGGGCAGTGGCAGGCGAGCGTCGGTCTCGTGCCGGAGCCGACCGGTCGGCAATCGGTGGCGTGATGGGGACCGCCGGCGGGGCGCCGGCGGGGGTGGGCCGGCGCGGAACGGTCGCGGCGGTGATCGATGTCGGCAGCAACTCGGTGCTGCTGCTGGCGGTCGCCGTCGGCGCCGATGGTCGCGCACGCCCGGTCGACGCCGCGCTCGAGACCACACGGCTCGGCACGGGCCTCCAGGACGGCGGCGCGCTCGACCCCGCCGCCCGCGCGCGCACCCTGGCCGCGGTCGAGACGCTCGCCGCGCGCGCCCGTCGGGCCGGTGCCGAGCGGGTCTGGGCATTCGCGACGGCCGCGGTGCGCCGCGCCGGGGATGGCGCGGCGTTCGCGCGCGAGGTCGAGCACGCGGCGGGCGTGCCGGTCGAGGTGCTGTCGGGCATGCGCGAGGCGGCGCTCGCCTACGCGGCCGTGGCGCACGGGCTGCCCGGGCTCGCGGGGCCGCTTCTCGTGGTCGACGTCGGAGGCGGGACGACCGAGATCACTCTCGGACGGGACGAGACGGTGCTCGAGACGGCGAGCCTGCCGCTCGGCGCCCTCACGCTGAGCGAAGCGGGCGCCGGACGCGTCGCCGAGTGCGTCGAGCCGGTGCTCGCCAGCTGCGATCTCCTCGCCCGCGCGGCGACGAGCGGCGCGCGGCTCGCCGCGTCGGGCGGGACGGCAACTGCCCTCGCCGCGCTCGACCTGGGGCTCACCGGCTATGATGCGCGGCGGGTGCACGGCCACGTGCTCGGCCGCGCGGCCCTCGAGGCGCTGGTCGCCCGCGTGGCGGCC
>Ga0209056_10009194_pt1 | contig 10101 bp, 8 predicted proteins | sample GraSoiAngelo_114_FD_185876 | JGI IMG/M metagenome (GOLD analysis project Ga0209056, IMG submission 185876) | Grasslands soil microbial communities from the Angelo Coastal Reserve, California, USA - 14_0903_13_40cm (SPAdes) (version 2) | ecosystem: Environmental > Terrestrial > Soil > Grasslands ...
GGCTTTCCTCTCGATCTCACCGAACTCATGGCGCGCGAGCGCGGGCTCATTGTCGATGTTGCGGGATTTGAGAAATTGATGGAGGAGCAGCGCGAGCGGGCGCGCAAGGCGCAGAAGAAAGAAACAATCAGCATTGAAGAAGGAGCGTTGAAAGTCGCGCCGACAACATTTCTCGGATACGATTTTCTGGAGACGGAATCAGTTATCGAAACGGTGTTGCCGGGCAAAAAACCGGACGAACTCAATATCATTCTGGATCGAACGCCTTGTTATGCCGAGATGGGCGGACAGGTTGGGGATCGGGGATTGCTGCACGTCCCGGGGCATGATTGGACCGAAGTTGGTCAGTTGCGCGTGATCGACACGCAAAAACACGGCGATGTTTTTCTTCATCGCGCAGCGCTTGTGAAAGGTCGCGCGCCGGAACCTGGCGAAGCAGTGCGCATTTCAGTGGACGCTGATCGACGCAAACTGATTCAGGGACATCATACGGTGACGCATTTGTTGCACTGGGCGCTTCACCAAATCGTTTCTCCAGATGCAACGCAAAAAGGAAGCTACGTCGGGCCGGATAAATTGACGTTCGATTTTTCCAGTGCGGCATTGACGAAGCAGCAGGTGCGTGATGTTGAAAAATTAGTGAACGAAAAAATCGCAGCGAACGCATCGGTTTCGTGGACTGAAATTCCGTATGCGGAAGCAAAGAAGCGAAACGACATCATCCAATTCTTCGGCGAAAAATACGGGGATACTGTGCGGGTTCTGCAAATTGGCGGGGCTCCTCGCGCGCTCAATGGTTTTTCGATGGAGCTGTGTGGCGGCACACATGTGAGGTCTACAGGCGAAATCGGTCCATTCCGGATCGTGAGAGAAGAGGCGATCGCGGCCGGAACGCGGCGGATTGAAGCGGTCGCCGGTGACGCGGCGCGCAATTGGGCGAAGCAGGAAGCGACGCGTCAGCAAGAGAAGTTCGAAGCACTCACACGCAAGAAGCCTCAAATTCCCGCGCTACCTGCTTTTGAAGGCGAAGCGGATACGTCTGAAATGCTGAAACAGATCGATGCGCGCGCGGCGCATCTTGAAAAACTCGAAACTGAAGTCCGCGAGTGGGAAAAGAAGACGGCGAAAGCTGCGGACTCAGAACTGAAAAGTAGGGCTGCTCAAATCGCCAATGAACTGGCGCGGTCGCATGCCGGGAAAAATTTCTGCGTGGCCAAGCTGGCTGATGCTGATGGAAAGTTACTGCAAGCGGTGGCGGACGCGTTAAAGCCGAAATTCAGCGGCCCGATTTTTCTTGTGGGCGCGAAAGACGAATCCGTCGCATTAGTCGCGTCCATCCCAAAAGAAATGACCTCGAAATTCCAGGCGAACAAAATTATTCAGCAGATTGCGCCGATCGTAGGCGGCAAAGGCGGCGGACGACCGGAAAACGCGCAGGGCGGGGGGACCGACGCAGCAGAAATCGATGAGGCCCTGTCGAAAGCGCGTGAGCTCTTAAGCTAAGCCAAAGATTCACTGCGCGCTCGCGCTGGGGGTTCGCGCGTGTTTCACAAGCAGCTTCGGATTTTTGCCGTCCAGCGACATTCGATAAATCGACGGCCGGTTTTCGTTTTCCTTTTGAATGATGCAGAGGAATTCGTTGGCGCTCAGCCAAAATGGTTCCCAGACAAAATCATCTTTGCCCGTGACGCGAACCGCTTTTTCGCTCGTGAGATCGAATTTGTAAATCGCCGGTTGTGGACCGTCCCAGTTTTTGCGTTCGTGCTCGGAGCCGCAATCGACATCCATCAGCAGCGCCTTGCCGTCCGGCGAAACACTCAGTCGATCACCGCCGTTCATGCTCGCGTCAGTCAGAATCTTCGAGAGCTCCCATTTGTTCAGAACGTTTCCGTCCAGATCTATCTGGTAAATATTGTCGAGATCGTGACAAAAAATCGATTTGCCATCGCGCGCCCATTCCGACGCGCCAAACGCTTCGGGCCTTAGCTCTGCATTCTTCACAAACCGGAACGCGGAGCCATCGGCGTTCACCAGACCGAGTTGCCACGCCTTGTCTGCCATGATTGAGAACGCGAGCTTCGATCCATCCGGCGACCAGACAGGACCGAAACAATTGTCGCTCGGAATATTTGGCAGAACCGTCACTTTGCCGCTGGCGACGTCGGCGATTGCAATGTGACGCTCGGGACCAGGGCGATTCTTGGCGTCGCCTTCCGTGTTAAAGGCGATGCGTGTGCCGTCTGGCGAAATTTCAGGCAACGCCCCGGCCGCGATTTTCTTGGCGTGACTGCCGTCAGGATCCGCGACGAAAACGTTATCGCCGTGTTCGTACGCGATCTTGCGTTGCGCCGCATTGCTGAGCGCGGAAAACGCGACGCAAAGGAACATGAAGAGGGTGAGCGGTTTCATTGGTGCAACTTTACGGCCCGCTGACAGATGGGAAACGCCCATTCTTGATTAGGCGTTTCAAGTTTTTCCCATCAGCAGACATTCGATAAATCGAGTCGTCCTTTTCGCCGGCGGCGCGGCTGAGAAAAAGAATATTGTCGTTGTCGATCCAAATGCCATCCCAGCCGAAAAGTTTTTTCGGAGTGAGCCTAGTCGCTTTTTGCGATTGGAGATCGAACGCCCACAGCGCTGGCAACGGCCCGTCCCAATCTTTGCGGCCGGATTCCTCGCCCATATCGATGCTCAAAAGCAATCGCTTGCCATTCGGCGAAACGTCGATCCGACCGTCGCCGCTCATATCGCCTTTTGGCACTATCTTGTCGATCTTCCATTGCACGCGAACCGCGCCGTCCAGGCCGAGCTGATAAACGTTCGCCATGTCCTGGCAAAAAACCGATTGGCCGTCGCGCGCCCAGATCGGCGAGTAGCGGGTCACTTCATTTTGAACGCCGGGCTTCAGCACATGAAAATTCGCGCCGTCTGAATTGATCGTGACGAGATCCCAGACTTCGTGCGGGCGCGTGGTGAAAAGGATTTGTTTCCCGTCAGCCGTCCAACTCGGGTAATAGGAATTGTCGCTCGGCACGTCTTTGAAGACGTTCACCTTTCCGGTCGCGACCTCTACCACGGCCATGTGACGGACGTAAGTCGTGTCGCTCGTTTTTTCGACGGTGTTAAACGCGACACGAGTTCCATCGGGCGAGATCGCCGGGAAAATTCCATCGGCGATCTTTTTCTCGCCGGTGCCGTCGAGATTTGCGATCCAGACAGCCTGGTTGCGTTCGAAAGCGATGTGCCGATCGCCACAAAATGCTGTGACGGAAAAGCCGGCGAGGACGAAAGCAAGAAGAATTATTTTTTTCATGGCAGGGCCAGTGTAACAAAAAAGGTCGCGGCGAGCGCGACTGAGAGGACGATGAGATAAGCCAATCCGCCAAATAGGAATTTGAAAATGCTAACGAACCAACCTTGGTGATAAACGCGGCGGATAGAAACAAAAACTTGCGCCGAGAAACCGATCCAGAGAAGGGCGATGATCCATCCCGCAAATGCTCCAGCGTCGACATCGTTCAAACCAATCGTGACGAGAATTATTAAGATAGTCGCGAGATAGGCGAAGCTATGGATATGGAGCGCGTAGATGAGATGATCGATGTAAAAGATCTTGCGCCGGACATAGAGAATCTTGAGCACAAGCGCAAAGAGGGGGATGCAGCAAAGCATCATGTAAGGAAGATTGCTGATCAGCGTTTTGACAAACAGCTGTAGCTTAGTCCCATGTTCGCCGATTTTTTCTTTCGCGCGCGTTTCTATCCATTTCTCGAAGGGCGTTGATGGATTCCCGGCCCGACTGAAGCCAACAAATGGCGTTCCGGGTTCTTTGGGTGTTGGCGTGGCTTGCCTAGATTGCTCCGCTTGTTCACCTTCCGCCGAAGCAGCGCGCCTCAATGCGTCCTCAAGTCTGGCGTGCACCTCAGGCGGCACATCCTTATGTTTTAGCTCGGCTTCAATCGCGACGCGCTCCTCGAGCGAGAAGCGATTCGGAGCGGAAGGAATTGCTTTAGCCCAGTAATTGACTGCGAAGAAAAAGAGAATGCTTGCGAGGAGGTAAAGGCGCAGCGGATGCACGTAGCGGACGCGATGGCCGGCGAGAAATTGATTCGTTAGTTTCCACGGACGAGCGACGAGGAGAACGATCGTTGCGAAAAACTTCGAGTCCCAATTCAGGAACTCGTCCAAAAGGTCGGCGATAACATACCGAAACGAGCGCCGATAATCGATTGCCGGTTGGCCGCATTGCGCGCACCAATGTCCGCGCAATTGTGTTCCGCAATTTTCGCAATGCGTGAGCGGCCGATGCTGCGTTCTTCGTCGGCCGAAAAATCGTCTTCGGCGCGATGGCGCTTGTTCGATTGCCGGCATCGGCGTGTCGCCGGAAATGAGCTTTGTCACGTCGTCGCGCATCGGTCGAGCTTAGGAAAACGTGGCGCCTACGTCTATTCTGAATGTCGGCACCGTCTTCTTGGTCGCAGATCGGCAAGATGGCTGCGCCACGAAAAGCATTGACCACGCCGAGGTCGCGATGACACGATTTGCGGCCAAGTGGCCGGAAATCTTTTCAGAACTAAAAGCCCGGAGCATCTCATGGCCGAGGCGGCTGCTCCGGAGCGCCAACTCAAACGCACGCTCGGCCCCCTCGATCTCACGGCGATCGGGATCGGCGCAATCATCGGCGCCGGAATCTTTGCGCTCACTGGAACGGCGGCAGCCGGGCAGGTGTTTTCGTCCCGGCTGGAAACGCCAGTGATCAATTTTATTCAGGCTTGGATGTCTGGGGCGAATGTTGTCTTCGGGCGCGCGGGCGCGGGCCCGGCGATTGCCGCTTCGTTTATTGTGGCTGGTATCGCGTGCGGTTTCGCTGCTCTTTGTTATGCCGAGCTGGCATCGATGATCCCGGTGTCCGGTTCGGCCTACACCTATTCGTACGCCACGCTGGGCGAGATTGTGGCGTGGATCATCGGATGGGACCTCATACTCGAATACGCGGTCGGGAACATGGCGGTGGCAGTCGGCTGGTCGGGTTATTTTGTCCAATTGTGCGACAGCCTTTTTCATCTGAAGTTTCCGCTTTGGCTGGTCAACGATCCTCAAACAGCTACTAATCTGCTCGCCCAAGGCGGCGCGGCCTTGGAAGGTTATTCGTCCACAGCCTTGCCAGTCATCGCAGGCCACTCAATCGCGTTCAATCTGCCTGCGCTCCTCATCGTTGCCGGTGTCACCGCGCTTTTAGTTTACGGAATTCGTGAGAGCGCGCGCACGAACACCACCATTGTCATCATCAAGGTTGCAGTCGTCGTTTTTGTCATTGCCTTCGGCGCATTCATGATCAATCCCACCAACTGGCATCCATTTGCGCCGAATGGTTTCGCCGGCGTCATGAGCGGCGCAGCAATCGTGTTCTTTGCTTTCATTGGATTCGATGCCGTTTCGACGACAGCTGAGGAAACGCGCAATCCGCAGCGCGACATGCCCATTGGGATCATCGGCAGCTTGATCATCTGCACGTTGCTCTACGTGCTGATGTCGAGCGTTCTTACGGGTATCAAGAAGTACACGGTTTATACGGGAGACGCCGCTGCAGTGGCCACGGCCTTCGCCAGCAAACCATGGGCGCGCGCACTCGTCAGCGCTGGCGCATTGGCCGGGACGACTTCAGTGTTGCTCGTTTTTCAACTCGGTCAGCCGCGCATTTTCATGGCCATGGCGCGCGACGGCTTGTTGCCGCAATATTTTGCGAAGGTTCACCCGCGATTCCGCACCCCACACATCACGACCATTTGGACCGGTGTCGTGGTCGGCGTTGTGGCCATGATTACAAACATCGGCGATCTGGCCGACCTGACCAATATCGGAACGCTCTTTGCGTTCATCCTGGTTTGTTTGGGTGTGAACGTCTTGCGTCGTGTCGCGCCCGATCGGCCGCGCCCGTTTCGTGTTCCGTTTGTTCCCGTGTTTCCAATTCTTGGTGTTATCCTCTGTGTCGTATTAATGCTGAGTTTGCCTGTGATGACCTGGATCCGGTTTGTGGTCTGGCTCGGAATCGGACTAACAATTTATTTCCTTTACAGTGTGCGCCACAGCAAGCTCCGTCGCGGACTGGACGCGGGGATAACCGAAGACGTTCCCCCGCCACTGATCAAGACGTAAAAGCAGCGCAAGCCTCCGGCCCGCCGCGGCGGGCGAGAGGCGTGCGCTACCTTGCTCCTGCGGCCGCGCGATCTACGCCGCTTGCTGCGCGTGAGAAACTCTGTCGTCTATCTCCAGCCAGTCGAATGTTGTGGTCTTTTCGGGATCCAGCCCGAGTTTCTTGGTTTCTTCGACGAAGAACTCGCGCTTTTCCAGATCGTCGTAGAGACTGCTGGCTTCTACCTTTTCGCTCCAGCGCTTGATTTCCGCTGGCGTTTTCGGCTCTCCGATTCCATTGAGCCACTCGACCATCTCCTCGTCGCTCGCGCCCTGCTCGATTTGCGCTTTGAAATCTTCGCCCTTAACGCCCTTGAATCCGAAGAGCGTACGGTCCAGCGGACAATCGAAATGGTATTCGCCCATGTTCCCTGCTACCAGAGCCCGGCACTTATCGATGGTACGGCCAAGAATGGCGTAGCCGCCCAAGCGAATACGCGGGCTGCGTGGCGCTTCCCTTGTTAAATCTTTTCCAGTGATTTCCCTTTTCATATCTCAAATATTTCGAATACCGGGCGGGATCCGGCTGCAAAGTATGCCGACATAATTCAGGAAACGCTGATGATCGAAAATGACAAAGCACGAACGACCAATGACGAAGCACGAATGCTGGAAATAACCCTGCGTGTTTATTTTGGTCATTCGGATTTCTGACATTCCTTCGTCATTCGACATTCGGATTTCATCATTCATAGACTTCCTCAAGACATGACAAGTGGCGTAATGCGTCGCACAATTAGGCATGGTCAAAGTTAACGTCTCTTACACCGGCGATTTGCACTGCGACGCGACGCATGGTCCCTCGCAATCCAAAATTTCGACCGATGCGCCGACGGACAATAAAGGTAAAGGCGAAGCATTTTCGCCGACCGATCTCGTCGCCACGGCGCTCGCCACCTGCATGAGCACGACTATGGGAATCAAAGCGCAGGAACTCGGTATCGATCTGCGTGGGATGACTGTCTCGGTGAAAAAGGAAATGTCGAAAGACCCGCCGCGCCGGATCGTCGGGCTCCCGTCAGAGGTTCATATTCCGCTGCTGCCTGATTCACCGCATCGCGAAGTATTGGAGCAAACCGCGCTCAATTGCCCGGTACACAAAAGTCTTCCGCCCGAAATCCATCGTCCGACGAAATTTTTCTGGGAAGGTAATGCGCTGGTCCCAAGCAGGTGAGTGGCCTCTCTGACGAGGTTTGTGTCACCAACTCCGCGCGTGAACAATAAGTCCTTGGGGGATCCTTCGTTTCGCTCAGGATGACCTGGCAGTGTTGTCTGCGTACAACCACTGCATGTAATCGCGCACACCTTGTTCCAACGGAAACCGCGGCTCGTAACCTAGCGCGCTGCGCACGTTAGTGAGATCGGCCTGCGTGAAGTTTTGATAATGCGCGTGCGGATTATCGATGTAATCCGGCTGAAAATTTGTGCCCAGGCACTTATTTAGAACATCTACCAGTTCGTTGAATGAGCGCGCCTGACCCGAACCGAGGTTATAGATTCCGCTGGTCTGAGCATCGAGCGCCCGAATGCTGCCTTCAACGGCGTCCTTCACATAAACAAAGTCGCGCTTCTGTTCGCCATGCTTGAAAATGCGCGGCGGCTGGCCGGCTTTCATCTGTTGCGCCAGATGATAAACCATGCTCGCCGGCACGCCTTTGTGTGCTTCGTGCGGCCCGTACACGTTGAAGTAACGCAAGCCGATGATGATCCAATCGGGGAACTCGGCAGCAGCGCGCCTGGCGATATTGTCCATGATTGCCTTTGAAAACGAGTAAGCATTCGCTGGCGCAGCGCCGTTTGATTCGACGCTGGCCTCTGTGACGGCACCGTAGGTGGATGCCGAGGAGGCGTAGGTGATTCGTGTCTTTGTCGGGCGCGCAAAATTCAAAATCCGGCGAAAACTTTCCACGTTGTCATGAACTTGCTCGAACTGGTCATGATTGGTCGTGTCAGTGATTGATGCGAGATGAAAAATTGCATCGAACTTTTCCTCGCCGAATCGCGCGTGCCAATCGAGCGTCGCTAGATTTTGCGCGACGAAGTCGCCTCGGTAGCCGATGAGATTTTTGAAATTACCTGAGCGGAAATCGTCGATCACCGTGAGACGCGCGCCCGGAAATTTGTCCTGCAACGCCAGCGTGAGGTTCGATCCGATGAAACCAGCGCCACCGGTGATAACGAAACTGGGAGCAGAAGAGGCCACAATTACATTTAGGTGTAGAGGCGCGTGTCCTCACGCGCGATCCAGGGACCTGCCGCTGGGGACAGCCGCCACTACACGGTTTGGTTGATTAAATAAATCTTGACTCGCCGAGCGCAAGTCCCTAGTCGTGGCACGGGCTTCGAACCCGTGATCATCGGCAGGATGCCGTTGCTACGTTCTTTGCGAGCTTGGAAAAGTGGATCGGCGCAAGAAATCCCGTGAGAATCGGGAGCAGTTGCGCTGCTGTAACTGGATACGACTTCCCCATGGGCCAATCCTCGAAAGTTTTCGGGGGTGAAGGCGGGAAGAAGGCAAAGCCAGGAGCCAGAATATTTGTCCGGTCCACCTCATTCGTCCCGCGAATGCGAGACGAAAAAACTTCTTCGCAAAAAGAAGAATGAGAGCTGGGCGATGCGGCCTCGGCCATACAAGTCCGACTCTCAGAGTTGGAGGAAACTTGTTATGCGAAATCGCCCAGTTTGGTTTTTAATTCTCAATTTGACGCTCGCGGCGCCCGCAATTCATGGGCAGGACGCCGTAAGATCGACACCCACGGATGAGGAAGAAACGGCGCAATCCGAGCCGGTCGTCGTCTCTGCGACGCGTTTCGATATCCCCCTCGAGCAATCCCCAGCCAGCGTGAGCGTGATTAGCTCGGAAGATCTCGAGCAAAAACAAATCGAGCGCGTGAGCAACGCGCTGCGCGAAGTGCCCGGCCTATCGGTTGTCCAAACTGGAACGGCCGGCCAATTGACCTCGGTTTTTACCCGCGGATTGCGCAGCGAGCACACGCAGGTTTTGCTCGATGGCATTCCAATCAATCAAGGTCTGCAGGGTGCATTTAATTTTGCCGACTTCACTACGGACGATATCGGCAGGATCGAGGTCGTGCGCGGGCCGCAGAGCACTCTGTACGGACCGCGTGCTTTGGCAGGCGTCATTCAAATTTTCACGAAGCGGGGCGAAGGTCCACCCGGTATCACGCTGAGCGCTGAGGGCGGCTCCTACAACACCTTTCGCGAATGGGCCGAGAGCGACGGGAAGATCGACAACTTCGATTACTCGATCGGCGCAAGCCGGCTCGATACGGATAATGCGCGTCCAAATAACAATTATCGCAACACCGCTGCAATCGCGGACATTGGGTGGTCGCCGAACGAGCAGTTACGCATTGGCAGCTTGTTCACCTATTCGGTGAGCGACACCGGCAATCCGAACACGATTTTCGATCCGCGTCCCATTGATCACTTCCTCACCGAACGATGGTTAATCGGTCCACACATCGATTGGAAAGCGACCGACTGGTGGGAGCACAAATTCATTTTTGCTTACGATCACGAGCGGCAAATCAACGACCCGAACGAGGACGGGTTTGTCGGCCCAACTCGGGCCCTCTTTGAACGGACGCAAATTGATTATCAAAACGATTTACGACCTGCATCCTGGCTCACAGTGACTTCCGGATTTTTTTACAGCCGCGTCAATGCCGGTCAGGAGCGCCCGTTCGTTCTGCAGATTTTTGGTCCGCAACCAACGTTCGTGAGCGATCACACTGAAGAGATAGCCGGCTTCCTGCAGACGACTCTGATGCCAATCGAAAATTTGATCTTCGTTGCTGGTGGCCGCTTTGATCATTTCAACCAGTTCGGCGGTGTCTGGACTTATCGGTTCGCCGGCAGTTACAAGATCGACAAGACAAACACAAC
>Ga0209056_10009196_pt1 | contig 10100 bp, 13 predicted proteins | sample GraSoiAngelo_114_FD_185876 | JGI IMG/M metagenome (GOLD analysis project Ga0209056, IMG submission 185876) | Grasslands soil microbial communities from the Angelo Coastal Reserve, California, USA - 14_0903_13_40cm (SPAdes) (version 2) | ecosystem: Environmental > Terrestrial > Soil > Grasslands...
GCACCGGCGCTTCCCCGATCTGCTCGACCTCCTCACGCCAGCGGATGTGCTCGTCCTCAACACCTCTCGCGTGATCCCAGCGAGACTGCGCGGGAACCGGGAAGCGGGAGGCGGGAAGGCGGGTGCGCCGGCGGAGATCCTCGTCGTGCGCGAGCTCCAGGACGGGTCGTGGCTCGTGATGGGGCATCCGGGAGGCAAACTCAAGCCGGGACGACGCGTTCGCTTCGGCGACGACAGCGTCGTCGAGATCCTCGAGGTGCTTGGCGGCGGGATGCGACGCGTGCGGTTCGCCGGGGCGCTCGATGCCCGTGCCACGCTCGCGCGCTACGGCGCAGTCCCTTTGCCACCGTACATCCGTCGCCCGCCGACGGACGCCGACCGGGAGCGCTACCAGACCGTGTACGCCGAGCACGCCGGCAGCGTCGCGGCGCCGACCGCAGGGTTGCACTTTACGCCGGAGCTGCTGGCCCGGCTCGCGGCGACGGGCGTCGCCATTGCGCGGCTGGACCTGCACATCGGGCCGGGCACGTTCAAGCCGGTGGCGGGGGAGGAGCTCGAGCGGCACGTGATGCACGACGAGGCGTATACGGTGAGCGAGGAGGCGGCGCTGGCCATCAACACGCGCCGCGCGGCGGGCGGTCAGGTGTGGGCGGTGGGCACGACCGTGGTTCGCACGCTCGAAACGCTGGCCGACGAGGCGGGACGGGTGCGCGCCGGGGCGGGCGAGACGCGACTGTTCATTCACCCACCGTATCGCTTCCGGGCGGTGGACCGGCTGCTCACGAACTTCCATCTTCCCCGCTCCACGCTGCTGATGCTGGTGTGTGCGTTCGGCGGCTACGAGCACGTGATGGCGGCGTATCAGGAGGCGGTGCAGGAGGGATATCGTTTCTACTCTTATGGCGACGCCATGGCGATCATCTGATTGCGGATTGTGGATTGCGGATTGCGGATTGGACGCTCCCCTTGAGAATCCGCGATCCGAAATCCACAATCCGCAATAGCATCGTGTTCGAATTCCAGGTGGAAGCTACCAGCGGCGCCGCCCGCTCCGGGCTCCTCACCCTGCCCCACGGCCGGGTGGAGACGCCGGTCTTCATGCCGGTCGGCACACAGGCGACCGTGCGCACGCTCTCGCCGCGCGACCTGATGACCGTCGGCGCCAGCCTCGTGCTCGCCAACACCTACCACCTGCACGTGCGCCCGGGCGAGGACGTCGTCGCCACGCTCGGCGGCCTGCACCGCTTCATGGGCTGGGACCGCCCGCTGCTCACCGACTCGGGCGGCTTCCAGGTATTCTCGCTGGACGGATTCCGCCGTGTGGACGAGGACGGCGTCGAGTTCCAGAGCCACGTCGACGGGGCGCGCCGCCGCCTCACCCCCGAGCGCGCCACCGACATCCAGTGGATCCTCGGCGCGGACGTCGCGATGGCGTTCGATCACGTCGCGCCGGGAAGGGCGGACGAACCCACCGCCCGCGACGCCCTCGAGCGCACGCTGCGGTGGCTGGAGCGATGCGCCCGACGACATCGGGAATTGTCGGACGGTGGGACAGTCGGACCGTCGGACCGCCAGGCGCAGTCAGTCCGACCGTCCGACCGTCCCACCGTCCGACAGACGTTATGGCCTATCCTTCAGGGCGGAACCCACCACGCGCTCCGCACCGAGGGCCTGCAGCGGATCCTCGAGATGGGCGCCTGGACCGGTCTCGCCGTCGGCGGGCTGGCGGTCGGCGAGCCCAAGCCCGCGATGTACGAGACGTTGCAGGCGCTGGAGCCGCGGCTGCCGGCCGCGCTCCCCCGTTATCTTATGGGCGTGGGGTTTCCCGAGGATCTCGTGGCGGCCGTGGAGCGCGGGATGGACCTGTTCGACTGCGTCGCCCCCACCCGTAACGGGCGCAACGGCGCGGCGTTCACGCCGGATGGTCCCGTGAACATCCGCAATGCGGCGCACCGGGAAGACCCGCGGCCCCTCGACTCCGGCTGCGATTGCGAGACCTGTACGACCTTTTCGCGCGGCTACCTGCGCCACCTGTTCGTAGCCGAGGAGCTGTTGGGACTGCGCCTGTTGTCGCTGCACAACGTGCGGTACTTGATCCGGCTCGCCGCCCAGATGCGCGCGGCGATCCGCGCGGGGGACCTGCCGCGGTGGGCCGCCGACTGGCGCCGCCGCTACACTCAACCGGGATGACCATGACCGGACTCTACGCGCTCCTTTTCGCCCCCCAAGGCCAGGCCGGCGGGGGACTCGCTATCGTGCTGGTCCAGGTCGGCGCATTCATCGCGATCTTCTACTTCCTGCTGATCCGTCCCCAGCGCCAGCAGCAGCAGAAGCACAAGGAGCTGCTCGCGGCGCTGCAGCGGGGCGATCAGATCGTCACCTCCGGCGGGATCATCGGTGAAGTCGTGCACCTCAAGGAGAATGAGGTGACGATTCGCAGCGGCGAGGCGAAGCTGGTGGTGATGCGCAGCAACATCGCCACGATCCTGAAGAGCGGCGCCGAGGCCAAGTCGGCGTGACCGTCCGGGACCTCCACCTCCTCGGCTCCCCCATGCTGCGCCAGCGCGCGGCGCCGGTGGCAGCCGTGGACGACGAGGTCCGGCGGCTGGTCGACGACCTGTTCGAGACGATGCGCGCCGCCAAGGGCGTCGGCTTGGCCGCGAATCAGGTCGGCGTCGCGCGCCGGGTCGCCGTGGTGGACGTCGGGCCGGACGCCCCGCCGCCGCTCGTCCTCATCAACCCGGTGATCGTACAGCACGGCGACGAGCACGAGACCGCCGAGGAAGGGTGTCTCTCCATCCCCGACGTCTTCGGGGACGTCGCGCGCCCGCTCGCGATCATCGTGGAGGCGACAGATCGCGACGGCCGGCGCTACACGGCGGAAGCGTCCGGCTTCAAGGCGCGCGCCATCCAGCACGAGATCGACCACCTGGACGGGATTCTCTTCCTCGACCACTTGAGCGCCGTGAAGCGCAGCCTCCTCCTCGCCAAGTGGAAGAAGGCCCGCCTGGGGAAGTCCGGCTACCTCAAGGAGGTGACGCCGGAGCCGGCGGGCGAGCTGTAGTGCGCGTCGTCTTCTTCGGCACGCCCGAGTTCGCGGTCCCCTCCTTCGAGGCCCTGCTGGGCGAGGGCTTCGATGTCGCCGCAGTGGTCACCCGGCCCGACCGGCCGCAGGGACGCTCCCGTTCGCAGCTGCTGCCGTCACCCATCAAGCTCGCCGCGCAGGCCGAGGCCGTCCCGGGGCTCGAGCCCGAGCGGCCGACGACGCCCGAGTTCTACCAGCAAGTCCGCGGGCTCCACGCCGACATCGGCGTGGTCGTCGCCTACGGGCACATCCTGCGCCCCGAGCTGCTGGCGATCCCGCTGCGCGGCATGGTGAACGTTCATCCGTCGCTGCTCCCCGAGCTGCGCGGGGCGGCGCCGGTCGAATGGGCCGTCCGCAACGGCCTGCAGAAGACCGGCGTCACGATCATGCAGATGGACGCAGGACTCGACAGTGGACCGATCCTGCACCAGATCCCCCACGCGATCCCGCCCGATATCACCGGCGGCGAGCTCTCCGAGCATCTCGCCGAGGTCGGCGCGCAGGCCCTGATCGAAGCCCTCGGCCTGATGGAGCAGGGGCTCGCGAAACCGGTCCCGCAAGACGAGACGCGCGCGACCTACGCCCCGAAGCTCACCCGAGAGATGGCACGGATTCACTGGGACCACGGCGCCAGCGAGATCGTGCGTGCCATTCTTGCGCTCGACCCGAAGCCCGGCGCGTGGACGGAGCTGGACGGCCGGGAGGTGAAGCTGTTCGGGGCACGAGCGGCGGACGGTCGCGGTGCTCCTGGAGAGGTGCTGACAGCCGACGGCCGATTGCGGATGGCTGCGGGGGCGGGAGCCGTGGAGGTGGAGGAGGTCCAACCGGCCGGCAAGCCCCGGATGCCCGCGGCCGACTGGATCCGCGGGCGTGGCGTGCGGGTCGGCCAGCGGTTCACGTGATGAAGTCCCCGCTTCCCCGCCTCCACGCGATCACCGACGAGCGCGTCGCGCGACGGGCGGATCTCCTCGCGATTGCCGCAGACCTGATGGAGGGAGGCGGCCCGGAGCTCGCGTTCCACGCGAGAGGCCGCGAGCTCACGGGACTCGAGCACTACGAGCTCGCAGTCCGACTGTCCGACAGTCCGAGCGTCCGACTCTTCGTGAACGACCGGCTGGACGTCGCACTGGCGACCCGGGCCTCCGGCGTGCAACTCGGCTCCGGCAGCCTCGCCGTCGCGGACGCCCGGCGCCTGCACGCGGCGTGGTGGATCGGTCGGTCCGTCCACGACTTGGCCGAGGCTGCGGCGGCACAGGCCGAGGGAGCCGACTATCTTTTGGTAGGGCCCGTGTTCGCCACGGCGACCCACCCCGACCGCCCGCCGATCGGGCTCGACGCCCTGCGCGCCGTCGCGCGGCTCGGCCTGCCGACGGTGGCGATCGGCGGGGTGACGCCGGAGCGGGTCCGCGAGGTCCGGCACTCGGGTGCCTGGGGGGTGGCCGCCATCCGCGCCTTGTGGGAAGCGACCGAGCCCGAGGAAGCGGCGCGTCGGATGATGACGGAGCTGACACAGTGAACGCGAGCGTCGACGTCGTCGTGAACGGAGAGCCCCGCGCCGTGGCGCCGGGGACCTTGCTCGAGCTGCTTGCTGCGCTTGGCCTCGACCCGCGCACGGTGGTGGTTGAACACAACCGCCGCATCGTGCGACGTCCGGCCCTGGGCGAGGTGACCGTCGCGGCCGGCGACACGATCGAGCTGGTGCATTTCGTGGGAGGGGGATGAGCTCATGACGACCGCCGTGGAGACGGCGCGGGACACGCCGTTCACCATCGGGGGACGGACCTTCCAGTCACGCCTCATGGTGGGAACCGGGAAGTACCGCGACAACGAGACGATGGTGCGCGCCATCGAAGCCTCGACCGCACCAAAGAAGAAGGCGTCCTCCACCATCTCGATCCCAAGCGGTTCTTCCTCCTCGCCAACACCGCCGGCTGCTACAGCGCCGACGATGCCGTCCGCTACGCGAGGCTCGGACGCGAGGCGGGCTTCAACGACTTCGTGAAGCTCGAGGTCATCGGCGATCAGGAGACGTTGCTTCCCGACGTCGCGGGGCTGCTCGAGGCCGCGAAGACGCTCGTGCAGGACGGCTTCAAGGTCCTGGCCTACAGCAACGAAGACTTGATCACCGCGCTGCGGCTCGAGAACGCGGGGTGCGCGGCGGTCATGCCCCTCGCGTCGCCGATCGGCAGCGGGCTGGGCCTGCTCAACCCGTTCAGTGTCCGCACCATCAAGCGCCGTCTCTCGGTGCCGGTGGTGGTCGACGCCGGCGTCGGGACGGCGTCCGACGCGTGCGTCACGATGGAACAAGGCGTGGACGGCATCCTGATGAACACGGCCATCGCCGCGGCGCAGGATCCGGTGGCGATGGCGCACGCGATGCGGCTCGCCGTGGACGCCGGCCGCGCGGCGTTCCTGGCCGGCCGCATGCCGCGGCGGGAGGTCGCCGTGCCGTCCAGCCCGGTCAAGGGGATGCTGGATTAAGGGAGCCACTGCCGCGCGGCGCGCGGCGCTGGGCGTCCTCCACGCGGTAGGCGCCGGCGCCACCCTTGGCGACGCCCGCGACCGCGCACTCGCCGGCCTGACTGAACGCGATCGCCGGCTCGCCTACGAGCTCTCCGCCGGCGTGTTGCGCCGCCGGGCCGAGCTCGACCACACGCTCGCGCTGGCCCACGCCGACCCTCGCCTCCACGACATCCTCCGCCTGGGTCTGTACCAGCTCCGCTGCCTAGCCCGCGTCCCCCACCACGCCGCGGTGTCCACGAGCGTCGAACTGGCCCGCGAAACCGCCGGGGAAGCAGCGGCGCGGTACGTGAATCAGGCGCTGCGGAAACTGGCGGCTGCCAGAGACCAGGTCTCAGGTGCCGGGGCTACACATCCCGAGTGGCTGGTGCGGCGCTGGAGGGCGCAGTTCGGCGACCTGAACACCGACCGGCTCGTCGCGTGGAACGACGCCAAGCCGCCACTGACCCTGCAACCGGCACGATGGGACCAACGGACCATCAGGGACCGGCTCCGAGCGGCCGGGATCGAGGTTACAGAAGCGCCGTTCGGAGCTGGCCTCCGGCTCAACCCGGCACCTCGTACCCGATACCCGGCCCCGGCCGGGCTTCCCGGCTTCACCGAAGGCGGGTTCCTGGTGCAAGACGCGGCTCAGGCGCTCGTGGTTCGGTATGCCGCGATCCCCTCCGGCGTGTGGGTCTACGACGCCTGCGCTGCCCCGGGCGGCAAGGCGGTCGCGCTGGCGCGGGCGGGGGCGCGCGTCGTGGCGGGGGACGCGCGCTTGGGCCGTCTCCCCCGGCTGATCGAGACCACGCGGCGCTGCGGAGTGGCGGTTCACCTGCTCGCCGCCGATCTTCTGTCGGCGCCGTTCGCACCAGGCAGTCTGCAGGCCGTGTTGGTGGACGCCCCCTGTACGGCCACCGGCACGATGGCCCGCCACCCCGACGCCCGGTGGCGGCTGCGCCCCGGCACGATCGCTCGCGCAGCGGAGCGCCAGCGGCGCCTGCTCGCCGCCGCCGCCGCACTGGTGGCGCCGGGCGGGGTACTGGTCTACGCCACATGCTCGCTCGAACCCGAGGAGAATGCCTTGGTCGTGACTGACATGCTGCGGCGGAACGCGGAGTTCCGGCGTGCTCCCCCCCCCTCCCTCCCCCTCGGTGCCGGCGTCGTGGAGGGCGAGCTGTTCACGGACGAGGGCGACCTTTTCGCGTTTCCCCCACGGCACGGGATCGACGGTGTCTACGCAGCCCGCCTCGTCCGGAGCCGCTGATGCGGTTCCGCCGCCACATGCCGCCGCTTCGCGAGTGGAAGCTGCTAGACGTGAGCCGTCGTCGCGCCACGCGCTGGGGCGTGTGGGCGATCGGCGCTCTGTTGGCCGGCTACCTCACGGCTTACCTGCTCATTTTTCCCACGCCAATCCTGCACGGCCGCCAGGTGGTGCCGCGGGTTCTCGGCCTGTCGTTGCAGGACGCGTCGCAGCAGATCCGCACGGCCGGCTTCGAGGTCCGGGACGGCGGCAGCGAGCCGCATCCCTCGGCCCCGGCGGGGACGGTCATCTGGCAGGATCCGCCCCCGGGAGTCAACGCGCCGGCCGGCCTGCGGGTCACCCTGGTGGTCAGCGCCGGTCCGCCCAAGATTCCGGTACCGGATGTGTCGGGTCTGGACGGTTCGCTGGCTCAGCGGCTGGTGACCGCGGCTGGCCTCACGGTGGCCCAGGTCGAGTCGATCCAGGCGCCCACCCCGACGGGCATCGCGATCCAGACGCAGCCGGGCGCCGGGTCCCTGCTGCCGCCGGCGGCCGGGGTGACCGTGGTGGTGAGCCGAGGTGCACCGACGATCCCAGTGCCCGTTCTGCTGGGGATGTCCGTCGCCGACGCGCGTACGCGCCTCGAGACCGACGGGCTGAAAGTCGGCAGTGTGACGCGGCGCCGCACCGCCGAAGCGAACCCCGGGACGGTAGTGGGCCAGAAACCGGCGGCCGGCACCTTGGCCGCGCCCGGCACGGTGGTAGACCTGATCGTAGCCCGGAGCCCGCAATGAGCAACGGCGTGCGCATCGCTCCCAGCATCCTTGGCGCCGACACGTTCGTGGCCGGCAACGCCATCTTCACCAGCCGCGACCCCGCCCGCGAAGTGAGCGAGCTGCGGCGCCGCTGCCTCGTGACCGTATGACCACCCGCCAGCAATGGAGCATCGTCGCGGGGATCGCGACGACCGCCGTCTTCGGCATCGTGCTCGCCCTGAAGCTGCGCTCCGAGATCAACCTCGTCGGCGTCGGCTCGCGCGCCCCCGAGTTCCAGGCCGTCCACCTGTCCACCGGCCGGCCGGCCTCCCTGGCCGACTATCGCGGCAAGGTCCTGCTGCTCAACATCTGGGCGACCTGGTGCCCGCCCTGTCGCGTCGAGATGCCGTCCTTGGAGCGGCTGCAGCGGAAGCTCGCCGGCACCGACTTCCGGCTCGTGTCCGTCAGCATCGACAAGGACGATTCCACGCTGGTGCGCAGGTTCGCCCAGGAGCTCGGCCTGTCCTTCGAGATCCTTCACGACCGTCCGGGGGCGATCCAGGAGGCCTATCAGACGACCGGCGTGCCGGAGAGCTTCGTGATCGACCGCGATGGGCGGATCGTCAAGAAGGTCATCGGCCCCGCCGAGTGGGACAGCCCGGTGAACGAGACCCTCATCCGGCGGCTCATCGATGGCCGGTAACGTGACGCGGCTGTTCACCCGCAACTGGCCGATCAAACTGGCGGCGGTGTTCCTCGCCCTGATGCTGTACGTCGCGGTCGCCGCGCAGCAGCCGATCAGCCAGTCGTTCGACCTCAAGGTAACGGTGCTGGTGCCGCCCGGCCGGGCGCTGCTCGAGCAGCCGCCCACCGTCTCGGTAATGTTCACCGGGAAAGGCGGGGAGATCCTCAAGCTCCGGTCCCTGCGTCGGGTGATCCGCCTCGCCGTTCCCGATACGTTCTCGGGCTCGACCTACCGCGTGAGCCTGCGGCCGACGGACGTGGAGTATCCCAAGGGCACGGACCTGCAAGTGTCCGACATCTCTCCGCGGGAGATCACGCTGACGCTGGACTCCGTGGCGAGAAAAGAGGTCCGCATCGTGCCCCTGGTCACGGTGGTACCGGACTCGGGGCAAGTGCTGCGCGGTGGGCTCACCATCAGCCCCACGGTCGCGCGCATCGTCGGCTCGGACCGCGCGCTGGCGGCGATCGAGTCGGTGACCACCGTCTCCACGCGGATCTCGAGCGTCACCGGCAAGTTCACCCAGCAGGTCCCGATCGACACCTCACCGCTCGGGCCCGTGCGGATCGCCCCCAAGGTCGTCGAGGTCACGGGCGAGCTTGGCCCCGTGCACGAGCGGGTGTTCGCCGGCCTGCCGGTCGAGACCGGTGCCGGCAGGATCACCAGCTTTACGATCGTCCCGGCGCGCGTCTCAGTGACGGTGCGCGGCCCCGACGACCTCGTCCAGGGGCTGACGCGCGACAACCTCAAGGTGATCGCCCACGTCGACGGGCCGCTCGTGAACGGCGCCTGGGCACACCTCACTGTCGTCGCCCCCGCGGGCGTGAGCGCGCGCGCCGTCCCCGACTCCGTCGCCCTGCGCAAGAAGACCGGCCGTGGCTGACGTCGTCCTGGGCATCGAGACGTCATGCGACGAGACGTCGGCCGCCGTGCTCGTCGGCGGCGGGGCCTCCTCCGCTCCCCCCCCTCCGCCGGAGCTTGCCAGCCTGATCATCCTCTCGCAGGACATCCACAAGGTTTTTGGCGGCGTCGTGCCCGAGCTCGCGAGCCGGGCGCACCTCGCCGCGCTGCCGGCCGTCGTGGACCGCGCCCTCGCGGAGGCGGGGATCGCCTGGAGCGCCGTGGACGCCGTGGCCGTCACCCAAGGCCCCGGGCTCGTCGGCGCGCTGCTCGTCGGGGTTGTGTACGCCAAGGCGCTGGCGTACGCGGGGGACCGGCGGCTGATCGGGGTGCACCACCTCGAGGGGCACCTCTTTGCGCCGGCGGTGGAGGATCCCCACCTCGCCCCGCCGTTCGTGGCGCTGCTGGTCTCGGGCGGTCACACGCTGCTGCTCGACGTCCCCGCCTGGGGCCGCTATCGGCTGCTCGGCGCCACGCGCGACGACGCGGCCGGCGAGGCGTTCGATAAGATCGCCACGCTGCTCGGCCTCGGGTATCCCGGCGGCCCCGCGATCGAGCGCTTGGCCCGGGAAGGGGAGCCGGCGCGTTTCACCTTCCCTCGCCCGATGCGCGACGAGGGCTTCGAGTTCTCGTTCTCAGGGCTGAAGACGGCCGTGCTGCATGCCGTGCGCGCGAGCGACGACCTGGACCGCGACCGCCCGCACATCGCCCGGGCCTTCCAGGACGCCGTTCTCGACGTCCTCGTGACCAAGCTCGAGCGGGCGGTCCGCGTCACGGGGCACCGTATCGCCGTGCTGGGCGGCGGGGTGGCCTGTAGCAGGGCCCTGGCCGAGCTGGCGGCGCAGCGGCTCGCCGGCACGGCCCGCGTGGCCG
>Ga0209056_10009197_pt1 | contig 10100 bp, 9 predicted proteins | sample GraSoiAngelo_114_FD_185876 | JGI IMG/M metagenome (GOLD analysis project Ga0209056, IMG submission 185876) | Grasslands soil microbial communities from the Angelo Coastal Reserve, California, USA - 14_0903_13_40cm (SPAdes) (version 2) | ecosystem: Environmental > Terrestrial > Soil > Grasslands ...
TGCCGCTCCCGTTCCCATTCATGTTGGGATTCTTGTCGTGCGAGACCCCGATGATGTTGAGATTGTAATGCGAGCCGCTGGGCGCGCCATTGCCGGTCATGGCCTTCTGCGCGGCGGCCACGGTCGTGGCGGACAGCGCGGCCGCCACAGCGGCAGCCAGGTGGATTGTCAAACGCATGAGTCCTCCTTCGAATCGGTATACCTGCGATAAGCCTCATAACGCACCAAGCCCCGTCGGCCACTTCGCGGGCGCGACGGGGCTTGCTCGAACCGTGTGGTTTCACGGCTCGCGGTCACTATAGGCCCCCTGCCACTCCGCGCGGCGTGAGGTGTCTCACGACGGTGGTGGCCGTCCGTCGACGGTCGTTTCTCCTCTATCGACCGACACTTTGGGTCACTAGGCACGCACGGCGAAGGCTCGTACTTTAGGCAACCGTGACCGCCTCTTGGCACACGCTGCTCGACGTCGCGATCCGCACGTCGGTCGTCTACCTCGCCCTGCTCGTCGGGCTCCGGCTCACCGGCGCCCGCCAGCTCGGCCAGATGTCCACGTTCGACCTGGTGCTGCTCCTCATCATCGCGAATGCCGTGCAGAACGCGATGGTGGGACCCGACACGAGCCTTGCCGGCGGGCTCGTGGCAGCGGCCGTCCTGATCAGCTGGCATCGCGTGATCGACTGGTGGCGCGTCCGGAGCCGGGGAGTCTCCAAGCTGCTCGCGGGCGAGGGCATCATGCTGATCCACGACGGGAAGATCCTCCAGGAGCACTGCGACCGGGCGGGGATCACGCACGACGAGCTGCGGCAGGCCCTGCGCGAGCACGGGGTAGCGAACCTCCAGGACGTGATGCTCGCCGTGCTCGAGCCGGATGGAGCGATCAGCGTGGTGCGATACGACGACATCAAGGCGGGCGACAGGCCGCACCGCCGCATCAGGGCAATTCGCAGGAATCCGTAGGCGGGAGAGAGAACGGGCAAAGGCTAGACGTCGCTCCCTGCGTCGCTCGTTGCACCTGTTAGATTTCTTGGGGATGCCCACCATCCAGATCAAGAAGACCGGCGAAGAGCCCGGCGCCGCTTCGCTCGCCGTTACCGTGCCGGTGGAGCAGGTGCAGGAGGCCGAGGCGCGCGCCACGTCCGCCTACCAGCGGCGGGCCCGGCTTCCCGGGTTCCGCAAGGGGAAGGCGCCCGCGGCGCTCGTGAAGCGGCAGTTCGCCGACGACATCCGGCAACAGACGCTCGAGGAGCTGATTCGCGAGAGCTGGAAGGCAGCGCTCGCTCAGGAGGCGCTGAAGCCGATCGCGGACCCTCACATCCACAATCTCAAGTGGGACGCCGGGACCCCGGTCACCTTCGAGTTCCACGTGGAGGTGAAGCCCGACATCACGCTCGAGCGCATCGGCAAGTTCCATCTGAAGCGCACGGTTCCCAAGGTCACCGAAGACCGCGTGCTGGCCCAGCTCAACGAGCTGCGCGAGCAAAAGGCGCCGTGGACGCCGGTCGCGGCAGACAAGCCCAAGCTCAAAGACCTGGTGCAGGTCACGATCGCGACCCGCGAAGGCGATGCGGTCAAGGATCCCCAACCCTATCAACTCGTGCTGGGCGAGGGGCGCGCGATCCCGGAGGTCGAAGAGCGGATCATGGGCATGCTGCCCGGCGAGACCGTCGACGCCACCGTCCGGTTCCCGAGCGACTTTCCCGAGGAGGCCAAGCGGGGGCAGCCGCGCGACATCCGCCTCACCCTCCACGAGGTGAAGCGGCAGCAGCTGCCCGAGCTGGACGACGCGTTCGCGCGCGAGGTGGGGGACTTCGAGTCGCTCGAGGCGCTCCGCAAGGTCGTGCGGGAGGACCTCGAAAAGGAGGCCGAGCGCGAGGCGGACGCCCAGGTGCGCCGCGACTTGATCGAGCAGATCGTGCAGGCCAACCGCGTCGCGGCGCCGCGACCACTGGTCGAGCGCGCGCTGGCGGTGTACGCCCAGGCCTACGGCATCCCGGAGGACCGCTGGCCCGACTTCGCGCAGGAATTCCGGCCCGTGGCCGAGGCGCAGGTGCGGCGGGACCTGATCCTGGACTGGGTCGTGGAGCACCATGGGCTGCGCGCGACCGAGGCGGAGCTCGAGCAGAAGCTCCAGGAGATCGCGACGCGGCGCGGGACGTCCGTCGCGGAAGTGCGCGCGACGCTCGAGAAAGCCAAGCGGCTGCGCGATCTGGAGCGCGGCCTTACCGAAGAGAAGGTGTTTACGTTTCTTTTGTCGCAATCCACCGTGGAGCCAGCGTGACGAGGAACCAGATTTATCCCCCCTACATCATCGAGCGCTCCAGCCGGGGCGAGCGCACCTACGACATCTTCAGCCGGCTGCTCATGGACCGCATCGTGTTCCTGGGCACCCAGATCAACGACGAAGTCTCGAACATCATCATCGCGCAGCTGTTGTTCCTCGACGCGGACAACCCGGAGCGGGACATCTACCTGTACGTCAACTCGCCCGGCGGCCTCGTCTCCTCGGGGATGGCGATCTACGATACGATGCAGTTCCTGCGCGCCCCCGTGAACACCATCTGCATGGGGATGGCGGCCTCGATGGGCTCGTTCCTGCTCGCCGCCGGCCGCAAAGGGAAGCGCTCGGCGCTGCCCCATGCGCGCATCATGATGCACCAGCCGTCGGGGGGGACTCAAGGGACGGCCGCCGACATCGAAATCCAGGCACGCGAGATCCTGTACCTGCGCGGCAAGCTCAACGAGCTCTACGCCAAGCACACCGGCAAGCCGGTGGAGCACATCGAAAAGGACATGGACCGCGACCGTTTCATGTCGGCCGAGGAAGCCAAGGAATACGGGCTAATTGACCACGTGATAGCGAACTTCCAGGAGATCGACGACGGGAAGAAGAAGTGACGGCTTGCGCCGGTCACCCGACTTTCCCATACTAAGGCCAGATGTCCCACGATAAGCACCTCCGCTGCTCCTTCTGCGGCAAGTCGAAGGACTCGGTCCGGAAGTTCATTTCCGGCCCGTCGGTCTACATTTGTAATGAGTGCATCGCCCTCTGCAACGAGATCCTGGCGGAGGACGAGGAGCGGGAGGTCTCCGAGGCGATCACCCAGGTCCCCACGCCGGCCGAGATCAAGGACGTGCTGGACCAGTACGTGATCGGGCAGGAGAAGGCGAAGAAGACCCTCGCCGTCGCGGTCTACAACCACTACAAGCGCATCAACTCGCACCAGGGGCGCGAGGCCGAGGTCGAGCTCGACAAGTCGAACATCATGCTCATCGGTCCGACCGGCGTGGGCAAGACGCTCCTCGCCCAGACGCTGGCGCGCATCCTCGACGTCCCCTTCACCATCGCGGACGCCACCACGCTCACCGAGGCCGGCTACGTGGGTGAGGACGTGGAGAACATTCTGGTCCGGCTGCTCCAGGCCGCGGATTTCAACGTTTCCGAGGCCGAGCGCGGCATCGTGTACATCGACGAGATCGACAAGATCGCCCGCAAGTCGGAGAACCCGAGCATCACGCGCGACGTATCGGGCGAGGGCGTGCAGCAGGCGCTCCTCAAGATCCTCGAAGGGACCGTGGCGAGCGTGCCGCCCCAGGGCGGGCGCAAGCACCCGCAGCAGGAGTACATCCAGGTCAACACCAAGGACATCCTGTTCATCTGCGGCGGGGCGTTCGACGGCCTCGAGAAGATCATCGAGTCGCGTACCGGCCGGCGGCAGATCGGCTTCACCAAGGAGGAGCTCGCGAAGGGGGAGCCCGAGAAGCTCAAGAAGAACCCCTTCATCGACGTGGAGCCCGACGACCTGCTGCGCTACGGGCTCATCCCCGAGCTGGTGGGCCGGCTCCCGGTGGCGGTACCCCTCGACTCGCTGGACGAGGACGCGCTCATCCGCATCCTCATCGAGCCCAAGAACGCGCTGTCCAAGCAGTACCAGAAGCTGTTCGAGCTCGAGGACGTGCGGCTCACGATCGAGAAGGACGCGCTCAAGGCGATCGCCCAGAAGGCGATCAAGCGGGGCACCGGCGCCCGCGGCCTCCGCGCCATTCTCGAAGAAATGATGACCGACATCATGTTCGACTTGCCGAGTCGCGACGACGTGCGCGAGGTCGCCATCACGGCCGAGTGCGTCTCCGAAGGCCGGCAGCCACTGCTCGTCACGGAGCGCGTGCGCCAGAAGAAAGAAGCCTGACCGCCCCCGCTCCCGACCCCCGCTTCATCGGCTCATTCCCCCGGGCCGACGCCCCACTCAGTCCCGCCCTTCCCGAAGTCGCGCTGCTCGGCCGCTCCAATGTCGGAAAATCCAGCCTCTTGAACGCCCTGGCGGGCCGACGGATTGCCAAGGTGTCCGGAACGCCGGGGAAGACGCGGATGATGAATGTCTTCGAAATGCCCGGCGCGGGATCGGTAGACGCCTATTACCTACTGGATTTCCCCGGCTACGGCTATGCGAAGGCCTCGCACACCGACCGCCGGGCATTTCGGCTCCTCATCACCCACGTGCTCATCCGCGCGCGGCTCGCCGGCGTCCTCTGGCTGCTCGACATCCGGCGCGAACCCTCCGACGACGACCGCGCGATGCAAGAGCTCTTCGCCGAGCGCGAAACGCCGGTGCTCGCGGCGCTCACAAAAAGCGACACGCTGGCCCGGGCCGCGCGGGCGCGTCGCGCAGCCGAGCTGCGCAGCGCGCTCGAGCTCGAGGAGGACCAAATGGTCGTGACGAGCGCGCGGGACAAGGAGGGGATTGACGACCTACGAGAAGCCGTTGCAGGCCTGATCCGAAAGCCTCCTAGAGACCCCGGGCTCGCGCCCGGGGTCAGTTTACCTCCGGGTCCTGGCTGACCCCGGGCGCAAGCCCGGGGTTCAAGCCCGGGGATCACAAGAGATTAGACCCGGTACGCCAGCAGTACTCCTTCGGGTCTCCGCCCCGACACCAGCATCGCGGTCGACAGCGCATCGGCAGCCACCGCCGTTCGCGTGACCACCGAGGCCTGCCGCAGCGCGCGAGCCGGCCACCCCGTGGCGGGATCCATGACGTGGCCCGCGACGAGCGACCCGTAGCGCACGATCGACTCGGTGTTCGCCGCGGTCGCGAGGGCCGCATCCCGAAGCCGCGTGGTGGCCACCGCGCGGCCCGCGCCCGGCCGATCCGGATCGGCGATGTCGACCCGCCAGCCCGGCTCTCCCGGCGGCGCGCCGATGGCGGCCATATCGCCGCTCACATCGATGAACGCGCGTCGTAGCCCGCGCGCGCGCAGCAGCTGCAACGCCCGGTCGATCCCGTACCCGACGCCGATCGCGCCGAAGTCGAGCTGTGTATGAGCGCTCGGCAACCGGGCCACGTCGCCGTCGAGCTCGACCACCGCAGCCAGGACGGCCTCGCGCGCTTCGACAAGCTCCGCGGCTGTCGGTGCGCTCGCCCGATGCCGGTGAAATCCCCACACGAGCATCAGCGGCTCGACCGCCACATTGAAGGTGCCGCCGGTGGCGCGCTTGAATGCAGCGGCCTGCGCCAGGACCGCCCGCAGATCCCGGTCCACCCGCATCCGCTTCCGGCCCGCGCGGCGGTTGAGCTCGCACAGGTCGCTCGCTGTGTCGAACAGCGTCAGCGGGTGCTCGACCCGCCGCAGCTCGGCCAGCGCGGCCGCGCAGGCGTCGAGCCCTTCCTGCTCCGAGCCTGCGAACACCATCAGGTGAACCGGCTGCCCCATTGCCCACGACCAGCGCTCCACGAACACGTCGTCCGCGCGCCAGCGCGGCAGGCGGGGGACGAACACCAGCCCGAGGCCGGTGCCGAGGGTGCCGACGAACTGGCGTCGGTTCATGGCCCCTCGAGTGCGCGGCTCAAGCCGCGGACCACGAACCGAGACGTCCATAGTCACACCCGGGTTTCTTCCCGCTCCACCTGCCGCAGCTCGCGCAGGATCACGTACGACTGCACGTAAAACGTCACGGCGAGGAGCGCGCTGGAGGCTTCGAGCAGCCAGCTGAAGCGCGGATCGACGTATCGCATGAGCCACATGGCCGAAAAGGACACCAGCAACGCCACGAACGGCTCGGCGATGAGCCAGCGTTTCCACCGCTCTGACACCCGCTCGCACAACGCCACCCCGAGCCCGGTCAGCACGAAGATCACCGCCATGGAGAGGAGATGGGTGTGCGTGATCGTGAGCATCTCCGCGAACGATTTGGGGAACTGCATCGCCGCTTGTGTCGCCTCGGGATCGACACCACGGTAGCGCGCCGCCACGCCCGGCGGGACGAGCCGCGTGGTGTGCCAGACGAATATGAGCGAAGTGGTGTAGCCTACGAGCTGGACGATGGTCACCCACCGCGCCAACGTGCGGAGCGTCGTGGGCACGCTGCGCCAGGTGACGGTCATCGGATCGCCCCGCTGCGATGCCAGGCAGTGAGCTCCGCGAGCATGCGCCGCACGCCGAGCGTGACCGCATGCACGCTGATCGTGGCCCCCGAGATGCTGCGGATCTCTTTCCCTACGCGCAGCGAATCACCCGTGCTCTTGCCACGGAACTGCCGCCGCCACGGCTCGTAGGCCACTTCGCCCCCGTACGGCTCGCGGTACACCAGGATGTCCACGTCCTTGAGTCGGTCGGTCGGATCGATGGCCACGAGGAAGGTGATCGGTTGGTCCTTGCCGAGCACGTTGCCGACTGCGGCGAAGCCGAGCAGTGAGTCGGCGCGCGAGACCCGCAGCACACTGGCCGTGTCCGCCCGCAGCGTGTCTACCCGAGCGCCGGGACCGAACAGCCGGGCGATCGACGCGGCGACCTTGGCCGGTGGCGCCGCCGGGTTTTGCGCCGTGACGAGGAGCGCCGCGAGCACGAGCGTCATGGTCAGAACTGGTAACCGAGGCCGAGGCTCAACACCTCGGACTCGCCCACGCCGGCTGCGTTGCGAAGCAGCGCATAGTCCCCCTTGAACGCGGTGTTCCAGGTGGGCTTGTAGGTGACGCCGAACGTCGTGATGCGGCGGGCCAGCGACCGGTCCCGCGTCACGCCGGCCGGGACGCTCGCGTGGGTGTCGTAGCGCTCGTGGCGGAGGAAGGCGTTGAGCTTCTGGGAGGACGCCGGAGCGAGGAGTCGCAGCAGATTGTACGCCCCCTCGACGTAGCCACCGGCGATACGGCTGCCCACGGACCGCCCGTACGCGGCGTTGATCGCCTGGGCATCGCTCACACTGACGTTCGCGACCACGGCCCGCAGCGCCAACGGCCCGCTCTCGTAGCGCGCGTCCGCGGAGAGGAGCGCCACCGGAGCCCCGAAACTTCCCGTCCCCACCGCTTCATTCGTGTCCGCCGTGCCCCCATACCAGAATGACCCGCCGATCTTCACGCCCGGGCGCGCCCATTCGACCCGCCCCGTGAAGGACGGGTTCGCGAAGCTCGCCTGCCGGCCCTCCTGGCGTCCCTCCCGGATCCCCTCGGCGGCCGAAAGGCCATCGGCGCGGAGCCCGTTCACGAGGTACACCCGATACGCGAGCCCGCTGCCACCGGGAATCGTGCCGACCGCGCCGAGGCCGATCTCGCGCCAGGTGGTGGGAATCACGTCGTGATCGAATCCGGGGCGCTCCACGCCGTTGAAGGTGGGCGGCTCGTGCGTTTCATTGATGATCCCGACCGGCGGCAGCACGAGCCCCGTGCGCAGAGTGATCCAGTCCCCCAGGCGGTAATCGAGGTAGGCCTGCTCGAGCGAGACCTCCCCGCCCGCCTGTCCGCCTTCGATCTTCGCGTCCTCGACTTCGAGCTCGGAGCGGAATGCCAGCCGCTCATCGAAGCTGTGCGCGAGGTAGACGACGAAGCGGGCAAGGTTGACGACGGGGGGAGTCTTGGGACCCGTGGGGTTGGTGTAGTGCACCTCACCATAACCCCCGACGGTCGTGTGCTCCTGGGCGGCGAGCATCCGGAGGGGACAGGGCGCCATGACGACAAGGAGGCCCCATCCGATGACCGTCCGCATTACAACTCCGTGGTATGGCTAGTTGAGAATGGGTATCAAACAGAGATATGCGAATCTAAAAGTCGGGATTCGGACGGTCAAGCAGCCATTATTCTTGTGCGAACCATGTCGCTCATTCTCGTCGCCCTCGTTCTGCTCCTTGCGGGCGGGCTCGGCTGGGGAGCGCTTCACCTCAAACGGCGCCTCGAGCGCAGCGAGCGCGACCGGCGACGGGCGGCGGACGAGCTGAACCGCCGGCTCTCCGAGCTTTTCTCCCTCCAGGAGCTGTCCTACATCCTCGCCGGCTCCTTGCAGCTCGACCGTATCGTGGAGCAGGTGGTGCGGTATGCAATGCGGTTTCTCGACGCCCAGGGAGCGCTGGTCGCGCTTGCGGCGGAGGGGGAAGGCGGGGGGGAGCGTCCTCTACACGTGACGGCGGCCGAGGGGACGCTGGCGGGACTCGCCGGTCGTGCCATCGCGCCGACCGATCCCGGTCTCGTGGTCCGCTCGCTGAGCCGCGAGCGGCTCGAGCTGGTCCGCAGCTCGAGCGGCGAGCCGACGCGGCTCCTGGGGGACGTGGCGGTGGACTCGGCCGCCGCGGTGTCGTTGCGCGCGCACGGCGTGGTGGTGGGGACGCTGGTGATCGCGAACCCGCGGGACCGCACGTTCCCGCCCGAGGACATGCGGCTGCTCTCGACCGTGGCCACGCACGCCGCGATCGTGATCGCCAACGCCCGGTTTTTCCAGATGGTGCAGCACGCCAAGGAGCAGTGGGAGACGGCGTTCGACGCGCTCTCTGAAGGGATCGCCGTGGTGGACGACCATGGGTGCATCTCCCGCGCCAACCGCGCCCTCGCGGCCATGCTCGGCGCCCCGATCGCGGGGGTAATCGGCTGCAACCTGGGCGAGGCGCTGCTGGGCCCCTCCCCCGCCCTGCTCGAGCTGCTCGTCGCGGCGCGGGAGGGCGCCCGGGTGCAGCCGGTGGTGCTCCGCTCGGCGACGCTCGGTCGTACGATCCGCGTCAACGCCGCCCGCATCCCCGCCCCCGCCCCGGCGCACGACCAGAGCGTCGTGGTGCTGGTCGAGGACGTGACGGATCAGCAGGCGCTGGAGGCGCAGCTGATCCAAAGCGAGAAGCTCGCCGCGGTGGGGCAGCTCGTCTCGGGCGTGGCGCACGAGCTCAACAACCCTCTCACGTCGATCGCCGGCCTGTCCGAGCTGCTGCTCGAGCAGCAGGAGCTCGGCACGAAGGACCGCGGGCACCTGCGCGTGATTCACGAGCAGGCGGATCGCGCGGGACGGATCGTGCGGAACCTGCTGACCTTCGCGCGGAAGGGACCGGGGGAGCAGGCCGCCATAGATCTGAACGACGTGATCCAGCGCACCTTGCTCCTCATGAGTTATGACTTGAACCTCAAAGACATCACAATCGAGAAGAGCCTGGCGCCCCTTCCTCCAGTGCTGGGGGATCGCCACGCGCTGCAGCAGGTGGTGATCAACCTGCTCAACAACGCGGCGCAGGCCGTCGCCGACAATCCGCCGGAGCGGCCGCGCGTGATCCTGCTCAGCACGTGGGTGGACGACCGGGTACGGATGCGGGTCTCGGACTCGGGGGCGGGGATCGCGGACGCCGTGCTGCCGCACCTCTTCACGCCGTTCTTCACCACCAAGGAGCCGGGCCAGGGGACGGGGCTCGGCCTCTCGATCACCTACTCCATCGTGGACGCGCATGGGGGGCGCATCACGGTCGAGCGGCCGGCCGGGGGGGGCGCCGCGTTCCTCGTGGATCTGCCGCCCGCGCCGAGCGATGCCGCGCGGCGGGATACGGGCGAGGTGCCCACGCCGCCCGCGGCGAAGCGCTCCATCCTCCTCGTGGACGACGATCCCGCGGTGCGCCGCATGGTGAAGGCGCTGTTCGGGCGCGACGGGCATACGGTGGAGGTGGCGCGCAATCCGCAGCAGGCGCTCGACCTCGTACGCGCGCGCGCGTACGACCTGATCCTCGCCGACGCTCAGGCGCGGGCGCGCGACCATCTGTTCGTAGAGCAGCTGGTGGAATCGCAACCGGGACTCAAGGACCGGGTGCTGGTGGCGACAGGAGATTTGCCGCCCGCGGCGGAGGAGGCGTTGGCTCGGCTGGGCCTGCGCTA
>Ga0209056_10009199_pt1 | contig 10099 bp, 8 predicted proteins | sample GraSoiAngelo_114_FD_185876 | JGI IMG/M metagenome (GOLD analysis project Ga0209056, IMG submission 185876) | Grasslands soil microbial communities from the Angelo Coastal Reserve, California, USA - 14_0903_13_40cm (SPAdes) (version 2) | ecosystem: Environmental > Terrestrial > Soil > Grasslands ...
CCGACCAAGTGCCACATCGCTCCGGCCGCCCGAGGATCCGCCATCTTCTCCACCGCTTCCTGCACGCGATTTTCGCCGATGTCGGCGAGCCCCGCGGCCAGGGCCGCCGCCACCGCCGCCGGGCCGAACCCTTTGGTGACCGCCACGATGGTCACGGGATGCGTCCAGCCCCCCGCCGCCGCTCGAGCGGCCATCTCGGCCCTGACGTGGGCCAGCCGCTCGGGCAGGGCGGCAAAATCCATAGCCGCAAAAACTACCCGCCGGGGAGGGCCGAAACAATCCTCCGCGGTCGCAACCCCCGGCGGGAGGCCGGGATAGCCGCCGTCAGCCGGCGGTGGACTGTTGGATGGTGACGCGCTCGCCGCCCTCGAGGTGGTTGATGGCCCCCGAGAGCAGATCCCGCACCTGCTGCGAGGTGAGCGGGCGATGCAGCACGCCGTGGCTGGCGATGGAGATGGTGGACGTCTCCTCGGAGACGACGAGCACCGTCGCGTCGGTCTCCTCCGAGAGGCCGAGCGCGGCGCGGTGGCGCGTGCCGAGAGACTTGTCGGTGACCTTGAACTGGGTGAGCGGCAGCACGCATCCTGCGCCGATGATCTGGTCGCCGCGGATCAGCACGGCGCCGTCGTGGAGCGGGGAGTACGGGGTGAAGATGGTGGTCAGGAGGTCGGCCGACACCTTGGCTTCCATCGGCACGCCGGTCGTGATGAACTCCTCGAGGCCGATGTCCCCTTCGACGGCGACGATCGCGCCGGTGCCCGCCCGCGACAGGCGGTCCAGTGCTTCGGCGATCTCTTCGGCCACCGACTGCCGGTCGCCGCGGGAGAAGGCCCGCATCAGCCGCGACTGGCCGAGCCGCGCCAGCGCGTTGCGCAGCTCCGGCTGGAAGACCACGATCGCCGCGAACGTGCCGTAGGTGAAGACGACGCCGAGCAGCGTGCTGATCATGGTGAACTTGGCGAACACGGCGACGAAGTAGGTGATCGAGAGAATCACCAGGCCGACCACGATCTGGATCGCGCGGGTGCCGACCAGGAACAACAGGAAACGGTAGATGACCCACGCGACGATGGCGATCTCCACCGCGTCGGGCCACAGCTTCGGGGCGAGGAAACGAAACGCGTCGAAGTTCATGTCGCGGGCCGCGTGGCGAGCGCCACGCTCAAGGCCTCCCGGGCAAGGGCGACGTCGTGAACCCGAAACAGCCGCGCGCCACGCTCCCAGGCCAGCGCGCACGCCGTCGCCGTCGCGCGGTCGCGGTCCTCCACGGGCCGCCCCGTGGCGGCGCCGAGGAACCGCTTGCGCGACGGCCCCACGACTACAGGATAGCCCAGCGCGACGATCGTGGCCAGTTCGTCGAGCAGCCGGAAGTTGTGCTCGGGGGTCTTGGCGAAACCGAAGCCGGGGTCCAGCGCGATCCGCTCCCGCGCCACGCCCGCCGCCTCGGCCCGTTCGGCCGCCGCGCCCAGCTCCGCCGCCACCTCCGCCGCCACGTGCCGGTAGGTCGCCAGGGTATCCATCGTGTCCGGCGTCCCTCGCATGTGCATCAGGACCAGCGCCGCCTGGGACCGGGCCACGGTCTCGCCCATGGCCGGGTCGAACGCCAGCCCGGAGACGTCGTTCACGATCACCGCGCCGGCGGCCAGGGCTGCGGCCGCGACCACCGCCTTGCGTGTGTCTACCGACACCGGGAGGCCGCGCCGGACCAGCTCCCGAACCACGGGCACGACCCGAGCCTGCTCTGCGGCGGCCGGCACGACCCCCGCCCCGGGCCGGGTGGACTCGCCACCGACATCCAGGATGCGGGCGCCGTGCGCCGCGAGCTGTTCGCCGTGCGCCGCCGCCGCGTCGGCCGTGCCATACCGCCCACCGTCGGAGAAGGAGTCGGGCGTGACGTTCACGATGCCGATGAGGACGGGTTGCTCGAGCGGGATCTCACCGCCGCGGATCGCCCAGCGGCGGGGCGGCTCGGCGTAGGCGGCGAGAAAACGGGCGAGCGCGGGAGAGAGCGACGCCAGGCCGGGCGGCACGCGGTCGGCGCGGGCGAGCGGGGCCAGCCGGCTCGCGGCCGCGCCGACCAGGGCCCAGCCTTGCCCGGTGAGGAGGTCGGCCCCGGCGCGCGCGGCCCACCCAACGAGCGCCTCGCGTTCCGCGTCGCTCAAGTCTTCGAGGAGAATCGTGAGCGGCTGGAGGCCCGTGGCGGCGAACCAGGCGGGCTGCGCTTCCCAGCCGCGCGCCGCGAGCGCCGCGCGCACCGCTTCCGGGGTGTGCGCGGCGAGCGCGGTCACCCTCACCGCAGCGCCTGGACCACCTGCAGTCGTGCGGCCCGCCACGCGGGGAAGAAGCCGCCTACCAGCCCCATCACGACCGCGAAGATCACGCCGCCCACCAGGAGGCCGGGCGTCACGCGGAAGGCGAACGCCACCTCGCTGAACGAATTCCAGTTGGTCGTGCTGGTGACGATGCCGTTGATCGGCAGCGCGAGCAGGCCGCCGGCCACGCCGCCGAGCAGGGCGATCGCCACCGACTCGGAGAGGAAGGACGCGAGAACGCTGCGGGGCGCGAAGCCGAGGGTGAGCAGCACCGCGATCTCTGGCGTGCGGGACGAAACGGCCGCGTACATCGTATTCACCGCGCCGAAGACGGCCCCGACCGCCATGACGCTGGTGATCATGATGGCGAGGAAGGTGAGGATCCGGGTGAGGACGGTGGACTGCCCCGCGTAGAACGCCGACTCGCGCTGCGCCTGCACCTGCAGCCGCTGGTCACCCTCCAGCGCGCGCTTCACCTCGTCGAACGCGGCGGGATCCCGGAGGCGGAAGATGACCGACTGGAACACTTCGCCGCGAAACACTGGCATGAACTGCTCGTTTTCACCCCAGATCTCCGACTCGAGCGCCGAGCCCGCCGCGGCGAAGTGTCCCACGACGATCCAGTCGCGGTTGGCGAAGCGCAGCGTGTCTCCGATCGCGGTGTGGGCGAAGCGCGGGACGATCTTCTTCCCGAGGATGATCTCGCTGCGGCCCGAGGCGAATTTCCGGCCGGCCACGAGGTGGATGTTGCGCACGGCGAACGCCTCGTCGTTCACGCCGCGCGCGACGACGTTGTTGACGCCCTCGCCCACGGCGCGGGGGATGTTGATCACCACGAAGACCTCAGGACTGACCAGCGGGCGCGCGTCCGCGCCGCTCGCGATCCGCGGGTCCGCGGCGATGAGGCGCGCGCTCTCGCGCGGCACGCCGCTCTCCATCTCGCTGGTGGCCCCGCGCCGCAGCACGACGACGTTGTCGGGCGACCCCGTCCGCGCGAGCGTCGCGCGGAAGCCGCCTGCCAGCGCCAGCATCGCCACGAAGACCGCCACCACCAGCGCGAGGCCCAGCGCGGTCATCGCGGTCGACACCGGCCGATGCGCGATGCTGCGCAGATTATAGACGAGCGGAATCTTCATTCGACGTGCCGCAGCGCCTGCACGATGGAGAGCCGGTACGCGCGCAGCGCCGGCACCGCCCCACTGGCCACGGCGAGGAGGAGCGTGATCCCGAGACCGACCGCGACCGTCCCCGCGGTGACGTCGAAGCCGGGGAGGAAGCCGAAGCCGTTGAACCCCGTCCCCGCGTACAGGAGTTTCGCGCCGCCGAGGCCCAGCACCGCGCCCGTCAACGTCACGAGGCCGGCCTCGGCCATCACCAGGCCGAACAGCGTCCGATCGGTGAAGCCGATCGTCTTGAGCACCGCCACTTCGCCCGTACGCTCGCGCGCCGTCATCATCATCGCGTTGGCCGTCACCATGAGGATCGCGAAGACCACCGCCATCCCGATCGAATTCATCAGGAACTGCACGTTCCCCCACATCGTCACGAAGCTTTGGTTGAACGCCTTCTCCGTCATGGTCTTCGTGGGGGCGCTCGAGTTCTCGAACATGGCGTCGATCGTGTGGGCGACCTGCGGTGCCAGCGCGGCGTCCTGCAACTTGAGCGCGTACCAGCCCGGCGTGACGCGATGCTGCGTGCGCTCGTCCAGGTAGTCGTAGCGGAAAATGAACGACCGGTCATCGATCGCCCGAACGCTCGGCGTGTAGACGGCGCGGATGGTGAAGGTCCAGTCGCCCGGGAAGATCGTGCCGCGGATCGTGACGTCCTGCCCGAGCTTCCAGCCGAACACCTCCATCAGCCCCTGGCCCACCAGCGCCGCGGTGCGCTCGTGCAGGAACGCCTCCTTCTGGTCCGGGGGCACGACGACCTCGGGGTACATCGCGAGATACGACTCGGGATCGACCGCGAACTGCGCGAAGAAGACCTTGCCGTCCCCGTACTGGCCGCCGAACCAGTTGGCCCAGGACACGGCCACGACGCCGGGCACGGCGGCCAACCGCTCGCGGTAGCTCATCGGCAGCGGAAAGACGATCGCCATCTTGTTCTGCACGCCCATCCGCTCGGCGCTGGCGACCTCCGCGCCGGCGTTGAGCGTGGTCACCACCGAACGCAGCGATGCGAACAGGAACATCGCGAGCGCCACCCCCAACGTCGTGAGCAGGGTCCGGAGCCGGTGGCGGCGCAGGTTGGCGAAGACGAGCGGCAGCAGCTTCACGCGGCCAACACTCCCTTGTCCAGGTGCAACACCTGCTTGGCCTTCTCGGCCGCATGCGCGTCGTGCGTCACCACGATGATCGTCTTGTGAAACTCATCGTTGAGCCGCTGCAGCAGCGTCAGCACCTCCTGCGCCGACTTCTTGTCGAGCTGGCCCGTCGGCTCGTCCAGCAGGGTGAGCGTGGGGTCGGACACGATCGCGCGCGCGATCGCCACCCGTTGCTCCTGACCTCCCGACAACTGGCGCGGGTAGTGGACCATCCGGTCCTCGAGCCCCACGACCCCGAGCGCGATGCGGACCCGCTCGGCGCGCTCCTTCTTCGAGAGCGGCGCCAGCAGCAGTGGCAGCTCGACGTTCTGAGCGGCAGTGAGCACGGGAAGCAGGTTGTAGGACTGAAATACGAACCCGATGTGCCGCGCCCGCCACTTCGCGAGCGCCGACGGCGACATGGTGTTCACCGCCGCGCCCGCCACCGTGATCGTGCCGCTCGTCGGCCGATCGAGCCCCGCCAGCAGGTTCAGGAACGTGGACTTCCCGCTCCCGGAGGGTCCCATGAGGGCCGTGAAGCTCCCCGCGGCGATATCGAGGGTGAGGTTCTCGAACACCTCGATGACCTGGCTGTCGCGCTGAAACGACTTGTGGACGTTACGTACCTCGACCAGTGCCATGACACGTCTTGCGTTGCAGGGTGACAGTCGGACTACGGCGAGACGGGCGAGGGCGTCACCCGCACGCGCTGCCCTGCGCGCGGGCTCTCGACCCCGCCCACGAGCAGCAACTCGCCCCCGGAAAGCCCGGAACGGATCTCGCGCAAGTTACCACTGACCGGGCCAGCGTCAACGTCCCTTTTCTCCAGGCGGCCGCTCCGTACGATCCACACGACGGCGCGGCCGAGCTCGGAGCGGATGGCGGCCGCCGGCACCATGAGCCGGCGTGGGGCGACGGCGCCAGCCACCGTCAGGGGCGCGGCCTCCTCGAGGAATTCGACCTTCGCCCCCATCTCCGGAAGAAGCCGCGGGTCGTGATCGAGGATCGCCACCTTCACCTGCACCGTGGCCCGCTGGCGGTCGGCCGTGGGGACGACCTGGCGCACCCGGCCGCGGAACGACGTGTCGGGGTAGGCATCCAGGGTGATCCGCGCCGGCTGGGCGCCGCGCACCCGGGCGATGTACGCCTCGTTCACGTCCACCTCGACCTCGAGGGTGGACAGGTCGGCCATGGTCACGACCGCGCCCCGGGTGAGGCCGCCGCCGACCGACGGCGCCACCACTTCGCCGACTTCCGCCTCCTTGCGGAGTACGGTGCCGGTGAACGGCGCCCGGATGAGCGTGTTCTCGAAGTTGGCCTGCGCCAGCCGCAGCCCCGCGGCCGCGGCCTCCACGCGCGCCGCCTGGGCGCCGGCGCGCGCGTCGCCCTGCCGGGAGCGGCTGTCGGCCGCCTCGACCTCCTGCTGCGACACCAGATTGGGGTTCTGCGTGTGGAGGTCGCGGACCCGGGCGAAGTCGCGCCGCAGCTGGTCACGGTCCGCTTCGAGCTCGATCAGCGTCGCCCGCGCGCTGGCGACCTGGGCCTCCGCTTCCCCCACCGCCGCGGCATAGTCGGCGTTGTCCAGGCGGGCGATCACGTCTCGCTGATGGACGAACGACCCCTCGCTCACGGCGAGGAATGCCAGCCGGCCGGGGATCTTCGCGGACACGGCCGCCTTGGTACGCGCGACCACGTAGCCGTTCGCGACGACGCCGACCGGGCCTCCTCCGCCACCCACGCCAGCCGTCTCGCCGGCCGCCACCGTGACCACCTGGACCGGCACGGCGGAGCCGCGGCGGAGCCAAAGCGCGATGCCGCCGCCGACGACGAGTGTCGCCCCCACGAGCCACAGGGCGCGCGTGAACGCCCGCTTGACGGCGGGCGGGGGCGCGTCGCGATCGATGCGGAGCTTGGCGAGGTCGGGAATGGTAGCCATCGACTCGGCGGGGAATCTACAACGAACCCACGGCGTCGTGCAGCGGGCGGGCGCCCGCCCGCCTTCACGCCCCGGCGGGCTCCGGGGGCAGGTTGCCGAGGACGGGTCCGCGGGCGGGGGCCGGCTTCTCGCGGGCCGCAGGCGCATCCGGGGACGCCTTCGGGTCCGGCGGAGAGACGTGGGGCGGCAGGGGTTTGCCGGCGATCACGAGATCCACGTCCTCGCGGTCCAGCGTCTCCCGCTCCAGCAGCGCGTGGGCCAGGCGGTCGAGGCTCTCGCGGTGCTCGCCGATGATGGTCTTAGCGCGCTCGAAGGCACCTTCCAGGATGCGCTTCACCTCGTTATCGACGAGCTCGGCCGTCCGCTCCGAGATCTCCCGCCGTTGCACGATCTCGCGGCCGAGGAAGATCTCAGCTTCGCGATCGCCGACGGCGATGGGACCTACCGCGTCACTCATCCCGAACTGCGTCACCATGCGCCGGGCATAGGAGGTGGCGACTTGGATGTCCTGCGCCGCGCCCGTCGTCACCTTCTCCGGCCCGAAGACGAGCTCCTCGGCGACCCGCCCGCCGTACGCGGTGGCGAGGCGGCTGAGGATCGACTGCTTGGTGTACTTGTGCAGCTCCTCTTCCGGCAGATACGCGGTGATGCCGAGCGCCCGGCCGCGCGGCACGATCGTCACTTTGTGCAGCGGGTCGGCGCCCGGGACGTTGAGGCTCACGAGGGCGTGGCCCGCCTCGTGATAGGCGATGAGCGTGCGCTCCTCCTCCGACAGCACCCGGCTCTTGCGCTCCAGGCCCAGCATCACCTTGTCCTTGGCGTCCTCGAGATCGCGGTGGTCCACCGCCTGTTTGTTGCGGCGGGCGGCGAGCAGCGCGGCCTCGTTCACCACGTTGGAGAGCTCCGCCCCCGAGAGTCCCGGGGTCCCGCGCGCGATGCGGGCGAGGTCGACGTCCTGGGCCAGCGGGATCTTGCGCGTGTGCACGCGCAGGATCTGCTCCCGGCCCTTCACATCCGGCATGTCCACCACGATCTGGCGGTCGAAGCGGCCCGGGCGCAGCAGCGCCGGGTCGAGGATGTCGGGCCGGTTGGTGGCGGCGAGGAGGATCACGCCCTCGTTCGACTCGAAGCCGTCCATCTCGACGAGCAGCTGGTTGAGGGTCTGCTCGCGCTCGTCGTGGCCGCCGCCCAGGCCGGCGCCGCGGTGCCGCCCGACGGCGTCGATCTCGTCGATGAAGATGATGCACGGCGCGTGGGCCTTACCCTGTTCGAACAGGTCGCGCACCCGCGAGGCGCCCACGCCGACGAACATCTCCACGAAGTCCGAGCCCGACATCGAGAAGAACGGCCGGCCCGCCTCGCCCGCGACCGCCTTGGCGAGCAGCGTCTTGCCCGTGCCCGGCGGCCCCACGAGCAGCGCGCCTTTGGGCAGCCGGCCACCCAGGCGCTGGAACTTCAGCGGATCCTTGAGGAAGTCGATGATCTCCTCGAGCTCCTGCTTGGCCTCGTCGCAGCCCGCCACGTCGGCGAAGGTCACCTTGGGGGTGTCGCCCGCGAGCAGCTTGGCCTTCGACTTCCCGAACGCGAAGGCCCGATTGCCCCCCTGCTGCATCTGCCGCAGCATGAACACGATCAGGCCGAGCAGCAGCAGGTACGGCAGGAATTGCAGCAGCACCAGCCCGAAGGTGGGCTTCTCCATCTTGCCGCGGACGTCGACGTTCTTGGCCCGCAGGCTCGCCACCCATGTGTCGTTCGCCTCGAACGGCAGCAGCATGGTGAAGTGCTCGGCGTTGCGGCGCCCCTCGGGGATGGCGTGCCGAAAGTCGCCCTTGATCTGCTGGCGCTCGGTGATCTCCACGGCGGCGATGTTGCTCTGGTCGAGCTGGTCGGCGAACTCCGTATAGGTGATCTCCACCGCATCCTGGCGGCGGCCGGCGGCGAACTTGACCAGCGCGATCGAGCCGACGATGAGGAGCGCCCAGAACGAGAGCGTCCGCAGCATCTGGGCCCAGTTGAACTCGCGCGGGGGCGGCGGCAGGCGGTTTGGCATCTACGTCAGGCTCGCTATATAAGGAAGGTGCCGGAAGTTCTCGGAATGATCGAGCCCGTATCCCACGAGGAACGCTCGCGGAGCGTCGAACCCGACGAAGGCCGCCTCCAGCTCCAGATGCACGGCAATATGCTTGTGCAGCAAGGCACAGATCTCCAGGCTCCGCGGGTTGCGGGCCCGCAGGAGCGTCACCAGACGGTTCAGCGTCTTCCCCGTGTCAATGATATCCTCGACCAGGAGGATATGTTTCCCCGCGAGCTCGGTCTCCGGATCGTACAGCAGCCGGACGTTGCCGCTGGAAACCGTGCCCTCCCCGTAGCTCGCGGCCACCAGGAAGTCCACCTGCAGCGGCCGGTCGATGCGCCGCACCAGGTCGCTCAGGAAGATGAAGCTCCCCTTCAGCAGGCCGAGGACGAGGAGGTCTCCCTCGGGATACGCCGCCGTGATCTCGGCCCCCAGCTCAGCCACCCGCCGCGCGATCGTCTCGGCGTCGAAGACGATCCGCGCCAGCTTCGTGTCACCGGTTTGCTTCTGCAGACTCCCCGTTCCGGATAACATCGAGCCGCACCGCCGGGGTTCCGGGCTCGGGAAGCGCGACCGCGCTCCGACAGACACCGGGTACCCACAGAATGGTTTCGCCGCAGGCGACGACGGGGTACCGCCCCCGCTCGCTCCGCGACACGCGCGCCTCCATCAGCAGGCGCCGCAGCGGCCGGTGCCCCACCCCGCCCAGCGGCGCCACCCGGTCGCCGGGACGCGACGGCCGGACCACCCACTCCCTGTCCGCCACCCAGGTCGTCCACGCCGTCCGCTCCAGCGTGGCCGGTGCGGGCTCGGGCCGCCAGCTCACCCGGAAGTCGCCGAACACGGCGCTGCCGCGCTCGCCCGCGCCCACGACCTCCTCAGCTGCGCAGGCCATCGCGCGCCGCACCTGCAGGCGGTCGAAGGCTACCTCCGCCGTCCAGCCTCCGCCCAGCGGCAACCGCCGACCGGAGGACCGCGCCGCCAGGGCGCACAGCGCGCGGGCGCGCCGCGGCCCGAGCACCAACCCCACGCGCCGGGCCGCGGCGCGCACCAGGGCGACGGCCACCTCGTCATCATAGCGAGCGAGCCCCGCACGGGCAACGTCGAAGCCGCGCGCGGCGACGTGAAGTTCAAGGTCGGGAACGACTTCCAGCACCCGTTCCCACGCGCGCCGCTCCGCCGCCGCGTGGCGGCCCACGCGCAGCAGGTCGTCGCGCACGCGGGAGCCGAGCCGCCCCACGAGCATCGGCAACAGGGTGCCGCGGATCCAGGAACGGAGGTGCGCGGGGTCGCGGTTGGCGGGGTCGTCGTGCACGGGCAGGCCGCGCTCGGCCGCGTAGGCGGCGAGGTCCGCGCGCGTGAACGGCAGCAGCGGCCGCACCAGCCCGCCGCGGGTGCGGGCCGGCATTCCGGCGAGCCCCGCCGGGGCGCTACCCCGCAGCACCCGTAGCAGCACGGTCTCGACCTGGTCATCG
>Ga0209056_10009201_pt1 | contig 10099 bp, 7 predicted proteins | sample GraSoiAngelo_114_FD_185876 | JGI IMG/M metagenome (GOLD analysis project Ga0209056, IMG submission 185876) | Grasslands soil microbial communities from the Angelo Coastal Reserve, California, USA - 14_0903_13_40cm (SPAdes) (version 2) | ecosystem: Environmental > Terrestrial > Soil > Grasslands ...
CCTTCACCGGAGGCACTGCTCCATTCAAGTGCGTGTTCCGGTTCGGCGACGACGAGTCACAAACCGTATTGGCTAGCGCGAATAGCTGCTCAGTTACCCACGACTATGACAGTTCGGGTAAGTTCAAACTCAGGGTCACAGTCGTTGGTTCGAGCACCTCGGATACGGTATCGTCCAGCCTCACCATAACCGTAGTAGTTCCCGTTCCCCCGACCACGTCTCAGCCGGCATCCAGTGTCATTATTGCTGCAACGGCTTCGGGTCGCCGTTAACCCAACTGTTGGACAATTTGACGCATTCTCCACCGGGCCCTAATCTGAGGCGAATAGCCTTCTAGGAATATCCCGGAACCTACTTAAGTCGTTGACAGAGAATCGAAATCGGGGGCGTGATACAATGAGTTCTCAGCTGACTTCTAAAGGAATTTGTTTGTGATTCCGAGAGCCTCGTCAGTCTTCGCAATTGACCTCCGGCCTTCACTTTCCAGGCCAGTAAGCGCCCTTATCGCATCAACATTCTCCGGAACCACAACGCTCTCGTTGTGTACCTGGTAGACCATATTCGCTTCACCATCGGTGACGTTGAGTATGTCTTCCCAGTAGGCTACTTCCCACATGTCAGCTCTTGTTCTATGCAAGTCTCGCATCATCTCCGCCACAGCGTTCATACTGTCAACTCCATCAGTCGTTCGAACCGGTGCTAGCCTGGGCGCGTTCTTCAAGACCTTCAGGACATCTTTCCTCTCGGGGTTGTTCTTTAGCTGGACCATAGCGAAGTGTAGGTGGCCGATGTTAAAGGGTCCTTTCGCGGCCATGGTTGTAATGTCCAGTTTTGGAAGAACGGTTTGCGCGTCGGGTCCCTGATGGGATGGAATATGCGCCTCCGGGACGACAGTATTGATGAGTCCATTCTTGTGGCTCTCCCACGGGTCTGTTCCTCTACGGAACACGACAACTCTCGCCTTTCTCACTCCGAGCCCGTTCTGTAGCGCGCCAATGGTCCTGCAGATTCCGGTCGTGTTGCAGCTCACAACCCGCGTGGCGTTCTTGTTAAGATTCTCAGCGTAGTTACACTGCGCAACGAACGATGATCCTGTGAGATCGTGTTTCTCGCCGCCTTGGAAGACTGACTTGACACCGAGCTTGTCGTATTGCGCCTTGTTCTTCGCCCCGAGTCCCGCTGGAGTGCAGTCGATCATGACGTCGACCTTTTTGATCAAGTCCTCTAGAACTCCTGAAACCTCTATTCCCGCCTTCTTCATATCGGGAAGTTTCTCGGGAAGGGAGCTGTATATCGCGAAATTCTTCTTCTGCCCCATCTTCACCCGATAGTCCGCGACGACATCGGAGACACCGATGAGTTTCATGTCCTTCTGTTTCGACACGGCCTCGGCGACGCGCTTGCCGATGACACCGAACCCGTTAACACCTACTCTAGCTGCTGGCTTCGGCATATTGACACATCTAGGTGAAAGAATGAGAAAGGTTTCTTTTAGACATGACCCCACCCTTCCTGTTGTTCCTTTGTTCATAGCTCCGTAGAGTTACGAGTCGGGTACGTTCATGGCTCCGGCCCACTGTTAGCTTCGTTTGGTACTAGACTCGGCGTTTTCTGTAGTAATGGCTTGGAAGCAGTTTGAAGATAATACCCTAATCAAGTCCCTCGAAGCGCAACTGCTGCCAAGGCCCATCTGCCCCAGTTGTCTGGTCGTTTTCCTTGAGGCCTGTGATGGCCTCGTCGGTAAGATTCTTCGCTCTCGCAAGCAAGATATGATCCCGTTCGGTTCTCCAGTGTGCCTTTGTGATCTGATGACTTGGCAACTAGCTGCTATTCGATAGGCCGAAAAAATGCAATCCGTTATCGTAGAGAAGAAAAGACCGACTAGCTTTTCTTGATGTTCGCCTTCCATCCATACGGCGTCGAGGTTGCTGGAGGAATTTGACAAGCGCACGATTCAGACTGTTGGAATCGCACTCATTATTCTAGGAATCTTACTCATTGTAGTCAGTTTACTCAGCATCATCGCCGCCTCCATGGTAACCGCATATTGTCCGGCGAGCGGTTGCCCACCCTATTCACTGCCGGCGCAGAGCTTGCTGTTGCCCTCGTTCTTGTTTGGCCTCGCTCTCCTCCTTATCGGGATCGTTTTGCTTATCATCGCCCGAGGCATGAAATCAAAGCGAGACACAGACTAGGCCCATCCATAAAACGTCGTAAGTAGATCGAGAAGTACAATTTTCTTGAAGCTCGTGATGAGCTGTAACCATATTTCGCCCAGACCGCTTTAGACATAACTTGCAATACTGATAGTCGTGCGTTGGAGACGGGCTTTAATACTAGGGCTGGACCCTTTACGCTCTCAAGCTTTACCGCTTACAAATCGAAAAGAGAAGGTATCAGAAAGAGGGTAGTGAATTATGGAGGTTAAATTTTCATGGTTGAACAGTCTCAGTACGCTACGACTACAAAATACATAGTAAAAGCACACTTCGACGTTCAAGGAGTCGTCGAAAAACCAGACGTTGTTGGCGCAGTTTTTGGACAAACAGAAGGACTCTTTGGACCCGATCTAGACCTTAGAGAACTACAAAAATCAGGACGAATAGGAAGGATCGAGATCAACCTCGATTCCAAACGTGACAAGACTACAGGGTCCATCGTAATACCATCCAGCCTAGACAAAGTCTCCACCGCAATTATCGCTGCGGCCATCGAGAGTGTGGACAGAATCGGCCCCTGTGAAGCCAAGATTACACTGGAGAAGGTCGAGGATGTCCGCGAAGAAAAACGAAACGCGATCCTAACCAAGGCGAAAGATATTCTCCGCAAATGGGTCGTTGAGTCGTCCCCCAGCACTGAAGAGGTCGTCAAGGAAGTCGCATCCTCTCTAAGAGGCGTCGATCTCATCGAATACGGTCCCGAGAAACTGCCAGCCGGTCCCGAAGTCGAGAGCGGCTCCCTGATAGTGGTTGAAGGCAGAGCGGATGTAATTCTTCTGATGAAGGTCGGGATCAAGAACGTGGTCGCGCTCAATGGGACGAAGGTTCCTGATACAATTATCAAGCTCACCAAGGACAAGGAAGTCACAGCATTCCTCGACGGGGACAGAGCCGGAGACTTGATTCTCAAAGAGCTACAGCAGGTCGCAGACATAGACTACGTTGCACGCGCACCCTTCGGGAAGGAGGTCGAGGAGCTTACCCCTAAGGAGATAATGAAAGCCCTCCGAGAAAGAGTTCCAATCAACCTCGCTCGACCGATCGAGAGACCTGAAAGAGTTCAGTTTGCCCGCCCGGAAAGGCCCGAAAGGCAGGAACGATACGAGCGACCCTACGAGAGAGGGTACGGTCCATCTGAACCTCGGGTAGAAGCACCGCCCATCCCAAGACCCAGTCTTTCACCGACAGTGTTCGAAGCCGCAAAAGACCTGCGTGGAACTCTGGAGGCAGTCATATTCGACGAGGCAGGAAAGGAGCTATCCAGAATGCCTGTCAGCGAGCTTGCAGAAAAAATTCCAAGTGTCGAGAACGCGCACTTGATCCTCTTCGATGGAGTTGTCACTCAGAGATTATTGGACATTGCCGCAGGCAAGAACATCAGATTCGTCATCGGCGACAGGGTATCCGACGGAGCCAAAAAACCACCGAACGTGAACGTCATGACCTTGAGCGATCTATCATCCTTCAGTCCTGGGCCTACAATTACAAGCTGACCTGACCGCGACCTGTCCCGAGCAAATCCTTCTCGGCAATTCCAAACACCTCTAGAACCCTAGCCGCAGCCGGAACAATCTGGTTGTGGACATAATATTCGTAATCCACTTGATCCAGTGAGACTTTGAAGTGCGGCTCTGCTTTCTGGTAGAGCTTGCCCGGCTTCTTTGTGATGATGAAGCCAACCTTGTCTCCAACGGTCACGGGCCAACCCTCTTTCGCCATCTTTCGAGCCACCTCCACATGAGGTGCATTGACCTCGTATTCATCCGGACGCTTGGTAAGCGTCTTCCAAATCACGAGGGAAGATTTGGGGACCTTTGCGGATTCTAGGTCCTTGATTAGACTCGTCACGTACGACCTCCCTCTCGCTGGATTGCCATCTTGGAGGACAAGCTTGAGAACTTCGTTCTGAACATTTCTGGCGAGGTTAGACCAGTCTCCTCTGATTGCTTCCATCCCAACGACATCAAGCTCGCCATCTCCCAATAGCCCAGCATACTTCTTCTTGGCCTCAGTGAACAGGATTCGCTTGTACAATTGTCCTAGGTTGATTTCAAGACCTAGATTCTTGTCGATTTCTTTGATGAATTGGTTGACGAGTTTCTCTTCATATCCGACGAAGAGACTGTCGGTGTCTCCATAGAGAACCTTGAGCCCGAGATTCTTAGCGATATCAATGGATTTATTGATCGTATCTCGTCCGAGAGCAGCGGCGGATTCCGCGACCTCGCGAGAATACCACCTGGACCCAGCCCAGCCCGCGTATCCATACGTAGCGTTAGTGATGACCTTCGTCGCTTTCTCACGAGCTTTCAAGATCTTGCGCTCTGGAGTTCCTCGGGGAGTCTTGGCGGCCTCTTGCTTGGCCGCTTGTCTGCTCGCGATCAGCTGGCTGAGAACGATCTTGTAAAACCCTGGAGGAGTTTTCCGGAAATGATGACCGACCTCAGGAACCTCAAAGACACCATCGCCTCCCCTATCGACGAGAGTGTCAGGGGAAATGTTGTACTTGACCATCAGGCTAGGATACATTGCTGAAAAGTCAAGTACTGCAACATTGTCGTGCAGTCCTACGCTGGGTTCGAGAACAATTGCGCCTTTGTAGGGAATAATGTTCAGCTCTTCTCTGCCGGGTATCAGCTCGCCCAGCTTGTGCGCTTCCATCATCAAGTAATTGTCAACTCTGAACCCGACCGCTGCTGCCAGGACCTGGTCAGGTGGGAGAGCTGAGAGATTCGAGAGTTGAAGCGTATAATCGAGCGCGTCTTCTCCGACATTGAATATTGAAGTTGCTTGTGCCTTCATCTGTTCTAGTAAAACCGGGCGATCATGACCGGTCCAGTGATCATAGTATTCTGTCTCGTCAATCGTCGGAATGGAGGCTTCGACTCCGAGATACCTGGCAACATTCTCTACAGTTTTGATCTTCACATCATAGAGGTCTTGTGAGAAATCCAGTAGATCCACGTTCGCTCGTCCGGTAAGGGAGAAGTGACCGTAGAGGCTCTGGCGGGCCGGACCATCGTCCCTTCCGACGGAAAGCTTTGCCTTAGTCCGATTCGCTCGCTTGATCAAGTACGGCCAGTCGAAGGTATTGCCGCCAAACGAGAAGACAATATCGGGATCAAGTCTTTGCTGAATCTTCGAAAACCCTTCGATTAGCTCATCGTCCGAGTTTTTTCCTGACCGGATTGTATCGGCTTGGCTTTCCTTGTTTTTCCATGCGACGAGCCTCACAGGGTCGCGGATAGGACTCGGAGAACCTGTCGGACTGACGGCAAGTACGGAGAAGGAGAGGAGTCGTAGCTTGGGAGCGCTTTCCCTTGGAATAGAAGTTGGATGCCCGCTCGTCTCAAAGACTTTGTCAACATGGTATTTTCCGGGGTCGATAGAAGATTCTATTCCCTCAACACTGTACCACTGACAGGGTCTTATCTCGAACTCGATCTGGTACTTTATCGAATAACGAAGCTTTTCCTCGAAGCTCGTCTCTACGGCGAGTTGTTTTACGCATTCTCTCGCGCACTTCTCCATAGTGTCAGGGTCTTTACAGAACACTTTGAGAATTTGTCTCTCTTCGCCAAGGCGCTTCCTCCTTTCAATAACCGCTCTATCAACGGACGGATGGGGTTTTTCCTTCTCAATTCTCTCTTTGAGTTGATCGATGTTCTGGTCTTTCTTGGGCAGCAGGTAGAAGTAAGCCTGAAAGTTGGCGTCGATAACTAAGACTCGTCGGTTGTCATGCGTGACTCCCCAAAGCCAGATCGCGGACCTGCCCTCATGAGCCTCATGGTTGAGGTCTAAGAGCCAGAAGTCAAGTCTCAACTTAGGATGGGGTCCACCCGGGATTCCGTAAAGTCTTTTGCACGGGCCGGTCATGTGACAAGAGTGATGGACGATAGTGACCCTCCCGCATGGGTCTTTTTCCGAATGAAATCATGTCGGGCAATCAGAAAGGCTTACTTCGAACCCAGACCATTCTGTCACTCTTGGATTACCTTTTGGACTCACTGACGAGTGCCGCCGACGATCAAGACATTCTCAGAATCGCAAAGGAACTCATAGAACAACTCAACATATCAGGTTTCAGACCCGTTTCAGTTTCTTGGGCCGAGGACGTTCCGTTGACGCTGCACGACTCCGAAAACATCCTCCCAGAGATGGCAGGAGTAGTCAAACGAGATGTCCCTGTCGGCTGGTGTGTTTTCACATGGGACAGAGTCCTTCTGCCCACTGAGATCAAGGGAAAGCTCGGCTCTGAAGAGTGGCGGCCACTACTTGCCTCTTCTCTAATCTACGAGGCGAAGCTGAGAATCAAGCGCTACCTAGGAATCATCTTTGTTTCGATCCCGATCATTATCGATGCGCTAGGATGGTGGGAGCTGTTTGCTGTTTCGACCCCAGCCTCAGGCATACCAGCCTTATTGCTGATTCTTGATGTCGCATGGTTATTACCTGCTTTTTTTCTAAGCGGGTTCCTAGCTAAATGGTTCTCAAGGAGACTGAGGCTAAAGGCGGACAAAATCGCAGCAGAGTTCCTTGGGAAGAGAAACATTGTTGAGATTGCTGGAGAAAATGAAAGCCCTAGGACTGGTAGATCAGTATGCGGGTCTAAATTGGGGCATTTCTCTACCGAGCAAGTATCCATTCACGACGGAGCTCATGAATGGGAGGCCCACTTTGACCGAGAGGATTACCAACCTCAACCTAAACCCAAAGTCTTCCTGAGCAATTGTCGTCGCCATCGGGACTAATCCTTCAATGACGTGATCCTACCATGCAGAACATCTGCCGGGGAGAGTTTAAATTCGCGTGAGGTTCAAGCCCCGACCTATCAGGTAATTCTGCATGGCGGAGAAGGCTAAGGCACCGGCGGACAGATGGGGAATAGCTCACATATACTCATCCTTCAACAACACGATGGTCCACATAACCGACCTTACAGGCGCAGAGACAATCTCCCGAAGCGCGGGCGGACAACACGTCAAAGCTGACAGACTCCAAGGAACACCCTACGCCGCGATGCAAGCCGCTGCAGCAGCCGCCAAGACTGCGAAAGACAAGGGAATTACTTCTCTTCATATTCGAGTAAGAGCTCCCGGTGGACACGGTGCTAGGACGCCTGGTCCTGGAGCGCAGGCCGCTATCAGGATGCTCGCCCGTCACGGGTTTAGAATTGGAAGAATAGAAGACGTTACGCCAGTCCCACACGACGGGACCAGAAGACCGGGCGGTCGACGCGGTCGACGAGTCTAGTCGCCAACTAGGGTAGAGTTTCAACGTCTTACGCGTCTGAGGTCAGAAAGCTCGTTGACAAGCATCAACGCTGGCGCGCAGAAGAATGCCTCAACCTCATTCCCTCTGAGAACGTAACCAGTCATACAGTGCGGCAACTTCTCACTAACGATATGGGCCATCGCTACACTGCGTGGGACGGGTTCTACAAAGGGACACGTTTCATCGACGAGCTAGAGAGCCTGGGAGAGAAGCTTGCGTGCGAGGTCTTTGGATCTGACTGGGCAAGCCTTCGACCACTCTCCGGGCACATTGCCGACATGATAATGGTCTCCACTCTTACGAAACCCGGGGGCTCGATCCTCACCGTCGATCCTTCTAACGGCGGTTATGACGGACTCGGGAACAGGGGCTATCCGCCGTTCGTCAATGTAAAGAATCTCTTTTTCCCATACGATTCTGAACGGATGAATATTGATGTAGAAAAGGCTCAGACGCTCATTGAGGACGAGAAGCCTTCTCTCGTGGTCTTTGGTCAGTCTTATTTTCTCTTCCCTCACCCTGTCAAGGAGTTGTCCGGGGCCTGCCGAGCAGCGGAGTCTCAAGTTGCCTTCGACGCGTCCCATGTCTTGGGCCTGATTGGGGGCGGCGAGTTCCAGCGTCCGCTGAACGAGGGCGCGGACCTGATGCTTGGCTCCACTCACAAGAGCTTCTTCGGGCCTCAAGGAGGAATGATCCTCGGAACAGCCCGGCTGAAATCGCGGGTCAAGGACCGACAGTTTCCGGGGCTAGTCGATAACGCCCACTGGAACAGGATCGCCGCTCTGACATGGGCGCTGGACGAGGTTCGCAGGAGAGGAGCGAAATATGCGCCTCAAGTAATTGCGAACGCGAAAGCTTTGGCCAAGGCGCTTCACGAAGGAGGTCTACCAGTCAAATGCGCGGATTATGGGTTCACAAAGTCTCACCAAGTTTTCCTCGACATTAACGGCGAAGAGAATGTGAATCGTTTCTCGGAGAAGCTGGAGGAAGCAAACTTGATAGTGGATCATGGTATCCGGCTTGGAACTAACGAGTCTACTAGACGCGGAATGAAAACGCGAGACATGGAGAGAGTTGCAGAACTGATCATTAGAGTCTACAAGGGTGAGGAGCCCAGCAGCGTGCGCCGAGCCGCGACAAAGTTGCGGAAAGAGTTCAAGACCATCGAATACACCTGACCTCGAAGAGGTCCAAACGAGGTGGTGGCGTCGCCCTTCTCCTCCCTGTCAATGGTCTCCTTCGACGTCGATGGGACCATCTTCCGAAAGGCAGCTCTCACCCAAGCGGCCAGATCTCTAGGAATTGGAGAGAAATGGGACGCTCTCGACCAAATGTACCATCATCGAAGAATCACCCTTAGAGAATGCCTTGCCTCTGAGTACAAGCTTCTCCAGGGAATGAAGGTGGCAGATATTCTTCGAGAAGTCTCGAAGGTCGAGGTCATTAAGAACGTCAAGGAAACAATTGAGAAGCTCCAAGGTCATGGAATTCGAGTTGTTCTCCTGACTGATAACCCAGATTTTCTATGCGCATACTTGATCGAAAGGTTCGGGTTCGAAGGCTACGTTGGATCCAAGGTCGGCATCAAGGATGGAATTGTCACGGGCGAAATAGAAACGCTGCCGGACAAGAGACTTGGTTTGCGAAAATATTGCGCATGGACGGGAATCCCTCCATCCAGATGCGCTCACGTCGGAGATTGGGTCAACGATGTCCCCGTCTTCAGGATTGTACGTTATTCCGTGGCCTTGAACGCGAAGGTTCCCAAGGTGAAAGCTGCTGCATCCCATAGCATGGATACTGATGATCTTCTTGACGTATACAGGCATCTTCAAACCGTAGCCTAGGAAGTAGCAGTCCTTCAGTAGATCATTCGGTTGCTGAGATTCAACCTACTTTTGTCAGATAGGAACGCGCACTCTTTGATTCCTTTTCTCTTGGCGAGAGAGAGTGCGAGTCGTTGAAAGTAGATTGCAATCTTCAGGCTTCGATTGACCACGTGACCGTCTGGAAATTCTATGATTGAGCTTTGGAAGCCGTCCTTGATGAGCAATTGATGCGTCTCCTTGGCCTTATCGCGTCCTGACGAGATGCACAGGATAAAGTCCCGTTTCTTGTCTATTGTGAACAGCTTCGCGTGCCCAAGTTGTTCAGGGTAAACGGCCTCTGCCCTTGCACCCAATACCTCGTTGATTTTGGCAGCTCCGTAGAGCGAGAGCGCATAGTTTACTCCCGATCCTATGAAAACAAACGCTCCTTTCCCAGCTTGTTTCAAGTTCGTTGCCAACCCGGCAGTGTCGATGGGAGCGGTCTTCACTTGGACAGTCCTTGGCAGATTCCTAAGAAGAAACGCACAAGCCAACAAGCTAGTCGTAAAACTGATTGTCCCAGAGGTGAGTGTTCCGGTAGTTCGATACTGTAGCTGAAGGGTCTCGTCACATTCCCTGGCAAGTGGGCTCTCAGGGTTGGCAGTGATTGCCAACGTGTTTGTTGAGATTCTTTTTGCCTTTCTGGCTAGCTCAATGTTGGTTTTCGTTCTGCCGCTGACCGAGATAATTGCGAGATTCTTTCCTCTAATTCGCCTAATGTTCGTCAGCAGCTCGTAA
>Ga0209056_10009202_pt1 | contig 10099 bp, 7 predicted proteins | sample GraSoiAngelo_114_FD_185876 | JGI IMG/M metagenome (GOLD analysis project Ga0209056, IMG submission 185876) | Grasslands soil microbial communities from the Angelo Coastal Reserve, California, USA - 14_0903_13_40cm (SPAdes) (version 2) | ecosystem: Environmental > Terrestrial > Soil > Grasslands ...
GCACGTCGGCGGACGGGAGGATAAATTTCCTTTGACTGAGCGCGGACATGATCCGCTCGGCGGCCACACGGTTCTTTGGATTATCCCGCAACACTCGCGCTAAATAGGCCAGCCCGGCGGAAGCTTTGTTTTGCACAAAGAGGCTCTCTGCTTGTGAAATGAGCAATTGCGCGTTGGCCTTTTTCGTCAGGCGCGCCTGACGTTGGCCGTAGTAGGCCGCTGCAACCAGAACCGACATAATGATTACAGTGGCTGCGAAAACCAACTTGTTGCGGAGAAGCAGCTTTTGGAATCGGTAAAGATTACTCGGCGGACGGGCCGCGACCGGCTCGTTGTTCAAGTGGCGCTGAATGTCCATCGCCAGCCCGTTGGCCGTCTCGTAACGGCGGCTGCGGTCTTTCTCCAGCGTTTTCATCACAACCCAGTCCAGATCGCCGCGCAACAGGTGAACGAGCCTGGGGGCTTCCGTCCGGCGGCGCTGAGCTGTGGTGCTAAGCTCGGCGGCGAGCATCGTGCGCAAGCGGGTGCTGGGCCGAACGGGTTCGTCCTCGCGAATGGTGCGCCGCAGTTCATCCAGGCCCGAGGCCAGCAGCTCTTTCGCATCGAAAGGTGTCTGGCCTATGAGCAATTCGTAAAGCAGCACGCCCAGGCTGTAGATGTCACTGCGTGTGTCGATATCGGCACTTGTCATCGCTGTTTGCTCGGGACTCATGTAAGCGGGCGTGCCTATGAATTGGTCGAAAGCGGTAAACAACGTTTGGTTGGTGAGTCGGCCGCCAGTTGCCTTTGCAATACCGAAGTCGATAACTTTCGCAAGCGGCGCACCATCATTTACCGTGACGAGGATGTTCGAGGGCTTGATGTCACGATGAATGATGCCCTTCTGGTGTGCGTGTTGAATGGCGTGACAAACATTAACGAAAAGTTCAAGCCGGTCGCGCGTGGAAAGTTTGGCTTCGTCACAATACTCCGTGATCTTGACGCCGCGCACCAGTTCCATGACGAAGTACGGGCGGCCCGCCTCGGTCTCGCCGCCATCGAGCACTCTGGCGATGTTGGGATGGTCCATCAGTGCCAGCGCCTGGCGCTCGGACTCGAAGCGGGCGATGACGCTTTTGGTATCCATGCCCAGCTTGATGACCTTGAGAGCCACATGGCGGCGGACTGGTTCGGATTGTTCCGCCATATAGACCACGCCGCACCCGCCTTCACCGATCTTTTGAAGCAATTTGTAACGGCCGATGTGCTCGCTCACTGCCAACGGTTCAGCACCAGGAGATGAGGAAGCGGCGAGTGTCGCGGCATCGCCCAGCGACTGTGCGGGAAGGGGCTTTTCAAAAAAACTGTCCCCGTCCGCCGCGAGCATCTTCTCCAAGCGTGCCCGCAGAGCAGCGTCGCCGTCGCAAGCCAGCTCCAGATAGGCGGCTCGTTTGGCCGGGTCGCTGAGTTCCACGGCCGCGTTGAAGATCGTTTCCTCGCGCGTGATGCGATCAGGAGGTACTGGGGCATTCATGGTCTCTACCTAAAGAAGCGGATTTTTCGGCCGCCAGCCGACACGGTTTCGCGGAATTTTGGGAAAGCGCGGTTTGGCTGTCTCAGCCTTAATTCCAACCGGAATACAGGAGGAAACAGAGCAAACAGAGCCGGATGATCGAGGGTTAACGTGTTGACTCAGCCACACTTCACCAGTCCACTGAGGTGTTTGACCAAGGTTAATTGATTAGCACTCATTTCCTCTCCGTTCCCTCTGTTTTCTCCTGTAGAACTCAAGAGCCGGAATTAGGGTTCCTTGAACTCCGCCAGCAACCACGCTTTGGCGAAGCGCCAGGCCCGCTCGACGGTGCGTTCAGAGATACCGAGGATTTCGGCGATTTCGCGATTCTCCAAACCGGCGAAGAAGCGAAACTTGACGATCTGGGCTTTGGTGGCGTCCTCAACCGACAGCCGGTCGAGTGCTTCATTCACGTGAAGCAACCGCTGCCAGTCATGATCATCGGCGATGTCTATCCCCCCGAGGGAAACCCGCTCCAAACCACCGCCGTGGCGGACCTGCTGCTTGCGGCGGGCATGGTCAATGAGAATGCGGCGCATGCACTCGGCCGCGGTGCGAAAGAAGTGCGCGCGGTTTTGCCACGCCTGGTCTGGGTTTCGAACCAGCCGCAGCCAGGCTTCGTGGACGAGTGCGGTGGGTTGCAGCGTGTGGCCGGCCGCTTCGCCGGCCATCCTGTGCGCTGCGAGCTTGTGCAACTCCTCATAAACGAGCGGAAGCAATTCTTCGGCGGCCTTGGGATCGCCTTGCTGGGCGCGGTCGAGGATGTGCGTGACGTCGCTCATACGCGCAGATTAGGCGATCGCCACACAATGGGGAATCCAGAAAAAACCGTCGTTTCAAATACCGAATGCGTCCTCGACTAAATCATTTTCCTCTCCAGCGTTCTGACTTCGCTTTTAATCATTCGGCCGATTCGCATTTTGGCCATGTACACCTGCGCGGCGCTCACCCCTAGCGTTCTCTTCACTTGGTTCATCGGCCATTGCAGCATGACGTACAGGTTGAACATTTGGTATTGCTTCGCGTTGACCCGCTTCCTGACGCGAACGATTGAGGCCTCCAGCAAATTTCTTCGCCATTCCTGGTCCCAAAGTTTTTCCAGCTCATCGCTGTTCGGGTCCGGCACCCGCTCGACCGTCGCCGTTCTCCTCTGGTCAGATTCAATCCTTTCCCTGGAGGGCTGCCGGGGCGCCTCGCTCGCCAGACGGCCTGCGCCGCCGTGGCGATGCTTCTGTCGCAGCCGCTTCACGACCTTCTCGACCACCCGGATGGTATCGTCGAGCTGTTCGCTCTCTGCCGACCTTAAACGAGCCACCACAGGAAAGCTTCCGCAGAACATGAAAAGAGGCAGCAGACAATACTGATCGTAGTAGCCGTGGAAGAATCGTTGCTCCTGCTCTCCGTAAACGGGCGCACAACTGGTGTCGATGTCCAAGATCACCCTCGCAGTTCCTTTCTTGACCGATCGGACAAACTCCTCAATGAAGAAATCCTCGATTTGCTCTAGGTCGGCCTGAACTCGTTTGTATCGATCATCTTCGTGCAGGCCCGCGCCCAATTCAACGCGATTGAAGGTGCTCTTGCCGGCCAAGCCCTTGCCCCGGTCTTCTTCTCGTCGGCGTTGTTCTCCAAAGACATCATCTTGCCCGCAGGCGGCGGCCAGAATCGGATCGACCCGCAAGAAATCGTGATCGTTGAGGTCCTCGTAGCCGGCGACCAACCCGTAAACCCGTTGCCGAATCAGCGTCAGCAGATCGTGCTCGATGAAATCTTGATTCCTTCGGTCCTTGAAACACCGGACCAATCGCTTGGTGATTCCAAAGCTCCGATCCAGCTGCCCGACCAACAAACAGCCCGCGTCGGTGGAAACGCGATGGCCGTCCATTTTTACGACCACCGGTCGTGAGATTAAATCTGGAAAAAGAAACTTTTGAGTATTACACTCTGTTCCAGAAGCGTGGTCGGTGTTTGCAGTCGTAGGTACTTTCATAACAACCTGTTGACTGTTGCCAGCCACGCTTCGTTCGATTTAACGGTGAGAAATCTGGGCTAAGTACTCCATTTCATAAATACGACCACGTTTGCGGCGAGGGATTTTCGGCCCAGACGAGGCGCGAGCGACGCGCATACCCTTTCCCGACACGTCGGGATAAGGCGCGAGCAACGAGGTCTGGGCCGAAAAGAACCGCCGCCCGCAGGGTTGCGTCGCTTTTCGGTTCTGGCGTTGTTGCTCCTCGGTCATCCCGACAGGTCGGGACGGGGGATGCTCCCTCGTCGCGCCTAGCCAGAACCGAAAAGCGACGCAACAAACGTGGTCGTATTTATGGAATGGGGTACTAAGCCAGCTTGACCACACCGCCGATACGAGGCTGTTGTCGATAGCTGGCCGCGCAGCAACACCTGCTTTCTCAGGTTTGATATTCGTGCCTTGAAATGGGTCAGCATCCAGGACAGTAGAGCCGGTCCGGTGCCCTTGCTCTTCTCTAAAATGAGCGGCGCTATTCCAGTTCAGACGCTGCTAACCGGGCCGCGATCTTCCCCTCTGGCGCACCTCGAGCAGCTCCAGGCCCAAAGGTAGGTTGTTGCGCTGGATAGGCAAAAGCGTGCATCCATCGGGTTAACATAGCGCGGCCATCCCATCATCCCACCGGGTTCCGGGCTGTGTTTACGCCTGTGGAACTCGGGGCATTCTGCGCCGGCATCACGGCTGCTACTTATACAAAGTAGAAATGGCCGCAACAACCATACCCAGATCGAAACCACTAAAAGGCGCAAGCGCCTTCCTTCCCGCGGTGTGGTCGGCAAGGCCGGTTTCCTTTGAGTTCGCCGCCAACGATTCAAAACCTCCCAAATCCAGCCGGTCCCAAGCCGCCACCAGCGAAAGTAGACGTTTGTGAGCGCTGTAATCCGCTGGTTTGTATGTGTGGTTTCAGTGCTGGCTGTGGCGACGCATGCCAGCGACCAATCTGTTCAACTTCAGTACGGCTCTTCCGCTGAGCCGCTTGAGTCGCCGCCCGGAGACACGCTCCGTGATCGATTCAATGTCGCGTTCGACCGGAGCGTCGGCGAGCAGTTTGCCGATCAATTCCATCCTTTTAACGTGATGGTTTGGACCCGTGAGGCGGTCGACAGAGACGCCGGCTATTTGAGCGAGCGCGCGACCGGCGCGGCCCGCAGCGCATTTTCAAAGTCCGCCGTATATGGTGTTCGGGAAGCCACAGTGGATCTGCCAATCCTGGCGTGGTTGGACGAGCGTCAAGGGATTTTAGCCGACTTTTTCAGAAACTCGATCGGCAACGTCGGAGAAGAAGCCGTGGTGCCGCTTTCCCCTTCGTACCGACCTGCTGAGCAGTCGTGGTGGAAGCGGCTCGCAGAAAGAAATGAAGTGCGTTACGGCATCCGTCCCTTCAGGACAAACCCGTACGCCTTCTTGAGCTTCGCGCTCAAGGAAGGCGACTCGGTCTCGCTATTGGCCCACATGCGGTACCATTACGTCTCTTTTTCTGAGCACCGTTTCGAGCTCGCGCTCTCGGTGCCGCTGGGGCGTGGACTTGGATTTGACCTGGGCACCTCTTACCAGTTTGGACGACACGGCCACGAGGAAGGACTGGTCGTCAAGCTGCTGAAGGAGTTCAAGTCAGGCGGCATTCTGCACCTCTCCATGGAAGCAAGCCAACACCCGGCGGTTTTTGCCGGATTAGCCCTTCCTTGGTGAGGCCTGAAACTGGATTGGCTTTCGACACGTGTGCGCGGCACTCTCCGGCAGCATGCTTGATGAGTCGTTCAAAGAGAAGTCAAATCGCCATGGGTTGTGTGTTGGCTGGATCATTCGACCAAAATTCAGAGTGACTTTGTGTCAGGAACCCAGTACAAGCGTGGGTAACTCACGAGGACAACTATGAAATCTTTCTGCTTCGTCCTGCGGCGGGGCTGGTGGGCGCGGCCTCGCCAGGCATTCACACTCATCGAACTGCTGGTCGTCATTGCCATCATAGCCATCCTGGCTGGCCTTCTGTTGCCGGCTTTGTCGAAAGCCAAGGAACAGGGCTACCGCGCAAGGTGCATCGGCAACGTCAAACAGATCCTGTTGGCCACGCTCATGTATGCCAACGACAGCAACGATTACATGCCCTACACCTCCTGGAGCTCAGGCACGTTTGACGTGGCGAACTGGTGTTATATGCGCGTCCGGACCAACCGGCCGGATCACACTGTGGAGCTTGGCCAACTCTGGCCGTACCACAAGGAGCGCAAGATCTACTGGTGCCCGATCGACCGAACGAATAATTTCTACTTTCGCCAACGCGAAATGCAGGTCTGCAGCTACATGATGAATGGCGCTGTTTCCGGCTATAGACCCGACCCGCGCGGGCCCTGGACAACCTACAAAATTACGCAATTCCAGTCGCACTACATGGTCTATTGGGAGGCCGATGAAAATAAGCCGGACAACTATGACAACGTGTCGAGCAAGCCGGATGAAGGCGTCACCAAGCGGCACAATACCGGCAGTGTGATGGGCATGTTCGGAGGGCAGACCGAATTCATCAAGTTCAGGAAATATGCCCAGGAGGCCGGAATAGGAGGCTTCCGCGGCGACAGGCCAGGGCGGTTCTGGTGCAATCCGGGGTCCCCTACCGGCGAGTAACTTCCTACGTCCCGTGAGCGCCTTCTGCGAACCCAGGAAATGAAGACGCAACAACTGCGCATCAACGGCCTCGTATCCGTCCTGGGTGCGATCGCGTTCTTCTTTCTCGACGGGTGTAGCAAGTCCAGCGACGACCTGAGCGAGGCGGTTCCGCGGAGTCCCCACGAAGCCGCGTCCCAACTTCAAAAGGTCTTCGAGACCGCAGCGCCGGAAATAAAACAGACTGTAAGCGTTGTCGCCGAGGCCATGCAAAAGGACGATTACGAAAAAGCGGTGGTCTCCCTTCAGATCATCCGCAGCGGCAAGAACATCACCCTGGACCAAGGACTCGCGATACACAACTCGGAACTCGCAATACGGCGAAAAATACTCCGTGGCATGGAGGCTGGAGACGAGAACGCGAAACGCGCCTACCAGATTCTCAGAGAATTGAAACGCGATTGAGCGGTTCGCGAGGCGCAAAGCCCACAGCATTGGCGGCCCAACCGCCAACTGCCCTGCAAAACCGCGCCCTGTCCCGCTCCTGGCGCTGTCCCACCTATGTACAAGGGACAAGTCTGCTCAGCCTTGAGATGGCAGGATCTTTGCTGACTGCTCATTGGCAAGGTCTTCGTTGAAACTGCAATGATCGATGCCAACGATAAATTAACAGTTCGTCCCAGTTGAAGCCGTGCCTGTCCAACTCAGCGAAGCGACAGGGCAACAGGAACGAAAGCAAAGCAGTCAACGAACCTCTCAAGCCATGAAGCAAAACAGCAATTCCAAAACGACAGGAGTGGTTCCGCCGACGAAGGGCGCCCGGCCGCAGCGGCTCCTAACCAGTGCCTTGATGGTTCTGGGTGCGGGCGGACTCGCATATCTCCATTTCGCCAACGGTAATCACAGCCTTCCAAGAGCTGCTGACACGATGGCTCCCAAGACAATTGTTGCCGAAACGACCGAGCGCGCGAGTTCGGCTCGAAGAAGGAGCAACATGCCGGAGCGAGAAGTGCGGGAAGCGTCGCCGATGACTCATGCCATATCGACGGCCGCTGCTACCGCGTCGGCGCCACCAGATCCGGTCAAGGTGCGTCAATCGATATCCTCACTGGTCGAGCTGAATCTAAAGAACGGTTCCATCAGTGCCGAACAAGCAGCGACTTGGAAACAAAACCTTGGACAGCTCATCAGCGCGGGCACGCAATCGGTGCCGGCGATCCGGGAGTTCCTAGGGAGCAATCAGGATATCGACCTGTACGCCCTGCCGGGAGGCAAGCAACTTGGCTACAACACGACTCGCCAAGCTCTCTTTGGTGCTTTGACCCAGATAGGTGGTCCCGAAGCCCAAGCCTTGCTCCAGGATACCTTGCGCACATCCGCTGATCCCAGCGAACTCGCCATGCTCGCCAAAAGCCTGGAAACCCTGGCACCCGGCCAGAACCGAGACCAGGTTTTGAGCGCGGCAAGGGAGACCCTGCAAATGGCCTTGGACGGACAACTGGCCGACAAGCGGGATTTGGGACCTATATTCGATCTGTTCCAGAAACTGGGCGATGACCAATCGGCGGATGAGTTGTTGGCAGCGGCGAAAACTTGGGGCTATTACGCGACCCAAACTCTGGCCCGGCTTCCAGATGGAGCGGGGATCGATGACTTGATCAAGCTCGCTACCGATCCCGCACTCGGCCTGACTCGATCAGGTTTTGCCTACCAGGCGCTGGCCGATGCCGCCTGGGATCAACCCAGGGCTGCCCAAGCTCTGGTGCAACAGGCCCAAGAAGGCCGCATCCCGCTCTCTGCATGGTCCGCCATCGCCGAGGCACTCGGCGGAATTCAAACCCATATCAGCGACGGAGTCATTCCGGAGGACACGACGCTGGCGGCTGGCGGTGCCCGCAAGGTCCGGTGGGTTCACCTGGATCTTGGCAATCAAAATTATTATGCCACTCAGCCGTTGGCGATGCTTCCCGATGAACTGAACAAACGGATTTCGATCCTCGACCAGCTTCTGGCACTCAACTCGGACTCGTCGGTCGTCGCCAAACTCCAGGAGCAGCGCAAAAATCTCCAAAGCGGGTTCAACCTGGCTCCAGTCCGAACATTGTAAAGCCTGCTTTCGTGGACGACTGGGGAACAACTTTCGGAACTGGCCAACAGAATCCGGACCACGACTGTCACGGTCGCGCTGTTCGGCATCTGTACGTGTTAGGCGTCTGGAGTGCTGCCGTCTCGGCAGCAGCAACGTTTCCACTCCAGAAACACCTCTCCTAAATCTCGTCCCGCCCTCAGACCGGCTGCGCCCGAGAACGGACGCACTCCGCTAAACACGTACTGGCGTCTCGCCGAGCAGTTGGTGCAGTAAACTCCAATCTCTATTCGATGCGTCAGGGCGAGTGCGTCCGGCCCGTCGGCGGGACGCGGAGCAGTCGGATCCCGATTCCGAATCGGGACGCTCCCTGTCAGTTCAGTTCATCGTTCGCCAATGCAGTAGTCACACGCCGGCAGACTTGCCCTGCCAGCCGGCGCTTGCCATTCTATTTACATGCAAATCTCCCCGCGTTTTCCAAACCATGGAATCGGTCCCTCCGGTATGTCGATGCTGATTTCCTGGCTCATGCTCGCGACTGTTCTTCCGGTTCAAAGTGCGCTGGCGCAAAGTCCGACCGCATCCGCGGCGGCCAATCTGAAAGTCGCCAAGGACTTCAAAGTCGAGCTGCTCTACACGGTGCCAAAAGACACCGAGGGTTCGTGGGTGGCGATGTGTGTCGATGCCAGAGGCCGTCTGATTGTGTCGGATCAATACGGCAAGCTTTATCGCATCGTGCCGCCTCCGATCGGTAGCAGCGCACCCCTCCAGCACGAGGCCATCGATGTGCCCGTCGGCAAGGCGCACGGACTTCTCTACGCGTTCGACAGCCTTTATGTCATGGTCAACGAAGATGCCAGCCGCGGTCTTTATCGCGTGCGCGATACCAACGGAGACGACCGCTTCGATGAGGTCAAACTGCTGCGCAAACTCGACGGCGGCGGTGAGCATGGCGTTCATGCGATCCTCCTCGCGCCGGACGGCAAGGCGCTTTACGTGGTCTGTGGGAATATGACCAAGCTCACGGATTTCAACGCGTCGCGTGTGCCGCTGGACTGGAGTGAAGACCACCTGCTGCCGCGCCTGTGGGACGGCAACGGGTTTATGAAGGGCGTGCTCGGTCCAGGCGGCTGGATTGCGCGCGTGGATCCCGACGGCCAACAATGGGAGCTGATCGCCGTCGGGTTCCGCAATGAATTCGACGCCGCGTTCAACCGGCAGGGAGAGCTGTTCGCCTACGACGCCGACATGGAGTGGGACCTCAACACGCCGTGGTATCGGCCGACCCGTTTGAATCACGTCATCAGCGGCGCCGAGTTCGGCTGGCGCAGTGGCGCGGGCAAACGGCCGGCTTATTACATCGATACTTTCGGCGCCGTGCTGAACATTGGGCCGGGATCGCCGACGGGTGTGACGTTCGGGTATGGCGCGAAATTTCCGGCCCGCTATCAGGAAGCCCTGTTCATGTGCGACTGGAGTTTCGGCAAGCTTTACGCCGTCCATTTGACACCCGAAGGGGCAAGTTATTCAGGCACAGCGGAAGAGTTTGTCACTGGACAACCGCTCGCGCTCACCGACCTTGTCGTTAATCCAAAGGACGGCGCGCTCTATTTCGCCGTGGGCGGGCGCAGGACGCAGTCTGCGCTTTATCGCGTGACCTACGTGGGCAGAGAATCCACGGCGCCCGGCAAGAGCGATACGCACTTCGCCAAAGAACGCGAACTGCGCCACAGACTCGAGAGCTTTCACGGCGCTGTTGCCGACAGTCTTCCTCCCGATGCGGCGCGTTGGCAGAAACGTGGCCTCGATACCCCGACGTTGCGTGGCGCCGATC
>Ga0209056_10009204_pt1 | contig 10098 bp, 11 predicted proteins | sample GraSoiAngelo_114_FD_185876 | JGI IMG/M metagenome (GOLD analysis project Ga0209056, IMG submission 185876) | Grasslands soil microbial communities from the Angelo Coastal Reserve, California, USA - 14_0903_13_40cm (SPAdes) (version 2) | ecosystem: Environmental > Terrestrial > Soil > Grasslands...
CGCACGCCAACCGTGTCTTTCGGCGTCGACCGAGTGCGCCTGCATCCATTCGCGAATGACGCCGGCGAGGTCCGCCAGGCGAAAGACACGGTTGGCGTGCGCGCGAACTATCACGCCGTCGGCCTCGACCTCGGCGGCGACGGCCGCGCAGCCGAGCCACTCACGAAGCGACGCGCCCTGAGATGCGGGCAGCTCGAAAAGGAGATCCGCGCGCACGCGGTCGGGAAGGCGGGCCTGGTCCGGGTCGTCGAGCTCACGTCGGCTGGCGTGTAGAAACATACTGCGCCGAGGTTCGCGCGTCGGTCCGTGGGTGTCTTCGAGGCCAGCACCAAGCTGGTCTGGGGGCAGGCTGGAATCCGGGATTGCTGGTGGTCGGGGGCTCGGATACTCGCTGGCGGTGCAGACAGCAGACCGCGTTCCCTCGACGATGGGTGGAGGCAGCGGTCAGGCCAGGAGGACCTCAAGATCGCTGCGCCCAAAACGAAAGGAGCGAGATGACTCGCAGAAGACCCATCGCCTTCCTCGCAACTCTGGCAGCGCTGCCCCTCGCCGTGGTGGCGCTGGCCGGCTGTGGCGGCGGCAGCAAGGCGAGCGCGCCGCCGACAACGCCGGCATCCCCGACAACCGCAAACGGAGCGCCGGCCACCGTCGGTGTCGCGAACGTCGGACTCGGCAAGATCCTTGTCAACTCGCACGGACGCACCCTCTACTTGTTCCAGAAGGACTCGGGCACGACGAGCGCGTGCTCCGGCGCCTGCGCCGTCAACTGGCCGCCGCTCCGGGCGAATGGGAAGCCGACGCTCGGTAGCGGGGCGGACAGCTCACTCGTCGGAACCACGATGCGCTCCGACGGAAAGCCGCAGGTCACCTACAACGGCCACCCGCTCTACCTCTTCAGCGGTGACGCGAAGGCCGGCGACACGAACGGCGAGGGCGTCAACGCCTTTGGCGGACTCTGGTACGCCGTCTCCCCGGCGGGAAACCAGGTCGTGGCCGCCGCGCCGAGCACCGGCTACTAAGCCACCAACAGCGAGAGAATGCAGGCAATCGAACAGGAGGCGAGATGGGTTTCGACCAATACCACGAACCGGCCGGCGAGCTCAGCGCGGAGACGCGCACGTTTGCGCGCATGATCGCGTCGCTGACCGAGGAGGCAGAGGCGATCGGCTGGTACGAGCAGCGGCTGGCCCTCGAGCCCGACTCCCAGGCGAAGGCGATCATGGCCAACGCGCAGGGGGAGGAGTTCAAGCATTTCGGGATGGACCTCGAGTTCCTGCTGAGGCGAACGCCGAACTGGAGGATCGCGTTGCAGAAAATCCTCTTCACCGAGGGCGACATCGTCGAGAGCGGTGAAGAGGCCGAGGAGGCGGAGAACCGCTAATCCACGGCCTCAGCGGACGATGTCGAGTGCGAGCCGCGGCGAGCAGCCGCGCTCGACGAGGTCTGCGAGCGCGTGTCAGTCGACGAGGTCGGCGAAGGTCTCACTACCCGTACTGTCATCGGGGCCAGCAGCGATCTGCCCGCCCGGGTAGCCGAACTCTTCGGATTCCCGCTAGCCGCAATGCGGCGTAGCGCATCAGTTGTAAAGCTGATCTCATGCCTATTCGCTGCCTGATCGTCGATGACAATCGCCCGTACCTCGAAGCCGCGCGAGTCCTTCTCGAGCGAGAGGGCCTGACCGTCGCGGGCGTCGCGACGACCGGCAACGAGGCCTTCCGTCAAGCCAAGGCGCTACTGCCGGACGTCGTGCTGGTCGACATCTCGCTCGGAGAAGAGAATGGTTTCGACCTTGCGCGCCGACTCGTGGAAGACGGTGTCGGCGCTGTGGCAACCGTGGTCATGATCTCGACGCGTGCCGAGGAGGACGTCGCCGATCTGCTCGCAGATAGCCCGGCGGCGGGATTCGTGCCGAAGGCGGAGTTGTCCGCGGCCGCGATTCGCCGCATCGTCGACGGTCGTGTGCGTTGAAAACCTTGAAAACGCTAACGCGCGTCGAGGAAGGTGATCACGGCCAGAACCCGTCGCTGGTCGTCCTCGGTCGCCGGCAACCGCAGCTTCGTGAGGATGCTGTGCACGTGCTTCTCGACCGTCCCTTCCGTGATCCAGAGCTGATGGGCGATGCCGGCATTCGAACGGCCCTCGGCCATCAGCGAGAGCACCTCGCGCTCGCGCGGAGAGAGGACGTCGAGCGGGTCCTCTGCGCGCCGGGCGGCGACCAACTCCTTGACGAGCGCTGGATCGACGACCGACCCTCCCTTGACGATTCGCTCGACAGTCTCGATGAACTCGTCGACGTCCGTGACCCGGGTCTTCAGCAGGTAGCCGGTGCCCTCGCCGCCGGCGAGCAAGTCCGTCGCCTGCTCGACCTGGACGTGGGCGGAAAGAACGAGGATCGCGGTTTCGGGGAACTCCTCGCGAATCTGGTGAGCGGCATCGAGACCTTCCGTCGTGTGGCCGGGCGGCATCCGGATATCGACGATCGCGAGTTCGGGCCGGTGCTCCCGGACGAGCGCCACCAGCCTCGGCGCGTTGTCGGTCTGACCTGCGATCTCGAAGCCGGAGCGCTCGAGCAGGCCCGCCAAGCCCTCGCGGAGGAGCACGTCGTCGTCCGCGAGGACGACCCGTGGGGGATTCTCGCTCACCCCTCGATTATGGGGTAGCGTGAAGCAATGAGCACGTCGGGCGGCTTCGCCGGCGCGCTTCGACGCTCGTTTGAGGTTGTCGCGTGTCTCAGGTGAGGGACCGCGTCCCGGTCCGGTCCCTTGCCGAGGAGCAGGCGGCGTTACGTCGCGTGGCGACGCTCGTCGCCGAGGGCGCGCCGGCCGACGAGGTGTTCTCGGTAGTCGCCCAGGAGGTCGCTCAGGTCATGCACCTCGCAAACGCTGCGGTCTCTCGCTATGACGACGACGGGACGGCGATGACGATCCTCGCCGTCTGGGACGACCGGCCGCACGGTTTTCAGCCGGGGACTCGCTGGCCGCTCGACGGACGGTCGATGTCCGCCGAGGTCCTGCGCACCGGCCGCCCGGCCAGGGTCGAGGATTATGCCGATCTTCCGGGCTCCCTCGCTGCCGAAGCCCGTGAGTCCGGGCTCAACAGGATTGTCGGCGCCCCGATCATCGTCGACGGCCGGGTCTGGGGAGTGATCTCGACGTCGTCGCCCGAGTCGCCGTTTCCAGACGATGTCGAGGATCGCCTTGCCGAGTTCACCGAGCTGGTGGCGACAGCCATCGCGAACAGTCAGGCGCGCGAAGAGCTCACGCGGCTAGCGGACGAGCAGGCGGCGCTGCGACGGGTAGCGACGCTCGTGGCGCACGGGGCGACGCCGGCCGAGGTGTTCGCAGCGGTGAGCGCCGAGGTCGCTCGGATGGTTCCCGCCGACGGCGCCGCTCTCACCCGCTTCGAGGCCGATGGCACGGTCACCGCGCTCGGCGGCTGGACGAGCGCCGGCGGCTATGTCTACGTCGGAGAGCGGTACGCGCTCGAGGGAACCGTGTCCGGCCTGGTGTTCGAGACTCGCCGGCCCTCACGGATCGACAACTACGCAGAGCAGCCCGGAGCAGCCGCCGCCGCCGGCCGCGCGATGGGCTGGCGCTCGTCGGTGGGGGTGCCGATCACGGTCGAGGGATGCCTCTGGGGTGTATTGGCCGTGGTCTCAACGACCGACCGGCCGCTGCCCCACGACACGGAGCGGCGCCTGGCGGAGTTTACGGAGCTCGTTGCGACGGCTATCGCGAACGCCGAGAGCCGCGAGGCGCTCACGAAGATCGCGGAGGAGCAGGCGGCGTTGCGGCGGGTGGCGACCCTGATCGCGCGCGGCGTATCCCACGCCGAGGTTCTCGACGCAGTAGCTGCCGAGGTGGGCCGGTTGCTGGGCGCCGAGTGGGCGGGCGTGCACCGCTACGACGCCGACGGCGGCGTAGCCATTCTCTCTTCTCACGGAAACCTCACTACGGAGCTCCCGGTCGGCGCGCGTCCGGTGCATCGTGAGGGGTTCGCGGCCGCGATCTGGCGAACGGGCCACTCCGATCGGATCGAAAGCTTCGACGACATTTCCGGTCACTTGGGCGCCCGCGGGCGCGAGTTGGGCGTTCGCTCCGCGGTTGGAGCGCCGATTACCCTGGAGGGCCGGCTCTGGGGAGTGATTATCGCGTTGTGGCAGCGGGAGGGCCCGGTGCCGGTCAAGGATGCCGAAGGCTTGTTGGTCGGGTTCACGGAGCTCCTGGCGAGCGCCATCGCAAACGCGGAGAGCCGCGCCGAGCTCGACGCTTCGCGCGCGCGGATCGTTGCCACCGCCGACGCGACTCGGCGGCGGATCGAGCGCGACCTCCACGACGGGGCTCAGCAGCGACTCGTCTCGCTTGCGCTCGAGGTCCGCGCGGCCCAGGCGTCGGTGCCGCCGGACCTCGGCGAGCTCCGGGCGGAGCTTTCGCGCATCGTCGAGGGACACGCGGGCGTGCTCGACGAGCTGCGTGAGATCGCCCAGGGGATTCACCCGGCTGGCCTGGCCGACGGCGGGCTCGGGCCTGCCCTCAGGACGCTCGCGCGCCGCTCGCCGATTCCGGTCGAGCTCGACGTGCAAGCCGAGACTCGCCTGCCCGAGCAGGTCGAGGTGGCGGCGTACTACGTCGTCTCTGAGGCGCTGGCGAACGTGGCGAAGCACGCCTGTGCGTCCGGCGTGCACGTTGCCGTCGACGCACGCGACGGAATCCTTCGGGTCGCCGTTCGCGACGACGGTCTGGGCGGGGCGGACCCGGCGCTTGGATCGGGGCTGCTCGGCCTGAAGGACCGCGCCGAGGCGATCGGCGGCAGGATCTCGCTCGAGAGCCCGCCCGGCGCCGGGACGTCGCTGCTCGTCGAGTTGCCGGTCGACGACGGTAACCAGTAAGCCGAAACCCAGCGGCACGGACGGCTGCTGCTGCCTGGTGGATAGCAGGTAGTCCGCGATTCGGGTCGGTTGGGGGCGCGAACGGGCGCTTGTCGTGTAGACGCCTCGGGTGTTCGCCGCGATCGTTTCCGCGCGGACCAAATCTCCAGGAGGGAGTACACGAAGATGTCGTTTGCGAACAAGATCCGAACAGGTCGTCGAGGCAAGCTCGCGCTTGCCGTTCTCGGAGCCCTCGCCGTGACTGTCGCCCTTGCGGGCTGCGGAAGCAGCTCCTCGAAGTCGGGAAGCAGCTCGTCGAGCCACGCCGGGGCTGTGGGCCAACCGCCACCCGAGTGGGCTGCCAACGCCGGCGCGTGGCCTGCCCACAACTACAACCTCTCCAACACACGCTCCACCACCCAAACACCGATCAACTCACAGACGGTCTCGAAGCTGAAGGTCAAATGGAGGTTCAAGCTTCCGTACATCGGCCAATTCGGGGCGTACACGTCGAACCCGATCGTCCTCAACGGCGTCGTCTACATCGAGGATCCCGACTCGAACGTCTACGCGCTGAACCGACAGACGGGTGCAGTCATGTGGAAGCACCTGTACAAGTCGGTGACGCCAAGCGGCGGCCCGAACGGCCTGGCACTCGGCTACGGGCTGCTCTTCGGCGCGACGGAGGGGGCCGCGTTCGCCCTCAACCCTAAGAACGGTGCGCAGATGTGGATGCACAAGCTGATCGGCAACAAGTTCGAAGGAATCGACATGACGCCGCAGCTGTACGACGGCAAGGTCCTCATCTCCACGATTCCGGGCAGCTCGTCGAACTTCTACCAGGGCGGCGCCTTCGGCACCGTCTACTCCCTGAACGCCAAGACCGGGAAGACGATCTGGAGCTTCCAGACCGTCAAGGGCGGCGCCAAGCTCTTCGGCAATCCGAAGGTCAACAGCGGCGGCGGCCTCTGGTACCCGCCCTCGGTAGACGGCCAGGGGCGCGTCTTCCTGTCCGTCGCCAATCCGGCGCCTCTGTACGGAACTCCGAAGTTCCCGAACGGGTCGAGTCGCCCCGGTCCCGACCTCTACACGGATTCGCTCGTCGCCCTCGACGGCCAGACGGGGAAGCTGCTCTGGTTCCGCCAGGTAATTCCGCACGACTTGCGCGATTACGACCTGCAGGTGGACGCGATCACTGCGACGGTCCCGATCAAGGGCGTCCAGACCGAGGTCGAGCTCGTCGCCGGGAAGATGGGCAAGGTGTACGCGTACCGCGCCGACAACGGCCAGCATCTCTGGACGCGCCCCGTCGGCAAGCACCAGAACGACACCGGGCTGCTGCCGCGCAAACCCATCAACGTCTTTCCCGGCATCTTCGGCGGGGTCGAGACGCCGATGGCGCTTGCCGCCAACCGACTCTTCGTCCCCTGGCTCAACTTCCCCACACGGGCGAGTGCGACGGGCATCGCGGGTGGTCTCGGCAACTTCAAGACGGGCACGGGCGGCCTCACCGCGATCGACCCGGGTGCCGGCAAGGTGCTCTGGCAGAACAAGCTGCCGTCCGAGGATTTCGGCGCGGCCACCGTCGCCAACGACGTCGTCTTCACCAGCACCTACGCCGGCACGATCTACGCCTTCGACACCAGGACGGGCAAGACGCTCTGGACGAGGAAGGCATCCGCCGGCATCAACTCCTTCCCGGCGATTGCTGGAGACACGCTGCTGGTTGGCGCCGGCGGTCCCGGGTTCTTCAAGAACCCGCAGTATGAGTTGATCGCCTACTCGCTATCGGGGACGGGCACGGCGGGTGCCCAACAGGCTCAGCCTACGACCACAAATACTGCGCCGTCCAGCTCGGCTGCTGGCCCTGCGCCCAACGCTTCGGGTGCGATCCAGGTCAAGGGCGGCGAATTCTTCCTCAGGCTTTCGACGAAGTCGATCCCCAAGCCCGGCAAGGTGACCTTCACCTTCACGAACATCGGCCATGTCGCGCACGACTTCAAGATCGACGGCAAAGTGACGCCGCTGATCCAGCCGGGCCAGACGACAAAGCTCGCCGTCACCTTCACCAAGGCCGGCACCTATCCCTACCTGTGCACAGTGCCTGGGCATGCCGAAGCCGGGATGAAGGGCAGCTTCACCGTCCGCTGACCCCTCAAGCCTCCGGGCCGCCCGCATGGACGGCCCGGAGGCTCTCCCCTGAACGCGGGTGCAGCCTGCGCTGGTGGCTAACGGGTAGTCGGGATTCGGGGCGGTCGGGAGCGCCAACGGGGGCTGGCCGTGCAGACGTGCGCGAGCTGCGCAGCGACCTTTCCTCCACATACGCAAATTCGAAGGGAGCGGCTCAACGATGTCCTTTGCGAACAACTCGAACCCGCAGTTCCAACTAATCGCTTACTCACTCCAGCCATGAGCACTCATCCGCAAGGAGGTACTGCAATGCGTCGGTTCACCATCCGCTCCCTCTCGGTCCTCGGAGCAGTCGCGATTGCCTCGCTGACCCTCGTCCAGCTCGGATCGGCAAGCAGTGACCGACAGACGGCGGCGACCGTGACGACGATCACGGTCAAGGGCGGCGAGTTCTTCTTCAAGCTCTCGAGCAAGTCGATTGCGAGCCCTCGCAAGGTCACGTTCGTCTTCAAGAACGCCGGCCACGTCGCGCACGACTTCAAGATCAACGGGAGGAAGACCCCGGTGATCGGGCCTGGTAAGACGTCCAGGCTCACGGTCACGTTCAAGAAGAAGGCCAAGTACACCTACCTTTGCACCGTCGACTCGCACGCGAGTCTCGGCATGAAAGGCACCTTCACCGTGCGCTGACCCCGTACGCCTCCGGGTCGCGCAGACGGCCCGAGGCGCTCCGCGGTTCGGTACGCACTCGAAAGGAGAACAAACGATGAGCGAGCAACCCGAGATCCTCTACACCGCCGAAGCAACGGCCACTGGTGGCCGCGAAGGTCACGCCCGGACGAGCGACGGCCGGCTCGACGTCGATCTCGACGTTCCGAGCGAAATGGGCGGCACGGGCGGCCCGGGAACGAACCCCGAGCAGCTCTTCGCCGCGGGCTATGCAGCCTGTTTCCAGTCGTCGATGCTGCGGCACGCCGCCGGACGCAAGCTCGACCTGAGCGGCTCGCGCATCACGGCGCGGGTCGGAATCGGGCCGCTCAAGCGCGGCGGCTTCGGCCTTGCCGCGGCGCTCGACTTGGATGCGCCCGAGATCCCCCGCGATGAGGCCGTCGAGCTGATGAGACTGGCGCACGAAACGTGTCCCTACTCGCGGGCCACGCGCGGCAACATCGACATCACGCTCACGGTCGGCGGGGCGAGCCTCGAGCGGCTGGCGGCCTGAGCGCGCAACGGAGCTTCCCCACCCTTCGCCGTCATGAGCCCATTCCTGCTGGTCGCCGCCGTGGTCTTCGTCCTGATGGCGAAGAGACTTGCCGACATGTACCTCGGCGAGGAATACGCATGCCCCTCCTGCGGAGCCAGAAGCGAAGCAAGACATTCGCCCGACTGTCCGTGGAGCCGCTTTCCCTCCGGGTGAGCGCCCCTCATGTCGCCGCCTGACTTTCCGGGCTCGCGAGGAGGACGCCACCGGCTGTCACAGCGGCGAAGGCGAGGATTCGCAGACCGCCGTAGGCGCCTGACGGGACCGGCTCGTCCAGCACAACCGTTCCGGCCGCAATCGGCAAGGCGTTCGTCAGCAGCGTCGCCACCCCCGCGACCGTCAGCGCCCCGCCGGCCTGGTAGCCGAGCTGGAGCAGGACGGTCCCGAGCGAGTAGCCCAGGACGAGAGCGAGCAGGAAGCCGATCCGGACGCCGCCCTGGGTGACGAGCTTCGTCGAGATGTCGCCGATCGAGAAGAAGAGCCCACCTGCAATCCCGGCGGCCACTGCGGCCCCCAGAGCCGCCCGTCCCAGCAGCAGGACGAGGAGGGCGGCCGCGCCGCTCGCGCCGAGCCAGAGGAGAATCGCTGCGGTCGACCCGCGGCCGCCCTCACCGCTGCCGCTGACGAGTGACACCGCGAGTGCGAGCAGGCCCAGGACGGAAAGGATCACGCCGCTCAGCTCGCGCCTGCCGAGCTGACGGCGGCCCATGCGTGCCGAGACGTACGCGAGCACGCCGATGCCGCCGGCGTTGATGCTCTGCACGAGCGAGAGCGACGCCAGCGCCAGCGCCGCCGCGTAGAGGAGGAAGCCACTACTCTCCATCGCAAAGCCGAGCAGCCAGCTGCGGTCGCGGAGCAGAAGCTGGAGCGAGTGCAGCGGGCGGCGCATCGACAAGACGGGGAGGGCAGCAGCGGCGTCGTGCTCGCGCAGGTAGGCCAGGTTCGTGATAGTCGTCGAGAGGGCTGCCAGCACGATTGCGACGGCGGTGCTGGTGGTCATAGCCCGCCAGACTCCCGGGTGGACGCCGTCTTGGCAAGCTGATGCTGGCGGCGCTCATCAACGTCCCGGCAAACCTCGGCTATCCGCTGCTCTTCGCGCTCGTCGGCGGCGAGTCGGCAGGGGCGTTGATCCCCGGCGAGACGGCCCTGATCGTGGCCGCGGCGTTGGCCTCGCAGGGCAAGCTCTCATTCCCACTCGTGATCGCGGTCGCCGCGGGCGCAGCGATCATCGGCGACAACGTCGGCTATCTGATCGGGCGCCGAGGACTCCGGCGGCTGGTCAACCGGCCCGGTCGGCTGGCAGCGCGCAGACAGCGTCTGATCAAACGCGGTGAGGAGTTCTTCGCACGCTGGGGCGCGGCCGCAGTCTTCTTCGGCCGCTGGCTGCCGGGCCTGCGAGTGGTCACGTCTTGGCTGGCCGGCGCCGAGCGGATGCACTGGCCCGCGCTTCCTGCTCTGGAACGCCCTCGGCGGTATCGCCTGGGCGAGCACGATCGGCTCTCTCGCCTACGTTCTAGGGCGCAGCGCCTCGGGCTCGCTGGGAGCGATCGGCTTCATTGGAGTCGGCGTCGGAGTGCTCGTCTACCTGATCACATTCCTCCGCCGCCGTTTGCGGCGCCGCCGGCCGTCAAGCGAAGAGGGAGAGGCGCCCTAGGCCCCATCGAGAAGAGGCTCGCCGGAGCGAGCCTCTTCCGTTTGCGTGCGACCGGATATCGGCCTAGCTGTCCTACCCACGGACGTTGTGAACGCGACTGATCGGTGGCCGGTCTCCGATCGCGCTGTGAGGTCTGTGCCTGTTGTAGTGCTCGAGCCAGTGTGGCAGCGCGGCGTTGCGGTGTCG